>Ga0073934_10004979_pt1 | contig 21295 bp, 28 predicted proteins | sample LarsenN4metaG_FD_76834 | JGI IMG/M metagenome (GOLD analysis project Ga0073934, IMG submission 76834) | Hot spring sediment bacterial and archeal communities from British Columbia, Canada, to study Microbial Dark Matter (Phase II) - Larsen... ...
AATGTCGGCGGCGAAATCCTCTGCGAGGTTTACTGATGTCCCGCCTCGGCAAGAAACCGATACCTGCACCTTCCGGCGTCACCGTGACGGTGAAGGGCCAGGAAGTGAGCGTGAAGGGCCCGAAGGGCGCGCTCAGCTTCCGCGCGCACGATGACGTCGAAGTCGCGTTCGGCGACGGCGCCATCACGGTCAAACCGCGCCACGAGACGCCGCGCGCCCGCGCGCTCTGGGGCACAACGCGCGCGGTGCTGGCCAATAACGTCAAGGGCGTGACCGAGGGCTTCGAAAAGAGCCTCGAAATGACCGGCGTCGGCTATCGCGCCGCGATGCAGGGCAAGAACCTGCAGATGCAGCTCGGCTATAGCCACGACATCGTCTACCAGCCGCCGGAAGGCATTACGCTAGCCACTCCGAAGCCGACCGAGATCAAAATCAGCGGCATCGATCCGCAAATCGTCGGTCAAGTCGCGGCTGAAATCCGCTCCTATCGTCCGCCCGAGCCCTACAAGGGCAAAGGCGTTCGCTATGCCGGCGAGCGCATCCGCCGCAAGGAAGGCAAGAAGAAGTAAGCCATGGCCCGCAAGCTCGATCCCGTCGGCCGGCGCACCCAGCGCAACCGCACCCGGCTCAAGAAGAACGCCGGCGAGGGGCGCCTGCGTCTGTCGATTTTCCGCTCGTCGAAGAACATTTCTGCGCAGCTTATTGACGACACGAGGGGCGTGACGCTCGCCTCAGCGTCTTCCCTCGAAGAAGTCTTCAAAAAGTCGGGCAAGAAGGGCTCCGACAAATCCGGCGCCGCCGAAATCGGGAAGCTCATTGCCGAGCGCGCGATCAAGGCAGGTCAGAAGAAGGTCGTGTTTGATCGCGGCCGCTACATGTTTCATGGCCGGGTGAAAGCCCTGGCCGACGCCGCCCGCGAGGGCGGCCTCGAATTCTGAGGACCGACGCATGACGGACGAAACCCAAGGCGGCCCGGCAGAGGGCGCCGAAACGGCGGCGGAGCAGCCACGCGGCCGTGGACCGCGCGGTCCGCGTCGCGGCGCGGGCGGACGCGGACCCGGAGGCGGCGATCGCGCACGCCGAGGCCCGCGCGATCAGCAAGCCACCGAAGAGCGCGCCGAGGGCGAACTCGTGGACAAGCTCGTTGCCATCAACCGCGTCGCTAAGGTCGTGAAGGGCGGTAAGAATTTCGGCTTTGCTGCGCTTGTCGTCGTCGGCGACAAGAAGGGCCGCGTAGGTTTCGGCCACGGCAAGGCGCGGGAAGTGCCGGAGGCCATCCGCAAAGCCACCGACGAAGCCAAGAAGACGATGATCCGCGTGCCGCTGCGCGAAGGGCGGACGCTGCACCATGACGGCGCCGGCCGGTGGGGCGCAGGCAAGGTTATGCTGCGTGCGGCCCCGGCCGGCACAGGCCTCATCGCTGGCGGTCCGATGCGCGCCGTACTCGAAGTGCTGGGTGTTTCGGACGTCGTCGCCAAGTCGAAGGGCTCGTCAAATCCCTACAACATGGTGCGCGCCACGTTCGATGCGCTGAGGGAGCAGAGCTCGCCGCGCCAAGTGGCCAGCCGTCGCGGCCTCAAAGTGTCCGACATCGTGGGCCGCCGCAAAGACGGCGCCAGCCTCGGCGAAGTGGCGGCGGAGGGCTAAGCAATGGCGACGAAGAAAAAGGCTGCAGGCGCCAAAGTCAAAGTGCGACGGACCGGCAGTCCGATCCGCCGCGAAAGCGATCAGCGTGCGACGCTTTTGGGCTTGGGCCTCAAGCGCTCGCGACAGGTCGTGGAGCTTGAGGACACGCCTGCTGTGCAGGGCATGATCCGCAAAGTGCGGCACTTGGTGGAAGTTGTTGAATGAGCGAATGGCGAATGGCGAATAGCGAATGGGGAAGCGACCCCACTCGCCACTCGCCACTCGCCACTCGCTGGAGCGAAGCGAAATGAAGCTCAACGAACTCAGAGATAATCCCGGCGCCGCTAAGAAGCTGATGCGCGTGGGGCGCGGCGTGGGCTCGGGCAAGGGCAAGACTGGCGGGCGCGGCGTGAAGGGGCAGAAGTCCCGCCGCGGCGTCGCCATCCATGGCTTCGAAGGCGGGCAGATGCCCGTCCACATGCGCATGCCCAAGCGCGGCTTTAACCCGCCGGCTCAGAAGCGCACGACCTGGATTAACCTGGCGACACTGCAAAACGCCATCGATAACAAGAAGATCGATGCAAAGACCGACATCACCGAGGATGCGCTGGTCGAGGCGGGCGTCGTGCGGCGGAAAAAGGATGGCATTCGCCTCCTTGCGCGCGGCGAACTGAAGGCCAAAGTGAACATCACCGTATCGGGCGCTTCAGCAGCGGCGATTGCCGCTGTCGAGAAGGCGGGCGGAACGGTGACGCTGCTGAACCCGCCGAAAGCGGAAGAAGCGGCGGCGTAAGGTTGCTCTCCGGACGGAGAGCCTTTCCCGCTTCAGCGGGAGACTGATCGGAGCAGCGCGTCCACATGGCTTCAGCCGCAGAGCAACTTGCCGCCAACATCAACTTCGCCGCGTTCGCAAAGGCGACCGATCTCCAGAAGCGTATCTGGTTCACGCTGATCGCGCTGGTTGTCTATCGCGTCGGCACCTTCATCCCGATCCCGGGCGTCGATCCCGAAGCTTTCGCCCAGGCGTTTCAGCAGCAGGCCGGCGGCATTCTCGGCATGTTCAACACGTTCTCCGGCGGCGCGGTGGAGCGCATGGCCGTCTTTGCGTTGAACGTCATGCCGTACATTTCGGCGTCCATCATCATGCAGTTGATGGCGACCTCCGTGCCCTCGCTTGAGCGCCTCAAGAAAGAAGGCGAAGTGGGCCGCAAGCAGATCAATCAGTATACCCGCTATCTTACGCTACTGCTGGCGGTGGTGCAGTCCTACGGTATCGCCGTGAGCCTTCAGTCGGGCGGCATCGCCACTAACCCAGGTCTATTCTTCGTTGCGTCCACTGTGATTACCCTCACGGGCGGCACCATGTTCCTGATGTGGCTCGGCGAGCAGGTGACGGCGCGCGGCGTGGGGAACGGCATCTCGCTTATCATCATGGCGGGCATCGTCGCGGAAATGCCGCGCATCGTCATGCAGACGCTGGCGCTCATGCGCACCGGGGACGTGAATGCATTTGCCGTCGTCGCGCTAGCGGCCCTTCTGCTCGGCGTCATCGTCTTCGTCGTCTTCATCGAGCGGTCGCAGCGGCGTCTGGTGGTGCAATACCCGAAGCGCCAGATGGGCAATCGCATGTTCATGGGCGAAAGCTCGTTCCTGCCGTTGAAGATCAACACGTCGGGCGTTATCCCGCCGATTTTCGCCTCTTCTCTGCTGCTCTTGCCAACCACGATCGCAGGTTTTGCCGGCATGAGCGCCAGCCCTCCGGAATGGCTCACGACGTTCGAGACATACTTCGGCTACGGCCGACCGGGTCATATGGCGCTTTACGGTCTCGGCATCATTTTCTTCTGTTTTCTCTATACTTCGATTGTGTTCAATCCGGAAGAAACCGCCGACAATTTGCGCAAATACGGCGGGTTCCTGCCCGGCATCCGTCCGGGCAAGAAGACGGCGGAGTATCTCGATTACGTGCTCACCCGTCTCACCGTGATCGGCGCTGCCTACATCACCGCAGTCTGCCTGTTGCCGGAAATCTTGAGCAGTTCGTACGGCGTGCCCTTCTATCTCGGCGGCACATCAATTCTGATCGTCATTTCCGTGACGCTCGACACCGTGGCGCAGATCCAATCTCATCTCGTCGCGCATCAGTACGAGGGTCTGATTAAGCGATCCAAACTGCGCGGAAGCACCGGTCCCGGGATCACCAAGCGATGAACCTGATCCTGTTCGGCCCGCCGGCGGCCGGCAAGGGCACGCAGGCGAAACGGCTGACAGCTGAGCGCGGCTACATCCAGCTTTCCACCGGCGACATGCTGCGCGCGGCGCGTGCGTCCGGATCGGAGCTTGGCCAAAGGGTCGCATCCATTATGGACAGCGGTTCGCTCGTCTCGGACGACATCGTGATCGCGCTCATCGAAGACGCCGTCTCCAAACTGAAGGATGCGCCTGGCTTCATTTTCGACGGCTTCCCGCGCACGGTCGCGCAGGCGGAGGCTCTCGACGCCATGCTCGAGCGGCGTGGTCAGAAGATAGACCGAGTCATCCGTCTCGAAGTCGATCCGCAAAAGCTGATAGACCGCGTGGCCAAGCGTTACGCCGAAGAGGGCAGGGCGGACGACAACCCCGAAAGCTTCAAGGTGCGCCTCGACGCTTACCTCGCCCAAACTGCCCCGCTCGTCCCCTATTATCAAAACCAGGGCAAGCTCGTCGGCGTGGACGGCATGGCGGACATCGAGACGGTGGCTCGCGCAATTTCGCGAGCGATTGACGGAAAGGCCTGAGGCTTCCAGCATCGTTGCCTGAGGCAGACCCATGCACCCCCCGCGTACACGCTACGCCAAGAGCGGCGAGGTCAGTATCGCCTACCAGGTGATTGGCGATGCGCCGATCACGTTGGTCTACGCGCCCGGCTGGATCAGCCACGTCGAAGTGATGTGGGAAGATCCGCACTTCGCCCGCTTCATGACGCGGCTGGCCGCGTTCGCGCGCGTCGTCATGTTCGACAAGCGCGGCACCGGCGCGTCGGATCGTGACGGCGGCTATCCCACGCTCGACGATCGGATGGACGACATCCGCGCGGTGATGGATGCAGCAGGGGTCGCACGCGCGGCGCTGTTCGGCGTTTCCGAAGGTGGAAACATGGCGACCATGTTTGCGGCGAGCCATCCGGAGCGCGTCAGTCACCTTATCCTGTTGGGCTGCTTCGCCAAACGTTCGTGGTCGCCTGACTATCCATGGGCCCCCACGCCCGAACAACGCCAAGCATGGATCGACTACATAGTCGGCCACTGGCACGAGACGCCCGACCTCTCGGATATAGCGCCCAGCCGCGTCGGCGATACGGCGTTCGCTGAGTGGTTCGGCCGCATGGCCCGCATGGCTGCAAGTCCGGGCTCAGCCAAGCGTCTGGCCGAACTCAACACGCAGATCGACGTGCGCAGCGTGCTCCCGGCTATCAGCGTCCCCACGCTCGTTCTGCACAACACGGGCGATGCCGATGCGCGCGTCGAAGAGGGGCGCTTCATTGCCGAGCACATTCCTGGCGCGCGCTTCGTCGGCCTTCAGGGCGCCGATCATTTGCCGTGGACGAGCAACATCGAACAGATCGCAGGAGAGGTGGAGGAATTCATCACCGGCGTGCGCGGCGGCCCCGCCGGCGACACGACCCTCTCTACAATTCTTTGCACCGACATTGTCGGCTCGACGTCCCGCCGCGCGTCGCTTGGCGACGCTGCATGGAGCAAGCTGATCGGCGCGCACGATGCAGGCGTGCGCGCCGTTATTCGTCGCCGCCAGGGTGAGGAGATCAACACCACGGGGGATGGCGTGCTGGCGGCCTTCAGCAGTCCAGGCCGCGCCCTTCATGCCGCTTTCGACATCCAAGACATGGCGCGCACGCTTGATCTACCGGTGCGGGCCGGTGTTCATACTGGCGAATGCCAGCGCGCGGGCGCGGCCGTTTCCGGCATCGCCGTCGATATCGCTGTGCGCGTGGCGAGCCACGCCGAGGCGTGGCAAGTCTATGCGTCGCGCACTGTACGCGATCTCACGATCGGCGCTGGTTTCAGCTTCGATGACGCCGGCACGCACGCGCTGAAGGGCGCGCCCGGAGAGTGGCCGCTCTTGCGCGTGCGCCGTCAAGCGTCCTAGGAACTCCGCGTCGGTGCTCTTACACGTTTGATCCAGGCCGCGAATCTCTCGGTCCACTCGCTCAGCAAGTCGACTAAGCCCGGGTCTGTGATTTTCCCGTCGACTATCAAGCCGTCGCGGAAGTTCAGATAGATCTCTGGCTGCACCGTGAGCGCAGCGCCAATCGCGGCGACGACGGAGCGCAGCTGCGATTGCGCCGCTGCCGTGCCCACTGCACCAGGTGTGGCGCCGACGATGGCGGCGGGTTTGCCGGCGAACGAGTTCCGTCCCCAAGGGCGCGTCCCCCATTCGATCGCGTTCTTCAGCGCGGCGGAAAACGATCGGTTGAATTCCGGGGTGACGAAAAGCACAGCGTCAGCCGCCTCGATCTGGTGTTTGAACCGCTGTACGGCGGCGGGAAGCTCGGCCTCGAGATCCTGGTCGTAGAGCGGCAGGTCGCCGATTTCGACGATGTTCAGCTCGAGCTTTGGCCGGGCGAGCCTGGCCAGCGCCTGGGCGAACTGGCGGTTCACGGAGCCCTTACGGAGGCTCCCGACAATCACGGCTACTCTGGCGGTCATTTTCTTTCCCCTGGTAACGTCTGGTAACCAGGGCTATATGAGTGCCTATGACATCGCCTCAAGAACGCACACGGACACCACCACGGCACACGCGTGTTTCCGACATCCACTCCAACGACTGCCGAGCCGTCAGCGGCATCCTCAACAGGATTGGCGACAAATGGAGCGTTCTGATCATCACCCGGCTCGGAGAGGGGCCAAGAAGGTTCAATGAAATCAAGCGGATGATTGGCGGCATCTCCCAGCGCATGCTGACGCTGACGCTCCGCAATCTCGAGCGCGATGGCCTGGTGCGGCGGACCGTGACGCCGACAGTGCCGCCCCGGGTCGATTACGAACTGACTGACCTCGGGCGCGACCTGCTCAACCCCATCACCGCGCTCGCCGAATGGGCTATCCAGCACACCTCTTGTATCGAGGCTGCGCGCGCCCGATTTGACGCGTCCGAGGCGGCGGAAACGCCGCAACAGCCCCGCGTTTCGGCTGGTTGACGCGGCATTTCGCCCCGCTATAACCGCCGCTTCGCGAACACCCGACCGCGATGTCCCCGGGCCCATGCGGGTCCGGCGGCGTCGCGTCTCTTGCGTTTGGAGCACCGGTCCCAATGGCTCGTATCGCCGGCGTAAACATTCCGACCCAGAAGCGCGTCGAAGTCGCGCTGCAATACATCCACGGCATCGGCAAGGCCCACGCCAAGGAAATCATGGAAAAGGTCGGCATCACGCCGGAACGGCGCGTGAGTGAGCTTACCGACGCTGAAGTGCTCCAACTGCGCGAAACCATCGACAAGGATTACACGGTCGAGGGCGACCTGCGCCGCGAAACGGCGACCAACATCAAGCGGCTGATGGACCTGGGCTGCTATCGCGGCCTGCGTCATCGTCGCGGTCTGCCGGTCCGCGGTCAGCGCACCCACACCAACGCGCGCACGCGCAAGGGCCCCGCCAAGCCGATCGCCGGCAAAAAGCAACCGACCAAGAAATAAGGAAACGCCGCGATGGCCAAGGAATCCACCCGCGTTAAGAAGCGCGAGCGAAAAAATATCGTGACGGGCGTTGCGCACGTGAACGCCTCGTTCAACAACACGATGATCACCATCACCGACGCGCAGGGCAACACGATCTCGTGGTCAAGCGCCGGCACGATGGGCTTCAAGGGCTCGCGCAAGTCGACGCCGTACGCCGCGCAGGTCGCCGCGGAAGATGCAGGCCGCAAGGCGATGGAACATGGCATGCGCACGGTCGAGGTGAATGTGTCCGGCCCGGGTTCGGGCCGCGAAAGCGCGCTGCGCGCTCTGCAGGCCGTGGGCTTCACCGTGACGTCGATCCGCGACGTGACGCCGATACCGCATAATGGCTGCCGCCCGCCGAAGCGTCGCCGAGTTTAGCGAGTAGCGAATGGCGAATAGCGAGTAGGATGCGACGCGGGATTAGCCGCTTTTCCATTCGCCACTCACCACTCGCCGTTCGTTTTTTGAAGAAAGAAGGCCGACATTGATGTCGATCGAAAAGAACTGGCTCGAACTGATCCGGCCGAAAAAGCCTGTCATCGAGCACGCCTATGACCCAAACAAGCGCGCCACGCTGATCGCCGAGCCGCTCGAGCGCGGCTTTGGCCTTACGCTTGGCAATGCGCTGCGGCGCGTGCTGCTGTCCTCGCTGCAGGGCGCGGCCATCACGTCCGTGCAGATCGACGGTGTCGTGCACGAATTCAGCTCGATCCAGGGCGTGCGCGAGGACGTTACGGACATCGTGCTCAACCTGAAGCAGGTGGCCATCCGCATGCGCGGCGAAGGTCCCAAGCGGGTGATGCTGACCAAATCGGGCCCAGGCGAAGTGAAGGCCGGCGACATTCAGACGGTCTCCGATATGGAGATCCTCAATCCCGATCTCGTCATCTGCACGCTCGACGACGGCGCCAACATCCGCATGGAGCTGACGGTCAACAACGGCAAGGGTTATGTGCCGGCCGAGCAGAACCGCCCGGACGACGCGCCGATCGGCCTCATCGCTATCGACTCGATCTATTCGCCGGTGCGCCGCGTGGCCTATCGCGTCGAGAACACGCGCGAAGGCCAGGTGCTGGACTATGACAAGCTGATCATCGAGGTCGAGACCAACGGCGCCGTGCGTCCTGAGGACGCGATCGCCTATGCCGCGCGTATCCTGCAGGACCAGCTGCAAGTCTTTATCACGTTCGAAGAGCCAAAGCAGAAGAAGGAAGGCGGCGAGAAGCCCGACCTTCCCTTCAATCCGGCTCTGCTCAAGAAGGTCGACGAGCTCGAGCTTTCGGTGCGTTCGGCGAACTGCTTGAAGAACGACAATATTGTTTACATCGGCGACCTCATCCAGAAGTCGGAGGGCGAGATGCTGCGCACCCCGAACTTCGGGAGAAAGTCGCTGAACGAAATCAAGGAAGTGCTTGCCTCGATGGGCCTGCATCTCGGCATGACGGTCGAGAACTGGCCGCCGGACAACATCGAAGAACTCGCCAAGAAGTACGAAGACCAAATTTGAGGGAGTAGGGAGTAGCCAGTAGTCATCCGTTTGACTGCGGATTGCCCTACGGACTACTGACCACTGACTAAGGACTCGGGAAATGCGGCACGGCGTCGGACATAAGAAACTCAACCGCACGGCCAGCCATCGTCAGGCGATGTTCGCCAACATGGCCGCGGCGCTGATCAAGCACGAGCAGATTGTCACCACGCTGCCCAAGGCGAAGGCGCTGCGTCCGGTCGTGGAACGCCTCGTGACGCTGGCGAAGAAGGGCGATCTTGCCTCGCGCCGCCTCGTCGTCTCGCGCATGCGCGACGAGACGCAAGCCAAGAAGCTCTTCGAGACGCTCGCCCCGCGCTACAAGACTCGCGCTGGAGGCTACACGCGCGTTCTGAAGGCCGGATACCGCTATGGCGACAACGCCCCGCTCGCGGTGATCGAGTTCGTCGACCGCGACGAAGACGCGCGCGGGCAGGACAGCGGCCCGCGCCCGGAAGCCATTTACACAGACGAAGGCTAAGCCCTGACTGCCCAGTTAAAGGGGCCGCCTCGTAGGCGGCCCTTTTTCTTTGGCGCTCAGTCGTGCTGCACGTCTTCATCGGCAGGCGCTGTCGGCGCCGGCGCAGGGAGCGAGGCGCCTCCAGACTGCGGGTTTGAGTTTGGCGTGTCCTGGGTGGCGGCCGGGGCCGATTCTTCGACAGGCGCTTCTTCATAGCGGCACACACGCTCGGCGATGCGTCGGCCGGTCCCGGACTCAACGCGTCTGCAGACCCGCCGCCGCTCAGTGCGCGGCGCTTCTGCGGCCACGGGCGCGGGTTCGGTCGTCCCGTCGACTGTGGCCGGGTCGCCTGCTGCTGCTTGCAGCAGAGCTATGAAGACAGATGACAGCATGTCCATTCCCCCGAAATTCTCGGGAGGCGTAATGGGTCTTACGCTAGTGGACAATATCGGTCGCACAGTTAAGGGGTTGCCGAGCGAACGCCGCGTAGCAGCCGCACCACAGTGCACCGCCGGCAGTGCCACCTTTGGCCCCGGGGCGAGCTCGGCGGCCAGCGTTCGTTCGCCGGTAACGGATGCTGCGCCGGGGCCATTCATTCCTGTGGGTCATCGCGCACGGATCTATTGGGTTCTTCCCGTTCCCGGCTGGACCTATCGATACCTCGCCGCGGCGCGGTTGATCCTGCCTGCGCTGACGGGCGCCGACGCCATGTTTCTGCCCCGTGCCGGCGCATGATCCGCCGCACCGGAAGGCGGACGGACCCATGAAACTCACGCGTGCACGCTTGCTTAAGGCTTCTCCTTTTGTCGCGCTGATTGCCGGCGTCGCTGGCGGTGCGCTGGCGACTGCGCCGGTTCTATACGCGCCGCCCGCCGATCCTCCTCATGAACAGGGAGAGGCGTATCTGCAGCTGGCTCAGGCAGGCCCGACGCGCGCGCCGACAAGCCGCGCCGAGATGCAGCTTTCTTTCGCGCCCGTGGTAGCGCGCGCATCGCCCGCGGTTGTGAACGTCTACGCGCAACGCGTTGTGCGCAGCATGTCACGCGACCCGTTTTTTGGACGCTTCAGCGCGCCGCGCATCCAGCAATCTTTGGGGTCGGGAGTGATCGTCGGCAGCGACGGCGTGATCGTGACCAACAATCACGTCATCGAAGGCGCGCAGGCCCTGAAAGTGGTGCTCGCCGATCGCCGCGAATTCGACGCAGAGCTTGTACTGGCCGATCCGCGCGTCGATCTTGCCGTGTTGCGCATAAATGCCGGGCGTGAACGCCTGCCGACGCTGTCGTTCGCGAATACAGCCGACGCCCAGGTCGGCGACCTCGTGCTTGCGATCGGCAACCCTTATGGCCTTGAACAGACCGTCACGAGCGGCATCATCTCAGCGCTTGCGCGCACCGATGTCGGAATTTCGGACTACGCCTTCTTTATCCAGACCGACGCCGCCATCAATCGCGGAAACTCCGGGGGGGCGCTCGTGGATATGAACGGGGCGCTCGTAGGCATCAACAGCGCGATCTTTTCGGAGACGGGCGGCTCTAACGGGATCGGCTTCGCCATTCCGGCGGAAATGGTGCGGCGTGTCGTAGAATCAGCGGTTTCCGGCGGCCGCACCGTCATACGCCCATGGCTAGGGGCGCGCGTGGAAAGCGTGACGCAGGAACGCGCGCGGGAACTCGGTCTGCCGCGTCCGGAGGGCGTCATTGTTACCGAGCTCTATCCGCGTTCTGCCGGCGAGCGCGCCGGCTTGCGCGCTGGCGATGTCATCTTGGCGGTCGGCGGTGTTGAAGTGCGCGACAATGGCGGCGTGCGCTACCAATTCGCCACGCAGCGGCCGGGCGCGCGCGTGCCGCTGACTGTGTTGCGAGAAGGCCGCCAGATCACGCTCACGGCGAACGCCGAGGCGCCGCCAGGCGGCGCTCCGGAGGCGCGCACGTTGTCGGGACGTCACCCGCTTTCCGGCGCGCGCGTCGTCACGCTGACGCCGGCGACGGCCGAGGCTTCCGGTCTCGACCCGTTCAAGACCGGCGTCTTCATCCAGGAGCTGGATCAGCGCGGCGTGGCCGCTCGCATCGGCTTTCAACCGGGGGATATTATCGATGCCGTGAACGGAACGCCGATCCGCGATGCCGCTCAGCTCGACCGTGCGATGGCGCAATCGACTTCATGGACCATCGGGGTGGAGCGAAACGGGCAACGCGCCGAAATCCGCTTCTAGCTTTTCCGGATCGGCGCGCCGATCGACCAAGAATGGCCGAACGGGTCTTTCAGCTGCCCGTAGCGGTCGCCCCAAAACTGGTCTGCGAGCGGCATGACGATCGTGGCGCCGGCCGAGACCGCGCGGTCCCACCAGCGATCTGCGTCATCGACCTCCAGATGGATCGTGACGCCCTCGGGTAGTGGCGATTCCTTTCCACCTCGAAACTCGGGAAAATCGTCGGACAACAATATCGCGCCGCCGTTCACGCGAAAACGTGCGTGCATGATGCGTTCACCGTCTTGGGCGAAGGCCCGGTATTCCTCCGTCGCGCCGAATGCGCGCGTGTAGAACTCCAGTGCGGCCTTGCCGCCCTTGACCTTGAGATATGGATAGACGCCGGCTGGGATCGCGGATGTCGCTTCGGCCATGTTTCTCTCCCTTGCGGACGCTATCTATAGGTCATGTCCGACCTCTTTGAAGCAGCAGGCTTGGATCAGGGCGCGCCCACGCCGCTGGCGGAACGGCTGCGGCCGAGAAAGCTCGACGATGTCGTCGGACAGGATCATTTGCTGAACCCGGATGGCCCGATTGGGCGCATGGTGACGCAGAAGCGTCTGTCCTCGATGATCCTTTGGGGTCCGCCAGGCACGGGCAAGACGACGATCGCGCGGCTGCTCGCCGAGGAGACCGGCCTCGAATTCCAGCAAATCAGCGCCGTATTTTCTGGCGTGGCGGATCTCAAGAGGGCGTTCGAGACGGCGCGCGGCCGGCGCGCGTCTGGCAAAGGCACGCTGTTGTTCGTGGACGAAATCCATCGCTTCAACCGCGCCCAGCAGGATGGCTTCCTGCCGTACGTGGAGCAGGGCATCGTCACGCTCGTCGGCGCAACTACCGAAAACCCCAGCTTCGAAATCAACGCGGCCCTCTTGTCACGCGCCCAAGTGTTCGTCCTCAAGCGACTCGACGATGAGGCGCTCGAACAACTGCTTCGGCGGGCCGAGACTCTGCTCGGTCGCAAGCTCCCGCTCACAGAAGAGGCGCGCATTGCCCTCGCCAATCTCGCCGACGGCGACGGCCGTTACCTGCTCACGCTCGCCGACGAACTCTTTGCGCTGAAATCGGCTGGGCCGCTCGACGCCAAAGCCCTGGGCCAACTCCTGCAGAAGCGCGCGCCGGCCCTACGACAAGGATCGCGAAGAGCACTACAATCTCATCTCCGCGCTGCACAAATCGATCCGCGGCTCCGATCCTGACGCCGCGCTCTACTGGCTCGCACGCATGCTGGCTGGCGGCGAGCAACCGCTCTATCTCGCGCGCCGCCTGGTGCGCGCGGCGTCCGAGGACATTGGCCTCGCCGATCCGACGGCGCTCATGATATGCCTCGCGGCGAAGGACGCCGTGGATTTTCTCGGCCAGCCTGAGTGCGAGGTGCATCTGGCGCAGGCCGTCATCCACCTCGCCACTGCGCCGAAATCCAATGCAGCCTACGTCGCCTACGGGGCCGCCAAACGCGCTGCCCAGGAGACCGGCGCGCTCGGCCCGCCCATGCACATCCGCAACGCGCCGACCAAACTGATGAAAGAGCTCGGCTACGGTGCGGGCTACGCCTACGACCACGACGCTCAGGAGGGTTTTTCAGGACAGAACTATTTTCCCGACGGCATGGAGCGACAAACCTTCTACCAACCCGAAGGTCGCGGCCGCGAGCGTGAGATCAAGGAACGCCTGGAACAGTGGGCAAAGTTGCGAGCGGAACGCCAATGAGCAACGCGGCCGCGCTCGCGCGCTATCTCGACGCCTCCCGCCGCGCTGTCGTCTTCACCGGCGCCGGCATTTCCACAGAGAGCGGCATCCCGGATTTCCGCAGCCCGGGCGGCGTCTGGAGCAAGATGAAGCCGATCATGTTCCAGGACTTCGTCGCCTCGCCCGAGGTGCGCCGCGAAGCCTGGCGGCGTGTGTTCAACCGCACAGCGGGCTGGACCGGCGCTGCGCCGAATTCCGGTCACGCAGCTGTCACGGCGTTAGTGGACATGGGCAAGGTCAGCGCCATCATCACGCAAAACGTCGACAATCTGCACCAAGACTCCGGTGCGCCCGCCGACAAGGTGATCGAACTGCACGGCAACGCGTCGTACGCCAAGTGCCTCGACTGCGGCAGACGTCATGAACTGCAAGACCTGGAGTTGCCCTACGCACGCGGCGAGGAGATTGTGTGCACCTATTGCGCCGGTCTTTTGAAAACGGCGACCGTCTCCTTCGGCCAAGCCATGCCCGAAGCGGAGATGATGCGCGCCACAGCAGAAGCGCGCGCCTGCGATCTCTTTGTCGTGCTTGGTTCATCGCTAGTGGTTTATCCAGCCGCAGGGCTGCCTATCGAGGCCAAGCGGCATGGGGCCAAGCTCGTCATCGTCAATCGCGAACCGACCGAGCTGGATCACTACGCGGATCTCGTCCTCCACACAGAAATCGGCCCGCTGATGACCGAGACGCTGGCACTGCTGCGATGAGAGGTGGCGTAGCGGCCACGTTGACCGCAGCGGACGCGGACTATGCCCGTTCGCTGGTGCTGCACGAAGACGCGCACATCCTTGTCTTCGACAAGCCATCGGGCCTTCCCGTCCAGGGCGGCTCGGGCGTCACGCGCAGTCTTGAAGATCTGCTGGCGGCATTCGCCAAGTCCAATGGCAGGCGCCCGCGCCTGGTGCATCGACTCGACCGGGAAACGTCGGGCGCGATCGTCGCCGCGCGTACTAAGCCCGCCGCTGCGCAGCTATCTGAGGCGTTCGCGAGTCGCGCGGTCGAGAAGACGTACCTCGCGATCGTCTGCGGCGGCGCGCCCGAACCGCGCAATGGCGAGATCGAGTTCGCGCTCCGCAAATCCAACCGCCGCGGCCTCGACATCATGGAGATCGATCCAGACGGCCAGCCGTCGCTGACGCGCTACCGCACGCTCGCCTCCACGCCCGAAGCCGCGCTGCTCGAGCTGCGTCCGGAAACCGGCCGCATGCATCAGCTGCGCGCGCACCTTGCCGCCGTCGGCCGGCCCATTGCCGGCGACGGCAAATATGGAGGGCTGTTCAGGGTCGGCCCTGTGGCTGTCCCACGCCTGATGTTGCACGCGGCGGCCATCGAACTCCCTCATCCGGCAGGCGGTCGCGCCCGTTTCGGCGCGCCGCTCCCCGCCGACATGCTGGAACTGCTCGGATCACTTGGGCTTGAATCAGCGTCGGCCGCGCAATCCTGATAGAGTGCGCCCTGCGAGAGACTCACCGGAAGGACCCAAGCGCCATGATCCGCCCTCTTGTTTTCGCCGCCTGCGCCGCACTGGCGGCATGTGCATCTACGCCGCCGCCCTATGCCGCCGCGACTTCGCCAACCAGCGCCGGCTATTCGGAAACCCAAATCGAAAGCAACCGCTATTTCGTCACCTATCGCGCCGGCGGCGCGGCCGACGCCGCCCTTTTGCAGGACTATGCGCTGCTGCGCGCGGCCGACCTCACGCTGCAAAATGGGCGGGAGTGGTTTTGGGTGGATCGCCGGACGCTTGATGAGCAGGCGGGCTATCGCGGCGGGCCCAGCGTTGGCGTAGGCATTGGCGCCGGCTCCTGGGGAAGCCGCAGCGGCGGCAGCGTCGGCGTGGGCATCAACTTCCCGCTCGGCGGTCAAGGCCAGCGCGCGCGCTCGGCGACACTGGAGATCCGTATGGGCGAAGGGGCCAAGCCGGACGATCCCAACGCCTACGATGCACGCGCCGTCTCGCAGAACCTTCGGTCCCGGCTAACACCTTGATCCAGGTGCTGCTGGTGGCGCTAGGGGGCGCGGCAGGCTCGCTCGCGCGCCTCGGCGTCGGCGTCGCCGCGGCGCGCCTTCTGGGCCTCGCCTTTCCCTGGGGCACGCTGATCGTCAATGTGATCGGCTGCTTGGCGATGGGTGCGATGGCCGCACGCATCGGGCCGGAGAATGAAGACCTTCGCTTGTTCATCGGCACGGGCGTGCTGGGCGGCTTCACCACGTTCTCTGCCTTTTCGCTGGAGACCGTGCGCCTCCTGGAGCACCAACCCGGGCTCGCAGCGCTCTATGTTGTGGCTTCGGTTGCGCTCAGCGTTGGCGCGTGCTGGATGGGCCTACAGCTGGGGCGCATATGAGGTCGGTCGAGACCGTCGAAGTATCGAAAGACGATGGCGCGCCGCGGATCGACCGCTGGCTGCGCCGCCGCTACCCGCATCTCACCCACGGACAGATCGAGAAGCTCATCCGCACCGGTCAGGTGCGCGTCGACGGCGCGCGGGTGAAGTCCTCAGACCGCTTGTCGCCCGGACAAAGCGTGCGCATTCCGCCTTTGCCGGATCCCGCCGAACGCCCGCCACCCGGCGCGCTCTCCAAAAAGGACGAGGAGTTCGTGCGCGCGCTCGTCATCCATCGCGACGACGACGTCATCGTGCTCAACAAACCTGCGGGACTTGCCGTCCAGGGCGGCGCCAAGACGACTCGGCATTTGGATGCTTTGCTCGACGGGCTGAAGTTCGACGCGGAGAAAAAGCCCAAGCTGGTGCATCGGCTGGACCGGGACACCTCAGGCTGTCTCGTGCTTGCGCGCAATCCGCGCGCCGCCGCCGCATTGGGCGAGGCCTTTCGCGATCGCGACACGATGAAAGTCTATTGGGCCGTCGTGATAGGCTCGCCGCGCCCGAAAGAAGGCGAGATTCGCGGCTGGATGCGCAAGGCGCCTGGCGCGCGCGACGCCGACCGCGAGATGATGGTCAAAGCGGTGCAAAGCGAAGAAGGCGCAGTGCACGCCATTACGCAGTACGCCGTTATTTCCGAAGCCGCCCAGCGCGCCGCCTGGGTGAGCCTGCGCCCTGTCACCGGCCGCACGCACCAGCTGCGTTTTCATATGGCCGAGATCGGCCACGCCATCGCCGGCGATCCCAAGTACAGATGCGATCGTCCCACGCCCAACGGCCTCCAAGGCGTGCTGCACCTGCACGCGCGTGCTCTTCGCCTGCCGCACCCATCCGGAGGCGAACTCAACGTCCAATCGCCGCTTTCGCCGCACATGCGCGCTGCGTTCGATCTGCTCGGCTTCGACGAGCGCGATGCCCGCGATCCTTTCGCGCCCTTCGAGGACGACCGGTGAAGCCCCTCGCTGAAGCGCAAGCCATCGCCAATGCAAGCCGCGCGCTTCTGGCGCAGGGAGACGCCGTCGGGGCCGAACAGGTGCTCAAACCAGTGTTCAACCAGCTGCGCTCCGATGCCTCGGTCCTGCACCTGATGGGCCTCATCAAACGCATGCAGAATCAGCTGGAAGAAGCTGAACGCTACCTGCGCGGCGCGGTAGCGTTTTCGCTGAACGAGGGCGGCTACTACAATGACCTCGGCGTCGTCCTTCAGGCGCGCGGATCTTATGACGAAGCGCTACGCGTCTACCGCGCAGCCCAGGCGTTGACTCCTCAGGCTGAAGCGGTGCGCGTAAACATCGTTCGCTGCTTGATGGAATCGGGAAATCTGGCGGAATCGGAGCAAGAAGCTCGTGCCTACGTGGCCGTAGCGCCGGGGGCAGAGTCGTGGACGCTGCTGGGTCAGGTGCAGCGCGCACAGGAGCGTCACGAGGACGCCGTCGCCTCCGCCGCTGAAGCGCTAAAGTTTCAGCCGCGCCTGCGCGCATTGCAACTCAACTACGCCAACGCGTTGGATCGGGCGGGTCGCGGCCCGGAAGCGCTGGAAGTCTACGAGAATCTGGCCAAACAGGCGCTCGATTCGGCCGAACTTGCGCTGTCGCTCGCCCGCGCGAGATTCACGGAAGGCAAGAAGCAGGAAGCCGAAGAAGCGCTCCAGGAAGGCGTTGCGAAATGGCCGACATCGCTGCCGCTGCACAGCGCGCTGGCGCGCGTGCGATGGCTCCGCGGCGAAGGCGAAAAGTGTACTGCCATCAGCGAAGCTGAGATCGAGCGGCGCCCCTCGGATGTGACATTGCGGCTCGCAGTCGCCGACGCGCTCCATCGCGGCAAGCATTACCAGCGCGCATTGCAGATTCTCGCCGATGCGCTCCTAGTGGCGCCGCAGAACCCGGCAGTGCTCACCGCCTTCGGCATCATCCTCGACGAACTGGACCGTCCGCTCGACGGTTTGAAGGCGCTCCGGCACGCCGCAGAACGAACCGGCGATGCGCGGCTGGCGCAGCGCAACATGCTTTCCACGCTCATCCGCGCCGGCCAACCTTCCGAAGCTCTACATATTGCGCGCCAGTTGCGAGAGCAGGATCCGGACGAGCAATTTTTGATCGCGACCGAGGCGCTGGCGTTGCGCGCCCTCGGCGATCCTGCCTACCGTCGCTTCAACGACTACGACCGCTATGTGCGGCGTTATGATGTGGAGGCCCCCAGCGGCTATTTTACCGTGCATAATTTCAACGCGACGCTCGCCGATACGCTCCGCCGCCAGCACCGCATCGCCACGCATCCGTTCGATCAAACGCTAGTCAACGGGTCGCAAACGCCACGTAATCTGATAGCGCTGAAGGATGCCGCGATTGGCGCGTTCTTGAAAGCCGTCGAGCCAAGCGTGCGCGATTATGTGTCGCGCCTGCCCGAGGATGGGGACGACCCCGTAGGCCGGCGCAAACAGGCGCGCTATCGCTACGAAAACCTCGCCTCCACGCGTCTCATGCGCGAGGGTTATCTGCCCAACCGCGTGCACGACCGTGGCTGGATTACCGGTCTTTACACCGCCGCCTGTTCGCCGCCGGAACGGAAGCAATATCCACGCGCGGGGCAAGTCATGCTGGGCGCGCCGAACCGCCCCGTGCATGGCTGCGAGCCGGAAAAGTGGATCGAGCCGAAGGAGGGGCTTCTCGTGCTGTTTCCATCCTATATCTGGCACGGAATCGCGCCCGTCGAAGGGGCCGAACTCCTCACGCTGACATTCGACATCCTTCCTGTCGAAGCGGAGGGCGCATGAAGAAGATCGACCTGGAAAACGCACCCAAAGGGGAGGGCACGCGCTATCCGCCTCCGCACGACGTCCCGTGCCGCAAACGCAAATGGGCGCGCCTCGGCGATGCCGCAGGGCTCACCCAGTTTGGCGTCAATCTGGTGACGCTCGAACCCGGCGTGTGGTCGAGCCAGCGCCATTGGCATTCTCACGAAGACGAGTTCGTCTATGTGCTCGAAGGCGAACTCGTCCTCGTCACCGATGCCGGCGAGGAGATCATGCGCGCAGGCGACTGCGCCGGCTTCAAAGCCGGCGATCGCGACGGCCATCACCTCCAGAACCGCTCGAACAAGTCCGCGCGCTTTCTGGTCGTCGGGTCGCGCCACGAGGAAGACTGGGGCGAATATCCCGACATCGACATGAAATTCCTGCCGGGCCGCGGCGGCTTCGTGCGCAAAAACGGCGAACCGTTTTGAGCCACGAACCGGTCCGCCGATTCTACGCATCCGCCACGCCTGCCGAAGAGGGCGGCGCCCACATCGTGCGCCTCGATCAGCGCACGCTGAGAACGCCTGCGGGCAAGCCCTTGCGCCTGCCTACACAAGCGCTGGCGCGATCGGTTGCAGCGGAATGGGAGGCGCAGGGGGAACTCATCGCGCCTTCGACCATGCCCATCACGCGCTTTGCCTTCGCCGCCATCGATCTGATGCCGCACAAGTGCGCCGAGATCGCGCGCGATCTCGCCAAGTACATCGAAACCGACCTCGTCGCACATCGCGCCGAGGCGCCCCCGCCGCTGGTGCGCCGCCAGGCCGAGCTGTGGGACCCGATCGTCGCCTGGGCCGAGCAGCGCCTCCACATGCGCGTCCCGGTCGTCACCGGCGTCGTCCCCGCCGAGGTGCCGGCCCGGCGCCGCAGCGTGCTTGAAAGGGAGATCGACGCCCTCGACGACTTCCGCGCCCTGGCGCTCGCCCAGGCCGTCACGCTGGCCGGCTCGATCCTGATCGGCTTGGCGTTCCTGGAAGGCGAACTCGACGCCGAAGCCGCCTTCGCCGCCGCCGCCCTGGACGAGCTCTGGAGCCTGGAGAACTGGGGTGAGGACGCCGAGGCCCGCGCCCGGCTTGAGGGCCAGCGCGCCGAGTGGGTCGCGCTGCGGCGCTTCGTCAGGGCCCTAGGGGAGTAGGGGAATACGGGAGTAGGGAGTGCACGCTTACACACTGCCCTATTCCCCTACTCCCTTATTCCCTTCGGGTGTAAACCCGCCCCATGGATACCGTCGCCGAAGCGCCCCGCGCGGGACTCAAAGTGCTGAACCTCGACGCCGTCAAAGCTGGCAAGGTCTCAACCGAGCCCTATCGTTACGTGATCTGCGAAAACGTGCTCAGCGCCGAAGACGCCGCCGCCATCCGCCGCGATTTTCCGCAGACGACATCCGTCGGCTTCCTCAACTCCACCGATCTTTCGCGCGAAGGCGCCTACGCCGCGCTGCTCGACGATCTGGAAAGCCCCGAGCTTGCTGCGGTGCTCTCCGAAAAGCTCGACCTCGATCTCTCCAAAGCCGGCCGGCTCATCACCGTGCGCCGCTGGTCGCGCAAAACCGACGGGCGCATCCACACCGATTCCGAGCGCAAGATTTCGACCTTCCTCGTCTATCTCAACGAGACCTGGTCGGCCGCCGATTCCGGCGCCTTCCGCGTCCTCAGGAACGACCACGACTTTGAGGACTACGTGGCCGAAATCCCGCCCATCCAGGGCAACGCCGTCGGCTTCAAGCGCGCCGACCATTCCTGGCACGGCCACAAGCCGTTCGAAGGCGAGCGCCTCGTCGTCCAGCTCACCTACCTTCAAAGCGCCGAAGCCGCCGAACACAAACGCCGCGCCGCCGGCTTCCAGGGCCTTATGAAGAAGCTCTTCGAGCGCGTGGGCTGAATCCCACGCACTTGTCAGCGTGATCCACTTACGTCATTCCGGGGCGCCGCGCAGCGGCGAACCCGGAATCCAGGGTGGTGGCCAGCGAGCTGTTGACATCGGCGTGCGCTCCGCCGCGTGCCTGCCATTTAGCGTTGTGCTTTTTACCTGGATTCCGGATCGCGCTTCGCGCGTCCGGAATGACGGAAAGGTGCGCGGGTGAAGGATATCATTGCAAAGCTAGAGGAAAAGCGCGCCGCGGCGCGCGCGGGCGGGGGCGAGAAGCGCATGGCGGCGCAGCACGCCAAGGGCAAGCTCACCGCGCGCGAACGCATCGAGCTCCTCCTCGACGAAGGCAGCTTCGAAGAGTTCGACATGTTCGTCGAACATCGCAGCCACGAATTCGGCATGGAGAAAACCAAAATCCCTGGCGACGGCGTCGTCACCGGCTGGGGCACGATCAACGGGCGCCTCTGTTACGTCTTCTCCAAGGACTTCACCGTGTTCGGCGGCTCGCTCTCGGGCGCGCACGCGGCCAAGATCTGCAAAGTGCAGGACATGGCGATGAAGAACGGCGCGCCGATCGTCGGCATTTTCGACGCCGGCGGCGCGCGCATCCAGGAGGGCGTGGAATCGCTCGCCGGCTACGCCGACATCTTCCAGCGCAACATCCTGGCCAGCGGCGTCATCCCGCAAATCAGCGTCATCATGGGGCCCTGCGCGGGCGGCGACGTCTACAGCCCCGCCATGACCGACTTCATCTTTATGGTGAAGGACACGTCCTACATGTACGTCACCGGCCCCGAAGTCGTAAAAACCGTCACCAACGAAATCGTCACGCACGAAGAACTGGGCGGCGCGCGCGTGCACGCGGCCAAGAGCGGCGTCGCCGATGGCGCGTTCGAGAACGATTTCGAGACGTTGACGCAAA
>Ga0073934_10004981_pt1 | contig 21290 bp, 13 predicted proteins | sample LarsenN4metaG_FD_76834 | JGI IMG/M metagenome (GOLD analysis project Ga0073934, IMG submission 76834) | Hot spring sediment bacterial and archeal communities from British Columbia, Canada, to study Microbial Dark Matter (Phase II) - Larsen... ...
GACGCCTGCTCCCGCGCTTCAAAGCCGACGACGTGCGAGGCATGTCCTGCGTAAGCTTGCAGGCCGCGCAAGTGCAAGGCAGGTTGCTTGGCGATGAACCTGGCAAGTTCAAGAGCTGGCTCCCCAGGCAGCGAGCCGGTTCGGCGATCGCCAACGTCGAGATCGATCAGGACGTCGACGACGACGCGAGCCTCGGCGGCCGCCTGGTTGAGCAGCTCGACCTGGAGCCGATCGCCCACGGCCAGCATGAGATCTGCGCCGTGCTGCACGAGCCGGACGCATCGTCGGAGCTTTCCTGGTTCGACGATGGGGGAAGTAAGCAGCAGCCCTGGCAAACCGGCCGAAGCCATGGCCTCCGCCTCGGCTGCCGTGGCCACGCTGATCCCAATCGCGCCAGAGTCAATCTGCCGTCGGGCGATTTCGGGGCACTTGTGGGTCTTGGCATGGGGGCGCAAGCGCACCCCGCGCTGTCTGCAATGCTCCGCCAGTTTCTTCAGGTTGGCCTCAAAGGCCTCGAGATCGACCAGCAAGGCTGGCGTGGGAATTTCGCTAAGGGTGCCAGGCATGATCATGGTTGGCCTTATCAACTTTGCAAGCTCGGGGAGGTTGTTCTATGGGTTTGCCTACTGGAGTCGCCTCGGCAAGGCCGACGTGGCTCACGGAATCCGCGGCCAATGCAGCCTTGAGAAGCTAGCGCGACTCCGTATGATGAAGCCAAGTTTGGGCGCGGCCAAGCGAATACACGAGCCGGCCAGGCGGCTGGCAGGGTAGTGCAACCGAATGGCGGACCAAGGTCGGCCGCTTCCGCGCGCGGTAGATCGAGGTCCATGGACAGCAGGAGCCAGTTCCATGGCAGACGAATCGAGAAACCCATCAACCCCTCCCGCTGGGCAACAAGCCCAGGCCGTCCGCGACTTTCCCGTGGACTCTTCCAACTTGCCCACGCACTACGCCAACTTCGCTCGGGTGACCGGCACCCCTGAGGAACTGGTGCTCGACTTCGGGCTGAACACCCAGATGGTTCCCAATGCCGCCGAGCCGGTCAAGCTCACCCACCGCCTCGTGCTGAACTTTTACACTGCCAAGCGTTTGCTTCTGGCACTGAACGCAGCGATTCAGCAGCACGAGCGTGTTTATGGCGTCCTCGAGATTGACGTGCAAAAGCGCGTCCGCGGCGTTCCGCCTGGAGCGCAGCGCACCGGCGCGACGTCCTGATATGACTGGCTGGGCCGCGTGGGCCAGACCACGCGGCCTGGCATCACTCCGGAAGGCGACAAAATTCTGGCAAAGTCATGTCCGAAATCGAAGCCAATTGTCGATTGCATAATGGGGCGGAGTTCCAGCAACTCCAATTTGCGGACTCGCAATCCGATCGCCGGCCCCATTGATTCCGTTTGAGCCCATTTTCGCCTGCTGGTCTGTGTGATGCAGCACGCGACCAGCAATCTCGCCAGCAACTGAACCAGGTTTGCGCACTACGGCGGCGCGGTGGGCTGCCTGTGCGCCTTCTTACAGTCCGAATGAGGAGGGACGCATGGCTCGTCGTAACTCGTGGGGTTCGCTTTGGGCAACAAAGACCGGGCTGAGGCAAGCCCGCCTTGGGGTTGAGGCGCTTGAGGATCGTACGTGCCCCTCGGCGCCGCAAATGTTCTATAGCGTGGCCCCGCTTGCGGGGAGGATGGTGAGCGTCACGGGGCAGGTCCTGGACGAAAGGCCCGAGGCCAGTTCCGTCAGTTTCGGAGGGGTGCTCAACCATAGCGTTGTTCCTGGTGCGTCAGGCGCCTTTTCATTCGTGGCCGAAGCTAGCGGCGCGGGCTGGGTCACTGGTTCCGTCCTCGACGACGAAGGCCTTACTGGTGTCGCACCGTCGTTCTTCCTGACTGGGACGCCTCCCGCGATCCAGAATCTATCCATCAGCTACGGCCGACCTGGAACGGTCATCCTTGCAGGTCGAGTGATCGATAGTGCTGCTGCGGGCCTGACCGTGAATTTCACCGGCGCCGCGACTGGCTCCACGACCACAGATGCCCAGGGCTGGTTCAGCGTGACCTTGACCCAGGCCGTCCCCGGTGAAATCGAAGCCAAGGTTTTCAACGCCTGGGGCCTTGGTGCGACGGGCTCCGTATTCTCGACTAATCAACCGCCAGTGATCGCCACTCTCGACGCCTGCCGTTCTACCGGGAACGTCTGGGTGTTCGAGGGGGTGGTCGAGGATGAAGAGCCCGAGCACTGCATCGTCTACTTCACCGGATTGCCCTCCCTGGAGGGGCTCACTGTCCCCGTGGACATTAACGGCCGCTACTGTCTCGTTGTTGAACTTGCCCCAGGAGAGGAGGGGACGGTCCTGGCCATTGCTTACGACTCCGAGGGTCTGGCATCGGAGGTTGCCGAAGTGCTGGTTGATCCAACGTAGCCTTAACCAACCCCTGACCGGCAACCGGATCCCAAGGAGCGTTTCCATGAACAATAAACTCGGTCTGAAAGCAATTCTCGAACAAGCGGAACAAGGCAACAAGGAAGCAGCAGCAATCTTTGCAGCGGAACTGGCGCCGGAGCTTCGCCGTATACTCGGCCGAGCGCTCCGGAAGGATGTACGACCGACGCGACTCACCCAGCAGCTCAAGTCGCGGGCCCTGGCAGCGGTTTCTGACTGGCCGATCCAGCCCGCACCAGAGCAAGCCGTGGAGGAAGCTGCTGCCGGATTAGCACGGCGCGCGGAACGTCGTCTACTGGCGGGCATGACTGTGGGCCGACCTCTGCGCGAAACGGTCCGCGATCCCGCCTGACTGTTTCTACCCCTCACCCCGCCCAGGACTGGACCGCGCCAGGCAGCGCGACTACCAGCTTCCTGGGCGGTGATGAGCCGCCCACCACGGAACGGAGTCGCATGGATGCTCGTCAGCCCCCTCGGGTAGTTCGGGGATTCTGCGCGATGACCATGCTGAACAGGCCACGCTTGCGTTTGCTGCTGACCGACCACCAAGAGGTTGGCCGACGCTTGCGCCAGCGCCTGGAAGAGGAGGAAGTGGACGTGTTTCAAATAGGAGATCGAGCCGCCGCTCTGCGCTTTGCCCACGATGGGGACATGAACCTTGCGGTGATTGATACGCCAGACAACGAAGAAGAATTGATCCGATTGATCCGCGAGCTTCGCGCCCAGAGCAAATTGCCGCCCGTCCTGATTTGTTGCTCGAGCCGTGGGCGAGCCAGTCATGCAGAGCAAGAGCTTCGTCAAACTCGCAAGATGGAGACGCTCGGTCGGCTCGCCGCAGGCATCGTCCACGACTTCAACAATCTCCTTACAGTCATGATAAGCTGCAACGAGCTGCTGATGCTCGACACGCCAGCCAATGACCCGCGCCGCGGACTGCTGCGAGAAATGGCGCGGGCGACGGACCGTGCCTCCGCCCTCACTCGAAAGCTCCTGGCCTTCAGTCGAAAGCAGAATCACGAACCGGAGGTCGTGGACCTTAACGTCATCGTCAAGGACATGGAGCCGACCCTGCGCCGGCTGCTTCCTGCCTCGGTTCGTCTCGAGATTCACCAGCACCGCGGGCCATGTCGGATCTGGGCCGATCCTATCCAACTCGAGCAACTGTTGTTGAATCTCGTGCTGAACGCACGCGACGCCATGCCGGATGGCGGGCAAATCATCGTGGCAACCGACGTTCGAGAGTGCCCCAACCGTGCCGGCGAGAGCGAGATCGTCCTGCGAGTTTCCGACTCGGGCATTGGCATGGACTCGCAGACGCAAGCCCGACTGTTCGAGCCATTCTTCACCACCAAGGGCAGAGAGCGTGGCTCCGGACTTGGGCTGTCCACGGTCAAGCATGTCGTCGAGCAGAGCGGAGGGGCGATACATGTTGAGAGCGCTCCTGGCAAAGGCACCACTTTCTCCGTGACTTTCCCCGCACACCTGGGAACGATCCCCGTCTCGACCGCGGAGTTCAAGTCTTCCCAGCTGGCGCAGGGAGGGGAGACGATTCTCCTCGTTGAAGATGACCCAGCAATCCGAACGCTCTGGCGTCAGACGCTCCAGGACCTCGGCTACACCGTGCTGACCGCTAATGACGGCGCGAGCGCCGTGGCCCTCGCACGGGAACGTGCGACCAGAGTCCAACTGCTCGTTATCGACGCCGACCTGCCCAGGATGAACGGATGGGAGGTCGCCCGCGAGATCGCCAAGCTTGAGCCCAACCTTCCCATCGTTCTGGTCTCTGGCCATGGCGAGCATGCGCTGTCGAGCCTGGCTGGCGTTACCAGCGAGTTGCCGGTCCTCCGCAAGCCGTTCCCACCCAGTACACTCGCCCGCAAGGTTCGTGAGTTGCTGGACCAAGCCCTGAAGGCCGATCGCCGGCCCACTGGCCAGGGAATCTAGAGGCCCCTGTTCAGGCTCCTGCATCCTGGCAAACGGCGCCGCGGATGCACACCTTCCAGACCCTGGCATCGCTTTCGAGCACTCCCAGTTCCGGTTGATCATGGAACCTGGCCTCCAGAGGGATTGCGATCCAGTCCGCGGACTTGCCTGGCGCTAACGAGCCGACCTCCTCGTCCCACATCAGGGCTTTCGCCCCGTTGATCGTCACGAGGCGAAGCACCTGTGCCGCGCCCAGGTGGGAATAATTGCGATATACCCAGCGCGCTTCTTCCAGCACGCTTAGATCGGGGCAGGAGGCCAGGCTGTCGGTGCCCAGGGCAACGTTCACTCCAGCCTTGAGGTAGCCCTCGAAGGGGTGCGGCGGATGACCGAAGTAGGCATGGGTGCGCGGACACCAGATCAGGTGCTTCACCGGCGTCCCGGCCGCATGGTTCAGATGCACGCTGCAGAACCGCGCCCCATGACTACAGGCCTGAGCAATCCAGTCAATGCCGGGAGCCAGGCCAGACTCGTCCCAGGCCCCGAGTTCTTCCAGGAACTGCCGCAATGCTCCCGCATGCTTCGAAAGCAGTTCCAGCTCGGTGCGCGTCTCGGCCAGGTGGCTGCTGAGGGGCAGCCCCAGGCGGCGCGACCAGCGAGCAGCCAGCCGAAAGAGTCCCTTTCGGACGGAATAGGGAGCATGAGGGCTGAGCCCAGGCCGAGACACATCCGTTGCGGGATTGGCTTCGATCCACCTGGCCGCCGCCTGCCAGGTCTGGCGAGCGCGGGCCCTGGTCAAGCCGATGACTTCGTGGAAGACCGTCCCCCGCAGCGGCGTGTTCGAGAGGAAGTTCAACGACCTTCCGTCCACTGAAATGTCGCCGATCAGAGTCGTGCCGCAGCGGAGCGACTCCTCGATTCCCTGGACAATCGCCGCGTCCCATTCGTTGGTGGTCGAACCTCGCCGATAGGCAACCACGGCTCGCAGCCAGGCGAGGAAATCCGCCGGCGGTTTCAGTTGGTACGGCAACGAACGCAGTCCGCCGAGATCGAGGTGCATGTGCGCATTGACCAGCCCAGGCAGGATCACCGCATCACCCAGGTCGAGATCGACTCGGGCGGCAGGAGCAGACTCCACCGACACGATCCGGCCGTTGTCAACACGAAGCACCCCATTGGATACAGGGGGGCGGTCGATGGGCAACAGCCAGCGGGCTCTTACTGTCCATGGGCTGATCATTACTAGCCTCTGCTAGCTTTCTCCTGTGTCGTCCGGCAGGGCCGGTTGCCGGGCAAGCCAGACGACAATCAGAACGATCACCATTCCCGAGCCGATCAACATCGGCCAGCCATACAACCCGACGTCGGTGAACGGCCACCAAACGTATTCCGCGCTTGCTTCAGCATTTCGCTTGAACCATCCGGAGCATACAGCCAGGCCGTTGTGGACAGCGTGAAAGATGATGCCAGGCGCCAGGCTGCCACTGCGCGTGGCCAGCAGTGCGAGGACCAGGCCGAGGAGAAACGTCGGCACGAGGCGGAACGGGTCGCCGTGGGCAAAGGCAAAGAGCAAGCTACTGATGAGGATTGCATTGCGTCCGCTGAGGCGCGTGCCCAGACCACGCAAGATGAACCCGCGGAAGGCCAGCTCCTCACAAATCGGCGGCAGCAGGGCGAGCATGAGTAGCTGCAGCCAGAGCGCCTGGTCCAGCTTGAGACGTTTCTCCAGCTCCTGGAGGTGCTCCGCAATCGCTGGAAAGCGGGCGACAATCGCCTCGATGGCGCAGATCAGCGGGCCATGAACTGCGAGGCCGAGCAACACGCTCAGACCGAGCCAGGCTAGCATGGACAGTCCCAGGCCGTTCGCCGGGCCGCTCGGCCAGCGCGGCCAGCGAAGCCGCAACGTGGCCAGGGGCCGACTGGTCAGAAGCAGGGCCATCAGCACAGGCGGCATGGCGACGCCGGCGATCTGAAGCACCCCCACCGCTTGCAGCACGGGCAAACCCGATGTGAAAAGCCCCAGATACCAGTGCAGCACCAGAATGAGGATGAAGCACGCCACCGCTTCGCCGGGCGAGGGCAGCGGCTCCTTGTCACGAAGCAATCGCTTCAACCAAAGGCCCAGGTCCAGCCGCTCCGCTTCCCGAAATAGGACGTCCTCGCTGTTGAACTGGTGGATGGCCCATTGCAAGGCGAGATAGCAATAGACAGCCAGCGGCAGGAGCACCGGCCCGAGGTACAGCCAGGGAATCTGGTCGCTGGTTTGGGCGTTCATCAGTTCCTGGAGCAGCAGGGCCGCGCCAGTCACCGGGATCAGGCTGTAGAAGGGCGTTAGTTCGCTGCCAGGGAGCAGACTGACCACGGTGAGCAGGAGCGTGACAATCGTCAAGGGCATGAGGAAGTACTGCCCTTCCTTGGTGCTCCGTGCATAGACGGCGAGCGCCACGCAGACGGCGCTGAAGAACCCCGCCAGCGGCAGCAGGAGCACGAAGCCCCAGGCCAATGCGGAGGCGCTTGGCATGGGCATCTCAAATTCCGATCCCGGGGTCGCCAGAGCGGACCCGAACTGCCAGGCCGTAAAGCCCAGGCTGCCGAGATTGAGCACCGCGGAGATTGTGCTGAACAGCCACACGGTCAGGAACTTTCCCGCGACGATTTCGGATCGGCTGGCGGGGCTGATGAGCAGCGTCTCCATGGTGCCGCGTTCCTTTTCGCCGGCGCAAACGTCGATCGCCGGATAGAGAGCGCCGGTCAGGGACATCATCACGATCAAGAACGGGAAGATCCGCGAGAAGACAAACTCGGACTTGAGGCTCAGCGTTGGGATGCGGAAAGGCTCCGCGTATTGCGGCGAGGGCGCGCCAAGCTGACGCATCCGCGCCCGAACGATCTCCTGACGCCAGGCGCGGAGCACCGGCGCCAGGCGGTCGTAGGCCTTCTGGCCGTGGGCGTCCGAAGTTTCTATCGTCGTCTCTCCTGGCCTTCTGCCATCGGAGCTTTCCTCGCCACGCAGCCGAAGGCTCAGCGTCGTCGGCCTTCCCTTCAGTAGATCGGCAACGCTCTCGGCGTCGAACGAGAGCATGGCGTCGATGCTGCCGCGCTTCAGCTCCGCTGCCAGCTCCTGGTCCTTACCGCTGACCACCTTGAGCAGCTTGCGGGCATCCTCGTGACTGAATAACCCCGCGGCGAAGCGATCTCCTTCGACCAGGGGGGGGAGCTGGGCATGCGCTCCGTTGCTGGCGTCCTGCAACAGCTCCAGACCGGCAATCCCCACCGTGACCGGCTTTTCCGTGAAGAGGAAGATGAAGTAGTTTGCAGACAGGCCGAGCAAAGGGTAAAGCAGCAGCGGGAGGACCAGCAGCATGAAGATGGTCCGTCGGTCGCGGAGCTGATCGCGAACTTCGCGAAACCAGATGGTGCGAACGATCTGCCAGCGCATACTTTCTCCACTAGCCCGAGCCAGGGCCGGCTTTGCCGGACCAGCCACGAGATCTCTCAAAGCGATTGCCCGGCAATCGCCGGACCACCCCGTACATCTCGAGCATGACCAGCGCCTGCCCCACGTCGGTCACGCTCAATCCGCTCCGCTCCACAAGCTGGTCGGCGTGCTGAATCGGCTCATCATGCCAGGCCTCCAGCACGCAGCGTTGGTGCTCGGTCAGATGGGGCAAGGGACGAGCGGGCAATTCGGGGGATTCGGCGGCGCCAGATTCCTGGTCTGCTCCCCGGGCAGTGTCGAGCAGGGGAAGTCCATCGAGCACTTCGAGGATGTCGTCCACGTTGCGAACCAGCGTTGCCCCTTCTTTCAGGAGTCGGAGCGTGCCAGCGCTCGCCTCGCAGTCCACGGGTCCAGGCACGGCAAAGACCTCGCGGCCCTGCTCGGCGGCATGCCTGGCAGTGAGGAGCGCGCCGCTCCGCTCGGCCGCCTCGACGAGGACGACGCCCCGTGCCAGGCCGCTGATGATCCGGTTCCGCTGCGGAAACATCTGAGGCAGCGGTTCGACGGCCATGGGCGCTTCGCTGAGCAACGCGCCTGAGCGGGCCACTGCCTCGGCAAGTTCGGCGTGCTCCGGCGGATAGATGCGGGAAAGGCCGCCGGCGAGCACGGCAAGGGTGCGTCCGCCAGCCGCCAGGGCGCCCTGGTGAGCGGCCCCGTCGATGCCGCGCGCCAGCCCGCTGATCACAGTGACTCCTGCGCGAGCCAGTCCCTGGGCCAGGCGCTCGGCGATGCGTCGGCCGTAGGCCGTGCAGGACCGTGAGCCGACAATCGCCACCGCCAGCGAGTCGCTCTCGGTCAAGGTCCCACGGAAGTAGAGCAGCGGCGGCGGGTCGGGAATTGACTTCAGAGGCGCTGGGTAGCTCGAAAGGCCGAGATGCACGACCCCCGCTCCGTACTTGCCCAGTAGTTCGAGTTCGCCCTCCAGATCGCGTTGGCGCAGGGCCGAGGCGATTCGCTCGGCCACGTCCTTTCGCAGGTAGGGCGCCTCGGCGAGTTCCTCTGGTGAAGCCGCCAGCACGCGCATGGCCGACCCGAACCGTTCCAGCAGCGCGCGAGTGAGCCGCGGTCCCAGCCCAGGCAGAAGGTGCAGGGTCAGCAAGGCGCGGGTCTCGGCGTCTAGGACATTCTGGTTCATGGGCGCCTCACTCTTCGCGCCGCAGGCTTTCAAGCACGGCGACCACTTGTGCTTCCGGTACGTCCGCCACCACCTCGGCTTTCCCTAGCGCACTGGAAAGCACCAGACGAAGCCGGCCGGCGACAGTCTTCTTGTCGCTCCGCATGGCCTGCAAGAGCTCATCGATCGGCCAGGGTTCGATCTGCGTCGGCAGTTCGAAGCGCTCCAGCAAACGCTCCTGCCTGGTGCAGAACGCTTCGTCCACTCGGCCGAGGGCGTAGGCGAGCCGGCCAGCGCAGACCATGCCCGCGGCGACCGCTTCCCCATGCAGCCAGGCCCCATAGCCCGCCACGGTCTCGAAAGCATGAGCGAACGTGTGGCCGTAGTTCAGGATCGCCCGCAGGCCGGTGGTCTCTCGCTCGTCCTGTTCCACGACGTCGGCCTTCAATCGGCACGAGCGGCTGACGACGCGCCGCACCGGCTCTGCCTCGCGAGCCAGGAGGGCAGTCACATTCGCTTCCAGGTAAGCGAACAACTCGGCGTCCAGGATAACGCCGTACTTGACGACCTCCGCCAGCCCGCTGCGATACTCGCGGTCAGGAAGCGTGTGCAGGAAATCGGCGTCGATCCACACGCCGCGCGGCTGATGGAATGCGCCGACGAGATTCTTGGCCCGCGGATGGTTGACGCCCGTCTTGCCGCCGACGGAGCTATCGACCATGGCCAGCAGCGAGGTAGGGACCATCAGCAGCGGCAAGCCGCGGGCAAACGTCGCCGCCACGAAGCCGGCCAGATCGCCGATCACCCCGCCGCCCACGGCCACGATCAGCGTGTGCCGATCCGCTCCCTTCTCCGCCAGCTGGTCGTAGAGGTAGGAAGCGTTGGCCAGCGTCTTCTCGGATTCGCCAGGCCGGAGGACGATCAGGTGCGCGTTGAAGCCGGCTGCCATCAGCGCGTCCATGACCGCAACGGCATGCGGGAGAACGTGGGAATCGGTGACGACCACGCTCTGCGAGCCGGTCGTGCGGGACCGGGCAAACGCCCCCAGTTCGTGGCCGCCGCCGCTGCCGACCCGGATGTCGTAACTGCGTTCCGCCAGTTGGACCCGAACAAGTTCAGCAGCCATAATGCACTCGGTTGGTGGACGGCCGACGGCTGTCGCGGCGAATGATTGTATCATATGGGAAGGCAGCGTTAGCCCTGGCTGGTCCTGGGCAGCGCCGCATCGGAGGACGCCCCTGCGAGGAAAGACATGACCAGCCAGCGCCGAATCGTGCCATTGGTGTTCATTATTACTGGAGTGCTTGTCATCATGGCCCAGGCGCCTAACACGTCGGCTGGCGTCGCCCAGGGCGATGCCGCCGCTCGCCAATTCATCGAAAGCCACGTGGCGAAGATCAGGCCGTTGGAGATCGCCGTCGGCGAGGCCTGGTGGAACGCCAACACCAGCGGCGCCGACGACGCCTTCGCCAGGAAGGAAGCCGCCCAGAACCGGCTGGATGCCGCGCTGGCCGATCCGGAAGCGTTCGGCCGATTGAAGGCGCTCAAGGACAGCGGCACGGTCAAGGACCCGCTCCTCGCGCGTCAGCTCGACGTGCTTTATCTGCAATATCTCGAAAAGCAGGTCGATCCCGACCTGCTCAAGAAGATGACGGCCAAGGCCAACGCCATCGACAAGGCGTTCAACGTCTATCGTGCCAAGGTCGATGGCAAGGAGCTGACCGACAGCGAGGTCCGCAAGGTGCTCAAGGACTCGAAGCTTTCGGGGCATCGCCAGGCGGTCTGGGAAGCGAGCAAGGGGGTGGGGCGTGTGGTGGAGGCGGACCTCAAGGAACTCGTCAGGCTGCGCAACGAGGCGGCTCGCAAGCTCGGCTTCCGCAACTACCACGTCATGATGCTGCACCTCAACGAGCAGGACCAGGCGGAGATCCTCAAGCTCTTCGACGACCTCGACGCCATGACTCGCGAGCCGTTCCGCAAGGCCAAGGCCGAGATCGACGCTCAGCTGGCCCTGAAGTGCGGCGTCAGCGTGGATGAACTGCGGCCGTGGCACTACCAGGATCCTTTCTTCCAGGAGGCGCCGGCGATCTACTCCGTAAACATGGACGCCGTCTACGCCAAGGCGGACATTCTGGACCTGTGCCGGCGCTTCTACGCCGGCATGGATCTGCCGATCGACGACGTCATCGCCCGCAGCGACCTGTACGAGAAGAAAGGCAAGAGTCCGCACGCCTTTTGCACCGACATCGACCGCGAGGGAGACGTCCGCGTGCTGGCCAACATCGTCCCCAACGAGTACTGGATGGGCACGATGCTGCACGAGCTGGGGCATGCCGTCTACAGCAGCAAGAACATACCGCGCAGCGTCCCGTACGTGCTGCGGACAGAATCGCACATCCTGACGACCGAGGGCGTCGCCATGCTGTTCGAGAAGTTTTCCAAGAGCGCGGAGTGGCTGCGCGAAATGGGCGTGCAGGTCGAGGATCCCCAGGCGTTCAGCGAGACCGGCCTCAAGATGCGCCGCAACCAGCTCCTGATCTTTTCCCGCTGGTGCCAGGTCATGCTCCGGTTCGAAAAGGGGATGTACGAGAATCCCGACCAGGATCTCAACAAGCTGTGGTGGGACCTGGTCGAGCAGTATCAACTGGTCAAGAGGCCGGAGGGGCGCAGCGCTCCGGACTACGCCAGCAAGATCCACATCGTCAGCGCGCCGTGCTATTATCACAACTACATGATGGGCGAACTGTTCGCCTCGCAAGTGCATCACACCCTGGCTCGCGAGGTGCTGAAGACGACGCCGGAAAAGGCCAGCTACGTCGGCCGCAAGGACGTTGGCGCGTTCATGAAGCAGCGCGTCTTTGGCCCAGGCCGCACGCTGAGCTGGAACGCGCTGACGCAGCACGCCACCGGAGAGAAGCTGAACCCCCGCGCCTTCGCGGCGGACTTTGGCGGCGCGCCGGCCCGCTAGGCGCGGAACAGCGCCGCAACGCCGCGCAGCGAGCCTTCGTCGAGTCGGGCGATGGTCCATTGGCGATACTCCTCGATGAGCTGGGCGACGACGTCCGCTCCGCCGCCGGTCAGAAAGACGCGCTCGAAGTTCTGCGGCGTGCCGAGCGCTTCCAGGGCCGTGCGATGATGCCGGCGAATGGCGTCGAGCACGGCGGCCAGCAGGTCGATGCGGTCCGTCGCCAGGCCAAGCTGCTGAAAGCCCGCGCGGCGCGGCTCGATCTCCAGCCGATCGCCGCCAAGGAAGGGCGGATCGAGCACCGCCTCGACTGGGCGTTCCAGGGCGAGCCTGACAGCCTTGCCGTAAAACTCCGAGGCCGAAAGGTCGCGGAAGCAGAGCTGGTGCATCCAGTCGAGAGCCGCCCCGCCGACGGGGTTGTGCGTCACGTGAATGTACGAAGTGCCGACGCCTAGTTGTCGGGTCAGCCGGTTTTCGGCAGGGACCGGAGCCGCGGCATGGCGCGCCAGCACCTGGGTTGTGCCGACGACGTGGAGCAAGTCGCGCGGGCCCATGCCAGCGGCGAGCATGGCACAACTCGTGTCGGCCGTGCCGAGCTTGACTGGAATTCCCGCCGACACGCCAAGATGCTGGGCCGTTTCGGGAAGCAACGGACCCAACGTCCGGTCGCCGGACCAGACGGGCGGAAGCCAGTCAAGGTCGATGCCCAGGACGCCGCACCAGCGAGTTGACCAGGTTTGCGATCCCATCGTGTCGTAGAGGCCGGTGAAGCTGGCGTTGCCCGGGTCGAAGGCCGTGTTTCCAGTCAGCCTCAGTCCGAGCCAGCCGTTGCAGTGCAGGTAGCGGCGTATCCTGGCAGTCAGGTCGGGGCGCTGTTGAAGCAAGAACCGGCAGCCGATGCCGCTCATGCCACCTGGCAAGGGCTTGTTGCCGGTCGAGCGCAAGAAGTCCTGGCCGTGCTCGTTCCAGATTTGTCGGGCCAGGGGGCGGGCGCGGCGGTCGAGGTGAGTGACGAGCGGCGTCAGAGGCCGGTCCGCGGCATCGAGCAGAATCCAGGCCGGCGAGAGGCAGGAGATGCCGACGCCTTCGACTTTTTGCCCAGTCGCGGCGGCGCGGGACGCCGAGCCGATCGCTTGCCAGGTCGCCTCGGGATCGAGGACGGCGGCTTCCGGTTCGGTCTGTTCGAGCCGGCACGGAGCGCGGCCGATGGGACCAACCGCCGTGCCGTCAGCGACGTCGAGCACGGCCGCCTTCACCGATGAGGTCCCCACATCCAGGGCAAGGATCTGCATGGCCTGACTCTCCTGGCTCGCCTTGACGGGTCTCTCATAAGGGCGGATCATGAAGCGTGTGCAGTGCCGCGGCCGCTCCGTGAATCGCCGGTAACTTACAGGATTGCTTCATGCGAGGCATCCGCCTGGGCATCTACCTGGTTCTCGCAGCCGCCCTTGCGCTGCTCGTTTACGCCTTCATCTCGAAGGAAGCCCGACCTGTCCCCGAGTCTGATCGTGAAATAGCCTGGATCCACGCGGCCACGAGCGGCTTGCTCTGGGAGCGGTTCGTCGGCGGCATTCAGCGCTTTGAGGAAAGCCCCGAGGGCCGCGCCATGGGGCTGCGGGTGGACTACGACCGCGCCTACCTCGACCAGACTGCCGCCGTGCCTGACGTCGTCCTTTCTCGTGCCGGTTCGAGTCAGCGGCTGCACATCCGCTGGTACAAGCTGACCAGCAGCACGGATATCGCTTACTGGGCGCGCGTGCTGAGCCGGCGGACGCCGCCGCCCCTGGCGATCATCGGCGGAGGCAGCAGCGACCGCGCGCGGGACCTGGCCCGCGAGCTGCACCTGGCCGAGCGGGAACGCGGTGAACTGACGCCCTTGCTGCTGATCACGACGGCGACGGCGGACCGCGTGTACCTCGGCGACGAGCACGTCGAAGGGCACGAACTGACCCGCATCTACGCCGACCGCTCGTTTCGCTGCTGCTTCACCAACAGCCAGATGGCCGAGGCGCTGACCGCCTTCCTGCTCAGTCAACCGGAGTTGCGGCCGCACGGGCCGGAATCGCTGATGGTCGGCGGCGTCGGCCAGGCGCTGGGCGGGCGGGTCCTGGCGGCGGCGGCGAACTTTGTCATGGGCCTGCCCGCGCCTGTGTTCACCATCGAGTGGGAAGACGACCCGTACTCCCTCGACCTCGCCGAGCACTTTCGGGCCGAGCTGCGCCAGCGTCTGCCGAGCCGCATCGTCAACCAGCGCGTTCCTTACAGCACCGGCGACTACTTCCGACCCAACACGCCGGAAAGCAACGCGGTTTCCGAACTGGCCCGCGAGCTGACGGCATATCCCCAGCAGCGCCCCTTGCTCGTTCTGCCGGCGGGCGACAAGCCAGTTCGCCGGGTCCTCCGCGCCCTGGCTGTCGAAGCGCCGCTCGAGGTTCGCCACAGCGTGGCGGTCACCGGCGATTCCATCAACCTGGACGTGATCTTCCGCGACCGGGCCACGTCCTGGAACGTGCAGGAGCTGCCGTTCCCCCTGGTCCTGTTCGCCCACGAAGACCCCGTGGACTGGAAACCGGAATGGAAGGAAGGCGGCGGGCAGACCTGGAAAGGTTGCAGTGCGACGCATGATCTTCTCCTGAATGCCAAGATTGCCCGGCTGTTGGTCGAAGCCGCCTGGCGCGACGACAGCGAGGGCCGCCTGGTCCTTGCCGCCACTCCTGAGGAACTCCGCACCCGGCTGATGGCCCTCGATCCCGCCTTCTTCGACGCCTCGGGCAATCGGCTGCGGGCCAGCGGGGCGTATGTCGTCTGGCTGCAACCGCAGTTCGCCCAGAACCGCGTGCTCTCGCGCGGGGTCATCAGCGTCTGGTCCGGTCGGGCCGCCGAGTCGCCCCAGGGCCGCCAGTGGCACTGGCAACGTCTCAAGCAATGGACCGTCGAATATGGCAGCACCGCCGCCCCCTCCTCTTGATGCGCAGCGCGGCTCCTGGCACGTGCTGCTCGGCATCGCGCCGCCGGCCCTGCTGCTGGCCTTGCTCATCGGCGCCCTCGCTTATGCTCTCTATGCCCGGGTCGAGCTTTCCCAGGAAGCCGAGCGCGACACGCTCCGCGAATGGCTGGACGAGGCTCGCGTCCATCGCCGGACGCTTCCCGAGCTGGTGCGGGATTACCTCGACTTGCTCGGCCCCGACCCGGCCCATCCCGTAAGCGATCCCGCCGTGCTCCGACAGCGAGCCGAGGAGCTCCAGGCCCATCTGGCCGCCCTGGGCAACCCAACGAAGATGCTGCCCGAGCAGCTTCCTCTGTTTCCGGTCATCTACGAACTGCGGCTCGACCTGCCGGACCGCTCGGTGGTCTGGGACTCGGAACTGCCCCGGCCTCGGCCCGCGCAACAAGTCGGCGATCTGGCCTATCCCTTGCTCGGACCGAACGACAGCCGTGCCGTTGTCCACGTGCAGTACCAGCTGCATGCGTACAACAAGCGCCAGGAAGAGGCGGCCGCACGGCAGCGGGTGTTGCGTTGGCTGGTCGGCATCGCCATTGCCGCGGTCGCCCTGTCCACGCTCTGGGCCTGGTTCTACCTTCGCCGCGAGCGGGAGCGGGAGCTGCGGGCTCTCGTCAGTCAGCATCAAATCGAACATGCCGAGCGCCTCCTTCTGGAGAACGAGCTGCGCCACCAGGATGCCGAGCGCAAGAACCAGGAGATGGAGCGCAAGCTGCTGGAGCAAAAACTGGCGACGCAGGCGGTCGAGCAGCGGGCTCTGGAAATCAAGTCGCAACTCTTTGCTAGCATTGGCATTATGGCAGGATCGTACGCCCATAACATCAAGAACCTGCTGGTCCGGCCGAACGACCTGGTCCGCCGCTGCCTGGAAGCCGATGGCCTGCAGCCCGAGCAGCGGCGGATGATGCAGGAAGTGAACCAGACGCTCCAGACCGTGACCGAGCGGCTCCAGTTGATCCTGAAGACCGTCCGCCGCGACCCGACCCGGTCCTCCCCCAGCCGGCTCGACCTGAACGAGCTGGTTCGGGACGTCATCCAGGGCTGGCAGGAATTAGCGCAACAAAAGTGGAAGGTCGAGCTGCGCCTCGAGCTCGCTCCGAAGCCGCTCTGGATACTGGGCGATCCTTCCCATCTTGCCCAGACTATCGAGAACCTCTTGTTCAATGCTCGTGATGCCACATTCGAGATGCGCAACAAACTCCGCGAGGATGCTCGCCAGGCTGCCAACCTGACGGAAGAGCAGAGAAAGCAAGGACTTATCGCGGCAGCGGGGTGGCAGGGGCGGATTGTCCTGCGCACTCGTGCCGCCGGGCCGGAGGTCGTCCTCGAAGTCCAGGACAACGGCATCGGTATGACCGAGGAAGTGCGCCAACGCTGCACCGAGACACACTTTACGACGAAGCGGGACAGCGCCCTGTACCAGGGCCACTCGACCGGCATGGGGCTGGGACTGGCGTTCGTGCAGGCAGTGCTGGACGGCCATCGCGGCCGGATGGAGATCGTCTCGACTCCGCTCCAGGGCGCAACATTCCGCATCTTCCTGCCTGCCGCTGGCGAGGTCGAGACGGACTCCGTCACGAAAGCGACGGCAGCCCGGTGAGCGCAACATCCACAGGTGAAACAGCCGCCGGTCCGCAGCGGCCTTTGCCTGGAGCACTGCGTCCTGACTACCGACGCCGATCCCTGGCTGCGCAACATCTGCAAGAAGTGGCTTCCGCCCTTCGCTGCCCGTGTTTCCAGGCCAATCCGGCTCGCTCTCAACTTCAGAGGGTGGAAATCGCGCAACATCTTCATGTCCCGCCCCGCTTTCCCCACGCCTTTCCAGAATCCAGACTGACGAGCCACCCCGATTGCGTTAATCTGCGTAATCTGCAGTGGTGAGCTCGGAACGCAGACCACGCGGACCAGGGCAGCGGCGATTCCAGGGACTTGCCGCTTTGCCTCACGTCAGCCCAACCGGGGCCGCTGAACCAATCTGTAAGTGTACCTCAGTTCCCGTGCGGCTCGCCAGGTCGGTTGAATTGGTGTGGTCTGGTGTCGCAATCGGAAATGGCTCAAGGAGTTGTGTCGTTCTACGCCTGCAGCTGATAGACCGGCGCAGTGCATCGCTTTACCAGCAGTGCAGCCGCATCAGGGGGCCGACTCGACTTCCGGATCGCCCCGCTTCCAGCTATAAGCGTGCTGAACCGCCCTGCGCCAGGAGTGCGCGAAAGTCGAGTGCGCCAGGATGGCCGACGACGTGGTCTCTTCACAGTCCGGCAGCACGAATCCCGATCCGAAAGGTTCGCCGCTTGGCGTGCGCCTGGAGGTGCGGGGCGAGCAGGGGCCTGCGACCGCTGGGGTGCTTCACACCGAAGTGATCGTCATCGGCACGGTAGCGGGGTGCGATGTCCGTCTTCCCGCGGCCGACATGCCGCCGTTGATCTGTCTCCTGCAGCGCGAGCGCACTGGGCTTCGTCTTCGCAAGCTGGCCCCCGCCCAGCCGCTGCAGGTGAATCGTGCCCTGTGTTCCGAGGCGATCCTCAAGCCCAACGACCGAATCCAGGTTGGCCGGTTCGAGGTGCTCGTGCAGTTCACGCTGCCGGAGCCGGCCGCCGAGCCGACGCCGAGTCCGAGCTTTCTCGAACAGCGGCGGAAGCTGGAAGAAGGGCTCAAGAAGCTCTCCGAGGCCCAGCGGCAGTTCGACGACGACCGGCGCGACTGGGAGCAGGACGCCGAACGCCAGGCCGAGGCCCTGGCCCTGCGCTCGCGCCAACTCCTGGATCGCGAGCAAGGGATGGCGAGCGCCCAGGCGGAGTTGCAACGGCGCGAGCAGGCGCTGGAAACTGCTCAGCGGGAGCTGTCCGAGGGACGGGCGAAGCTGGCGGAGGCCCAGAGCGAGCTGGCCCGCCGCCGCGGCGAACTGGAGCAGGCCCAGCAGCAGCTTCGCACCAGCCGGGCCGAGCTGCACCAGCAGTACAGCCAGCGGCGCGACGCCCTGGCGGCGATGCGCGAGGCGGTCGCGCGGGCTGCCCAGAAGGTCCAGGAAGAGAAGCGGGAAGTCGGCCGACAGCGCACCGATCTGGCGGCGGATCAGGCGCGCTTGCAAGAAGAGCGCGCCCAACTCCGCCGGCAAGAGCAGACGCTGGCCGACGAAAGGGCAGCCGTCGCCAGGCAGAGCGAATTGCTCGAGCAGTGGCAGAAGGAGCTGCAAGAAGAGCTCGAGGAGAAGCAGCAGCGTCTGCACCTGGGGGAAACCCGGCTGCGGGCCGCGCAGCAAGAATTGCAGGCCGGCCAGGCGACGCACCAGCAGGACCTGGTCCGCCTGGAACGCTGGGAAGCGCGGCTGCACGAGACGCAGCAGCAGGCCGACGCCAGGGCGCGGGAGCTGGACGAACGGGCAGGCCAGTTGCAGCGCGAGGCCGCCGAGCTGGCGGAGCAGACGCAGCAGATGGAAGAATGGGACGCCCGCCTGCGGGCCGAAGCCCAGGAACTGGAGAAGCAGCGTTCGGAGCTGGAGGAAACGCTCCGGAGCCTGGCGGCAAAGTCCGGTCATCTCGACGCCCAGCAAGTCATCCTCGCCGGGCTGCGAACGCGCTCGGAACGCTTGCAGGCCGAGCTGCGGCAACGGGAAGAGCAGCTCATTCAGCAAAGGCTGCGCGTCGACGGCATGGAAGCCCAGTTGCGCGAGGCAAGCCGCAAGCAAGTCGAGCAGGAAACCGCGCTGCGCAGCGAACGGGAGCGCTGGCTGGCCGAGCGAGAAGAGATCGAGGCCCGCTGCACGGGGCTGGAGAATGCGCTGCGGCGAATGCAGGAGCTGCAAGCCGCATTTGAAGAGGAACGACGCCTGCACCAGGCCGAGCAGGCGCGGCTGGCGGAGACCGCGGAGGAGCTGTCGCTGCGGGCCGGGCTTCTGCGCAAGCGGGGGCAGCGCGTCCAGGCCCTGCGGCTACGCTTGCGGCGCGAGCGGCTGGCGATCCGCGAGCGCGAGGCGGCGGCGGCCCAGGCCGACCAGGCGCGGGAGACCTTGCAAGAGCAACTGCGGAAGCGCTCCGAGGCGCTCGTTGCAAAGGAGCAGGCGCTCGACGAGCGCATCCGGCGGCACGAGCAATTGGAAGGGGAGCAGCAGCAACGTCTGGCGGCACTGTCCCAGGCCGAGGCCGAGCTGGCTGCCCGCCGCGCTTCCAGCGAACAGGAGCTGGCGGCAAAGCTCGCGGAACTGGCCGAGCGCGAGGCCGCACTTTCCGCAACGACCTCCACCATCGGCCAGGACGCGGCAGCGATCGAGCGGGCGCGGGCAGCGCTGGAGGCGGAGAGGACTGCTTTCGTAGCCGCCCAGCGCCAGGCCGCCGACGAACTGGAGGCTCAGCGCAAGAGCATCGCCGGTTTGCAGGAGCTGTTGCCCGAGCTGATCCAGCAGGCGCAGGGCGCCCTGGAGCGCATGGGCCGGGCACGGGAGCATTTGCGGGCTCATCTCGCCGAAGTCCACCAGTACACCGAACGCACCCTGGCCGAGCTGGAGGCAGCCCAGCGCGGCCTCGCCGAGCAAGCCGAGCAGGTGCGTCAGCAGCATCTTGCCCTCAGCCGCGGGCAGGAAGAGCAGCGGCTGGCCGTCAGCAGCTTCCGCCAGTCGTTGCTCGAATGGCAGGAGCAACTGGCCGAGCTTCAGCGCTCCCTGGCCCAGGGCGAATCCGTGCTCGAGCAGCGGCAGGCCCAGCTCGAGGCCAAGGCCCGCCAGATCGACGCCGACAGCTCGCGGCTGGCCGAGCGGGCCGAGGAGCTGCAGGACCAGGAGCGCGAGGTGGCCGAGCGGCGGGCGGTCATCAATCATCAGTTGGCCGAAATGCAGCACTGGTATCGCCAGAAACTTCGCGAACTGGCGGAGCGGCGCTTGCTCGGACCGGCGTCGGCGGACGGTCCCGCGGAGGCCCTCGTCGTCCATGTTCCAACCGGCGAAGCCGAATCGGCCGAGCCACCGCCCGATTCTGCCGACGACGATCGCCAGCTTGGCGAACTGCTGATCGGCATGGCCCTCATCGACCAGGCGACCCTGGACGTGCTGCTGCGTGAAGCCCAGCAACGCGGCAGCTCGCTCCGTGCCGCCCTGGTGGAGGGCGAGTACCTCACGCCGTACCAGATGGAGCTGATCGAGGCGGGCCGGCTCGAAGCACTGGTGCTGGGGCCGTTGCGCGTCGTCGATCGCCTCCGCCTGACGCCGCTGGAGACGGTGTATCGGGTCTTCGATCCGCGGCGCGGCAGCGAGGCCCTCTTGCGATGCCTGTCGAGCAAGGTCTCGGCGGAGCGGCAAGCGGAATTCCGCGCACTGTTCCATCGGGCCAGCGAGCTGCGGCACCCGAACCTGGCGGCGACGCTGGAGGTCCTGGAGGTCGATGGCGGGCCGGCCGTCTTGCAGGAATGGATCGCCGGCTTGCCGAGTCCGGAATGGGCCGACCTCGCCGCCCCGCCGGACGTCTGGCTCTGGTTGATGCAGCAAGCCGTCTTCGGCATCCAGGCCGCCCATGCCGCCGGGCTGGAGCACCGACGCCTCAATGCCAATCGGTTCCTGCTCACGGAAGAAGGCGAGCTGCGGCTCTGCGGCTTTGGCGAACCGAGCTGGCTGCTGGCCGACCTTGAGCCCAGGCAAGCTGAACCGGACGACTGGAAAGCGCTCGGCCTCGTCGCCGCTCGGTGGCTGACGCTAGGCGACCGCGGCTCCGCGCCCAAGCCGCTCCTGGCGGCGATGCAGCAGATGGTCAGCCGGCTCGTGAGTCACGGGAACGCTAGCGGCGCCTTCAACCCCGCCAAGCTCCTGGACGAGCTGAACGAGCTACGCCGGCAGACTCCGGAGGACCGCGCGGCGCGGGACCGGCTGCTGGATCGCGTTCGGCTGGGGCTTTACGGCGAGCCGGAGCAAAGGCCGAAGCGGGCCTCAGCCTGATTCCGTCTCCGCCTGGCGAGCCCGTTCGAGCAGGATGTCCACCAGCAAGGGATGCCTTCCCAGCGGCTCGGCGAGCAGCACCGGCACGCCGTGTCGGCCAGCCATCTCCTGGCGGGCGGCTTCCAGGTCTTCACGCACATGGACGCCGCCGGAGAGGAAGAACGGCAGCATCAGGATGCGTTCGGCCCCCGCGGCAGCGCAGCGAGCGCCTCCCTCAGCAATGGTGGGCGTCGCCAGTTCGAGGAATGCAATCTCGACGATTGGATACGGCCCGCGGCGGCGGAGGGCGTCGGCGAAATGCTCGAGGACGGCGTTGGCCTCGGCGCTCGTGAGCACGTCGCCGCCGAAGCTCATGGAGCCTTCGAGGAAGCCCGTCGCGTAGAGAGCGCCCTCGGCGTCGAACGCCATGCCGTAGACCTCGGCCGTCGTCGCCTCGA
>Ga0073934_10004982_pt1 | contig 21284 bp, 19 predicted proteins | sample LarsenN4metaG_FD_76834 | JGI IMG/M metagenome (GOLD analysis project Ga0073934, IMG submission 76834) | Hot spring sediment bacterial and archeal communities from British Columbia, Canada, to study Microbial Dark Matter (Phase II) - Larsen... ...
AGGCGAACCATAGCCCCATTACGCTAGCACGAGTCATTCCAGAAAAACAGTCCCGGCTGAGCAATTGTGTACTCTGAGACTTACACTCACATCAGATGCTCGCCCGGGTCACGCAGATGCTCGATCTCAACCATGAAGCTGCGGCGAATTCCGCGACCACCGCCCACCCGTGGAAGCAGAAAGCCCACCCCAGGAGGTGGGCTTTCAGAGGGGTTAAAGAGCTCCAGAGCCCATGCGCGGAGGGCACCGGAACTTTTCCTCTACCAAAAGTCTAGAGGAGGGGCGAAAGGGAAGTCAAGAGAAGAAAGTGTGGAAACTATTGGACTTTAAGGATTTTGTTATCAGATAGTTGCGTACTTTACCCGGGAGACTTTTTCCCTCTGGAGGGGTTTTCGGCTTCCCTGCGCGCTCTTCAGCCCAGGTAGAAGTCCTTGGCCTCAATGGGCTTGCTGGAAAGACCGAGCTGCAGGATTTCCATTTCATCCGGACGGTCAAAGACTTTGCCAGGGAGCAGCTTCTTGGTGAGAAGGCGGACTCCCCCGAAGGCCAAGCTGGCCACCAGCGCAAACAGCAACAGGATGCCCGTACCGATAAAGATGGCGATCAACATAGCCTCGAACTCATCCTCGCTGCCCTTGAGTCCTGGTTCGTTCCAGGTGACGGTGGCCTCGTACTGGACCTGCTCGAGGAGTCGTTTCGCCGTTGCAGATGAGTCGGCATTTACCGCCAGGGCCAGTAAGGAACCGGATCGCCGGGCGTAGATGGTGGGACGGCCTGGCTTCAGCGCTTCCGCAGGATTGACGCGGAACCACTGCGCCATCTCTTCCAGTTTGCGCGCGGCCGCTTGGGGAGTAGGATAGGAGGCCAGCAGCAGGGTCGCTTCTCCACCCGCGATTCGGTAGCGCGCCAGTTGTGCTTCAGCGCCGTCCCCAAAGCCTATCCAGTCGCCATTGTTCAGGGGCAGGATGCGGCTAAGCGCCACGGGGCCGAGCACGTATCGTTCCGAATTGGAAACGAGGCCGCCACGCGGCAGATACCGCCAAAGCGTAGGATACGGTCCGGAGTCCACGCGTTGGGCTAGTTGCTTGGCCAGCCTGGCCAAGTCCGTGGAATGGCTTGTCAGATCTTCCCCGCCCACCTCCAGGACTAAGTTCCCCACGACGGCCAAAGCCCGGTCGGGGCCGAGCGCTGCGTGCTCGGAAATCGTGGCGGGGATCATGTTTGCAGAGCGCAGGAACGAATAGGCGCCAAACGCGCCGCTCGGGTCGCGCAGCCGATACAGCGTGACCACCAGTGTGGCTCCAGCGCGCGCGTAGCTCCGGCGCTCGGCTCGCAGCACGCCGTATTCGCGGAGCACAGCAGCATGATCCCGGGTGAGGTGCTCGACGACGTTGGCCTCGTAGGTGGTTAGCGGCGAACCGTTCCAGCCTGCAAAGGAGCCCGGCAGCAGCTCCTGAGCCGTGGCCAGAGGGGGTAGTAGAACTAACAGGACGACCAGACCTGCCGGGAATCGGGAGACAGGCTTCATCACAACATTAGACGCGAGAATTGTACAGCGAGTTCCCCGGTCGCGCCAAGCGCCTAACGCTCTACGCCACCTGGCTGCTGGCGAGCGCTCAGACTGGTCAGGCTGTTGACGCTCCGCAGGTACTTTTCTACTCCGGCAAAGAGACCCTCGGCGACGCGTTGCCGGTGTTCAGGCTTTTTCAAAATGGTTTCTTCGCGGGGATTGCTCAGGAAGGAGATCTCCGTGAGCACCGAGGGCATGTTGGCCCCGATCAAAACCACAAAGGGCGCGCGCCGCACGCCACGGTTCTTGATCTGCCTGCTGACGCGTTGCAGCCGGGCGGCCAGGGAGGATTGCACGGCGGAGGCCAGTTCCCGCGACTCCTGCACTTTTTCGCTTGCGGCGATCTTCTTCAGGACCTCTTCCAGCTCGTGCACGGACGCCTGGGAGAGCGCATTTTCCCGCGCGGCCACCTGCATGGCGTCAGGCGAACTGGCCAGGCTCAGGTAGTAGGTCTCCACGCCGCGCACCCCGACCTCGGGGCTGGAGTTGGCGTGAATGGAGATGAACATATCTGCCTTGGCCTCGTTGGCCAGGATGGTTCGCGCCTCAAGCGCGAGGTAGCTATCGTCCGCCCGCGTGTAAAGCACTTCCGCACCGGGGAGCCGTTCCTCGATCAAGCGGCCCAGGCGCAGAGCCAGGTCCAGGCACAAGTCTTTTTCCATCAGCCCGGTGGGGCCGATGGTGCCCGTATCATGCCCCCCATGGCCGGGATCAATGACAATCCGGCTGACCTTTAGTCCCAAGGCCCGGGTGAGCGAATGCCGGCCGTTGCGATTGGGCTGCGGGAGATTCACCGGCGCTGCGGGGGCGCCGGAAGCAGTCTCGACCTGAGCAGGCAGCTTCGCTGGAGTTTCTGGGGGCTTTTCGTCAGCCGCCTGCGCAACAACCGGAGTTTGTTTGGCCGCCGGCGTCGCTTCCTTGGATTGGGCAGCCGGTTGGGGAGCCTCCGGAGCGTCGGCGGGCCTCGCGGCGGAGGCGCGAGGCGCCCGCGCCTCACCGTAAACGTCAATGACCAACCGGAAGGGGTTGGAGAGAACGAATGCGGAATAGTCCTTGACCTTCTCGACGTCGAGCACCACGCGGACCGTCCCTGCTTGGTTCTGCGCCACGCGGATGCTCTTCAGGAAGCCGTCGCCGATCTTCAGCAACCGCTCGCTGAGCGCCGGGCTGAGTCGCGCCGTGTGCAGATCAAAGTAAATGCGGTCTGGATTCAGGATGCGCGCCGATTGGTAGCTGACTTCGCCCTCCATGTCCACCACCACGCGGGTGTAGCGCTCGGCGTTCCAGTGACGGATATTGGTGACCCGCGCTTGCGGTCTGGACTCGGCGTGGGCAGGTGGCTGGGCAGGTCCCGTCAGGGACCTCTGCGCGACCTCGCGGGAGCCCCGTTGCACCCGTCGCGAGTCCCTGAGGCCGGCCAGAGCGGCCCGCGCCTGCTCTGCTGACGGCGAGCCGGGAAAGCGTCGCAGGAAATCCTCCCAGGCCAGCCGGGCCGCTGGTACGTCTTTCAGACCCTGCTGCTGGATCTCCGCCACGGCGAACAGCGCTGCTTCCAGATGCCTGCTGCCCGGGTACTCGTGGACAAGGAACTGATAGGTGTCTACGGCAGAACGGTAGTACTTGCTGTCAAACCGGCTGCCCATCTCGCGGTAAAGCTCAGCGGCAGCTTTGAGCGCCGCCGTGGCTTGTGGGGCGTGCGGTGTGGTGTGGAAAACGTGCTGATAAGCGCTAACCACGCCCTGGTAGTCCGCTACGGTGCGCGTCTCTGCGGGCTTTGTCTCGAGCGCGGCATGGGCCTTCACGGCCCGTTCAAACTGCGCTTGGGCTGCGGCCTTCTTGCGGGTCAGGTCGCTCGCAGTCTGGCCGGCCGCAGACAACGCGGCCAGACACAGGGCGACAGCAACGGGCACACACCGGATGGCCCAGCGCTTCAGCATCTCCCCCCACATCCAACTACTCGTTTGTGATGACGATGCGTCCTCTTGCGTCCACGATGCGATACAGGGGACGCTTCCTCCCGACCAGCACTGCTTGGCGCCCCGAACTCGGCGCAAAATACGCGTCCATGACCTTGCGGACGTACCGGACCGTTTCCGCGTAATTGGGCACCCCGCCCACGCGATCCACGGCGCCTTCTCCGGCATTGTAGGCTGCCAGCGCCTTCTGCAAGTCGCCGTTATAGCGTTCGAGCAGTTGGCGCAAATACCGGACACCGCCGTCCAGGTTCTGCCTGGCGTCGAACGGGTCGGCGACACCGAAGCGCTGGGCCGTGGCCGGAATCAACTGCATCAGCCCGAGCGCTCCTTTGGGCGATACGGCCTGCGGGTCCCAGCTCGATTCCGCTTCGATCAGCGCGTGTACCAGAGCCGGATCCACCTGGTGGCGCTCCGCAGTTGCTTGGGCGAGTTGCAGGAGACCCGCCGGAGGCGTGCCGGACCCGTTGCCCCGCCCCGTGCGCGCTGAACTCGCGGGAGCCGGGGCGGAACGTGCCGGCCCGTTCTCCACGTCGGACAAAGGCTCCCTCGGGGTCCCAGCGGGCTCGTTCACGAACACCCGCCTGCCGTTCTCTACAACGACCACAACCTGCGCGCCGGCCGGTGAAGGACACAAAACCCCGCCCAGGAGCACGCTTGCTGCCAGGTTGAGCCAGTACTGCCCGTTATGTCCACGGCCCTTCGGCATACGAACTGAGGTAGACAGGCGACTACTCTGGGGAAGGAACGCCCATCCCGAACCAGCTTCTGGCGCTCGAAGCCATCATAGCATCGCCTCAACTATCTCGTATACCTGAGCCATGGCCTTTTCTAAAGTCCCTGTGTCTTTTCCGCCAGCCTCGGCCAGGTCCGGCCGGCCTCCGCCGGTTCCGCCCACCTGGCGGGCCACCGCCTGGACGATTTTGCCGGCATGGAGGCGCGGGGTGAGGTCCTTGGTCACCCCGGTGATGAGGGCTACCCGGCCGTTTTCCGTGGTGCCCAAGACGACCACGCCCGAGCCGAGCTTCTGCCGGAGGGCGTCAACGAGCTGGCGCATGGCGACGCGCTCGATGCCCGTCACGTTAGCCGAAAGCACGCGCACATCCTTGACCGTGCGCACCCGCTCGAGCAGCTCGTCCACTTTTGAGCGGGCGGCCTGCTGCTTCAAGCTGGCGAGCTGCTTCTCCAGTTGCCTGACCGAATCAGCGAGCCGTTCCACCGTGGCCACCAGGTCCTCCTCGCCGGCGCGGAGGGTTTCCGCCAGCGAGCGCAGCGTCTCCAGAGCGCGCTGATACTCGCGCAAGCCCCGCTCGCCGCTGATGGCCTGGATGCGCCGAATGCCCGCGGCGGTGGACTGCTCAGCGAGGACCTTGAAGACGCCGATGTCGCCCGTGCGGCTCACGTGGGTGCCGCCGCAAAGCTCCTTGCTGTAAAAGCCGCGCGGATAATCCCCATCCGGGATGGTCACCACGCGGACATTCGTCTCCGGGTACTTGTCGCCGAAAAAGGCCAGCGCGCCGGAGGCCAGCGCCTGGTCCAGCGCCATGAGGTCCGTCTCGAGAGCGAGGTTCTTGCGGATTTCTTCGTTCACCTGCTGCTCGATTTCGCGCAGCTCATCGGCGTCCACGGCGGCGAAGTGCGTGAAGTCGAACCGCAAATGGTCGGGGGCCACCAGGGACCCGGACTGCTTGACGTGCGTGCCGAGGATATTGCGCAGCGCGGAGTGCACCAGGTGGGTGGCCGTGTGGTTGCGCTTGATGTGCTCGCGCCGGGCGGCGTCCACGGCAGCGGTAACGCGGTCACCGACGCGCAGGCGCTCTTTGGCCACGATGCGATGCGCAACGAGACCGGCAACGGGATAGTAGGCGCCGCGCACCTCGGCCAGAATGGTGTTGGTCGTTGGATCGGAGAAAACGCCCACGTCGGCCACCTGTCCACCCGCTTCGGCGTAGAACACCGTGCGGTCGAGAACGACCTCGGCTTCCCTGCCCGGCGCAATCTCCTTGGCCGGGCCGTCGCCAGTGACGATGGCCTCGATGCGGCAGCCGCCCTCGACCGTGCCGCGGTAGAAGCCCGGCTCGGTGCGCTGCGTCTCGCCCAGCTTGGCGTAGATGGGGTTGGCCGTTTCCTTGGCCACGCCTTTCCAGGCGGCCTTGGCGCGCTCGCGCTGCTTTTCCAGCTCGCGCTCGAAGCCTTCGCGATCCACGCGGCAAAAGCGCCACGAGGCTTCCTCTTCCAGCAGGTCGAGCGAAAGTCCGTAAGTGTCGTACAGCCGGAAGGCTACCTCACCCGGCAAAACGAGCGGCTCGGGCGTCAACGTTGCTCGCCGGATGGGCAACGCATCGATTAGCACAGTCCCATCCGACCTGTTTCGGATCCTGAGGTCCGGACGGCTCTTGGCGGCGGCCTCCAGCGCTTCATCCAGCTTGCGCAGGGCCAGCTTGAGCGTGCGCTCGTACCGTTCTTCTTCGTGCTTGATGACGGTGGCGATGCGCTCCGCCGAATCGAGCAGCTCCGGGTAGGGCTCGCGCATCCGCTCGGCCACTTGGCCAGCCATCTCGAACAGGAACCGCCGGTCCAGGCCGAGCATGCGCCCATGGCGGACGCCGCGGCGGAGGATCTTGCGCAGGACGTAGCCGCGGCCCTCGTTGGACGGCAGCACGCCGTCTGCAATCAGAAACGCCGCGGCGCGGGCGTGGTCGGCGAGGATGCGCAGCGAGACGTCCGTCTCGCGGCTTTCGCCGTAGGGTGTGCCGGAAAGCTCGGCAGCGAAGTCCACCAGAGGGCGCAGCAGGTCGGTATCGAAGTTGCTGATCTTGCCCTGCAGCACTGCGGCCACGCGCTCCAACCCCGCACCGGTGTCCACGCAGGGTTTGGGCAGCAGGGCCAGCGTGCCCGAAGCGTCGCGGTTGAACTGCATGAACACCAGGTTCCAGATTTCGACGTACCGGCCGCAGTCGCAGGGGAACCGGCAATCGGTGTGCCCGGCTTCGCTGGCCGCTGGGCCGAAGTCGTAGAAGACCTCCGAGCAGGGCCCGCACGGGCCGGTATCGCCCATGGCCCAGAAGTTGTCTTTCCAGCCGGGGATGGCAAAGACGCGGCCTTTGGCGACGCCGACAGCGAGCCAGCAGTCGCGCGCCTGTTCATCCACGCCGAGGGAGTTACCGGGCGAAAGCTCCGCGCCTCCGAACACCGTCACGTAGAGCTTCGGCACGGGCATGCGCCACTGGCGGGTAAGCAGATCCCAGGCGTAGGCAACGGCCTCCTTCTTGAAATAGTCGCCGAAGGAAAAATTCCCCAGCATCTCGAAAAACGTGTGGTGGCGGACGGTGCGGCCGACGTTTTCGAGGTCGTTGTGCTTGCCGCCAGCGCGCACGCACTTCTGGCAGGAGACGGCGCGGCGGTAGTCGCGCTGCTCGAGTCCCAGAAAAACGTCCTTGAACTGGTTCATCCCGGCGTTGGTGAAGAGCAGCGTGGGGTCGTTTGCCGGCACCAGCGAACTGCTGTGCACGACCCTGTGGCCGTGGCGCGCGAAGAAATCCAGGAAGGAGCGTCGGATGTCGTTGCCGGTCACGGGCTCCTCGTAAGACGGTCAAGCACAGCCAGACATTATAGCAATGCGGGGGAGCTCAGAGTTCCAGACGAAAGAACCTGCTTGCTTCCGGGACGCTCAGCCGGGAGGAGAGTCCTGCAGGCGGAGGCGCTAATCGTTGCGGTCGTTCGGCTCCGCGTGTTCCTTGTGGACCCGGACGGCCAGGGCGCGGAGCGCGGTGCTGATGGAGTGCACGTCCGCGGCGCGTTGGGAGCGGATGGCAGGCGCAAACGCGACGACGAGGCGGCGGGCCGGCGTCGGCCCGATGTAACAAAGTACCTGCGCCGTGACACAGAAGTTGCACCAAGGGAGGAGCTCGTTCCCTTCCTCAAGCCAGAAATATCGTGTGGGCTGACCGCAGCGGCCACAAGGCGCGGGTTTGATGCCTCTTCCCAAGCGACACCTGCCCGCCGGCCAGCTACCCGGGGCGGTTTGGGGAAGCGCTTCAGGTTCTGGCCCCGGCTGATGTATTCTCCTGCGCAGGAAGGGAACTACGCACCCTACGAGTACTCCTGCAGAGGCGCGTTGTCAAGACAAAAAAACAAGACCCTGCCGGCATGGGCCGCAGCCGTTCGGCGCCTGCGTGAACGCCTTCAGTTGAGCCAGGAAGGGTTGGCGCGGCGGCTGGAGCTGAGCGTCTCCGAAGTGCGGCGCTGGGACCAGGGGCTGCGCGCACCTTCCGCCAGCCGGGCCATAACCCTCGCCAGACTAGCGGGGCCACGGGATTGCTGGGTTTTCCTGGAGCTCGCCGGAATCAAGAAGGAGGACCTAGCCCGCTTCGCCCAAGACATTGAGGGCGAGAAAGGACGGGAGCGAAAGAGAATCAGGCGGTTGAGCGAAGAAACCCAGGAAGCGGCCTTCGGCGCCCTGGAGGTGATTCTCGAACGGGCGCCCAGCACGGTGGTCGAACAGACCGTGGATTTTCTGGTCAGCCGTGCCGTGAAGTACGGCGAGAAGGTATGAGGCCAAAAGCCTCTCCGCAGACAACCCGCCGCAGCGAGCGCCCTCCAGCTCACCGGTGTTCACCGTTCGTCGCTTTCATCCGCAGCATCGAAATCCTGTGTTTCAGGCAGGTCCGCCCGGTCCGATAGGGAGCGCAGCTCGTCGCGGATGATGTCTGCGGAGAAGCCCGCGTGCAGCAAGCTTCGGTAAAGGGAGGCAAGCTTGCGCCGGTCGAGCGGGCCGTGGACCCGCCGCAGGCGCCGCGCGAGCCGCTGGCGCACCAGCGCCGCTTCGTCCAGCTCGGCGAAGACTGCTGCCAGCGCAGCCTCGATGTGGTGCTGGGCCACGCCGCGAGCGCGCAATTCGCGGGCGATGCGGTAGCGGCCCTGGCGGCGCGACTCGGCCCGGTAGCGGGCAAACTGGGCCGCGTAGCGCGCGTCGTCGAGAAAGCCAGCCTGCTTGAGCCGCTGAAGCACGCGCCGCGCGGCAGCTTTTTCTTCTGCGCGGCGCTCGAGCGCCTGCCGCATCTCGAACACGGAATGGGCCCGCCGCATCAGCGCGCGCAGGGCATACTGGTAGAGCGCTTCTTCGGAAGGGAGCTTTGGCGGGTTCGGGCGAGGCATGCGTGCCTTCCGCGGCGTGAGCTCAGAGCACTTCCTCTCTACTTCACCAGGCCCCGCATCCGCGTCCGCCCCAATGTGCCCGGGGCCACTTTTTCCGCGCGCTTCATGCCGTTCGGCTTCAGGGCCAGAGCAATCTGGCCGCGGTGATGGGATTCATGAGCGACTAAGTAGCCCAGACAGCGCCGGGGCTTGCCTTTGAACATGCGCACCTTGCCGCCGGTTTCCAGTTTGGCTCTGCCCGTTAGCGGGAATCTGTTCGAGCCACTGCCGCGTGATGGTGCTGTCGACGCGCCAGGCGCGCACGATCGGCCTCGCGAGTGCACGAGCGTGCATCGTTGCGCATCACGGGTCCGCTTCTGAGGAGAAGCTTCCGGCCGGCGACCGCAGGGGCTCGGTTGCGCCGCGGCGAGCGCGCTTGCGCCGCTGGTACCGGCCGGCAAGCCCCCACACCAGCCCGTAGCTGGCCAAAGCCAGCCCCAGCCCGCCGACGAAGGTGCCCAGCAGGAAAGTTCCCAGGAAGTTGGCAAGGATGGCGGCCGTATCGTGCCGGGCGATGAGCGCGGCGCCGATCTGCCGGTCGGCGCTGACCAGGGAGTTACCGACAAGAACGCACAGCGTCCAGATGAACGGCATCAGCGGCCCAGTGGCCAGCATCCCCGCCAGGGCCGCGGCGCGGTTTGCGCCGAGCAACGCAGCGAGCGCAAGGGCAATCACGGGGCCGAAGTAGAGAGTGGGAACGACGGCGATGAACACGCCCAGCGCGGCGCCGCGCCCGATGCGCTCCGGCTGGTCGTTCTTGCGCACCAGTTGCCAGTAGACGTAGCGATAGATGCGGCGGAGCCGGTTGCGGCGCAGGCGCTTTTTCCGTGAGCGAAGCACCGCTCAGGATAGCCGATCAGGCGGAACAAGGCCAGAGACTGGCGATAGCCTAGCGGCGCGCAAAGCGCTCGAATTCGCTCATCGCGCGTTCCATTTCTTCCCGGGCTGCGTCGGAGGCTGAGCGGATGCCCTGCACGCGCAGCTTGAACTCGTCCGGGTTCGACGCGCGCAGCAGCGCTTCCTCGTAGGTGATCAGGCTCTTCGTGTAGAGGTCGTAGAGCGACTGGTCGAACGTCTGCATGCCGTACTGGCTGGTGCCGGCAGCGATGGCGTCGTGGATCAGGCGGGTCTTCTCCGGGTTGATGATGCAGTCGCGGATGTATGCCGTGGTGACCATTACTTCCACGGCGGGCACCCGCCCGATGCCGTCGGACTTGCGCACGAGGCGCTGGCTGATGACCGCCTTCAGGGTGGCCGCCATTTGCAGGCGGATCTGCTTCTGCTCGGGCGGCGGGAAGACCGCGATGACGCGCTGGATGGTCTCCGTGGCATCGAGGGTGTGCAACGTGGAGAACACCAAGTGGCCGGTCTCGGCGGCCAGCAGCGCCGTGGAGATGGTCTCCAGGTCGCGCATTTCGCCTACCAGGATCACGTCGGGGTCCTGGCGCAGCGCGGCGCGCAGGGCGGTGGAGAAGTTGGCTGTGTCCACTTCCACTTCGCGCTGGTTGACGAAGCCCTTCTTGTCGCGGTGCAGGAACTCGATGGGGTCCTCGATGGTGATGATGTGGTCGGAGCGCGTGGAATTGATGCGGTCAATCATGGCCGCCAGCGTGGTGGACTTGCCCGAACCGGTGGTGCCGGTGACGAGCACCAGGCCGCGCTGCTCCTCGCAGACCTTTTCGATCACCCGGGGCAGGTTCAGCTCTTCGATGGTGCGGATCTTCGTGGGGATGACGCGGAGCACCATGCCCACGTTGCCGCGCTGCTGGAACACGTTCACGCGGAAGCGACCCAGGCCGGCCACGCCGTAAGCCATGTCCAGCTCGGCCGATTCCTTGAATTTCTGTTTCTGCCGGTTGGTCATCATGCTGAAGGCCATGCTCAGCATGTCTTCCGGCGTGACGCGCGGGATGTCCGTAAGCGGGTGGAGCACGCCGTCCACGCGCAGGTAGGGATGGTTGCCGACCTTCAGGTGCAGGTCGGAGGCTTTCGTTTCGACGGCGCGACGCAGCAGATCGTCAATGCTGAGAGCCATGCGCGCAGTTTCCCCGCTTCGGTGTTTCTCTTCGGACGCTAGCACGCCCCCGAAGCGGCTCACAAGCGCCGCGGCCCGGCCGGTTTCCTTTCCGATACTGCCCGATTCAGACGGAGCGCTTTCTCAGGAACAGAGTGTTGTAGAGCCAACCAGCCAGGACGCCGCCAGCCAGCGGCCCCACCCAGTAGACGCCGTGGTTGGCCCAGTAGCGCGCCACCAGCGCCGGGCCGAAACTGCGCGCAGGATTCAGGGACGCTCCGGTCCAGGCCCCGCCCACCAGGATGTCCATGGTTATGGTCAAGCCGATGGCGAAGCCGGCGATCTTGCCGAAGGCACCGCGCTCGTCCACGGCGGTGGCGAAAACGACGAAGACAAGAAAGAACGTCAGCACACCTTCGATGGTCATGCCCGTGACGCGGGTCAGCTCCGGCGCCAGGGTGGGCGTGCCCAGCACAGCGGCACGCCAGGTTTCTTCGGGAACGACCGCGGCCAGCAAGTAGGCGGCGGCCACCGCGCCGGCAAGCTGGGCAATCCAGTAAACCAGCGCATCAAACGTGGTCATGCGCCGCGCGACCCACACCCCGATGGTTACCGCCGGATTGATGTGTCCGCCCGAGATGTGCCCGATGGCCGACACCATGATGGCCACCGCCAAGCCGTGCGCCACGGCGACGCCCAGCAGGCCGGGCCCGCTCTGACCCGCTGCGGCCAGGAACTTGTCGGCGCAGATGCTGCCGGCTCCGACGAAGATCAGCGTAAATGTCCCGATGAATTCCGCCGCGAGCTTCTGGGGCAAGCTGTTCACGGGAATCCTCCGCAGTTGGAATGGCTAGGGCGCCGATCAGACCACCATCAGGCTCGACGGATTCTAGTGGAGCCGCCCTGCGGCGTCAAAGCCCCGGCCCGAAGTGCGCAGCCACCGCCGGCCCGGCCGCGCGTGTGGCCAGGCGCGCCAGCCCGAACAGGGGATCGGCTGGGCGCCCATCCACAACCATTCGGCTGGCCAGTTCACCGACGGCGGGGCCCAGCTTGAACCCGTGCCCGGAGCCGCCGCCGACGATCCAGGCGTTCTCCGCCTGCGGGTGCCGATCCACGATCAAGTGCTGATCCGGCGTGTTTTCGTACGGGCAGACGCGCGCTTCCAGCAGCGGTGCGCCCGCCAGCACCGGGAAACGCATGGCCAGGAAGCGCCGCGCGGCCGCAATGCCTTCTGCGGAGGGCGTGCGGTCGCCGTCGGTGGGATCGAACGCCGGGCCGTGCGTGTCGTCAGCCAGCTTGAAGCCGCGCCACTGGTTGCCGGGGATGCCGTAGACGGGATGGCCCGTGTGGTCAATCCAGACGGGCAGGCGCTCCTCGGTGAAGCGCGCGTCACCGGCCGGCGCACCAAAGAAAAACACTTCCTGGCGCGTGGGCTGAATGAGCGAGCCGAGCAGCTCGGGAAAAAGCTTGCCGAGCCAGGGGCCGCCGGCGAAGGCAAAGCAGTCCGCGGCGAGTTGCGAACCGTCCGAAAGCGCGAGCGCCTGCATCCTTCCCTGCTGGATGGCGCCGGGCTGGGCGGCCAGTTGCTGATAGGTTCCGCCTTCGCTGCGGAACGCCTCGAGGACCGCTTCGCAGGCCTGCCGAGCGCGCAGGTAGCCTGCGTCACGCTCGAGCAGGCCCCAGGCGACGCCCGGCAGATGGATCTGCGGAAAGCGCCTGCTCAACTCGGCGCGAGACAATTCCTCAAAGGGCAGGCCGGCGTCACGCAGTGCGGGCATGGCCGCCCGTTCCAGCCGGTCGTCGCGGCCCGCCAGCCAGAGCACGCCGATGGGATGCAGCAGGGGACGACGCCAGCGCGCCTGACTTTCCTTCCACAGCACGAGCGAGCGCGCCACCAGCTCCGTGTAGCGTCGCTGGGCGTAGGTTCCGCGGATGACGCGCGTTTCCCCGCCCGAGCTGGCGCGGGCGTTGCCGGGTCCCCAGGCGTCCAGCAGGGTGACGCGTGCGCCGCGGCGCAGCAGATGCAGGGCAGTCCAGCCGCCAAACGCCCCCGCGCCGACGACGGCCACGTGCGTTTGAGCTGGAGCGGACATCACCAGCGGCCGCAGGGCGGCTCCCAGCGCCGGGCAGCCCAGCAGGAATTGGCGTCGCGCCACCACATGCGTGGCCGGGATTCTACCCCTCGGAGCAGGTCGCGTCGAGCCAAGGCTCCTGAACAGCCTCTTCAAGCCTGGACTAGGGGGCGGGCGTGGCCATCGGGACGCCGACGGGGGTAAGCCAGTTGTGGCGGTCAGGCTTGGCGCCACTGGTGAGGGCGAAGAACTCGTCCTGCAAGCGTTTGGTCAGCGGCCCGCGCGCGCCGGAGCCAATGGTCACCTTGTCAATCGAGCGGATGGGCGTGATTTCCGCGGCGGTGCCGCAGAAGAAGACTTCCTCGGCGATGTACAACATCTCGCGGGGAATCATCTGCTCGACGACGGGGATTTTCAGGTCGGCGCAGAGGGTGATCACCGAACTGCGGGTGATGCCCGGCAGGATGGAGTTGGCCAGCGGCGGAGTCAGCACGGCGCCGTCGCGCACGAGAAAAATGTTTTCGCCGGAGCCTTCGCTGACGTAGCCGCTCGGGTCGAGCGCGATGCCTTCCACGTAGCCATTGACGATGGCTTCCATGCGGATGAGCTGCGAATTCATGTAGTTCGCCGCGCTCTTGGACATGGCTGGCAGCGTATTCGGAGCCATGCGCGCCCAGGAACTGACGCAGACGTCCACGCCCTTTTCGATGGCTTCCGCGCCCAAGTATTTCCCCCATTCCCAGCAGGCGATGAAGACCTCAATGGGCGAAGGGAAGGGGTTCACGCCGGCATCACCAAATCCACGCAGGACAATCGGCTTCACGTAGCAGGCGTTCAGCTTGTTCACGCGCACCAGTTCGAGGCAGGCTTCGCCAAGCTGCTCAGCCGTGAACGGCAACTCCATGCGATAGATGCGCGCGGAGTCCACCAGCCGCTGCAGGTGTTCTCGCAGGCGGAAGATGGCCGGGCCCTGGCGCGTCTGGTAGCAGCGGATGCCTTCAAAGACGGCCGAGCCATAGCTGACCACGTGGGAAAGCACGTGGATGCGCGCTTCCTCCCAGGGAATGAACTTGCCGTTGTGCCAGATTCGGTCGGTCTTGGGGATGCTCATCGGCACTCTCCGCCGGTTGGATGGGTTCCGGTTGCGACACCCTGGGAAGCAGCGGGAAGGCTTGCGGGTTCGGCCGTTCTGCGCTGGGCCATCACGCTCCTGAACCGCGCCTGCAGGCGCCTTGACGGGGAGGGGTGTTCCACGGCGCCGAACCGAAATTATAGCACACGCCCTTTGCCGTCCAAGGCGAACCGGCCGGCAACGCGCGGCTGCCGCGGCCCGATGGGACGGAGAAAAGGTTCAGCGCGGATTGCCGGGCGCCAAGCGCTTCTGCACAGCATCGTAGATGGCCTGTGTGCCGGCGCGGCGCGTCCCGCGGGCATTCTCCCACACGCCGAGCAGCAGGAAAGGTATCACCACGGCGGCGGCCACCCCTTTGGCCCGGCGCGTGATGCGCTCTTCTGGTTCCCACCGGAAGAGCTTCAGGGAGACCACGTAGGCCATGACCGCGCCGCCGACGAGCGCCACGACTTCGGGTAGGACGCTCAGAAGGGAAACGGCAGCAACGAACACGTATTGCAAGCCGGTCACCAAGTGCGTAGCCGGAAGGAACGCTCCGATGCGCTGCACCCACCCGGGAAGAAACGGCAGAGGAATGGTAGCGCCGGAGAGGAAGATGAACAGGAACCAGATGGCCTGGTTGATGACGGTGGTCTCCTGCATGGAGTTGGTCACGCTGGCGACGATCAGGCCGAAGGAGGCAAAAGCCACGCTCCCCAGGCTGAGAAGAGCGAAGACGCCCCACAGGTTGCCGAAGCTGGGCACGCGATAGAACCACTTGGCGATGGCCAGTTCCGCAAAGAGGGTCGGCAGCGTGAGCAGGTAGGTGGAGACAATGCTGGAGGCCAGCAAAGCCCCGGGGTGGATAGGCGCCAGGCGGAAGCGCCGCAGAATGCCCTGCTCGCGGAACATCACGAGCTGCATGCTCAAGCCCCAGAAGCTGCCCATCACGGTCAACGCCAGCACAGCGGGCATCATGTATCCGGCTTGCTGCGGCTGTCCGCGGGCAAAAACGCTGCAGTAAAGGAACAGGAACGCCAGCGGCATGATGGCGCTGAAGAAGATGAAGGCGCGGTTGCGCAGGGCCAGCAGCATGCGCACGCGCGTCAAAGTCCAGGTGTGCTTCATTCGCGCAGCCGCCTTCCAGTGAGTTCGATGAAGACGTCCTCGAGGGTGGGCGCGGCGATCTGCAGGCTCTGCAGCTCGTTGCCTTCCGCCTCCAACCAGCGGACCAGCGCCACGATGGTCTGTGTGGGGCGAGTGGAGTGCAGCACGTAGCGATCTGCGATGCGCCGGCCATCGGCCACGCCGTCCAGTTGGCGCAGCGCGCCGTCACTGGCGGGGTTTGCGAGCGTCGCCTCGATGCGCGTTGCGCCGCCGGAACGCTGCTTCAACTCCCGCGGCGACCCCAGGGCAATCACGCGGCCGTGGTCAATAATGGCAACGCGGTCGCACAGCCGCTCGGCTTCCTCGATGTAGTGCGTGGTGAGCAGGATGGTCTTCCCTTCGCGGCGCAGCTCTTCCAGGATGGCGTACATCTCGCGGCGCACCTGCGGGTCGAGCCCGGCGGTTGGCTCATCGAGAAAGAGCACCTGGGGCTCGTTGACCAGGGCCATGGCCAGAGCCAGGCGCTGCTTCTGCCCGCCGGAAAGCTGCGCGTAGAAGGCGCGTTTTTTCTCCGCCAACCCGAAGCGCTCGAGCAGCACCTCGAGGTCGCGCCGGTGGGAGTAGAAGCTCGAGAAAAGTTCAAGCGCCTCGGCGACGCGCAGCTTCTCGGGCAGCGCGGTGGACTGCAACACGGCACCGATCTGCTCCTTCAGTTCCGCGCCGCTCTTGCGGGGATCGAGCCCGCACACCCGTGCCGTGCCCGAGTCGGGCGTGCGCATCCCCTCCAGGATTTCTACGGTGGTGGTCTTCCCTGCCCCGTTGGGGCCCAGCAGGCCGAACAGCTCGCCTTCTTTGACCGCGAAGCTGACGCCCCGCAGCGCTTCCACGGGACCGTAGTTCTTGCGCAGGTTTTCGACCTCGATTACGGGCGCGTTCATGCGGCCCTATCTATAGCACAAGTGGCGATGCAGGGCCGTGGGTTCATCGCGAGCGGCGTGGCGGGGCCTGGCCACGGCGGTTCGGCCGGCGGCGCACCACACGCGCCCATTGGTGGCGCGCGAGGTCCACGCGGCCACCGAGGAACTGCACTCCTTCCCTCTCCAGCAAGTGGCGTTGCAGCGAGGCATAAGGCTCGCGGATCAACAGCCTGCCCCCGTTGCCCACTACGCGGTGCCAGGGAATCCCTCTCCCCACGGGACAAGCGGCCATGGCCCGGCCGGCTGTGCGGGCTCCGCCCGCCAGATGCGCGGCACGCGCCAGTTGCCCGTAGGTAACTGCGCGTCCGCGCGGAATCCGCTTCACCCAACGATATACCGCCGTCCAGCTCATGGCCGTAACCCCCCGGCGCCCCGGGAAGACTCCCCCGCGGCGACGCCGGTGCACCGAAGCGGCAGACTCCCTCAGGTTTCCGCCGTCAGGGGAAACAGCATGCACTTGGAGGAGCCGCTGGCGCAACACAGTGGGCGAAGCAGCGGGGTGCCCAGCCACGGAAGTGGTTGATTCGGGCGCGCTTCGGGGAACGCGAGGCGCGGCGCGACGGTCTGGCAGCCCAGGTGCTCAACGCCCATGTGCGTAAAATTCCAATGACGGATTGGAGGCAAACCGCGCCGGTTTTCCAGCATCGAACATTGACGGGCGTAGTGGAAGCTTCTTACACTACGCGGAAAAGGGACGCAACACCGGGCCACAGGCCCCGAGGAGCCAACGTGGCTTTCATTCGGCGCAGAGGGAACGCTTTCTATCTGGTGCACAATGTCCGCCGGCGCGGCAAAGTGAAACAGCTCCATCTGGCCCGCCTGGGGGAGCGTCCGCGCATCACCGATGACGTTGTCCGTGCCGTCTCCAAGAGCTATCCGCTGTTGGACCTGGATTGGGCGCGGCTTCGCGAGCAGGCGAATGGCCGCGTCGAATTGTTCGACCTCACTTCCGAAGACACCCAGAAGCTATTGGCCTCCATCCGGAGACTCAACTTGGACCTTGCCGACCTGACCCCGCCGCTTGTCGAGCAGCCCCGGGCACCGTTGACGGCCAGCGAGCTGGTGACGCACCTGCGGCTGCTGCGCTCGACCGTGGATGTCAAGCTCGACCAGCTCGAGCGCCGGCGCGACCTGGCTTTGCTAGCCGGCCGGAGGGTGCGGTAGAGAGGTTGCCTAGCCATGGGTGCTGCTGTACACCAACTCGATCCCACGCGTCGCAGCCCGGAATCCCAGGAGTTTGAGTCCGCGTTGCGCGCGAAGATCGTCGGCCAGGAAGAAGCCGTGCAAGCTGTCGTGGAAATGTACCAGGTGTTCCGCGCCGGCCTGAACTCGCCGGGCCGGCCGGTGGGCAACCTGCTCTTCCTCGGCCCCACGGGCTCCGGCAAGACGCGCATCGTGGAAGCGGCGTGCGAGATCCTGTTCGGCACCTCCCGCGCGGTCATCAAAGTAGACTGCGCGGAGTTCCAGCACTCGCACGAGATTGCCAAACTGATCGGGTCGCCTCCCGGCTACCTGGGCCACCGCGAAACGCACCCGCTCATCACCCAGGAAGCGCTGGCCGAATACCACCGCCCCGACCTCAAGCTGAGCTTTCTTTTGTTCGACGAGATTGAGAAAGCCTCCGACGCGCTCTGGCAGCTCCTGCTGGGCATCCTGGACAAGGCCACGCTGACCCTGGGCGATAACCGCCGCGTGGACCTGTCGCAGGCGATGATCTTCATGACCTCCAACCTCGGCGGCGGCGAAATCACCGAGCTGATGACCGGCGGCCTGGGTTTCGTGCAGCACGGCGACAAGCCTCCCGCCAACCTGGACGTCAAGGTCGAGCGCACCGCGGTGGAAGCCGCCAAACGCAAGTTTTCGCCCGAATTCATGAACCGGATCGACAAAGTGGTCGTCTTCCACCCCCTGCGCCACGAACAGCTCCAGCGGATCCTCGACATCGAACTGGACATGGTGCAGCAGCGCGTGCTGGCCACCGCCGGCAAGCAGTTCCTGTTCCGGGTGACGCCGGCTGCGCGCCAGTTTCTGCTGCGCGAAGGCACCGACCTGAAGTACGGCGCGCGGCACTTGAAGCGCGCCATTGAGCGCTTCGTCGTCTATCCGCTGGCCAACCTGCTGGCCACCGACCAGGTGCGCCTCGGCGACGTGCTCTGCATTGACTGGGACCCGGAAGCAGACCACCTGCGGTTCCAGAAACAAGGCGAAAGCCCGCTCATAGGGATGGAGCGCCCCGGTCCGAAGGTTCCCGCGCCGGTCATCAGCGCGACGGGCGGCCGCGCCGTGGCACCACCCGCCGCGGCAGCGAGCTCGAATCCCAGCGCGGTCTCCCCGCCCTCGGAGGTTCCGGCTCCTGCCAAACGCCGCAGCGAACGCACCAGCTAACCAGCAGCGTAGACATTCTCGTCCACCTATGCGCGCCACAGACGGTCGGGCGCCAAGAAGGCTTGCCCCTCCGCTCTGACTCCTGTGCGTCCCTGGTTTACCCTGCCTGGCGATTCCGCTAGACTGCTCTTGTCGCCTTGAGGCGGTTGCCCCTGCGGAGGTTCAGGCCACGAAGCCATCGAACCCAGCCGACGAAACTACCATCTAACGTTCCGGGTTTAACGATGAGGAGCCCGGCCGGAAAGGAAACGGAGATGGCCCTCCGGAAAGACACGCGCCGTAGATGGTCGCCGACAAGGCAGTTTGTCGCGCTGTGGCTGGTTCTGGGCCTGATGTTCGCCCCGGTGGCTGAGGCGGAGCGCACGCGCCTGAAGCCGGGCTGGAACCTGTTCAAGCCCCAGCACGACGTGGAAATCGGCAGGCGGCTGGCTGCCGACGCCGAGCGCCAGCTTCCCATGCTGAATGATCCCCAGGTGGACAACTACATCAACCGGCTGGGCCAGCGGCTCGCGGCTAAGGCGCCCGGCGAGCGGTTCCCTTATCGCTTCCGGGTGGTGAACGACCACGGCATCAACGCCTTTGCGCTGCCCGGTGGGCCCATCTTTATCCATCGCGGAATTATCGAGGCGGCGGACAGCGAGGCGCAGCTCAGCGGAGTGATCGCGCACGAAATCGGACACGTGGCCCTGCGACATGGCACCAACCAGGCTTCTAAAGCCCAGGCTGCGCAGCTTCCCCTGGCCCTGCTCGGCGGAATCCTGGGGAGCGGTTCCATCGTCGGCCTGGTTACCCAACTGGGCGCCAGCTTCACGGCCAGTTCCATCCTGCTGAAGTTCTCGCGCGACGCGGAGCGCCAGGCCGATGTGCTGGGCGCCCAGATCCTCTACGACAACAACTACGACCCGCGCGCCATGGTGCAGTTCTTCGAGAAGATCGAAGCGGAAGGCAAAAGCGGCGGCCCCCCGGAGTGGTTCAGCAGCCACCCCAAGCCCGAGAATCGCGCGGAGCGCGTGCAGGAGGAAATCGAGCGGCTGGGCGGCCCCCCGGCAAACTACCGTCGCGATTCGCGCGAGTTTCGCGCCATCAAGCAGCGCGTCCTGGCCATGCCGCGCGCGCCCAAACCGGGCCAGCCCCCGCGCGGCGACGCGCGCACCGGCCGCCCCGCGCCGCCTTCCGCGCGGTTCCGCGTCCTGAATCACGTTGCCCTGAGCATTCAGTATCCAGACAACTGGCAGGTGTACGGCGAGGGCAGCGCAGCTTCGCTCGTCCCCGACGGCGGGTTCGTGCAGGACCGCAACGGCAACACGGCGCTGGCTTACGGCGCCATCCTCAACATCTTCGAGCCGCACACCGACCGCTACGGGAAAATCACCGTGGAGGAGGCCACCGACCAGCTCATCGAGGAGTTGCGCCAGTCGAACCCGCGCATGCGTCTTCTGCGCCAGCAGGAGCGCATCCGCGTGGGCGGGGTCCGCGGACTCTCCACCATGCTGGTGAACGACTCGCCGGTGGGCGGCCAGGAAATCGACTGGCTGGTCACGTTCCAACGGCCCGAGGGGCTGGTGTACTTCGTCGGCGTGGTCCCGCAACGCGACTGGGATCAATACGAGGCCGCCTTCGAGGCCATGGTGGATTCCATCCGCTTCCCCCGCTGACCCCGCCGCAAATGCTTGCCGGAACAAACCGCGCGTGCTAGTTTTTTCTTTCATTGGAAAAGAAACTCTGTTCCCCTGAGAGGGCTCGCATGCGTTCGCCGTTTGCTGTGCCGGTTTGCCTGGTTGGGCCGGCGGCTGTTCCGGTCTCGGCGCAAGCCCCGAACCTTGCGCACCACGCCAAGCCGGAGGAGTACAGCAAACCGTCACCGCCCGACCCCGCCTGGCCGGAGGAGCCGGCCCAAGGCAGCCATCCGGGTCTTGCGCCCGTTTACGCAGCCCTTGCGTCGGCCCGCCGCAGGCAGGTGAGGGTTAGCGCCCAAGTCAAGGTAGCGGCGGGCCGGCGGAGTCGCCCTTATGGCGAATAAGCCTTATCAGATCAAGCTGCTAGAAATAAAAGGGAGGTCCCGGACCGCTGGCTGCCGGATTGCTCTCCCCCAGGGCTGTAGCCGGGGCCCGAACAGCCTAGTGTCTGCGGGGTAAGCCGATGAAACACCGCATCGTGATCCTGGGCGCGGCCGGCCGCGACTTCCACAATTTCAACGTCTGTTACCGAAACTCGGCCGAGGACCGCGTGGTGGCTTTCACCGCCACGCAGATCCCAGACATTGCCGGGCGGCGCTATCCGGCCGAACTGGCCGGCCCAGGCTATCCCCAGGGCATCCCCATCGTCCCTGAGGATCAACTCGAGCAACTGATTCGGGAGGAGAAGGTCGATCGCGTGGTGTTCTCCTACAGCGACGTCTCGCACAACCACGTCATGCACCTGGCCTCGCGAGCGCTGGCGGCCGGGGCGGATTTCCTGCTGCTCAGTCCGGAGCGAACCATGCTCGAGGCGCGCGCGCCGGTGGTTTCCGTGTGCGCGGTGCGCACGGGCTCCGGAAAGAGCCCGGTTTCCCGCCGCGTCGTGCAGTTGCTGCGCGAACTCGGATACCAGGTGGTGGTGGTGCGCCACCCGATGCCCTACGGCGACCTGTCGCTGCAGCGCGTGCAGCGGTTTGCCACCCTGGCGGATCTCGACCGGCACCGCTGCACCATCGAAGAGCGCGAGGAATACGAGCCGCACCTGCGCAGCGGCACCGTGGTGTATGCGGGCGCGGATTACGAAGCCGTCCTGGGCGAAGCCGAGCGCGAAGCCGAGATCATCGTCTGGGACGGCGGCAACAACGACACGCCCTTCTTCCGCTCGAACCTGGGGATCGTCGTCGTAGACTCGCTGCGCGCGGG
>Ga0073934_10004983_pt1 | contig 21282 bp, 20 predicted proteins | sample LarsenN4metaG_FD_76834 | JGI IMG/M metagenome (GOLD analysis project Ga0073934, IMG submission 76834) | Hot spring sediment bacterial and archeal communities from British Columbia, Canada, to study Microbial Dark Matter (Phase II) - Larsen... ...
CGCCGGCGACGGACTCGCCACCCGCGTACGCCTGCTCGCGCGCCCACGCCGCGAGCGCGTCGGGAAGCGTCGCGCCGAGACGCACTCGCGCCTCGACGCGCGCGAGCCCCGGCGCCGCGGGCGAGTCGCTCGCGGCGACTGCCGCGACCCCTGTCGCGACCGTGCCGCCGGAACGCAGCTCGGCGGCGATCACGTCGAGCACCGACGGCATCGCGGCCGCGAGCAGCCGCGGCCGGCGATGGCGCGCGAGGCGGAGCGCACCGGCGCCGGCGATCACGACACCCGCGGCCGCGACGACCGAGCCGGTCAGGCCCGCCGCCGAACCGACGACCGCGCCACCGACCGCGGCGAACGCAAGGATCTGCATCGCCTGCTCGGCCGGGAGGTCGACGGCCGCGTCCGCGAGGGCCCGCTCCAGCCAAGCGCGCGCGGGTGCGGGCAATGCGGCCGGCCGCGCCCGCCGCGCTCGCATCCGGTCGACGACCCCGTACCGGGCCGCGGCGCGGACCAACCATGCGCAGCCGGTCGTCCCGGCGACCGCGACGACGGCCGTCTTCACCATGCCGGTCCGGGACGGCGCGGCGGTCGGCGGGGGGAACCGACCGCCACGAGGCGAGCGCCGTCGCGCCGCCACAGTGGGCGCGTCGCGACCGCACGCGCCCCGGTGACCTCGGTGACCTCCGCGATCTCCGTCACGACCCGGGCCCCCGTCGTGATGCGCGCGACGTGGATGACCGCGTCGAGCGCGGTCGCGAGCTGGCCGCGCACCGCGGCGAGCGGCAGCGCGACGCCGGCGCAGAGTGCGAGCGTCTCGAGCCGCGACAGCGCGGCGGCGGTCGCATTTGCGTGCACCGTCGAGAGCGACCCGTCGTGCCCCGTGTTGAGCGCCTGGAGCATGTCGAGGGCCTCACCGCCGCGCACCTCGCCGACGACGATGCGGTCCGGCCGCATCCGCAGTGACGTGCGCACCAACTCACGAACGCTCACGGCACCGATCCCCTCGCCGTTCGGGGGACGGGCTTCGAGCCGCACGACGTGCGGTTGCGGAAGCCGGAGCTCGAGCGTCTCCTCGATCGTCACGACCCGCTCCGAAGGGTCGATCGACGACGCGAGCGCGTTGCACAACGTGGTCTTGCCCGCGCTCGTGCCACCCGCGACGAGAACGTTCCACCCGCTGCGCACCATCCACTCGCAGAACTGGCTCCCGCCTTCGTCGAGACCGAAGGCGTCGAGCGACGCGTCGCGCACGACGAAGCGGCGGATCGTCAGGCACGGTCCGTCGGGCGCGAGCGGCGGGAGGACGACGTGGACGCGCGAGCCGTCGTCGAGGCGGGCGTCGACCAGCGGTGCCGACCGGTCGACGCGCAGCCCGAGCGGGGCGACGATGCGCTGCGCGAGCCGGACGATCTCAGTCGCATCGATGTCGAGCTCCACGGCCTCCAGCCGGCCGCGCCGCTCGACGAACACCCGACCCGGACCGTTCACCATCAGCTCGCTGACGTCCGGGTCGCCGAGCAGGGCCTCGAGGCAGCCCAGGCCGCGCACCTCGTCGACGAGCGCGTCGAGCACGACCGCGGCGGCCGTCGGTGGGCACAGCGGCTCCTCGTCGCGCAGGAGCGCGGCGAGCCGCTCGCGCAACTCGTGCCGGCCGAGCTGCTCCGGGTCGAACGGTGCCTCGAGCAGCCGGCGATGCAGCGCGTCACGTAGGTGGGACGGTGCGTGCCTCACGCGGCCCGTCCCTCGCAGCCGAAGCCGACGCGCGACAGCAGCTCGCGGGCCGGTCGCCCGAGGGTGTCGGGCAACCGTGTCGCGAGCACACCCGCGTCGACGACGCGCGCGACCGACGCGCGCACCGCCACCGTGGCGAGCACCGGGACGCCGAGAACGTCATGGACCTCCCGCGCTCCGAGCGCGCGCCCGGATTCCTCGAGCAGCACCACGCCCGCCGACCGGGCAACGATCGGGCTTCGCGCCGCTCGCCGCAGCGCGAGGTAACAGCCACGCATCGCGACGACGGTCGCGTCGGCGACCTCGAGCAACGCGTCGACGGCGGGAACCACCTCGCTTCCGGCGTCGAGCACCGTCGGTACGTCGGACGACCGCAGCGCGACACCGAGCGCCGCACCGGCCTCCGGCGCGACACCCGCGAGATCGCCCCCGCCGGCAGGGAGCAACGCCAAGGCGCGCCCGGCGCCGACCGCGATGCGCTCGAGCGCGTCGGTCGGCGCGTCGGCCCCGACGCGCAGCCAGTCGCGCAGACCACGATCGGGCTCGACGCCGAGACCGAGGACGGCGGGCTGGTCGCCGACGAGGTCGCCCAACCGGGCACCACCGGCGCGGGCGAGGGCCAGCGCGCACGCCGCGGCGAACACCGACGTTCCAGAACCGCCCTTGGGCGACCAGACACACAACAGCACACTTCCCTCCCCGGGACACGCGCAGGCGCGCAGGATCAGACCGGGGAAGCAACAGGGGCGGCTCAACCGCGTCGCGCAGAGGCCACCCGGGGGAAGTGTCGCCAACCTACGGCTGCGACCACGAGACGTCAAGAGCCAATGTGCGCGGGCCCGTCGCCCGGGGCCGCTCGCCTTCTACGCTTGCACGCGATGCAAGCCGCGTTCTTCGACCTCGACAAGACGATCATCGCGACGAGCTCGGTGATGGCGCTGGGCGGCAGCTTCTACCGGGAAGGCCTGATCTCGAAGCGCACCATCGCGCGAGGCATCTACGCGCAGCTCGTCTACATGCTCGTCGGGGCCGACGAGCAGAAGATGGAGCGCATGCGCGAGGCGATGCTCGCGCTCACGAGGGGATGGGACCACGAACGCGTGCGTGAGATCGTGCGCGAGACCCTCGACGACGTCATCACTCCCGTGATCTATGCCGAGGCGCTCGAGCTCATCGAGGAGCACCGGAAGGCGGGGCGCAAGACCGTCATCATCTCCTCGTCGCCGATCGAGACGGTCGAGGCGATCGGGACGCACCTCGGCGTCGACGACGTGATCGCGACGCGCGCCGAGGTCGACGAGCACGGCAAGTACACCGGCGAGCTGCTGTTCTACGCGTACGGACCCCACAAGGCCGAGGCGATCCGGGAGATGGCAGTCCGCGAAGGAATCGACCTCGCGTCGTCGTACGCGTACTCGGACTCGATCACGGACCTCCCCATGCTCGAGCTGGTCGGTCATCCGGTCGTCGTCAATCCCGACCGCGAGCTCGCGCGGGTCGCACGCGAACGCGAGTGGGAAGTGCGGGTCTTCGAGCACCCGATCCGCTTGCGCGACCGCGTGCCCGTGCCCCCGAAGGGGCCCACGATCGCAGCGGGCAGCGCGCTCGCAGCGCTGGGCACCGGCGTTGCCGTCTACCTGTGGCTCCGCCGGCGCGCCGAGCCCGCGCGCGCGTGAACCTCGCGTGCACACCGACCCCGGTCCAACCGCTCGCCCGCCTCGGCGAGGCGCTCGGCGGCCCTGAGATCTGGGTGAAGCGCGACGACCTCACCGGGCTCGCGCTGGGCGGGAACAAGGCGCGCAAGCTCGCGCGACTCACCGCGGACGCACTCGCGCGTGGATGCGACGTGCTCGTGACCGGTGGCGGGGTGCAGAGCAACCACGTACGCCAGACGGCGGCGGCCGCGCGGTGGGCCGGCATCGAGTGCCACGCCGTGCTCGGTGGCCCCCACGAGTCGCCGCCGAGTGGGAACGTCCTGCTCGACGTCCTGCTCGGGACGACGATCGAGTACACCGACGACGGGAGCTACGACGGCATCGAGAAGGCGATCGTCGCCGCGGCGCAGCGGCTCGAAGCGACGGGCAGGCGACCGTACGCGATCCCGGTAGGTGGCGCCTCGCTCCCCGGCGTCCTCGCCTACGCCGAAGCAGCGGCAGAGCTCCGGAGCCAGATGGAGAGCATCGACTACGTGTTCGTCGCCGACGGATCGGGCGGGACGCACGCAGGGCTGCTCGCCGGATTCGGACGCGGCGGCCCCACCGTCGTCGGCGTCGACGTCGGGACACGGTTCGACGTCGCGAACGCGGTCGAGCGTCTCGCCCGGGAGGCCGGACGCGCGATCGGCAGCGATCCCGGCGACCGCGTGCACGTCGACACCGCGCACGTGGGTGCGGGATACGCGCGCCTCGACGACGAGACGGTCGGGGCACTGCGGCTCGCGGCCCGGACCGAAGGCTTGCTGCTCGACCCGGTCTACACGGCGAAGGCGTTCGCCGCGCTCGTCGAGTGGGTCCGTACCGGACGCGTGGGGCGCGGCTCCACCGTCGTGTTCTGGCACACCGGAGGTCAGCCGGCGCTGTTCGCGAGCCGGTACGCGACGCAGCTCACGTCAGGGTGACCCCGCCGTGAGCTGCGATACGTGAAACTCGGAGCGCTCGTGGCTCAGGCCTCGCGCACCTTCTTCGCGACGAGAGCGCCCAGGGCGACGAGCACGAGCAGCAACAACAGCTTCTTCACGGGTCGAGCACCTCCTCCGCCACGCGGCGGCGGCAGGATATCGCGGGCTCACGGGGCCGGGTCGAGCCGCCAGCCGACCAGCAGCAACGTTGCGTCGTCGCGAAGGGGTCCGTCCTGGAACTCGAGCAACCGCGCCACGAGACGCCGCAGCGTTTCGGCAGGTGAGAGCCCCGCTGCGGCGGAGCGCTCGAGATGGTCGACGAGGCGCGCGTCCCCGAAGAACTCGCCGCCCGCGTCGCGCGACTCGGTGACCCCGTCGGAGTAGAGGAGCACTTGGTCGCCAGGCTCGAGGTGGTTCTGCGCGACGGTCGGCGGCGCGCCACCGAGGCCCAGCGGCAACCCCGACGAACCGGTCAGCTCGCCGACGACCTTCCCGCGCCGCAGCAGCAGCGGCATCGGGTGCCCGGCGGACGCCCACGTGAAGGTCCCGTCGCGCATGTCGAGGCGGGCGAACAACGCGGTCACGAACCAGCTCTCGCCGAACTGGTCGACGAGCGCCCGGTCGATCGCCTCGCAGGTCTGGACGATGGAGTCGTCCTTCCGTCGGCTCCAGCGGTAGCCACCGATCGCGAGGTTCGTCAGCCGTGCGGAGCGCAGACCGTGGCCGACCGCGTCGAACACGGCACAGTGCGCGATGTCCTCGTTGACGGCGTAGTCGAACGCGTCCCCGGCGATGTCGTACGCAGGCTCGAGCATGCCCGCGACGGAGACCCGGGCCGTGCGCATCGAGATCGGCGGGAGCAGCGCCCAGCGCAGCGTCGCCGGGAGGTCGATCTCCTCGGTGCTCTGCGCGAGCTCGAACACGTCGCTGTACGAGTCCTTCGACACGACGAGCTCGGCCGTGAGCGCGACGAACGCATGCGCCGCTCTTCGGACGTCGTCGCCGTCGCGCGGGACCCTCATCAGCACGACACCGAGCCGGTCGACGCCGTCGAGCAACGGCACCGCGAGCTCGACGTCGCCGTCACGAGGGCGGGCGTGCACGCGTGCCCTCCGGTACGCGTCACCGGCCAGCGTGCCGTCGACCCCGATCACTTCGCCGGTCAGCAACGACCGCAGCGCGCGCTGCTGGCGGTCGACCAGCATCACTTCGACGCCGGCGAGCCCGGCGCGCTCCCCCTCCTGCGCCACGACGGCCTGCAGGTCGGCCGGTTCGAGGTCGTGCGACCGCTCGAGGAGCCGAACCAGGGCTTCCCCGATCCTCGCCCAGTCCACGACACAGCGCTGTACCCCGACCCGCGAGAGGGCACGCTCGCGGAGGTGGCAGGAATCGAACCCACCGGACAGGCAGAACCCGTCCCACTCGTTTTGAAGACGAGGGGGGCCACCAGACCCCGTTCACCTCCGCCGACGACGCTACCTATCCGAGCCCGCGAGAGTCCTGCTTGAGCGCCGTGTCGACGCACAGCGCGGCGACGACCGCCAGGCTGTGCAGCGGCTCGGTGAGCGGGCCGTGGAATTCCACGACGTAGTTGTCAGCCGTCGTGAAGGCCGTCTTGAGCAGCCCCTCCCAGGTCTTGGTGATGCGCGCGACCTCGGTGCCGGCGGCGTCTTTGATGTTGAAGTTCCACGCGCGCCAGTTCTCGGCGTTGAGCGTGCCCACCTCTTGCCCGTTCGCACTGATCGTGAAGCGGATCTTGCCGAAGACGTTCTTCTGCACGATGTCGCCCACCGGCGTCCCGTCGGGCTTCGTGATCTGGAACCTCGACTTCATGATCTTGCGCGGTCGGATCAGCACGAGCTGCGGCTGCTCGTTGATGTCGCGGATCTCGTACGTGTGGGTCATGAACTGGTCGAGGCTCGACACGAAGCGCGCGGCCTTCTTGAGCGCCGACTGTCCGACCTGGGCGACCGAACCGATCTGGTTCTCGTTCTGGTCGAACACCTTGTATTCGGCGACGAGCTCGATCAGCTTCGTCTTCTGGTTGACGACGAGCACCGGCTCCGTGAACAGCGTCCCGCCACCGGCGTCGCCGCGGGCGACGCCTGCCTGCCGCTCGACCTGGTCGCGAACCTTGTCGGGCTCGCTCGTTCCCGCCGGCGGACGCCAGGCGGCACTGGGGTCGCTGGTCTCGTCGCTCACAGTTCCTCCGATCGGCGGTGACCGACGGTAGTTGACGTCAGCGACGCTGGTCGCGCCATGCGCTGGCTGAGACGGCCGCCAGCGACGCGCCTGGCTCACAAAAGGTTCGCGAGGTCCGGTGTGGTCAGTTCCCGGTGCTCTGGCAGCGGGAATCGCCCAAACAGGGGTTCAGACGGCGAGCAGGTCGCGGGCGCCGGTGTCGGCCGACGGGTGACGCAGCTTCGACATCGCCCGGGCCTCGATCTGGCGGATGCGCTCTCGGGTGAGGTTGAAGTACTCACCTACTTCTTCGAGCGTGCGCGGTTCGCCCCGGTCGAGCCCGAAGCGGAGGGCGAGGATCTGGCGTTCCCGCTCGTCGAGGGGGGCGAGCAGCTTCTCGATCTCGGCGGGCAGGAGCGCGGTGGCGGCGACCTCGAAGGGCGATTCGGCGGAGCGGTCCTCGACGATGTCGCCCAGCTCGGCGTCGCCGTCCTCGCGCAGCGGCTCGGAGAGCGAGAGCGGTTCGGCGGCGAAACGCAATGCCTCGGTGACCTTGTCCTCGGGCATCTCGACCTCGGCCGCGAGCTCGGAGAGCGTCGCGGGGCGGCCGAGCTTGAGCTCCAGGCGCGACCGGGCCTTCTGGAGCCGCGCGAGGGTGTCGCCGGCGTGGACCGGCAGTCGGATCGTTCGGCCCGTGTTGGCGATGCCGCGGGTGATCGCCTGGCGGATCCACCACGTCGCGTAGGTCGAGAACTTGAAGCCCTTGCGCCAGTCGAACTTCTCGACCGCGTGCATCAGCCCCAGGTTGCCCTCTTGGATGAGGTCGAGGAGCGGAAGCCCCGAAGCCTGGTATTTCTTGGCAATCGAGACAACCAGGCGCAAGCTCGACTGCACGAAGGTGCGCTGCGCGTCTTCGCCGTCACGCGCCGCGCGCCGGAGCTCGCGCTTCTTGGCGGGGGTGAGACCCTTGCCGCCGGACAGCTGTTCGCGCGCAGCGTTGCCGTTCTCGATCTGCTGAGCGAGGCGGACTTCGTCGTCCTTGGTCAACAGCGGGTACTGCCCGATGTCGGTGAGGTACAGGCGGACGAGGTCCTCCTCGTCCCGCTCGACACGCTCCTTCGCCAAGGCTGAGTCCTTCGTTCGCTGACGATCGGTGTGCGTTCCGACACGGTTCGCGAGCCGGGACTGCCCGTTCCCCGAGGCTGCACCGCTCCGTGCATGTGTACGATACCTACCTCGTCAAGCGGCCAATTTGGGGATGACAGGCCGCCCTTCCGGTGCTAGGGAGTTGCGCGTTCTGCGCACAACGAAAGCGCGCGAGCATGCCCGGTGACATAGACGTCGCAGTACTGACCGCGACCTTCGACGCGCGCTCGGGAGCCGAGGAGCCGCTCGCCGCGGCCCTCGCTCGTTACGTCGTGTTGACGCGCAACGTGCCCGCGTGCCGCAACGTCGACCTCGTCGCGTCCGCCACCCAGGGTGGCCGCTTCCTCGTCATCGAGAAGTGGGACTCGGCCGCCGACGTGCAGGCGCATCTCGACTCCGCGCTGATGGTCGACATGGCGCGCGAGGTCGTGCCGCTGCTGTCGGAACAGCCGAGCGTCGACCTCTACGACACCATCAGCGCGCACGACTTGGCTTGACCAACGACGCGAGGCGCTCCTTGCGACTCCCGACGAGCGCGCGTGCCCAGGGCAGCGCCCACCCTCAGAGGCCAGAAGTCTTCAACGGTTATCGCTGGCGGAGGAGGTCGACGGGGATCTTCGACGCCTTCGCGCGCTCGGCGGCGCCTGTTTCGACGCAGATCTCGCGGATACCGGCGAACGTCATCGAGTCGGCCACCCAGAGGCGATCGAAGGCGGCGTCGGCGACGTCACTGAAGCCGTGCTGGAGGCGGTAGTCGTAGAGCTGCGCCTGCCGCTTGACGTTCATACCCAGCCGCGCGGCGCGCCCGACCGCGAACGCGTCCCAGGCGGCACGCTCGGCGCGGGTCAGCTCGGCGTCGGGAGGGGCGTCTGCGAAGCCCTCGCCCAGGCGGTCCGCGGCGCGCAACAACGCGATCGTGAGGTCGCGCCGAGCCTGTTCGGCCGAGAAGTGGCGGGGTCGCCGGTTGTCTTCGAGGTTGGCCCCCGAGATCCAGATGACGACTGTGCCTTCGACGACGTCGCTCATGTGCCCGACGAGCGGCGCGAACAGCTCCTCGTCGACCTCGATGCTGATGTCGACGCCCGGCGCGACGCCCGCGAGCGCCGCGGCGTCCTGCGCGATGCGACCAATCTCCGCCGCGTCGTACGCGATCAGCGTGAACGGGTCGGGCGTGACCGTGACGCGGCTCGTCACGTGCCCGCGCCGGACTGGTCGAGTGCCGCGGTGGCCATCGCGGCCATCTCCCGCGCCTGCTCGGTCGACTGCCGCGCCAGCTCCGCGAGCGAGTCGTTCTCCTCGTCGGTGAACCCGGCCAGTTCACGGAACCGGCGCGCGAGCTGGATCGGGTTCTCGTCGTCCTCGCCGCGGAACCCGCCGAGGTTGAAGATCGAGTCCACCGTACGCTGGAACTCGAGCGCGCGCTCACGCCGCTCCGGGTCGTCCTCGGTGAGGCGGCGCAGCCAGTCGGAACCCATCTTCACGTGGGTCACCTCGTCGGCGAGCATCCAGTCCTCGCAGAACTCGAGGATCGGGTCGCCCGACTCGTCGCCGAACTCCTTCATCGAGTTGAACACGTCGATCGCCAGACCCTCGAGCGCGCGGTTCACCCCGCACAGACGCAGCACGGGATCGGGGTTGCAGGCGGCGGCGAAGAGGAACGTCGACTCCGTGTACGCACCGATCTCCGTGCCCATGTGGTCGCCGAGCTTGACGGAGATCTCGCAGTGGCGCGACTCGTCCCAACACTGGCGCGCCATGTCGAGCTTGAGGGCGAACGGCGCGTCGTCGAGCGTGAAGTCGTAGCACGTACGGCCCGCGCCTTCGAGTGCTTGGATCTCACCCACGAAGATCCCGTGCATCAGCGAACGGGAGCGCTCCGCAGCCGCGGGACGGTCGACCGCCATCTTCGCAGGACCCGTGTTGCGCTGCGCGACCTTCGCACCGCGCGGGTCGAAGATGCGGTCTTCGATCTTCGTGCGGACGAACCGCTCGTCGCGGGCCAGTTCCGATTCGGCCAGGAACTTCTTCATCCGACCGCAACCTCCTGCGCTGCAGCGTCCGGTTCACCCAGGCTACCCGGGCCGGCGATGCCACCCGACGCGAGGTAGAGCACCTCCAACTCCTGCTGCCGCCGGGCGGCCCGCTCCACCTTCTCGGGTGTGTCGATCAACGACTGGAGCAGCATCTCGCCGTCGCGCCAGTCGTCGAACTCGTCTTGCAGGATGAACTTCAGCGACCGGATCGTCGGTGCGTCGGTGATCGTGCTCGTCCCGTTGAGGTGGTACGTGTAGACGCCGATGAACCGCGGGATCAGGACGCGGTACACGCCGACGAGCTTCTCGATCGTGAGCTCCGGCGCCTCCGGCTCGCGCACCGCGTCGACGAATCGCACGAACTCGTCGTTGGGCGGGACCGTCATGCGGTCGGCGTTCATCTCGCGCAGCTCCGGCAACCGCTTGTGCCAGAGCTCGGCGTGCCAGGCGTGGTGATAGGTGTGGCGGCCGAGCACGATCTTCACGTCGAGCTCGGGGACCGTCGCAACCCAGCCGCCGAGCGCCTCGAACAGCGCGATCTCGGCCCACTTGTAGTTGCCGATCCGCCGGGCCGAGTCCTCGACCGAGAACAGGCCGGGCAGCTCGCGCCGGTCCCACGGCGCGAAGGCGGGGCGGGGCTTCGAATGGTCGGTCACGGTGCGATTCTCCCCAGCCCTTGACCGATCGGTCAAGTAGCCGCGCGCTCACGCCAGGCACGGGACTCGGCGAGCAGGATGCCGCCGAGGATCACGACCGCACCGGCGTATCCCGCCGCGCCGAGGCGCTCTCCCACCGCGTACCCGACGACCCCGGCGACGACCGGCTCGAAGAGCAGGATCACGGCCGCTCGGCTGGGTTCGACGTAGCGCTGGCCCCACAGCTGGAGCGAGAACGCGACCGAGCTGCAGGCGATGCCCGTGATGAGCACGGCCGCGACGACTTGCGCGTCGATCTCGCCCACACCGGTGAACACCACGACCGGCGCGGCGAGCACCGCCATCGCCGCGAGCTGCAGCGCCGTGAGCGCGATCGGATCGAACGACTGCGAGTAGCGCCCGCCGAGATAGATCCAGACGCCGAAGAAGAACGCGCACCCGAGTGTCAGCGCGTCGCCGGAGTTCATCGACAGCTCCGCGCCCGTCAGCAGGAACAACCCGATCGCCGAGACGGCCACTGCAAGCAGCACGTTGCGCGGCGGCAGGCGGCGGAGCACCGCGGTCTCGACGAGGGGCGTGAACACGACGAACAGCCCCGTGATGAAGGCCGAGTTCGACGTCGTGGTGCGCTCGAGGCCCGCGTTCTGGAACCAGTAGCCGGCGAAGCCCACGAGCCCGAGCGCGACCGCGCCCGCGACGAACGAGCGCGCCGTCGCAGGCACCCCCGGACGGCTCCATCCGCGCGCGGCGGCGAACGGCGCGAGCGCGACCGCACCGACGGTGAAGCGCAGCAGGATGAAGCCGACCGGGGTGACCCGTTCCAGCGCGTCCTGTACGAGCACGAACGTCGCGCCGTACGCCGCCGTCGCCGCTACGAGCGAGAGCTCGGGCAGCAGCGGCCGCCGGGTTTCCCAGGCCGTCGCCACGCGCGCGTCAGCCCGGCCAGCGGTTGGTGATCGGGAGCCGCCGGTCCTTGCCGAACGCCTTCGGCGTGACTCGCACACCGGGTGGGGCCTGCCGCCGCTTGTACTCGTTGCGGTCGATCATGCGTGCGACCCGCCGCACGATCTCGGCGTCGAACCCCTGCTCGACGAGCTCGCCGACGGAGAGATCATCCTCGACGTACCCCTCGATGATCGGGTCGAGCACGTCGTAGGGCGGGAGCGAGTCGGTGTCCATCTGGTCGGGCCGCAGCTCGGCCGAAGGCGGCTTCGTGAGCACGGCTTCGGGGATCACGACCCGGCCCGCGCGGGCATTGAGGTCGCGGCAGAGCGAGAACACCTGGGTCTTGAGCACGTCCTTGATCACGGCGTAACCACCCGCCATGTCGCCATAGAGGGTCGCGTACCCGGTCGCCATCTCGCTCTTGTTGCCGGTCGTGAGAACCATCCAACCGAACTTGTTGGAGATCGTCATCAGGACGTTGCCCCGGATGCGCGACTGCACGTTCTCCTCGGCGACGCCCGCGCCCGCTGCTCCCGCGAACACCGGCGCCAGCATCGCCTCGAACGCCGCGTGCGCGGGTTCGATCGCTACCGTGGAGGTGTCGATGCCGAGGTTGCGCGCCAATGCGACTGCATCGTCGACGCTCCCTGCGCTCGAATAGCGAGAAGGCATGAGCACGCCGTGCACACGTTGGGGGCCGAGCGCATCCGCGGCGATCGCCGCGACGAGCGAGGAGTCGATGCCGCCCGACAGACCGATCAGCACATCGGTGAAGCCGTTCTTGCGCACGTAGTCGCGCGTTCCGACCACGAGTGCCTCGTACACCTCGGCCGGCGGTGCAAGCATCGGCTCGACGCGACCCGGTGCTTGCGACTCCGCCGAGGGATCGATGTCGACGATCAACAAGTCCTCGACGAACTGCTTCGCGCGGCCGATGCGCGCGCCGCGCGCGTCGTACACGAGCGATGCTCCGTCGAAGACCAGCTCGTCCTGTCCTCCCACGAGGTTCACGTACACGATCGCGACGCCCGCTTCCGCCACGCGCGCACGCAGCATCGACTCCCGTTCGGCCACGCGTCCCGCGTAGTAGGGCGACGCGTTCACGTTGACCACGACCTGCGCCCCCGCACCCGCGGCCTCGACGACCGGGCCGTCGGCGAACCACGCGTCCTCGCAGATCGTGACGCCCACCGGCGTACCTGCGACGTCGAACACCGCGGGACCCCGGCCGGGCCGGAAATAGCGCTGCTCGTCGAACACGGCGTAGTTCGGGAGGAGCTGCTTGCGGTAGCGGTGCGTCACCCGCCCGTCGCGGCAGACCGCGGCCGAGTTGTGGAGCGCGTCACCGTCACGTTCCGGGTAGCCGACGATCGCGGTGCAGCCGCTCGTGCGGCCCGCGACCTTCTCCAGCGCCTTACCCGCGTGCGCGACGAACGCGCGCCGCAGCAACAGATCCTCGGGCGGATAGCCCGTCAGCGTGAGCTCGGGGAAGACGACGAGATCCGCACCCGCCGCGCCCGCTTGCGCGTAGGTCCGCAGCACCCGCTCGACGTTGCCGTCGATGTCGCCCACGACGGCGTCGATCTGGGCGGCGGCGACGCGGATCGCTGTCATGGACCAAGGATACGATCAGCGGCGCCGATGCACCCCGAAGTGATCGCCGCGCTCGACCGCTCGGCTGACCCGTTGCTCGGGCGCGCGCACGTTGCGCGGCTCGCCGAAGCACACCCGTGGCTGGATGCCGCGTTGGTCGAGGACGCGCTCCTGCGCGACGCCGTCGTCGCGGTCGTCACGGCTTCGCGCTCGCTGTTCGCCGGGATGGAGCGCGACCCGGCCGCCGTCGACATGCTTCGATCGGCGACCCTGAGCTCGCCGGTCGACTTTCGCGGGGAAGCGGCCGCGCTCGCGACGAGCGACGACGTTGCGCGGGCGCTCCGCCGCTGGAAACGCCGGCACATCACCCGCATCGCCGCCCGCGACCTGCTCGGCCTCGCGGACCTGCGCGCAACCGCCTCCGATCTCGCGGCGCTCGCCGGCGCCGCGCTCGAGGTTGCCGTCGTCGCGGCGCGACCCGCGGTGCCGCTCGCGGTCATCGGCATGGGAAAGCTCGGGGGCTCGGAGCTCAACTACTCGAGCGACGTCGACGTGATGTTCGTGCACGACGGTGACGTAGCCGACGCCGAACGCGCCGCGCGTTCGGTGCTGATGACGATGTCGCGACCCACTGCAGAGGGCATCGTCTTCCGCACGGACGCGGACCTGCGTCCCGAGGGGCGTTCGGGCGCGCTCAGCCGGAGCGTCGAGTCCTACGAGGCGTACTGGGAACGGTGGGCACAGACGTGGGAGTTCCAGGCCTTGATCAAGGCTCGCGTCGTCGCGGGCGACCGATCGCTCGGCGACGCACTCCTCGAGCGGGCGAACAGGTTCGTGTGGCCCGCCGTCCTCGACCCGGACGCGGTGCGCGAAGTGCGCGCGATGAAGGCGCGCAGCGAGGAACTGCTCCGGCGCCGCGGGGTCGACGGACGGGAGGTCAAGCGCGGCTGGGGCGGCATCCGAGACATCGAGTTCGCCGTGCAGTTGCTCCAGCTCGTGCACGGGAGGCACGACCCTTCAGTTCGCGCGAAGGGAACGCTCGACGCGCTGGAGCAGCTCGCGCGCGGCGGGTACGTGTCGACCTCGGACGCGGCGCGCCTCGACGAGGCGTACGTCTGGTTGCGCACCGTCGAGCACCGCCTGCAGCTCGCGGAGGAGCGCCAGACCCACACGATCCCGGAGGACCCGGCCGCCCACATGCACCTTGCCCGGGTGCTCGGTTTCCGCGACCGCGGGGAGCTGTCGGCCGCGGAGGCGTTCGACGCGACGCACCAGTCGCATCAATCCGTCGTCCGAACGATCCACGAGCGCTTGTTCTTCGCTCCGCTGCTCGACACGCTGGCGGGCACCGGGCCCCTGCCCGCCGACGCGGTCGAAGAGCGACTGACCGCGTTCGGGTTCCGCGACCTCGAACAGACGCGCGCGGCGCTCCGTGAGCTGACCGCCGGCCTGACGAGGCGCTCACGGGTGATGCAGCAACTGCTCCCCGTGATCCTCGAGTGGCTGTCGGCTGCACCCGACCCTGACCTCGGCCTCCTCCAGCTCCGCCGGCTCAGCGAGGGGTACACGCGCTCGTCGACGCTCGCTCGCCGGTTTCGCGAGACGCCCGTCGCCGCTGAGCGGGCGACTCGCATCCTGGGTTCGAGCCGCGTGCTCGGCCTCGCGCTGCACCGACAGCCGGAGTTCGTCGACGCGCTCGCCGACGACGCGTTGCTCACCTCCGAGGCGACGCGCGAAGACCTCGTCGCGGAGGCGCTCGACATGCTCGACTGGCGCGAGGACGAGGCGGCGCGCCGCATGGGGTTACGCCGGTTCAAGCGCCGGCAGCTCCTCCGCATCGGCGCGCGCGACGTGCTGGGTCTCGCCGACGTCGCGACCGTCGAACGTGAGTTGTCGAACCTTGCCGACGCTTGCGTCGAAGCGGCGTTGCGCTCCCTCGAGCCCAAGGTGCCGTTCGCGGTCATCGGCATGGGCCGGCTCGGCGGCTGCGAACTCTCGTACGCGTCCGACATCGACGTCATGTTCGTCTACGGCGGGGACGGTCGGCGCCACTTCGACGACGCGGAGCGTCTCGCCACGCGCCTCGTCCGGGCCATCGGCGAGACGACCTCCGAGGGTCAGACGTTCCATGTCGACACGCGTCTCCGACCGGAAGGCAAGCACGGAATGCTCGCACGGTCGCTGGCCGGCTACGAGCGGTACTGGGCAGAGCACGGGCAGGTCTGGGAGTTCCAGGCGCTGACAAAGGCGCGGGTGGTCGCGGGTGACGCCGACCTGGGACGGGAATTCGTCGCGGCCGCCGACCGTTTCGTCTACCGCTCGCCGTTCGACGAGTCGTGGCGCCGCGAGATCCGCCGCATGAAGGCGCGCATCGAGCGCGAGCGAATCCCGCCGGGAGAAGATCCCCAGTTCCATCTCAAGCTGGGGCGCGGCTCGCTCTCCGACGTGGAGTTCACCGTGCAGCTCGCGCAACTCGAGCACGACGTACGCGAGACATCGACGCTGCGGGCGCTCGAGCGGCTCGTGCAGCGCGAAGCCGTGACGGCCGACGACGCCGGGCGCCTCCGCGAGGCATATGTGCTGTGCGAGCGCGCGCGCAACTATCGCTTCCTGCTCACCGGAACGGCGGGCGACGCGCTTCCCGTCGACAGTCACGAGGCGCACGTGCTCGCGCGGATGCTGGGATACGTCCACCACCCCCAACACACGTTGCGCGAGGACTACCGCCGCGTGACACGGCGCGCGCGCGACGTCGTCGAACGCGTCTTCTACGGGCGTGACTGAAAGGACCGACATGCACTGGCTCGACGGCGACGACTACCAGCGGCGCTTCGACGAGCTCGAAGCGGCCGGCCACGACGTGCACGGCGAGGTCGACTTCGTGATGCGCCTCGCTCCGAAGACGGTGCTCGACGCTGGCTGCGGCACCGGCCGCGTCGCGATCGAGCTCGCGCGCCGCGGCGTCGAGGTCGTCGGAGTCGACGTCGACATCTCGATGCTCCACACGGCACGCCGGTGTGCACCCGACCTGGAGTGGGTGGTGCACGATCTGACGACGCTCGAGCTCGGTCGCACGTTCGATGTCGTCGTGATGGCGGGCAACGTCCCGCTGTTCACGCCGCCCGGCACCCACGCCGAGCTCGTGCGGGGCTGCGCCCGGCACGTTGGCTCGGGCGGTGTGCTCGTCGCCGGGTTCCAGCTCGGACGCGGCTACGACCTCGCCCACTTCGACGAGCACTGCGCCGCGGCCGGCCTCGCGCTCCACGCACGCCACGCCACCTGGGACGGCGATCCCTTCCCCGGCGACGGCAGCTACGCGGTCTCGGTCATGCGGCGTCAGGTGGGCCAGGGCTGAGGGGGCTGGCCTTCGATCTGGCGCACGAATTCACCGAGGTACCAGACCCAGAAGGCGCGGAGGTCGTCGGGCGCGACGAGCGTGAGCATCTGGCCCGAGCGGCAGAACTCCTCGACCTCGAGCAATACCGGAACTGCGGCGAGAATGTGGTCGCGGAAGTGCGACGGGACCGTCACCTCGACGTCGAGGAACTCCTCACCTCGCGCGAGCGCGTCGTCGCAGAGGCGTTCGGCCTCCGGGTTGAGGTTCGCGTAGTTGGCGTCGGAGTCGGCGGCGATCTCGAGCAGTCGCGCCGGCACGCCGCTGTCGTCGCCGCCGTGGACGACGAAGGCGAACTCCCTGACGAGTGCATCGCTGTGCTGGCGCGCCCGGTCGAGCAGGCGCAACGGCAGGTTCCGCAGCAACACGGCGTGGGTGCGTTCGGGCGGCGGCATCGTTCAGGAAGCGTAACGGCCCTTCGGCAGTCGCAGCACGAACGCGCCGACCTCGTACACCAGCGAACCGCCGTGCCGCTCCGCGAGGCCCCGCGCGATCGCGAGCCCGAGTCCCGAGCCGCCGTGCATGTCGAGGCTGACGAATCGCTCGAACGCCCGGTCCTCGGTGCCGGGCGGCAGCCCGGGACCGTCGTCGCGCACCTCGATCACGAGGTCGGCACCGCTCGCGCTCACGACGACATCGACCGTCGCGCGCGCGTGCCGGCGCGCGTTGTCGAGCAGGTTCGCGAGGACCTCCCCGACATCATGCGTCGCGAGCATCGAAACGGGCGGAACACCCTCCCGGGCGAGTACCCGCAGCTCCAGGGTCGACACGTGGCGGACCCGTGCTACTTCCTCCTCGCAGAGCGCGACGATGCTGGCCAGCCGGCGTTCGATCGACTCACCTTGGTCGATGCGTGCCACCCGAAGCAGCGCGTTGACCAGCCGCCCGACACGCGAAGCCTCCCGCGCGAGGTTCGACAGGAGACGCTCACGCGAGGCTCGTTCTGCCTGCAAGACGAGCGCTTCCGCTGTGGTCTGGAGCCCGGCCACCGGCGTGCGCAGCTGGTGCGCCGCGAAGGCGAGGAACTCCCGGCTCCGACGTTCGGACTCGCGTGCACGCTCCAGCGAGCGCTGCAAGGCAGCAAGGAGGACGACGACGAACGAGAGCGTCGCGAACCGCAGCGCACCGTTCCAGACCTGTAGCGCGATCGACTGATCGCGCGGCTCGATGAGCCCGTCGGCAAGCGCCCACACGATGGCGGACTCCACGGCTATGGCAAATCCTGTGCGAGTTCCGACGATCACCGCCGCCACCGCGGTCGGAACGAGGTAGAAGACCGAGAGCGACATGCTGATGCCGGTCGCGTAGTCGACGACCGCGATGACTGCCACCGCAACTGCGGCGGAGACGGCAACAAGCGGCTTCGACACGCCGAGATCGCGCGACGGCGCAACGAAGCGATCGAACAGTCGAGCAGACGTGGTCCCTTGGCGGGAGATCATTGGCGCACGACGTAGCCTTCGCCCCGCTCGGTCTCGATGAAGCGAGGTCCGTGGGCTTCCAGTTTGCGTCTCAGCGCGCTGACGTGGACCTCGACGAGGTTCGGGTCGTAGCCGTCGAACCCCCACACCAACGACAGGAGCTGCGTCTTGGAGAAGACGCGGCCCGGCGTGCGCGCGAGCACGCACAACAGGTCGAACTCCGTCTTCGTGAGCTCGACGGGCGCGCCGCCGCGTACGACGGTCCGGTGCGCTTCGTCGATGATGACGTCGCGCACCTCCCAAGTCGGTGAGAGCACGCGACCGGTTCGCCGGAGTACCGCACGGATGCGAGCCAGCAGCTCGGCGATGGCGAAAGGCTTCACGAGGTAGTCGTCCGCGCCCGCGTCGAACCCGCGGAGACGGTCCTCGAGACGGTCAGCGGCCGTGACGAAGAGCACCGGCGTGCCGTACGCCGCACGGAGGTGCGACGCGATCGTCAGTCCGTCGGGACCGTCCTGCAGGCGGATGTCGAGGATCGCGAGGTCGGGTCGGAACACGTCGACGAGCTGCGCGAGATCCCGTCCGTCGCTCGCGGCGTTCACCTCGTAACCCGCGTCGTGCAGCGCCGAGACCATCGCCTAGCGCAAGGCGACGTCGTCTTCCACCAGCGCGAGCCGCGGTGGACGAACCGCCTCGGTTGCGTCAGGAACAGGCGCTGCGGACATGGCCCCTCACTGCCGGCGCTTCAGGAAGTTTCAGCATCACGTCGCCGAAACCTCTCGCATCATGGGCTTCCATGGCGCCATTCAATCGCAGCGGCGGAACGCGCGCCCGCACTGTCGACCGGGCGGTGATCGAAGCAGCGTACCGAGGGCTGCTCCGGCGAGACCCGGCGGCGGCTGAGGTCGAGCATCATCGCAACGCGATCGGTGTCGGCGGCTGGACGCGCGAGGACGCGCTCTTCTCGATCGCGACGTCGGTAGAGGCAAGTGCGCAGTTCCTCTACAGCGATGGGCTCCGGAACCTCGCGCACTCCCTGCAGGGAGCGCGGGCAGCCGCGCGGGGTTATCGCCCCGTGCACTTCCTGCACATCATGAAGACCGGCGGCACCGCGTTGACCGTCGCGCTGCAGGCCATCCGCCCCGACTGGCCGGCGATGAGTGGGCTGTTCCTGGATCACGTCGTGTGCATCCCGCGGCCCGTCCTGCACCAGGCGATGCTCGTCGCGGGCCACCTCCCGTTCGAAGCGACCCGGCTGCTCCCGCCCGACGTAGCGGTGTGCACCGTGATGCGTGACCCGGTCCACCGAACGCTCTCGCACTACGCGCACGTGCGCGACCATGGCGAGCCGGACCTCACGATCACGGAGTTCGTCGCCTCGCCGCGCTGGCGACCGTCGTGGGAGAACTACCAGGCCCGTCATCTCGTACACGAGATCGGGATCCTCGACGCGCCGATCTCTCCTTACGGACGGATCGCCGAAGAGCTCGCCGACCTCGTCGCTGCGCATTCACTCCCGCTCCAGAGCCTGTTCGACCTCACGCCGATCTCGGTGGCTCCACGGGACCTCCTGGCCACGGCACTCGCCCGCCTCGAGGCGATCGATCTCGTCGGGACCACGGGCGACTTGCAGGCGGTCTGCGACCAGGTCGCCCGCTTCTGGGACGCCGAATCGCCGCGCGTCGCACGACATCGAGCGACGCCCGAGCCCGTACGCAGTCTCGATCCCGGGCTCCGGCGTGAGATCTGCGACGGGACGACCGTCGACGCGGCGCTGTACGAACGCGCGCTCGAGTTCGGCCGGGAACGCTACGACGCGGTTCGGTCGTAGGCGCCGCGGCTCAGGCGCACGGCGAGATGTGCTTGGCGGTCCCGTCGGGAACGACCACCACGCTCATCGGTGCGACCACGGGGTCCGATGCCCGTCCGCCGTTGCGAGGTGCGAACGTGACGCGAGCTTCGACGGTGTACGGGCGCCCCTGCGGCACGGCGCCGACGATGGGATTGGGACCGCTCGCCGCCCGCAGCGTGCTCAGGTCGAGCCGCGTCGTCAGGCGGGCGTTCGCCAGGATCCCCAGCTGGCGCCGGGTGTGCTCGACGCACTGCTCGGCCGTCGCGCCGCCACTCCACACCACGTAATTGGAGGCAGCGAGCGCAGTGAGCCACTGCTCCTTGCCCGCCGCATTCGCCTCGTCGAGGTAGGTGCGGAGCTGTTCGATGGCGTCGACGTCGGCTTGGGGGACGCCCGGCGCCCGGCTGTTCGACGCGACGGTCGTCGCGGTCCCGGCACGCGTGCCGCCGGCGCCGCCACCGCCGTCGTCGTCGTCGCCGGAGCCGCACGACGCGAGCAGCACGGCGGCTACCGCCCACACCACTGCACACCTGCGCATCGGTACGCCCTCCGTGGGTCTTCCGAGTGCCGATGCACCGTAGAGGCGCACGGAGGGGCCAACAAGGCGCGCGTACGAATCGGGCGAGTTTCGCTCTGACAGCAATTCAGCGCGAGGTGCGCGCGTCAGGAGCCGACGAGCTCCACGGTGGTCGGGCCGACGCGCTCCGCCACCGCGTCGAGTGCGGCGACGTCGAACCCGTAGAGACGGGCGGGGTTGTCGGTGAGGATCGCGCGCGCCTCCTCGATCGGGATCCCGCTGAAGCAGCGAGCGAGCTTCTTGCGGGTGCGTGGCCACGTGCCCTCGACGTGCGGGTAGTCGGCGCCCCACATGAGCTGCTCCAATCCGATCTCGTGCCGCCGCGCCGACTCGTCGGGCCCCATGAACGACGCAGCCACGTAGCACTGCCGCCGCCAGTACTCGCTCGGGGGGCGCTTCACCGTGTCGCGGATATGGCTGAAGAACCGCTGGGAATAGATGCCGTCGAGCAGCTTGAGGGTGTCGAGAACCCAGTCGGCGCGCGCCTCGGTGAACACGAGCTTCATCCGCGGGAACCGTTCGAGCACACCGCCCCAGATCAGGAACCACAGCGGCCGGCGCGCGAAGAAGGTCGTCTCGGTCGCGAACATCAGCATGCTGACGACGCCGTAGTCGCCGTAGTTCGGCATGCCGCCCCCGGAGTGCACGTGCACGGGGAGACCGTGGTCCTGGCACGCGGCCCAGATCGGGTCATAGCAAGTGTCGTAGTAGGGCGGGAGGTCCTCGGGCACCGCGTTCGGGATGATGACGCCCTTCATGCCGGCTCGCGCTGCCCACGCGATCTCCGCGACCGTGCCGTCGATGTCATGCAACGTGAGCAGCGCGAGCGCGGCGCGACGCCCCGGGGTGTCGTTCGCGAAGTCGAGCAGCCAGCGGTTGTAGGAGCGGCATCCCGCGCCGCGCAGCTCGTGGTCGCCGGTCTCCCCGAACGTGCTGAACGGCACTCCGGCGTTGGGGAACAGGACCTCGGCCGCGATGCCCTCACCTTCGAGGACGCGCGTTCGCACTGTCGAGTCCCACTCCCCGTCGCGCCCGTCGCCAGTCTCGGCCTCGAACGCCTCGCTCCCCTCCTTGGAGAACAGTGACCGGTTCGCCTCGCGCGCGGCGGCGAGCGCGGCGCGCCGAGCCTCGAGCGCGCG
>Ga0073934_10004985_pt1 | contig 21272 bp, 18 predicted proteins | sample LarsenN4metaG_FD_76834 | JGI IMG/M metagenome (GOLD analysis project Ga0073934, IMG submission 76834) | Hot spring sediment bacterial and archeal communities from British Columbia, Canada, to study Microbial Dark Matter (Phase II) - Larsen... ...
CCAGCTCGGCCACCACGTCGGCTCCGGCGCCTCGGGTTAGCTCTTTAATCCGGCCCACCCGATCTTTATCCGTGGTCTCACCGGCGTTAATCACGTGATCGGCCCCGAACTCCTTAGCGAGCGCGAGCCGATCGTTCAGCTTGTCGACCACGATGACCTGTCCGGCCCCCATCTCTTTGGCTATAGCCGTGGCATAAAGCCCCAGGCCCCCGGCCCCCTGGACGACCACGGTATCTCCCAGCACCACACCGATCTTATAAAGTCCATAGACGAGCTGAGCAAAGGCGCAGTTGATCGGGGACACCACCTCATCGGGGAGCTCGTCCGGCACCTTGAAAAACCACTGGCTGGATTTCATATAATAATATTCCCCGAAAGCCCCATTGAAATGAGGGGGTTCCTCACAAGAAACTCCCAGCCAATGCTTATATCGGTTGGGACATCCCGGTTGTCCCGTCAAACAGGCCCAACATTTGCCGCAAGGTCGAAAATAGGAATAGACAATACGATCTCCGACCTGGACGGGCTCTCCCAGACTATCGGTTTTGATGTTCTTACCCAGCGCATGGATCCTCCCGGTCATTTCATGGCCCAGGATTTGCGGGATGCCGCTGGCAATCCCCGGCCCTAACCCTTTTAAGAAGTGTAAATCGGATCCACAAATATTGGCCATCGTAATTTTCACGAGCAGAGCATCGGGCTCTACGTCTGGAACCGGGTACTCCCTGATTTCCAAAGGTTTCCCCACTTCTGTAAAAACGGCTGCTTTACCTTTCATTTTTTGTCGGTTGTCCGTTGTCCGTTGCTTTTTATCCCCGGTTCTTTGTGTATAGCCCGTCTTATCCGGGCGTATCGGGGGTACGCCTCTTCCCTTGGCAAGGGACAACGGATAAAAGGTTACTCTCTTCGAGTTGTTCGAGTTAATTCCATATACCTCTGGTGAAAGAACTCCGCATTTCTGGCTTGAACCCCCTGGGCCTGGCAGGCCAGGAATTCCTCAAATTCTCTGGCAGAGTCTACCGATATGGCTGCAAAATCTCGAAACAGGATACCCTTTGCTTCGGGGATTCGCTGCCTGGGCCGGACGTTCCTCTGGATAAACCTGGGCCTTTCTGGGCGTCGTTCAGGAATTCTCTCCGGCGCAACCCCTCGTCTTTCCGGCCTTCGTTCCTCGCCCTCCGGAGGCGGCGGCACGGTCGGACCCGGGGGACGGGTCGGCACCGGAATCCCTGGGGTCGGAGGAAGAGGGGTAACCTCCACGACCGGTCTGGGGCGAATGTTTAGATACAACAATCCCAGGTGAAAATGCGAGACTGCATATTCGCACTCCAGATTGGCTTGCCTGGCCAGAGCCACGACATCTTTAAACTCTTTAACCGCTAAATCGGTGTTCTTACAAACGCGTTCATGGAGGAGGCCCAAAGCCATATGCAAATCGATGCTATTGGGTAAGAACTGGACCTGCTTGGTCAACGCGCGGATCGCTTCCTCATAGCGATCCTCCGCAGGTCGGATCAAATCATAATTGAGGTAGATCTCGGCGACCACCGTGTTGGCAAAGGCCCTCTGCAAAAGATTATTACTCAAATTAGATCGAAGATCGATCTGCTCTATAATGGCCGGGTAACGGGGCGGCTTGCTTTTATCTATCGCGTCCAGCATCATCTTCTGAAGCCCATCCCCGTCCTTTTCCGCCACCGGCACATACTGCCCGGATTTGGTCAGATAAGTTAACAGCTCGGAGGTAAACTCCTTGGAGTCCTCCACCCGAAACTCTCGCAGTTGGATAGCGGCCTGCTTGGCGGCAATATAGCCCTCCAGGGTATGCTCGTTAAATTTGCTCACAAGGGACTCCACCCTTTGAACCAACGGCGTGAAGTCGCTGCACCCCAGGGGCCTCGCCTGGAACACGTTAAAACTCCTTCGGATCTCTTCCAGGGTCTGATCCTCCAGGGTTTGCCAAAACGTCTTCTCAACCCTCCACCAGTTGGAGCCGCGCCACCAATCCGGACCGCTTTCGCGCTTAAACCTTTCGATCAGGGCCCTGACTTCATCCATGTTAAAGTTATTTTCTTCGGCCAGGTCGACCAGCCGCTCCATGTCTGCGGCCCAGTCTCCTCCCACCTCCGGGGAAAGCGGGGGCACCCTCTCCGTCAGCTCAACCCAGCGCTCCCTGCTCGCCACGATGGCCCTCCGAAGGGAACCCCCCGCCCTCTCCTTGATCTCTTCCACGGTTTCTTTAAGATCCCGGGTTCTGGCAATGGCCCGCGTCAGGAAATCTTCGACCAGAGGCGGCAGAAAGGGAGGAAGGGTTACCCTCCTCGAGATCATATTATACAGGACGGGTAAGATAATGATCAGCACAACAAGAATTAGCAGGATTCTCAAGAGAGAAATCCCCTTCTCCGAGGCTAACAGGGTGCGCTTCATAAGATTTCCAGGTCGCGAGCCATTCGACGGAGCACAAAACAGCTCTTGCCCAGGCGAATCGCGGATAGGTTACACCGGCGCTCCAGATTATTCATTGAATTCTCATAGCTTATAAATCGCCAAATGTCAAGTTGAAAAGCTCAGCTTCGGTCTCACTCGACCTTGATATTCTTGCTCTCTAGGGTGGTTCCCATGAATCTTTCCAGATTCACCAGGGATTTGTTATAATCGGTTATAGCCCTCACCTCATTGCTCACGGCATTGGACAGGTCCTCCTGAAATTGCAGGACGTTAAAATTGGTGGATAGCCCTTCATTGAACTTTTTCTGCTCGGCGTCTAGTTGCCTTTCAGCGAGCTCCCGGGCTATCCGGGTGGACTCCACCCGTTTAATATCCGTTCGGATCTGGCGCACCGCCTGGCGAACATCCAGGACCACCTGTTGCTCGATATTCTTAATGGAGACCTCGGCCTGCTCCGCTTGCAGCCTTGCGATGGCATGGTTGCTCTTAGCTGCCCGATTTCCGATAGGGTATTCAAAATTAACCCCTGCCTGCCAGGCGTAGAAATCGCCGCTGGTCAATTCATTAAGGTTATCCCCGTAACTACTGCCCAAGCCGTTAAGCCCCAGGGACCCCTGGAAGTTGACGGTCGGTAACAACTGGCTTCGGGTTGCCACGACATTGATATTGGTGTTTTCCAGGTTGAGTCGAGCCTGAACGACCTCAGGGCGCTTTTGAAGGGCGATCTGGATACCTTCTTCCACGGAGACCTCCTTAGGTTGGAAAGGCGGCTTATCCAAAGGAATAATAGTGGCGTCCCAGAATTTCGGGTCGCCCCCTCGGAAATTCAGGATCCTTTTCAAACGATCTTCGGTATCCCGTAAGGTCTCCTCCGCCACGAGAACGGCTTCCTCCCTGGCTGCCGCGCTAGATTCGGCCTGCAAGATTTCAATGGGAGCTAAAGTTCCCACTTCCACCTGGGCCCTATTAATCCTTACCAGATCTTGGGCTAATCTTAAGGAAAGTCGCTTGGCATCCAGATCTCCGATGGCAAAAACCAGATCCCAGTAAGTCGTCTGAACATCCGAGATAACCTCGATCACCCGGTTCCTTAATTCGCTCACGGAGATGTCCCGGTTATTTCTTGCAATAAGGATAGGGGCCCGGTTAACGGCGCTCCCAAAACCCCTGAGGAGGGGTTGGGTTAACGTCAATATCATATTGGACCTATAGGCGGGATTAATAAGAGCCAGCGCGCTGTTGGTATCCGTCCGGTTATTATTAAAGGTGACCTGATACGTGGTGCCCGGGCTCAAGGTCTGCTGTAAACCGGCATTAAAATCCACCGTCTCTTGTTCCGACCCGGTAACCTGGCTGGCCGTCGGGCTCAGATTTTTGGCCGCATTCACGTTCGCAAAGGGTATCGGATCAAATACGGATTCTGCCACCACAATATTTTCCGTCTCAATTTTCGGATTGAACCTCTCGATAGCGATATCGAAGTTGTTAACTAAAGCCAGGTTGATGGCTTCCTCGAGGGATAGGGCGACTTTAGGGGCCTCTTCCCCAGGTCTCGTCTCGGAGGGTGGGGGGGGTTGCTGGGTTGGAGCCTGGGCCGGTTGAGAAGGCGCAGGCGCTTGAGGTTTTCCCGACGGAGCCTGGGCCGGTTGAGAAGGCGCAGGCGCTTGAGGTTTTCCCGACGGGGATGGGGCCCGAGGTCTCCTTGTCCGAGAGGGTGCCGGGTTGGCCGGGCTCTGGCTCTGGGAGGAAGGCGTCGTCACTTGGGACCCCTCTTTCTGCGGAGCCGGACTCGGGGTTGGGGTCGGATTCGGGGTTGAGGTCGAAGGAGCCGCCCCTGGAGACGGATCGGCGGGAGTTGCGGGGGCCGGGTTCGCGGCAGGAGCCGAGGTCGAGCCAGAGGGTTCTGGACCTTGGGACTTCTCGGGTTGGGGAGGCGTCGAAGAAGCTCCCCCGCCCGTACTCTGGAAATCCTGGGCAGAGGCCAGTAGCGATGAGACGACCTTACCCCGATCTTTCACGGATGGATTCGTTTTAGGAACCACCTTCGAAGGGACCCTCACCTTATTTGTGGACAGCTCTCGCGCAAGTTGCTCTTGCGTAGGAACGCGATTCTTCCGGGTCTTACTGGATTTATTTACCTTGGGGGATCCCGGTGAGGGCATCCCCTCCACGCCTTGAGAAGGTTTCCGGGGGGAAGGAGGGTCCGCCTTCTGAATCTTAGGACTATCGGACGAGGCCGCGCCTTCTCCCGGCCCCTGGGCCGGAGAAGGGGGCGTCCCCGGCTGGGTCGCCTTTACTCCAGAAGATACGGCCTTTTCGGAGGGATTCGGTGGGGGGGAGCTGGCCGGAAAGCTCTCCTGGGCTGAGGGAGGCGGTCCCGAAGTACTTGAAGAAGGGGAACTGACCGGAGGTTTCTCCTCCGGAATCGTAGGGGCCTGAGAGGGTTCAGCTTCTTGAGGCTTATCTGTCGAAGGTAGGTTTTCCGGAAGCTGCTCCCGGCCAGAAGGGTCTCTTTCTGTTGTCAGAGAGACCTGCCGGGTTTCTCCGAGCTCTCCCTGCTGGGAGATTTCTGGGAATTGCTTTTGAAACGGAACAGAATAAGAGTAATAAGAGCCGATTAATATCAAGATGACAGCGGTCAAAATATAAAGCAACGGCCTACTCGATATATATTTCAACGCATGCCCTCCTCTATCCAAGTTTAATTCCCCGCTGCCGCCGAACCTCGTACATCAAGATGGCCGCGGCAACAGAGGCATTAAGCGAAGCTATTTTACCACATAGCGGAATAGACAAGAGAAAATCACACTTCTTCGAAGTTAATTCTTTAAGTCCTTCAGATTCCCCGCCGATGACCAAAGCCAGGGGGCCTTTAAGATCCACGGTATAATAAATTTCCCCGGCTCCAGGCACAGTCCCATAGATCCAAAGACCGTATTCCTTGAGCCGCTCGAGGGTCGAAGCCAGGTTAGAAACCCGACAAACGGAAATATATTCCAGGGCTCCAGCCGCCGCCTTAGCCACCGTCGGGGTGAGCGCAGCAGATCTCCGTTTGGGCAGGATGATTCCATGGGCTCCGGCCCCCTCTGCAGAACGGAGGATGGCTCCCAGATTATGGGGATCCTCGACCCCATCCAAAACGACTAAAAAAGGAGGCTCCTTTTTCCCTCGAACCTCCTCCCATAGTTCCTCCAAAGCAAGGTAACGATAAGGAGACGTAATCCCTAGCACTCCCTGGGTAACTATTTGGGAGGCAGCGACGGGGCGGTGGGGGGACCTGGGGATGGACTCCCCGTCGCCACGTCGCAGAAGGCTTTCTTCCACAAACCGACGGGCCATCTGTTCGATCCTCTCCCTGGGCTCGAATCGAACCTCGATCCCTCGGGATCTGGCCAGGGCTAAAATTTCCTCGATGGGTTTCCCTTTCCGGCCCTTGGCCACATAAATCCTCTCAAAAAACCGGTCTGCGCGGAGGGCCTCCAAGATGGGATTGATGCCGAATATTATATTTTCCTCTCCCAACTCGTCTCACCTCCTGGATGATCCTTCAAAACGATCCCAAGCTGAGAGAGCCGATCCCTGATCTGATCGGCCAGCTTCCAATTCTTCTCCTGGCAAGCCTGCTTTCTAAGCGCGATCAAAATCTCGATGAGCCCAGCTACCAGGTCTTCTTCCCCGGGTTGAGGCGCCTTCCCGTCCCCCTCTAAAAACAGGCCCAGGATGCGTCCGAGAGACTTAACCGTAGAAACGGCCTGTACCAAAGGGAGAACGGTGGTTTCTTCATAGCTCTCTCCGGATCGAACCTGGGTCACGGCCAGATTGATGCGTTTAACCATCTCGAACAAATAGCCCAGGGCGTCTGCCGTATTAAAATCATCATCCATCGCCGCTTCAAAGCCCTTTTTCAGGGTAGAGATCTCGGCGTCTAAGTTTTCCCGCGCAGGTTCCGCAGAGCCGGGGCCTGGAGCGCGGCGCGTCCCCCCTTGCCCCTGGCTCCTTTTTGCCAGGGCCTGCAGAGCTTCCACATCCTTGAAAGTATTATAAAATCTCTCCAGAGCCCTGGTGGCCTCCTCCAGCCGATCCTCCGAGAAGTCGATAGGGCTCCGATAATGGGTGGAGAGGAGGAAGAACTTCACCGCCTCCGGCTTATATCTCTCCAGAATTTCTCGGACGGTAAAGAAATTCCCCAGGGATTTGGACATTTTCTCGCGATGGACAGTCACAAAGCCGTTGTGGAGCCAATATCTGGCAAAGAGTTTTCCTGTGCAGGCTTGAGACTGGGCGATCTCATTTTCATGGTGAGGGAAAATGAGATCCTGCCCCCCTCCATGGATATCGAAGGTTTCCCCCAGATATTTCATGGACATCGCCGAGCACTCAATGTGCCACCCGGGCCGTCCTTTTCCCCACGGACTTTCCCAAGCGGGCTCTCCGGGTTTGGACGCCTTCCAGAGGGCGAAATCCAGAGGATTTCGCTTCCGTTCGTCGACCTCCACCCGCGCCCCGGCCAGCAGCTCCTCCAACTTTCTGCCCGATAACTTTCCGTAATCCTTAAACTTCGCCACCTCAAAGTATACGTCCCCATCCACTTCATAGGCAAAGCCCTTTTCGAGGAGGATCCGGATCAGGGCGATCATCTCAGGGATATGTTCTGTGGCCCGGGGTTCGACAGAGGCTCTTCTAAGCCCCAGGGCCTCCATATCCCGGTAGAACTCCCGGATGTAGCGCTCGGCGATCTCCTGGGAGCTCACCTTCTCTTCCTGAGCTCGCCGGATAATTTTGTCGTCTACGTCAGTAAAATTTCTTACGAAATGAACCTTAAACCCCTTATGCTCCAGATAATTTCGTATCACGTCAAAGGCAAGCATCCCTCGGGCGTGACCGAGATGGGAAAGATCGTACACCGTCACCCCACAGACGTACATCCGGACCTCGCCAGGTTCAAGGGGAATCAATTCTTCTTTTTGCCGGGTCAGCGTATTATAAACTTTTAAAACCACTTCAACCGCAACCGAGGCTCCGCGGCCCATTATCCATTATTCATGATGAGACGGGCGACCCGGGGGGTCGCCCTACAACGGACAACGAACGACGGACCACTTACGCTATTAAAAAAAGCAAATAACGCTTGGCCTTCGAGTTTTTATGGGATATCCTTTTCAGCTTATATCGGTCATAAGAAAGGGTAGGGAGATCGCGCGTCGCTCCCTGAAGGTCAAAGGAAGAGAACCAAGTATCGAGATTGGGAGAACGAGACAAAGCTTGTGAGCCGGGCTTTTGCTTATCTTCTCTCTCTCTGGTTTTCCTCGTGCTCGTCTTCACTTACTTGTAGTCTTCTCTGGGGGGAGAGAAAACATCCATCACGACCGTCGGTTTATCAAAAACTTTGACCCCATGCATAACCCCTCCGGGGATGACGTAGGTATCCCCCTTTTTACAAAGGCGGGTTTCGTTTCCGATCACAAATTCCAGCTCCCCCTCTAGAATAATCCCCATTTGTTCATGGGGGTGGTTATGCAGAGGCACCTCAGAGCGAGGCCCCAGGTTAACCAGAGAAATCATCATCTTCTCCCCGGATAAAGTACGAATTTTAACGTCGGGCGCAATCTCTTTTTCCTTTAGATCGTCAGGTTTAAAGAAATACATGGCTCCTTACTCGAAGGTCGAAGATCGAGGATCCTAACCCCTATCTTCTAGCTTCTATCCTCCGCTTAGAGTTTATCAAGTTCTTTTTTCTCTTTACTGGTTAAGATTTTACTGAAGTCCAGGATAATGAGCAAACGGTCCTCTAATTTACTCACTCCGGTAATGTACTCAGAATCGACCCCTGCCACCACGTCAGGGGGAGGTTCGATGGTACTCGTTGGGATACGTAAGACCTGGGAGACGGCATCTACAATGAAACCGGTCGTTTTACCACCGACCTGGACCACAATAATCCGGGTACTTCGGCCAGATTCCTTATCGATCTCCAGATTCAATCTCTTTCTTAAATCAATAATGGGAATAACCTTTCCCCGTAAATTAATGACCCCTTCTACGAAAGGAGGAGCCTTAGGAACCCGGGTAATGGGCACCAGGCGAATAATTTCCTGAATCATTAAAATGTCCGCGCCAAACTCTTCGTTGCCCAGGAGGAAACTCACCAGTTGAAGTTCTCCGGCCTCTTCGTCGGCCTTTAGGGATTGGAACCTGCCGTATCTTTCCGGTCTGTTCATGTCTGAACTTAAAGCCCAAGGCCCGAGACTTTTAACCCTCCGATCTTTAGCCTCCAGGCTTTAGCCTCCAGTCTCCGGTCCCAGTTATTCCTTCATATAGACTAAGGAATTTTTAAACTTAGCCAGCTTAAAAATCGCGGTAATCCGATAAAGCGATTCAGAATGCCCCAGAAAAAGATAACCTCCTTTATTCAGGCTATCATAAAAATAGTTTACTACTTTTTTACACGCCTCGGGGCTAAAATATATTAAAACATTTCGACAAAAGATAAAATCCATATTCTGCATGGATTTCATTTGATCAGGGTCGACCAGATTGATGATCATAAAATTGACCATTTCCTTGATTTTAGGTCTGATAAAATATTTTTTGTCCTTCACTTGAAAATATTGGAGGGCATAACGCGGCGGCATTTCCCTGATAGATCGATAGTCATACACCCCTTCCTTCGCCCGTCCGAGGACCTGGGTATTAATATCGGTGCCCAGGATTTGAATTTTCCAGTGGTCAATGTCCGGGATCATATCCAAGAGGAGCATGGCCAGGGTGTAGGGCTCTTCCCCGGTGGAGCAGCCGGCGCTCCAAACTTTCAATTCGTACTGGTGGTTCTCCCGCTTGCGGGCTACCACCGAGGGGAGGATTTCCTCTCTAAAGGTCAGGAGTTGCGGGATATTTCTGAAGAAATAAGTCTCATTGGTCGTCAGAAGGTTGAAGAGATTGATAAATTCCTTACCGGTGGGATCGTATCTCAGGAAGCGGTAGTAATCCAGGAGGGTTTCATACCCCAGGGCCCTCATACGATACTCCAGACGTCTAACCAGGTAATATTTCTTATCATCTTCAAAGAAGATCCCGATCTTCTGGCAAATCAAGTCTCGCAGGTGTTTGAATTCTTCGTGTTCTAGATCCTTCATGGGATAGACGTCAGGAGTTTAAGTGCGCGGTTTATTTCTTCGGCCAGCTCTGGGTCCTTCCCCTCCGAGATATGGCGCAGGGGTTCGACGGCCTCGACCGCCCTGACATGGCATAAGGATTCGATAGCAGCTAATTGAACCATCCCGCTACTGTCCCGCAGAGATTTTATAAGCCCTTGGATCACCTGGGGATGGTTAAAACTTTTCAATTGCTTACACACTTCATAACGGACCCGTGGGTCTGGATCCTCCAATCCCGATAATAAAGCCTGGATCACTTTGTCCCCGGGGAAGTTCGAAAGCATTTTAACCACCGCAATGCGGACCTGAGAGTTCTCATCTTTTAACAGCGGGAGTAAAAGCGCTTCAACCTCCTGGGTTACCGAGGAGTTGAGGGCGAGCACCGCCGCTTCGCGGACTTTCCAGCTCTCGTCCTTTAAGCACTCCACATAGAGACCCAGCAGCCTTTCCCTAGCGATCCTAGACAAAGTTTGAAGGGCGACCACCCTAACCTCCTCTCGACGCTCAGCCAGCAGGGGGCGAACCGCCCGGATTTTCTCCTCATCGGTAGCCCCATGAATTTGCACAATAGCTTGAGAGGCCGTATTCCGGACGTCAATGTAAGGATCTTTCAACGTCTCTACCAGGGGGATCAGAGCTTTGGGGTCGCCCAAGGCTCCGAGGGAGGCCGCTGCAGAGCGCCGAACATGTCCAAAGCTGTCCTGGAGTCGCCTCATCAACGGCTCTAAGGCGACAGGAGTTCGAACCTGCCCTAAGGCTCTGGCCGCTTCGATCCTAACCTCTTCGTGGGGGTGTTCTAAGGCCTGGATGAGGAGGGGGACCGAATCTTCCTCCCCGATGCGTCCCAGGACCCGCAAGAGGGAGACTTTTACGCGAATTTCCTCCGTAAATAGGGCCTGATGAATCGCGTCCAGCTCCTGGCCTCCGATTTCAACTAAAGCCTCTATCACCCGGTCCATAAGCTCTTCATCTTCTGCAAATTCCATCAGTTGGATCAGTGGAGCGACGGCTTCTTTGAGGCGGAGCTTTCCGGCAATGCGGATGGCGCTGTTGCGAACCGCCCCATCCCGGCTGCTTAAAAGCGGAACCACCTCCGCCCATGGGATCTCCACTTCCCGGATCCTTTCATACACCCCCTCCCCGAGCCTCTCGCTCAGCTTCTCCAAAGCCTGGATCACAGGGATGACCATCCCCGGGTGGCCCTTCAACACGGAACAGAGATACGGCAAGCAACGCTCATCGCCCAGGCGCCCTAAGGCTTTTAGAGCTAAGAAGGCCACAGCCGGATCTTCCGCCTGGAGGGGAATCTGAAGAAGCTGTTCCAAAACTTGCGAATCTCCTATTTTTTCCAAGGCCCCCAGCACCGCACACTTGACCCAGGTGGGGCCCTTCAAACTCTCCAGAAGAGACGGGACCGCCTGCGGGTCCCCTATGTGTCCCAAAGCTTCCGCGGCGCTCAGGCTGACCAGGACGTCGGGGCTCTGAAGGCATCCGGTCAGATAGGGAATGCTCTCCGGACGGCGTACGGCCCCTAAGATCTCACAATAAGTCCTCTGAATAAAAGGATCCTGACTCCCAAGCAGCCCGGCAATGATCACATCCGGGGCATCTTGACCGACCTCCTTCAGAACCTCCATGATCAGATTTCGCACGGTTAAATGGGCCCCTACCAGCCGGAGAGAGAGGGCCGTAACGACCTCCCGACCCCGGAGCTCTATCAGGGTATCCACCACCGCTTCTTGGACCGCTTTAACGGGATCCTCCAATAAGCTTATTAAAACGGGAAGATAGTTTTTGTCTTTGAGAGGGCCTAAGGAAAGGACCGCCTGCCTCCTTACATCTGCATCTTCATGGGAAAGATTTTCTAAAATTTTATGGACGTCCAGAACTTTATTTGAATACATACCTTCCAAATCACTCCCCGTCCAAGATCTTACACGCTTGACGAACCAAGTGTTGGGGCTCCACCAACTCGGAAAGATATAACCACCTATCAGGTTGGGGTCTCTCCTCCCGATCGACCCGTTCCCCTTTGGTTAAAAGTAAAATGGGCAGGTCTTTGTAAGGTTCGATCTTACGTATTTCCCGAATTAATTCGTAGCCATGAATCTTGGGTAGATCTCCACTGATCAGAGCCAGATGATAAGGATTTGAGTGAATTTTTTCCAATCCCTCTACCCCATTCGTCGCAGTCTCTACCAGATAGCCCTCGGACTCCAAAAGAAATCCGACTACGGCGCGGATGATGGACGAAGCTTCTACAATCAAGATGGATTTTTTCATGATCGCTCCTTTGCCCCTTTAAACAAGCATAAAGCCTCTCACATGTCAAGTAATTTTAGCAGAATTAACAATTTATGCTTGACAATGAGGCGTAAAACGTAAAATCTGAACCTAATCCATATTGGTTGCGGACCGTCCTTTTACCCCTTATACGCTTATGCAAGACGTCCACGGTGGAAATATATGGAAATGGCAAAACGTTCCAGGCCAGAAAGTCCTCGATTTTAGCGCCAGCCTTAACCCGCTAGGTCCTCCTAAAAGGGTTTTCCAGCTCCTCTCAGAAAATCTTCCGAACCTGGTCCATTATCCGGATCCCGAGAATCTTGAGGCCCGCCGGGCCCTTTCAAGATACCTCGGGATAGATCCCAGGCATATTATCCTGGGAAACGGAGCTATGGAGCTTCTATATCTTCTGCCACGGGCCCTCCGCCTCCAGTCCGCCCTCATCCCGATACCGACCTTTAGCGGTTATGAGAAAGCCCTTCTTCTTCAATCCGCAGACCCGCGTTTTATAGCCTGGTGGGGCATCGATCCCTTCACCGCGAAGGTGGATAAACTTGCCCGGCTCAAGCAGGCAGCAGGGGGAATCCAGGGCCTCTTTATCTGCCATCCTAACAATCCAACCGGGGAAGTTTTAGAAAAGAGGTTTCTCCTGAATCTCCTGGATTTTTGCCAGGAACGGAAGATCTGGATGATCCTGGACGAGGCGTTTATAGATTTTCTAGACCAGCCGGAAGTCTACTCTTTAATCCAGGAGGTCGTTTCTTCGACGCGTTTAATAGTTATCCGCTCCCTAACAAAATTCTTTGCCCTGCCCGGCCTTCGGTTAGGCTACGGGGTCGGGCCTGAGGAGGTTATCGGGAGATTAAAGGAGGAGCAGATCCCATGGAGCGTCAATGTCCTGGCCCAACGAATTGTCGGCGAAATCCTGAAAGAGGAGGCTTATGCCCTGGAGTCAAGGAAATTTATCCAGGCAGAGAGGCTCTTTTTGCTGAAAGCCTTGGCTGAGATCGAAGGAATTCGGCCCCTACCAGGAAGGGTTAACTTTCTTCTATGCCAGCTCACCGGGGAAGGGCTCACCTCTACCCGGCTCGCGGCGACGTTGGTAGAGAAAGGCGTTCTTATCCGTGATTGCAGCGCCTTGCGGGGATTAAACCGGCAATATTTCCGGATTGCTGTAAGAACCCGGGAAGAAAATCTCAGCCTCCTCTCAGCCCTCCAAAGGATCTGCCTTTAAGTTTAAAGGCCGCCGTCGTTTCACGGCGATTAAGTTCCCTACACCCCCCTCAAAAGCACTTCTATCTTTCGGATTGGGCGGGCAAGCGGGGTTATTTTATACCCACCGACGGGGAGAAAATCCCCTTCATTTGGCAAAGGGCCGGTGGAAAAAGAGCCGACCGGTGGTGGGCCTTCAGCCGTCCATTTGCCGAACCGGAGAGATTTTTCAGGAGGTTCACCCCATTAATCCACAGAGAAATACCCATCTTTTAATAGAAAAACTTAAAAGGCACCCTTTTTGCTTTTCTATGAAGATAAAGGTAGTATTTTGACCATTCAAGGACTTTATTACGGACTTTAGCATTTTGACCATTCAAGGACTTTAACCCTTCCGGAGCAGGTGCCGGTGAGCTACTGCCTTGGAAAGGGCCCTAATCACTTGTCGAGATCTCAGAACCTACAGAAAGCCCCTTCCAAAAGGGCACAAGCCCCCCACGTGACCGACGCGATCGAATCGGCGAAGGCCGCCGGCCTAAGGTACGTGACCGATACCGGTCCTGGCATCCGGCGTAAGCGGGCTGGCAAAGGTTTCAGCTACCTGGGCGTGGACGGGAAGTCGATCCGCGATCCTGAGGTGTTGCGCCGCATCAAGGCGCTTGCCATCCCACCGGCCTGGACGGATATCTGGATATGTCCCTTATCCAACGGGCATATCCAGGCGACGGGGCGGGATGTGAAGGGGCGCAAGCAGTATCGCTACCACCCGCGCTGGAGAAAAGTACGCGACGAGACAAAGTACGGTCGGATGATCGCCTTCGGAGAGGCCCTACCTTTCCTTCGAGAACGCGTAGACAAAGATCTGGCGCTGCCCGGTCTCCCCCGCGAAAAGGTACTTGCAGCGGTCCTAAGGCTTCTGGAGACAACGCTTATCCGCGTCGGCAACGAAGAGTACGCGCGAAAGAACCGCTCGTTCGGCCTCACCACCCTGCGCGACCGACATGTAGATATCTCGGGCTCGACGATACGGTTTCAGTTCCGCGGGAAGAGCGGCAAGCATCATAGTGTGGACATCAACGATCGGCGGCTTGCGAAGATTGTGAAACGTTGCCAGGATATTCCCGGGTACGAGCTGTTCCAGTATATCGATGAGGAGGGCGAGCCCCGCACGGTCGATTCGTCGGATGTGAACGAGTACCTCCGTACGATCACCGGACAGGATTTCACCGCGAAGGACTTTCGAACCTGGGCCGGAACGGTGCTGGCGGCGCGCGCGCTCCGGGAGTTTGAGGCCTTCGATTCCAAAACGCAGGCTAAGAAGAACGTTGTCCGGGCGATCGAAGCCGTTGCCGAACGACTTGGCAACACGCAGGCTATTTGTCGTAAATGTTACGTACATCCCGCCGTAATCGATGCCTACCTGGACGGAACTCTGCTCCATACCTTGAAGGAGCGTGCCGAGAAGGAGTTGGCGGAGTCGCTTACCGAGCTGCGCCCCGAGGAGGCGGCAGTCCTGGCTTTCCTCCGATACCGACTCGCGGAGGAGGAAAAGCAGCGCACGGGAGGCGATCGTTGACAAGGGACTACGGATTGAGAATCGATCGCAGTTCTCTCAACCCCGGGTCCCAAGAAGAGGGAGGATAAGCTTATGAGCCGTAAAGGACTGGCTTTGCTGAGCGGTTTCGCAGGGGTCGTTATAGGGGCTTTGGGTTTCGGTCTGCTTGTGCGCCGGCGTAACCCCCTTGAGGCGCAACACCCGGCGAATGGGAGCGGCCGCCGTCGCACCATTGAAATCCATAAGACGATGAATGTGGCTGCACCCCTTGAGCGCGTCTTTAAAGTATGGACCTATTACGAGAACTTTCCGCGGCTCATCTCCAATATACGGGAGGTAAAGAGCCTGGGTAATGGCCGATCTCATTGGGTTTTGGCCGGATCTACAAGTACGCCGATGGAATGGGATGCGGCGATCACCAGGTTAATTCCTAACAAGGAGCTGGCCTGGAAAAGCGTGCCCGGCTCGGTGATCGAAAACACCGGCGTGGTGCGCTTTCGGTCAAACGCCGACGGCAGTACCCGCATTGATCTGAGAATATCCTACTCTTGGGAAAGACCCAATCGAGGCCATAGGGCGAAGGAGGACCCAGGTTCCTCGATGGTAGGGAAGACCAGACAAGGGAGGTAAGACTATGAACAAAGGACTGACTTGGATTAGCGGCATCGGGGTCGGTGCCGGATTCATGTATCTATTTGATCCTTACGCCGGAAATCGGCGGCGCGCGCTCCTTCGAGATAAGATGATCAGCCTGGCGAGCCATCTGGACGATGCCCTTAGCGTAATGGTGCGAGACTTCAGCAATCGGACCTACGGAATCGTAGCGGAGGCGATGTCAGGAACCCGAGCTCTATGGGCGGGTGAGGAAGTGCCGGATGAAGTATTGGTCGAACGCATACGGTCGAAAATTGGGCGCGTGGTCTCGCATCCGGGCTCGATCGCGGTGACAGCTCACCAGGGTCGTGTCACCCTGAGCGGGCCTATCTTGGCCAGGGAGGTGGATGATCTGATCTCCGCGGTTTCTTCAGTACGGGGGGTGACCAGCGTAGAAAATCGGCTTGAGGTGCACGAGCAGCCCGAGGATGTGCCGGGCTTGCAGGGCGGACCGGCGCGACCGGGTCAGCCGCTCGATATCCTGCAGGTTTACTGGGCCCCCACCACGCGGCTGCTGGTAGGGGCGGCGGGCGGCGCTCTGGTCTCCTACGGGGTGGGTCGTCGGGACATTCCCGGCGTAGTCCTGGGGATAGCCGGCTCTGGCCTGCTTGCCCGCGCCATCACCAACATGGAAATGAAGCGTCTGATCGGGATAGGCGGCGGTCGCCGCGCCGTAGATATCCAGAAGACGATCCATATTAACGCGCCCATCGAGCGCGTCTTCGAACTCTGGACCAATTATGAGAACTTTCCGTTCTTCATGAGAAATGTACGTGAAGTAAGAGACCTGGGCGATGGCCGATCCCACTGGACCGTAGCCGGACCTGCGGGGACAGAGGTGGAATGGGACGCCGTTATCACCCGGTTGGAGTCTAATAAGGTCCTGGCCTGGAAGACGGTGCCTGGTTCCCTCGTCGAGCACGCCGGCATCGTCCACTTCCAGGCAAACCCCGATGGCAGCACGAGGGCCCACATAAGGCTATCCTATAACCCCCCGGCAGGCGCCCTCGGTCACGTCGTAGCCGCACTGTTTGGCGCGGATCCGAAGAGCGAAATGGATGAGGACCTGGTGCGGATGAAGACCTTCATCGAGACCGGCAAGCTGCCCCATGACGCGGCGGCTTACACAGAAACGTCCTGACCGTAAGTCAATCAGGTAGGATGGGGCCGGACCCCAGAGCTTTCAAGGGTCTAACCCCCCTGACTTCCCTTCCAGGGAAGGGAACCGCGGGGATATAGACCCTCCCCAAGTTCCCCCTTCCCGCAGGGAAAGGGGGGCTGGGATTAGATCCGCTAACCCTTGAGCTTTACGGGACCGCGCCCCTTCCTTTTACCAGGAGGGCAGAGTGATGACACAAAGAAGAGTTCCTCTATGGTTACTCATAGGGTGCGGTTTGTTATGGATAACGGCGTCCCGGGCTAATCCTCAGGACGCCCAGAAGTCAGAGGTCAAGGAGGTCGTGGGCCATGCGTTCACTCCCGAGCGTCGCGACTTCAATGAATCTTTGATGAAACAACTCAAGGCGCCCGATGGGTTTCAAGTCAGCGTTTTTGCCCAAGGGCTTGGCAAACCACGCATGATGGTCGTAGCGGAGGATGGCACCGTTTACGTGACACGACCCCAGCAAGGGGATGTCGTGGCCCTCAAGGATCGAGATGGCGACGGACGCGCCGATGAGGTGCGTACGGTAGCCTCGAATCTAGAGTTGGTTCATGGCATCGCCCTTCATCAAAATCGCCTCTATTTGGCCTCCCCTAAGAAAGTATTCATGGCCGACCTACCGCCGGACGGCACCGTGGGCGCGCCAAAGCCTTTGATCGAAGATCTGCCGGATGGCGGGCAGCACCCCAATCGTACGATCGCTTTCGGTCCCGATGGGATGCTTTATATCTCCGTAGGTAGTAGCTGCAACTCTTGTAAAGAAACCAATAAAGAGCACGCCACGATACTGCGGGCGCGGCCCGATGGCAGTCAGCGAGTTATCTTCGCCCGGGGTTTGCGCAATACCATAGGTTTCGGCTGGCACCCGGAGACCGGGGAGATGTGGGGCATGAACCATGGGTCGGATTGGCGAGGGGACGATCAACCCCCTGAAGAGCTTAACCGGCTTGTGGAAGGGGCCGACTACGGCTGGCCGTTCTGTTTCGGCGATCGCCAGGCGGATAAGTACCGGGGCTCCGGTCCAGAAGGTACGACCCCCGAGGCGTATTGTGCCAAGACGGAACCGCCGGTACTTATGTACCAGGCCCATAGCGCGCCCATCGGCATGGTCTTTTATACGGCCTCCCAGTTCCCGGAAGAATACCGCGGGGATGCCTTTGTAGCAATGCGGGGCTCCTGGAACCGCTACCCGCCTTCCGGTTACAAAGTAGTACGTATCCACTTCGAGAGGGGGCAACCCAGGGGATTTGAGGACTTTCTGACCGGATTCCTGATCGAAGACGGACGGGCTCAGTTTGCCAGGCTGGCAGGGGTAACGATCACCCTCGATGGTTCGTTGCTGGTTTCCGATGATAGTAACGGGGTCATCTACCGCATCTTCTATACGGGCACCAAAAGAGAGGCCAGGCAGTAACCCATCTCCGGGCAGGCCCGTATCTTTATCTTCCAAAACGAACGGGTATAAAGAAACACCCCTGGCCACTTTTTCCACCTCCTCTGACCTCTCTGCCGGCGGTCCTCCGTTTCTCGTTCAAAAATATGACCCGAGAGGGCTGGGAGCTTGACCTGACCTCTCTCTGCCGGCGGTCCTCCGTTTCTCGTTCCCAGGTTCTACCTGGAACGAGAAACGGTTAAACGGTCAGGGGCTGCTTTTTCCCTGATGAGCATAGTCCTTGCAGAACTTTTATAAGTTAGGAGGAACTGAGTAGAAGAGATAGAAAGATAAGTAAAGGGAGGGGAAGGTCGATCAGGAGTTCTGTGGGGTTTTCCCTTCCCGGAATTATCGAAACGGAGGTAGTAAAAATGAAGAAGGTTCTATCTGTTTTGATAGCTATTGCCTTTGTAGCCGGTCTGATAACCCCTGCTGCGGCTCAGCAGAGCCCCCAGCCGGGAGCGACTGGGCAGAGCCAACCACAGCGGGCCCCAGGCGGCGCCCAGGGACAGGAAGCCGGGGCCGCGGACCTGGAATCGGAAATCATCGTTTTTGCAGACCAGGACTTTCAAGGGGAGCATACCCATTTCGTCAGCAGCATGCAAAATATTGGAAACTGGGACAATAGCATTTCATCCCTGATTATTAAACAAGGGACCTGGCAGTTTTTTGACGACCAGAACTTTCAGGGGAATATGATGAAGGAACTGGGTCCCGGGATGTATCCCCGCGTCCAGGACATAGGAATTAACGATAACAGCATCTCCTCCCTTCGCCTGGTAAGTCCGACCGCCCAGAGTCAGCAACAGATGACAGCCGGCGGGGCTCGTGAACAGGGAGCCGGTGCGGGCGCTACCGGTCCAGAGATGGCCACCCTTGTTTTGAGCGAGCGGAACCTGCTAGGCACCGTGACCAGGGTGGACCAGAACGACATGGTGACCGTGAAAACCGACGCGGGAACTTTACAAGTGCGCTTACCCGGCGCTTCTCAGAACCTTAAAGAAGGTGATCAGATTACCCTAGAGGTGGGATACACGAAAGTCAGAGGCCTTGAGGAAACCCCGCAACAAGGAACCCAACGATAGGGAATCCGATCAGGGACAGTTACTCAACCTTTAGAGGACCTATCCCCGTAGTCTCGAAAGGAGGGAGAGAGCGGGGGCGTCTCCGGCGAGAGCTTCCGCCCTTAACTTAATACCCCGGAAGGTCGGGACCAATGCCGTTTACGAAAGGGGGGGGGCCAGGACCCGCAGTCCCCCCCTTTCGTAAAGGGGGGCCAGGGGGGATTTCTCCCTGTATTTACCACCCTTTTCAGCCTTATCCGGGGGCTTTCGCAGGGGAAGGGCCTGGATCGCGACGTGCCCTCCCTTGCGATGGCGGGGAAGGTGGGGAAGAGGGCCTTAACTTAAGGGGATGGACCCTAACCCTACAGACAACATGGCCTTGTGGGCGTCCCCCGCCCTACTCCCACGGCTTCATTGGATCGTCCATTTCTCCGCGCCTAACCGATGGTCGGCGTCCGCCTTTCGCAGGACCCAGCCCTCTTTTTCCAGAATAAAGGCGAGGCGTACCGGGTCGTCCAAAGAGCTTGCGCCTCCTGAAAGCATCTCTGAGGTGGGAATACGATCCCCTTCTTTTAGTTCCATCTTCGTAAGCTTTTCGTGGGGAATACTTACCGGTTGCAGGCCCCGGGCGGTTTTTTCCTGATAAATTTGGAAGACCGCCCAGCCCGAGGGTTTATCTCGGATCACTTTAAAGGTGAGCGCTTCCAGGGCAAATTCGTAAATAAACACCTCCTGGGGGGGCTCTTTTTTTTCCGTATCTTCGCCGGATCTCGGCGATCTCAATCGCTTTAAAAACGAAAGCGGGCCTTCATCCGGCAAGAGCTCCGGGGAGAGGGCCCTTTTGGTTTTTTTACGGATCTTATAGGATTCCACACCGAGCAGCGGAAGCGCTTTATTCTGTTTCTCATCATAAAATTTGATCGCAGATTGAATCCAAAGGTTCAGGCCCTTTCTGAGGATTTGGTCGCTGGGAGCCGTGGTATCTATTTCCTCCTGGCTGATTTCCGCGATATCCTCGATCTTCACGTCGACGACGCCCGATTCCGTCTTAACCTTCAAAGTTTCCTGCTGAAGCTCCCCTTTAATCAGGGTTCCGTCCCGCAACCGAATTTCAATTCCGTAACCACGGGATGGCTCAGAAAATAGCGCCAGGCAAAGAATTATCAGGAGATACCCATTTAAAAAGTTACGCATAGGTCCTTGACTTCAGGTTAAGCGTCTTTTTATGAACAAACGGTATCTGGGGTTATATTTGGGTCCACTGCAGGGGCCACAGCTGGCATGAATCCGTTTTCGGGTTTTGGTCTCTTGTTGGCATTGGGGACAACTATAAACGTATTTATAAGGTCTCTGCGGGATGGGCTTGCAGTATAGGGAAGCTCCAAGTTTATTACACAGTTCCTTAAACTTTTTGGTATGTCCGCAGGGCTGTCGAAGGGTTTTGAGGTAGAGGTGGATCATTTCATGCTTGATGGTAGACTCCAGTTCCGCTTCCCAGCCATATTGGTCGTGGTAGGAGATCGAAACGACCAACTCCCACTTTCTGTAGTCCACCATGCCCGCAATCCGCAACCTTTTACTCAGACGCAGGGTAGGGGTCGGGATCACCCCATCAAAGTACTTCTGGTTGTACGCCTGAAATAAATCTCGGACTCGCTCTTCCACCGTCGCACTCCTTACCTATCCCAACTAAAAAAATCATAGTATAAAAGGTTCCAGATGGCAAGTAAAAAGAGGTTGACTCTTTAAGAAAGTATAGGTACCGTTAACGTATGGAAACGAAGGTCTTTTCCCCCCAGATTATCTCGGCGAGCCGGCGTACCGATATTCCGGCATTTTATTCCGATTGGTTCATGAACCGTATTAAGGCAGGATATGTCCAGTATCGAAACCCCTTCGGAGGACAGACCCACGAGGTTTCCTTGAAGCCCGAGGCCGTCACGGCTTTTGTCTTTTGGTCTCGCAATTATAAACCCCTCCTGCGATATCTAGATACGCTCACCCGGCAGGGGTACTGCTTCTATTTTCACTTTACCATCAACGGCTACCCCCGCGATCTGGAGAACCAGGTCCCTCCCCTTGAGAAGGCGATCGAGATGTTGAAAACCCTGGCCGACAAATATAGTCCTGACCACGTCCAATGGCGGTTTGATCCCATCATCCTTTCTAATAAAACCCCGGCGGATTATATCCTGGATCTCTACGGAAGGATCGCGAAGGATCTTCAGGGCGCCACCCGGAGGTGTTACTTGAGTTTTGTAGATTTTTATCGGAAGACAGACCGAAATTTAAGTAAGCTCAG
>Ga0073934_10004989_pt1 | contig 21266 bp, 17 predicted proteins | sample LarsenN4metaG_FD_76834 | JGI IMG/M metagenome (GOLD analysis project Ga0073934, IMG submission 76834) | Hot spring sediment bacterial and archeal communities from British Columbia, Canada, to study Microbial Dark Matter (Phase II) - Larsen... ...
CCGATCATCATCGTGATCACCGCCCGCCATTTGCTCATATCGACCCCGTTCTTCAGGCCAAGTGCATACCCTTCCTTGGCTGCGTTGGCAACTGCCCAAATTTGAGGCAGGGTGAAGCAGGTCGTGACGTTCGTGGGGATCGCCATCGAGGTGAGGACCTTGACGACTTCAACCCCCTGCGTGCTGGCAGGGACTTTGATCATCAGGTTTGGAGCGATGGCGCGGATCTCCTGGGCGGCTGTGATCATCTTCTCGGTCTCGGTCAGGAGCCGCGGATCCAACTGCCCGGAGATATAGCCGAAACGCCCGCTGGACGCTTCCCAGATCGGGAGAATCATCTCCGCGCCGCGGCGGATTACCTCTTTGTATGTCAGCCAGGCGTATTCGGCCCGGGTCAGGTCGGGATTGGAAAGGATCAGATCATCGATCCATTCATTCCAGGTCTCGGGATCATTTTTTACTGCGGTCAGCGAAAGAGGGGGGTTGGTCGTGCAGCCGCGGATCAGGCTCCTGGCGGGATCATCAACGACGAATATCCGCCGGAGCTGCTCTTCCAGGATCGCTCTCCTGGCTGGCGGTGCGGCGCTGACCATCTTGGTCACCCAGGATTCGAAGACCAGCGGGGACGAGTCCCACCAGATCTCCATGTCTGGGTGGACCTTGGTCAACCGTTCGAGCACACTTTCATTCATTGAACAGCCTCCTGTGAATTTTGATTGGGTGTTGACAAAGGGTTCGAACAGGCAGACAAGGTGGGCGCCCACGCACGGCAGCGATCACCTGTGGAGGGTCACCGTGAGCGAGTACCTGTCGCCCCGGTTGTAACAATAAGTAAACTCGACGGGCGTGCCGTCATCGGCGTACACGGTTCGCTCTTTATAAAGGATGGGCGCGCCTTCTTCGATTTCCATCAGGCTGGCGATCTCCTCGTCCGCCTCCCGCGCTTCCAGCTTCTGAACGGCGCTCTTCACGCGGTAGCCATAATTTTCATAGATGGTCCACAGGTGACCGATTTCGAGGTCTATTCGTCTGTCTGTGAGCAGTCCGGAAAACAACTTGTGGGGGAGATAGGCATCGTGGACCGTGACGGGGATTTCATCTGCATAGCGCAGCGTTTTGATGCGGATGACCAGCTCGCCTTCCTCGATTGAAAGGGATTTGGCTATTTTTTGTTTGGCTGGCAGCACTTCAATGCTCAAGATGCAGGCCCGGGCCTGGATGCCTTTATGGTGCGCGTTCTCGAAGAAGTTCGTCAGGCGGCTGTGGTCGCGTTCCACGTGCGGGAAGGCGACGAAGGTGCCTACGCCGTGGCGGCGATACAACAGACCATCCTCGATCAGGTCTGCGATGCCCTGGCGGACCGTCATCCGGCTGACACCGAACTGAGCCGCCAGTTCGTCTTCGGCAGGTAGTTTTTGGCCGCGCTTTAACAGTCCGGAAGCGATCTGCTCACGCAGCGATTCGCGAATGCGGACGTAATGGGGGATACCTTCGGTGCGGGTTAATTCTTTCAAGTGGGAAGCCTGCCTTTTGCGAGTAACCTGCTGCCAGGAACATATAGACGTATAGATATCTATATTATAGAGTGGATCTGACCGCCTGTAAAGGGGATTACGGGCACTCCTTTCGGGTACAACATTTCTCCGAACATGCCATTTATGGTACAATGTGCCCCATTGCCGGTAGTGCCATGTTTCACAGTATAAGGAGATTTTCTTGATCGATGGCGCCTGACCCCGGTCCGGTCGGACTTTCCAGCCAGCTGACCGGGTGAGAACGGTGGCGCCATCCTTCACTACCGAGATCGCCTCCCTGGAGGACCATTAATTCTTGGAGACTCTCCTCTCATAAAGGAGTGGTTATGCTGGATGATTGGCTGTTCATTGGCATATTTCTAATCCTCGCGCCCATCATGCCTGCCATCGCGCTGGTGGTCCCCCGCCTGATCGCTCCCAGAAAACCCAACCCGATCAAGATGGAAACTTACGAGTGCGGGATCGAGACTTATGGGGAAAGCCGGGTCCAGTTTAAGGCGCAGTATTATATCTACGCGCTGGTGTTCCTCATTTTTGATATCGAGGTTGTTTTCCTCTATCCCTGGGCGGTTGCCTTCGATATCTTGCCGCTGTTTGCAGTCCTTGAAGGGGTGCTCTTCGTCCTGATATTGGTCGCCGGGTTAATCTATACCTGGCAGAAGGGTATCCTGGAGTGGGCGTAAAAACCATAAAACCCCCGATCGAAAAGGCTGATGGATGAAATCCTTCAGCCTTTTTATGCGTGCACGTAGATTGGGAGATGACCCCTCGATGGGGATTGGCAGTTCTGATGAGATGCACTTCGTTCTTAGATGTTCGGGAGTTTTTTAAATCATGGGTGATCCTGTCAATGCCATCGCAGCGTGGCTGCGGAACTTATTGATTGGGCTGGGCCTTTCTCCGGGACTGACGACAGTGCTGCTGACAGCGCTTGGAGTCCTGGTGATGGCGACCTTCGTGACCGTGATCGACATCCTGCTGGTCTGGGTCGAGAGGAAAGTGGTGGCCCGCTTCCAGGACCGCCTGGGTCCTAACCGTTTAGGTCCTTTCGGCTTGATCCAGCCAATCGCCGACGTGATTAAATTGCTCATCAAGGAAGACATCACTCCACGGGGCGCTGACTGGTTTGTCTTCAACCTGGCGCCGATCATGGCCCTCGCGACGGTGCTCCTGATGTGGGCAGTAATCCCCTTTGCGCCGACCATCCTCGGAGCAGATATCAACGTGGCGGTTTTGTACATCGTGGCTGTAGGGGCACTCGGAACGCTGGGGATCATCATGGCGGGCTGGTCGTCGAATAACAAATATGCACTGCTTGGCGCATTCCGCACGGTTGCCCAGATGGTCTCCTACGAGGTCCCGATGGTGATCGTTCTGCTGGTGCCTGTGATCCTGGCGCGGTCGATGGGGCTGCAAGCGATCGTAGACTCTCAGTCTACCTGGTTCTTCTTCCTCGCCCCGATCGCAGCCCTGATCTTCCTTATCACGTCGATCGCCGAGCTGGGTCGGGCGCCGTTCGATATCAACGAAGCCGAATCCGAGATCGTCGCGGGTTTCCACATCGAATATACCGGGATGAAGTTCGGTCTCTTCTATGCGGGCGAACTGCTGCACGCCCTGACCGTCTCGGCGGTGTTCTCCACCCTGTTTCTCGGTGGATGGCGCGGCCCGTTTGCAGACCAGGTCCCTATCCTGGGAGTGGTCTACTTATTCGGCAAGGCCTTTTTCATCTACTGGGTGATCATGTGGATCAAGTATTCCTTCCCCCGGCTCCGCATCGATCATATGCTGGGATTCAGCTGGAAGTTCCTGACCCCGCTTTCCCTGGTCCTGGTCATCGCCACAGCCGTTCTGGACAAGATCTTGCGCGGAACAGGGAATGCACCCATCGCCTTCCCTTACGTCCTCCTGCAGCTCGGGATGAACCTGGTGATTGCAGCAGCTACCGTCATAATCTTGAGGGAATACGCTCGCATCGAACGGAAAAGGGTGGCGGGGGTAAGACCAGTCGCCACCGCAATTGAGCCCGACTTCAAAGAGCTGGTTGCACAGGAGTAGCAGTATGTCTGTTATCCAGTTGATCTTCCTGATCACAGCCGTCATAACCCTGGGCGCGGCAATCATGGTTGTGGCCGCTCGCAACCTGGTGCACGCCGCCTTGTGGTTGATCCTGACTCTATTCGGAGTGGCAGTGATGTTTGGACTGCTCAGCGCGCCGTTCTTTGCCGTTGTCCAGGTTGTAATCTATATTGGCGCGATCTCCATCTTGATGATCTTCGCCATCATGCTCACCCGACGGGGACTGCTGGACAGCGGCAGCCAGTTCAACAAAGGCTGGTGGGTGGCTGGCCTGCTCTCATTGCTCTCTTTTACAGCCCTGGTGTGGATGCTGAGTACCTGGGAAGGATTTCACACGCCGCTTCCGGAACTCTCAAGGGATACGGATTTCGTCGCCGCGCTGGGTGCGCAGCTTGTCAATCCGGGAGGCTACGTGCTGCCTTTTGAAGTGGCCTCTATCCTCTTACTGGCAGCTTTGATCGGCGCGGTCGTGGTTGCTTGGGAGAAAAAAGCATGATCCCTCTGTCGTATTTCCTGGTTTTTGCTGCGGCCCTGTTCAGCATCGGTTTGTATGGGGTGCTGGCCCGGAAGAACGCTGTGGCGATCCTCATGGGGGTGGAGTTGATCCTCAACGCAGTACTTGTCAATGTCCTGGCTTTCTGGCGATATCGAACCCCAGATAAGTTGGATGGGCAGGCATTCGCTGTCATGGTATTCGCGGTGGCTGCTGCGGAAGTCGCTGTCGGACTGGCGTTGTTCATATCGATCTACCGGCGGCGCAACACCATCGCAGCCGACGAGATCGACCTCTTGAAGTGGTGATGGGAGAACCTGAATGACGACTGAAAACATCACCTGGCTACTGCCTCTGCCGCCCGTCCTGGCGTTTTTTCTGATCGTCCTGCTGACCAACCGCAGCCGGTGGCTCAGCCACACCCTGGCGATCGGCGCGGTGCTGCTCTCATTTGTGGGAAGCATGGTCGTGTTTTTCCGGGCGATCGGCACAGAACACCTTGGAGAACACCCGATCACTTCAGCGGTCAACTGGTTCCCGACCGGGTCAGAGTGGTTCCGGATAGGAATCTGGGTAGACCCGTTCACCGCAGTCAGTCTTTTCTTCGTCGCTTGGACTGTCCTGATGATCTTTATTTACAGCGTTGGCTACCACAATTATGGGCAGCCCAAGGGCGATCACGATGTACCGGGGCTCCCGCCGCACGGCGCGACGATCAAAGATGAGCACGGACACGAGCACCGTGTCCCATCAATCGAGCCGATGTATTCCCGGTTTTTTGCTTTTATCTCTTTGTTCGCCTTCGGCATGTACACGCTGGTCGTCTCGGATAACCTGCTGACCCTGTTCGTCGGCTGGGAGATCATGGGCCTGTGCTCGTACCTGTTGATCGGGTTCTGGTACGCGAAAACGACCGCCAGGGCGGCGATGATCAAGGCTTTCCTGACTACCCGCGTGGGCGACGTTTTCATGCTGCTGGGCCTGGCTTACCTCTATTTCAAGGTGGGCAGCCTCAGCTACGAAGTGATCTTCGCGCCGGAGACGATCCAGCGACTGGCGGAGCTACCCTCGGTGATCGTCGGGCTGTCAGCTGCGGCGCTGATCGGCATCCTGATCTTCATCGGTACTGTCGGAAAGTCGGCGCAGTTTCCGCTGCACGTCTGGCTGCCGGACGCAATGGAAGGTCCCACGCCAGTCTCCGCCATGATCCACGCCGCGACCATGGTCTCCGCCGGCGTCTACCTGGTGATCCGTTTCTTCCCGATCCTTTCGGCGGGCATGGAGCACGACTCCCTGACGCCGCCCATGCTGGCGATGGCTGTCATTGGGGCATTCACAGCAATTTTCTCGGCCACGATCGCGCTGACCCAGAAGGACATCAAGCGCGTGCTGGCGTACTCGACGATCTCCCAGCTGGGCTACATGGTCGCTGCCCTGGGGATCGGGGCGTACGTGGCGGCTGCATTTCACCTTATTACACACGCGTTCTTCAAGGCGCTGCTCTTCCTCGGCTCCGGTTCTGTTATTCACGGTATGGAGCACGGCGTGATGCACACCGGCGAGCACATCGACCCCCAGGATATGACCAACATGGGCGGCCTGCGCAAGAAGATGCCGATCACCTTCTGGACCTTTCTGATCGGCGGGCTCGCGCTTTCCGGCTTCCCCCTGGTCACGGCGGGATTCTGGTCGAAAGACGAGATTTTGGCCGATGCGTTCGGGCATGGCCATTGGGCGGTCTTCCTGACATTGGCTCTGGCTGCTTTTCTGACCGCTTTCTACACCATGCGGCAGATCAGCCTCAGCTTTCTCGGCGAGCCGCGCACCGGAGCGGCAGAACACGCGGTCGAATCGCGCTGGACGATGACCTTCCCGCTGGCAGTCCTGGCAGTGTTCGCTGTCGCAGCTGGCTGGGTCGGGATCCCGGAGCACTTTCCGGTCGTGGGCGGGCTGATCCCCAACTGGTTCCACGAGTTCGTCGGAGGCACCTTGGCGGAGCACCCGGAGACGGTAGCTTTCAACTGGATTCCACTGCTGACTTCTCTCGTCGTGGCCTTGGGAGGCCTTTATCTAGGCTGGCTGGTGTACCGTGGTGTGCACGCCGGGCAGGCTGACCCGCTCCAGCGACCACTGGGACCGGTCTACACGGTCCTGTTCCGCAAGTATTATTTCGACGAGCTGTATGATCTCCTTTTCGTCCGCCCGGCGATCTGGCTGTCGGAGACCTTCGCATACCTTTGGCTGGACAGAGGCCTGATCGATGGGACCCTGCACCTGGTGGCCAGGGCCGCCTTCAGCGTCGGAGGATACCTGCGCAACTGGATCGATAAGCCGATCGTCAACGGTTTTGGGGATTTCGTCGGGGAAAGCGTCAAAAGCCTGGGGCGCACCCTGCGCTTCATCCAGACCGGGCGCGTCCAGCAGTACATGGTCATGGCGCTTGTAATCGCCTTCGGGACCCTTTTCTACTATCTGTTCTTCCTGGCACAGCCTTAGCGGAGGAGAATCCCGACCCCGTGGATTTCCAATGCCGCTGGGGTCTCGATAGGATCAAAGATGGAATTCATTACAGATTATCTGCTCACTCTGATCTTGTTCAGCCCGGCGGTTGTCGCCGTCTTCATCATGCTCCTGCCGCGCGAAGAAACGGCGCTGATCCGGTGGACAGCCTTCCTGGGGAGCCTGGTGCCGCTGGCGCTGGCGATCTATCTATGGTTCAACTTTGAGAGCGAGCTGCCGGGATTTCAGTTCGAAGAACAGTACACCTGGTACGCGGCGATCAACTCCTCGTACCACCTGGGTGTGGACGGCATCTCGCTGACCATGGTCTTGTTGACGGCGTTGTTAACCCCGCTGGCTATCCTGGCTTCGTATTCGATCCAGGACCGGGTCAAGACGTACATGTTCTTTTTCCTGCTGCTTGAAACCGGGATGCTGGGCGTCTTCCTGAGCCTCGACCTGCTGCTGTTCTTCGTCTTTTGGGAAGTCGGGCTCGTCCCGATGTACTTCCTGATCAACCAATGGGGCAGCGAAAAGGGCGAGCGGGAGATCTGGGGCGGTAGGAAAGTGTCCGCCCGCAGCTACGCATCTTTCAAGTTCATGATCTACACCATGGCTGGTTCGCTGGGACTCCTCCTTGCCATCCAGCTGATCGGCGTGATCGCAGGAACCTTCGACATGCAGGTCCTCTTCGAGCGCTTTGGGACGATAGAAGGATTCCTGATGGGTCTTCCATTCAGCACGATAAAAACCGTGGTGTTCTGGGCGTTCGTGATCGCCTTCGCCATCAAAGTGCCGGTGTGGCCTTTCCACACCTGGCTGCCGGACGCCCACACAGAAGCGCCGACCGCCGGATCGATGATCCTCGCCGGGGTGTTGCTTAAGCTTGGAGCGTATGGCTTCCTGCGGCTCGTGCTGCCCCTATACCCGGATGAGGCGAAGCAATTCGCGGTCGTGCTAGCCTTCCTGGCGATGATGGCGATCATCTTCGGTGCATTGGCGTCCTTCGGTCAGTCGGATTTCAAGCGACTGGTGGCGTATTCGTCGGTAAACCACATGGGTTTTGTCATTCTGGGTGTCGCCGCGGCTGCTTTCGCCATCGGTTCTCACGACTCGATCCTCGCTTTGAACGGTGCTGTCCTCCAGATGTTCAACCACGGGCTGTCCGCAGCGGGGATGTTCTTTCTGGTAGGCGTGATCTACGAACGCACCCACACCCGAGACTTAAACGATTACGGCGGACTGTTCCCGTTGATCCCTGTCTACGGCGGGATCCTGATCTTCACCTCGATGGGTTCCCTGGGTTTGCCCGGCCTTGGCGGATTCATCTCCGAGTTTCTGGTCGTGCGAGGAGCGTGGCCGATTTTCACGGTGTTCACAGCGCTGAGCATGATCGGGTTGTTTTTCACCGGCGCGTACATCCTGAAAGGCATCAAACAGGTTCTACACGGTCCGTTGAACGAGCGCTGGCGCGGCCATTTGAGCGAGATCAATGCCCGGGAGCTTTTCATCATCGCCCCGCTGATGGTGCTGATGCTTCTGATCGGGGTCTGGCCAACCTGGATCCTGGATGTGATCAACAAGGCCGTCTCAATGTTCTTCTCCTGAGGTGATTGATGCCATTTCCTTTCTTGAGCGTAATCATTTTCACTCCCATCGTCACCGGGATGCTGATCCAGTTTTTCCCGAGCGAACGCAAAACGGAGATCCGCGCCACCGCTCTGGCAGCGGCGTTCTTCGCCATGTTCCTCTCGGGATATGTTTATTTTGCCTACGACAAAGCGGTCGGCGGCTACCAGTTCATCGAGAAATACACCTGGCTGCCTTCCCTGGGGATCTCCTATCACGTCGGCGTCGATGGGATCAGCGCGCCGCTGGTGCTGCTGACCGGGATCGTCATGTTCACGGGCGTGCTGATCTCCTGGGGGCTCGACGACCGTCCGCGGGAATTCTTCACGTTTCTGTTCATCCTCGCCACCGGGGTGTTTGGGGTCTTTGCTGCCCTGGACCTGTTTGGCCTGTTCTTCTTCTACGAGATCGCCGTCTTCCCAATGTACCTGCTGATCGCCATCTGGGGGTGGAAGGTGACCCGCGAATACGCCGCCATGAAGCTGACGCTCTATCTTTTCATTGGCTCGGTGATCGCCCTGGTCGGTGCGCTGGCGATGTATTTCGCTTCCGGGATGAATACCTTCGACATGCTGGCCCTGGAGAGGGCGGATTATTCCGTCTCTTTCCAGCGTTTTTGGTTTCCATTCGTATTTTTCGGTTTCGCCGTCCTGGGCGGCATCTTTCCCTTCCACAACTGGAGTCCTGACGGACACGTTGCCGCGCCGACCGCCGTTTCCATGTTCCACGCGGGCGTCCTGATGAAGCTGGGCGCATTCGCCGCCCTCCGAGTCGGCATCATGCTGCTCCCGGAAGGGGCGAAATTCCACCTGCCCTGGATCATCATCCTTTCGCTGGTCAATGTCGTCTATGGCGCTTTCATCGCCATGGTGCAGTCCGACTTCAAGTACGTCATTGGATTTTCCTCCGTATCGCACATGGGACTGGTCCTGATGGGCTTTGCCACGCTGGCACGAGAGGGATTGATCGGGGCTGGCGTGCAGATGTTTTCGCACGGCATTATGACGGCGCTCTTCTTCGCCGTGGTTGGAATGGTCTACGACCAGGCGCACACCCGAGAGATACCCAAGCTGGGAGGTTTTTCGCGTGTGATGCCGCTGGTGACAGGCGCGTTCATCGTCGGTGGCCTTGTATCGATGGGCATGCCAGGATTTTCCGGATTCATCGCCGAATTTCCGATCTTCATGGGGGTCTGGCGCTATCAGCCCTGGATCGCCATCGTGGCATCGATCTCGATCGTTGTCACCGCATCGTATATTTTACGAGTTGTGGGGAGAGTCTTCTTCGGACCAATGCCGGAGGAATTCGTCGGTCATGTCCGGGACGTTACGGTCCTGGACAAGGTTGCGCTGTTGCTGTTGAGCGCGATCCTCATCACGATCGGGGTCTTTCCCGGGGTGATGGTGCCGCTGGTCGAGACGGGGGTGGATAATGTCCTGCGCTTATTGGAGGTGCTTCAGTGATCAGCGATATCGATTCAACGATGGTGCGAGCCATTCTCCCGCAGATTTTGCTGGTCCTCCTGGCGGCGATAGTCTTTGTTTATGACCTGATCGCTGGCGAAGCCCGGCGGCGCGGGCTAGGCTGGCTGACCGCCGGCGGTCTGGTGGCGATTTTATTTATTTCCCTGGCGCTTGCCCGTCCAACGGAAGAATCACTTTCCGTCTGGGGCGGGATGCTGCGCCATGACTGGTTGGGCTTTACCTTCACCTTGCTCTTCCTGTTTGGAGCGGCCATCACGGCACTGTTTGCCATGGAGATTCGATACCTCGGCGGCAGGGGCGAGTTTTACCTGCTCCTCCTCGCGTCTACCCTCGGCATGACCCTGATGGCTTCTTCTGCAAACCTGATCATGGTCTTTCTGGCTATCGAGACGACTTCCATCCCGCTGTACGTTCTGGCAGGTTTCTTGAAGGACGATAACAAGTCGACGGAGGCCGGGGTTAAATATCTTCTGTTCGGGGCGTTGACCTCGGCGATCCTGCTCTACGGTTTCAGCCTGCTCTACGGTTTCACCGGGACGACCGATCTCTACGAGCTGACCGAGAGAGTGGTCAGTCTCGGGTTGGCGCTCCCCCTGGCAGTGGGGGTGCTGATCCTGGTGATGGTCGGCTTTGGTTTCAAGATCTCCGCTGTTCCGTTCCATTTTTGGGCGCCTGATGTGTACGAGGGTGCACCGACTCCCGTGGCGGGCTTCCTCTCCACAGCTTCCAAAGCTGCGGGGTTTGCGGTCCTCATGCGGGTCCTCCTGACAGCCTTTGCGGACCAGACTGTGATCCAGTATTGGGTGGTCATCATCTCCGCCCTGGCGGTGTTTTCGATGACGTTGGGAAATGGGCTGGCGCTGGCGCAGCGGAATATCAAGCGGCTGCTCGCTTATTCCTCTATCGCGCACGCAGGCTATGCGTTGATTGGCCTGGCTGCACTCTCGCAGCTCGGCATCAGCGCCATCGTGTTCTACCTGATAGTGTACGTGGTCTCGAACCTGGCGGCGTTCGGCGTGGTGGCGGCGTTCTGGCGTGTCTCCGGGTCCGATGAGATCGCCGATTACGCTGCACTGAGCCGCCGTTCACCGGTCCTGGCGCTGATCATGCTGGTGGCATTTCTTTCGCTCGCTGGGATGCCGCCGCTGGGCGGCTTCGTAGGCAAATTCCTGGTGTTCGCCGCGGCTGTGAGCACCGGGCAGGTCTGGCTGGCTTTTATCGGCGTCCTGAACTCGATTGTCGGACTTTACTACTACCTGGTCGTATTGAAGGTGGTCTACCTGTACCGGTCGGAAGACGAGGAGAAGCCCGTGCCCCTGTCCAGGCCGTACACGCTCGCCCTGGTCGTGCTGGTGTTCGGGATCGTCCTTTTGGGGACCCTCTTCGGACCCTGGGCGGACTGGAGCGCCATGGCCGCCTCGGTGTTCTTCTAGGGCTGGTTTTCGTCCCTGGACTCTGGCCCCTAATCGATTATTGCCACCTTGTTTGTCCTTTTTTGCACATTGACGATCAACCGCAGCCCATGATACAATCTGCCCGCCATGAGCCAGTCAGGTGACCAGCAAGACAAGCAGAAGGCTCTGCGATCGCTCAACCTGACCCTGGCCGCGGTGACCGGTCAAGTTGGCTGCCTGACATTGATCATCATCTTTGCCGCGTTGTTCTTGGGTCGCTGGCTTGACAACCGGTTTGGCAGCAGCCCGTTGTTTACAATCGGATTAATGATCGGCAGCGTCCCGGTGACGCTGGTCGTCATGTTCTGGATCGTGCGGTCGGTCACCGCGCGGTACCTTCCTTCGAAAATGCGAGACCAGCAGGTCCAAGAGGAGGAATCTGAAGGTGGAACAACCTCGTCGTAGATGGCGATTCGGCGTAAATCGGTGGTTGATTCTGTTGTTTGTGGTCTTAAATTTCCTCGCGGCGCGCTCCTTTGCACCGGTCCTGCCGCACATCCAGCTGCCGGCTGAGCGGCTCAGCCACGAGCCGCTGTTCACGCTGCCGCTCCTCGGGAGCATTTACCTGACGAACACGCTCGTCGCGACCCTGATTGCGGATGTGATCCTGATCCTGATCGCGCAGGCGGTCAACCGGACCATCCGCCGGGGGGAGCTGGTCCCGGGAGGCATCTCTGGCGCGATCGAGGCGATGTTGGAGGCGGTTAACAATCTGACCGAATCGACGGCGGGAAAATGGGCGCGCAGCATCTTCCCGTTCTTCGCCACGATCACTCTGCTGGTGCTCGTCGTCAACTGGATGGAGCTGATCCCCGGCGTGGATAGCATCGGCATCCTCGAGCCGAGCGACCATGGCTTCCCGGTGCAACAAGTGGCACCCGGCGTCCATACGATTGTCCAGGCCGGGGATGAAGAGCACGCGGGAGGCTACGCGCTGGTCCCGTTCGTGCGGGTGGCCTCAACGGATCTGAACTTCACCGTCGCCCTGGCGCTGATCTCGGTGGTCATGACCCAGGTGTTCGGCGTGCGCGCCCTGGGAGCGGGATACTTTTCGAAGTTCTTCAACGTAAAAGGGTTGTTCACTCGTCCGATCTTTGGTGTGATCGACTTCGCCGTTGGGATCCTGGAGCTGATCTCGGAGATCTCGAAGCTGCTCTCGTTCTCTTTCCGGTTGTTCGGCAACATCTTCGCCGGTTCGGTGCTGCTTTTCGTCATCGGGACGCTGATCCCGGTTTTTGCTCAATCGATGTTCCTGGGTCTGGAGTTCTTCGTAGGCGTGATCCAGGCTCTGGTGTTCGGGATGCTCACCATGGTGTTCATGGCGCAGGCCACTGCCGGGCATGGAGACCATGGCGGGAAGCACGAAGAGCACGCCGCCTAAGGCGGCCAGGATGGTCCAGAATTCTTGCTATTCACCCTTTTGTAGTGATCATGAGATGGTACGTGAAAAGCGCAATCATAAAACTTGGGAACAAAATCCGAGGAGGTCAGGAGTAAATTATGGATGTCGAAGCTGCTAGATTGATAGGAGCCGGGCTGGCGATGATCGGAACCATTGGCGCAGGCCTGGGGATCGGAGTACTGGTCAACGGCGCAGTCCAGGGCGTTGCCCGCAATCCGGACGCCAGCGGGGCTGTCCAGACGAACATGATCCTGGGGATCGCCTTCGCCGAAGCAGTGGCGATCTACTGCCTGGTCGTCGCCCTGCTAATCCTCTTCGTTGGTTAAGAAATTGCTGTTCAGAGACTTCCAGAGAATTCGTTCCGAAATCTGGGGGAGTCTGGGTCCCGAATCCTTTAGAATCGTTGCATGGTATCGGGACCTGACCTGCGAAAAATGATGTTCATCCATAGATGAGCTGAACGGGGGAAGGATTAGGAATCAACCTGCGTTACCTGTTTGTCCCGATCGTTAATTTATTGATCAGCTTCGTGGTCCTGCGTGCCTGGATCTATAAGCCGGTCGTCGGGTTGTTGGAGAGGCGCCGCCAGGCGATAGCCAAGGGGCTGGAAGACGCCCGGGTCGCTGCCGAGGCGCGCGCCAATGCCGAGCAGGAAGCGGAGAAGATCATGGCCGAGGCACAGGCGAAAGCCAGCCAGTTGATGCGCGAGTCCACGGAGCGGGCGGAAGCGCAGGGACGTGAGATCGTCGCGGCCGCGGAAGCCGAGGCGGCGAAAAAGCGCGACGAAGCCCTGGCGGAAGTGGAGCGGGAGCGCGAGCGCATCCTGGGCGAGCTGCGCGGCCAGGTGGGCGCGCTGGCGATCGCCGCTGCCCAGAAGCTGATCGGCGCCTCGCTGGACGAAACGCGCCAGCGCGCGCTGATCGACGAGTTCTTCTCCGGCGTAAAGTCGGGCAGGGTGGTCGTGCTCGAAGGGCAGCTGCCAGGCGGTTCATCTGCCGAGGTAACCAGCGCTCTCCCCCTCACCCCCGAGGAGAAGGAGGCCGTCAAGAAAGACGTGCTCGCCAGAGTCGGCGAGCAGGCCACGGTGACTTTCCGGGTCGATCCGTCGATATTGGGTGGTCTGGTGATCCGCGTGGGCGACAAGGTGCTGGACGGCTCGGTCAGCGGGCAGCTGGAGTCGCTGCGGCAGAGCCTGTATTAAGCAAGAGGATAGGGAACACGGGGTAGGGAAGTATCTGGAATGATGGAGCCTCCCGCAGGTTTTGAAGCCTGCGGGAGGTTGGTCTTCAGGGAAGGGGACAACGCCCTGTCAAGAACGCGGGAACCTGGATTTACAACGGGCAAGCGGATATTCGGCTTGTAGATTTGCATCCGTTTATCTGTTGGATTTCCGTTCTCCAGAAGGTGAGTTATACTCTTAATTGCCATCCATGATGCCCCAAATCAGACTTGCCGAACTCGTCAAAACTCTCCCTGGAGCCTATCAGCCGAATGTTTCAGACGCGGCGATCACCGGCATCGCGCTGGACTCCCGCCAGGTACAGCCAGGTCACCTGTTCGTTGCGTTGGAAGGCGGCAACACGGACGGGCACCGCTTCATCCCGGATGCAATCCGGCGCGGCGCGGCGGCTGTGATCGGGACGCAGGATCTGAACGACCTGACGGTGCCTTACCTGCGGGTGGTAGACGGCCGGCGTGCGCTGGCGCAGCTGTCAGCTGCGTTTTACGGCTTCCCGGCAAGAAAGCTGCGGATCATCGGCGTGACCGGCACGGACGGGAAGACGACCACCACGAACCTGATCTACAGCATCCTCGCGGCGGCGGGGATCAAGGCGGGGATGATCTCGACGGTGAATGCCCAGATCGGCGAGCAGGCGCTGGACACAGGTTTTCACGTCACCACGCCGGAAGCGCCCGACGTGCAGCGCTACCTGGCGCAGATGGTCGCTGCCGGCCTGACCCACGCAGTGCTCGAAGCCACCTCGCACGGGCTAGAACAGCAGCGCGTGGCAGCCTGCGAGTTCGACGTGGCGGTTGTGACCAATATCACTCACGAGCACCTGGACTACCACGGCAGCTACCGCGCCTACCGGGAGGCGAAGGGGCGCCTGTTCTCGGAGCTGGCGGTTACGTTTGTTAAGGAGGGCGGGAACCCGCGCCTGGCTGTCCTCAACAGGGACGACGAATCCTATCCATACCTGAGCGAGCTGGTGTCCGCGCTGAGCCCACCCGTTCGAGCCGTCTCTTATGGTTGGCACCCAACGGCCGACATCAGAGCCGAATCGATTGTGTCCGGACCGCCAGGGATGCAGTTTACCGTGGTCCATCATGACCGTCGTCATCCGGTCGAGAGCCGGCTGGTCGGCGAATACAATGCATCCAACTGCCTGGCCGCGCTCGCCGCCGCGGTGGAAGGCCTGGGGATGGATTGGGAAACGGCGGCCGCGGGTGTGGCAGCACTGGAGGGCATCCCCGGGCGGATGGAGACGATCGACCTGGGGCAGGACTTCGCCGCGATCGTCGATTTCGCCCACACCCCGAACGCGCTGCGGCGCGCGCTGGAGACCGCCCGGCAGCTGACTTCCGGACGGGTGATCGCCGTCTTTGGATCGGCGGGGTTGCGCGACCGGGAGAAGCGGCGCATGATGGCGGAGGTCTCCGCGGAGCTGGCTGACCTCACGGTGCTGACAGCGGAAGACCCGCGTACGGAATCGCTTGATGGAATCCTGGCGGAGATGGCCGCCGGCGCGGAATCTCGGGGTGGGATCGAAGGGGAGACATTCTGGCGGGTGCCGGACCGGGGAGAAGCGATCCGCTTCGCGCTCGCCCTTGCCCGGTTTGGAGACCTGGTGATCGCCTGCGGGAAAGGTCACGAACAGTCGATGTGCTTCGGGGAAGTGGAGTATCCCTGGGACGACCGGACGGCGATGCGGGCGGCGCTGGCTGAAAAGCTGGGGATACCGGGTCCAGGAATGCCCTACCTGCCGACGCAAGAGGACCGCTGACTGGGGTCCAGCGGCCAGGTGGGCGAATAGTAATCCAGGTGTTCGCTGGCTACACCCCGGATCATTCAAACGATCAACACGGAACAGGGCGCCAGGTCGACCAGCTGCCCCGAGATGTCCTCCAGCAGGACCTCGATCCAGCGGCTCTTCCCCTTTACATGATGGTAGTGCCCACCGACTGCCAGAAGATCGTATTTTCCATCGTACAGCTCTGCCAGCACTTCGTCGACCACCAGGCCGTGCCGGAGTCCGGGTTTGATCGGACCGGCGATCCCGGCCTGACGGAGCAGCCCGACAGCCTGCTCCAGGTGGCGTCCTTCACGGGTGCCGCGCTGGATGGCCGTTTCGGCTGTATCCAGCAGGTCCTGGGCCGGGCTGTCCAGGCGCAGCGCGACCTGGGACATGACGTGCAGCACGATAACTTCTCCCTCCACCCCGCTCAGGAATTTCCCGGCGGTCACCACATTTTCCAGAGAAGGGGATTCTCCTCCCGTGCAGACCAGCACTTTCCCAATGCGCTCGGGGACGTTGCGCGCCACCAGGAGCGGCGTGGTCAGGATGCGGGAGAGTTTTTGCGCCGTCGATCCGATGCGCAGGACCGGGAAACCGCGCCGCTTGCCGCTCGCCCCAAGGGCGACCAAGTCATATTCGCTGGTTTCCACCTCTTCTTTGATCTCATCGATCGGGCTGCCGAAGCGCATTTTCCGGTCGATCAGGGAGCCGGTGCTGCCCAGGAGCCGCTCGAACTGCTCGAAGGAGACCGTGAGCTGCACCTGATCGCCGTCTGTCTCGCTTACCCCCAGCACGGTGTAACTGGTCTCCGGCGGGAATGCGAGTCTGGATAAGAGCAGAGCAGCCTGTTCTGCGGCGGGAGAGCCATCCGTACAAACGAGTATCTTTATCATACTACTCAACCTATCAGCAAGAGAGCTATCGGTATCCCCAGCGTGAGAAGGATATAAACCAGAAGGGAGGTGCGGTTCCGTCCGATGCGCGAGACCAGCCGGTTTAGCAGCCGCTCGTAGGGGCGGAAACCTAACAATAAAATGAACCCAGAGACGATCCCCACACTGACCATCTGGACCAGCACCACGGTTACCGCGGCTGGATTTGCCAGCAGCGCTGCGGCGATTAATGTATCATCGAAAGTCGTAATGTTTGCGCCCATCACATAGGGGATGATATTCTCACGGCGGATATAACCACGGGCAGACAGGGGGACAAGCAGACTTAGAGAGACTGAGACAGACATGGTCAGCATGGTGATCCCTGCCCCAAGCGCAAATGTCACAAGGGGACGGTATAGCAGGTGGTGTACCTGGCCCAGCCGAGACCCTTCGAGGTGCAATTCAGGCAGAATGCGGTCGAACAGCCAGAGGCTTAAGAACAACATTCCGAACCCGATGGGGAAAAGGGACCAATTTGGAGCAAAATTGGTTAAAATTCTTACCAGGGGGTCGACGATCACATCCAGGGGGGAATTCATAGATCTTTCGGCTTGGATTTGCCACTGCTGAAGCCACCCACGAGAGAGCAGATAAAATCCGATTGCCAGCACCGGGAGATACATGGTCTGAGTCACCAAAAGCGAGAGAAGTCCAGCTCCCAAGCTGGTTTCGCGCTGCTTGCCGCGTAAAATGTAGACAAATCCGACCAGGAGTACGATGAACGAGGCCCCCAAACGGGAGCCAGCGATCATTGCGAAGGATTCTTCAGCGGATAGCACGCCAGCGTCCAGGAAAGCCAGGGAGGTGGCGGCGATCGGCGATCCAGAGAGGACCATGCTGGCCGAGAGCCAGCCGAAGCCTAGGGCGCTGGCCGGGCTGTCAACAGAGAACAGGTCCCGGATCACAGGGGCTAATGGCTTTGCGCCTTCCTTGACCAGCACCAGGGCCAGGATGAAAACGGATATGCTGACGACAAACAGCAGACCCTTCGTAGTAATGACCCGGGTTTTTTCCAGGCGGCTGCTCCAGGCCGCTGACATTGAAAGCGATTTGTTCTTTTCCACTTTTCAAAGCTCTCTCGTCGTGATAACACACCTCATCGTATTGCGGGTCATTGCCCCCCTGCCCGGGTGATAGCAGGCAGCCCCGACATCAACCCGGCCGGGTCGGACGCCATTATAACAGGCAAATTTCTCCGGAGTTTCAATGTCTACGATCTTCCCAGGGATTTATCCAGATTGTTTTGTGGTATCCTATACCCCTGTGCCTCCCCCAGGCACAGCCAGAAGATCGGGGTCGCTTTAATTTCCTTTCAAGGTTGATGACTGCTCAAACTTTCCCGGCTGAATTTACTCTGCCCCAGCGCCATGTCACAGACCAGCGCAGCCCGTTCCGTTGGTTGCTCTCTCATACGCTGCGCTACTGGCCGTTGAGCATCACCATGTTCGGCGGGGCGATTGCCAATGCTGCCCTGGCAGCTGCTGTACCCATCCTCATCGGCCAGGCGTTCAATGCCATTCTCGCCTCGCCGCCTGATACGCGCGCACTGCTCTGGATCGCCATTGGGATCGTCGGAACACAGTTCGTTCGCGGGGCGCTGCAGTTTGGGCGCAACTTCAGCGCCGAGCTGTTTGGGCAGCGGCTGGAGCGTGATATCCGTGACGAGCTCTACGTCAGCCTGTTGGGGAAAAGCATGACCTTCCACAGCCTGCAGCCGGTTGGGGACACGATGGCCCGGGCGAGCAACGATGTGCGTGAGATCAATCTGATGTTCAGCCCGGGATTGAACCTGGTGGTAGGCTCCGGCATCTTCATGTTCATGCCTTTATTGTTCGCCTCCCGGTACCACATCTCATTAATGCTCGTCCCTGCCCTGTACATCGTGGGGTACTTCCTGGCGCTGTGGCAGTACCTGCACGAGCTGGGACCGATCACTGCAGAAGCGCGGCGCTCGTTTGGGCAGCTGAACACCCGCCTCGCTGAAGCCCTGGATGGGGTTGAGACTGTAAAGGGAATGGCCCAAGAAGAGAACGAGATCAGGCGGTTCATTACCAGTGCTCGCAAATACCGGGATGCATTCGTCTGGCAGGGGGATGTAGAAGCGCGGTTCGTTCCGCTGCTCCTGCTGGCTCTGGCAAACGCTGCCGGTTTGCTCCATGCCATCCTGCTTTTCCAGCGGGGGCTGGTTGACCTGGGGGGCGTGGTCGGGTATTTTGGGCTGCTGCAGCTGTTCGGTTTCCCGACCTTCGTCTCACTCTTTGCTTACTCCCAGGTATCTCTCGGATTCGCCGGAGCGAAGCGAATCCTCGAGTTGATCAGGCGTGAAAACAACCTGGACCAAAACCTCGGAGGCTACTCCGGGCCGATGCGCGGCGCGATCGAATTCCGCGACGTGTCCTTCACCTACGGCGGAGAGGAACCCGTCCTGGAGGGGATCTCGTTCAAGGTCGAACCCGGGGAGACGGTCGCCATCGTCGGGCAGACCGGCACCGGCAAGACGACGTTGGTCAAGCTCGTAAACCGCACTTACGACGTTTCCTCCGGGCTGGTGCTTGTGGACGGCGTGGATGTGCGGGACTGGAACCTGGAGGCCCTGCGGAAGGGAATTTCGATCATTGAGCAGGATGTCTTCCTCTTCTCACGGTCGATCGCGGATAACATCCTTTTTGGTTTGCCGGGAGCTTCTGAAAATGCTGTTATCGAGGCAGCCAGGGCTGCCCAGGCAGAGGATTTCATCAAAGAATTCCCGGATGGTTACCAGACCGTGATCGGCGAGCGCGGGATCACGCTTTCCGGCGGGCAGCGCCAGCCGCTGGCGCTGGCGCGCGCTTTCCTGACCAACCCGCACATCCTGATCCTGGATGATTCGACCAGCGCGATCGACAGTGAGACCGAAGACAAGATTCAGCGCGCCATCTACGCGGCGGCGCGTGGGCGGACCACGCTGATCATCACCCACCGTCTGTCCCAGATCCGGTGGGCTGATCTGATCCTGGTGTTGCGCAAAGGCCGACTGGTTGCCAGCGGGAAGCACGAAGACCTGATGCGAGATTCTGAATCCTACCGGCGAATCTTCGCGGAGAGAGGGTGATAAGGTTAGCGGTGATGAAGCGAGAGGCTGACCTGTGAGTTTCTTCGCGGGCCTGGACAGTGAAGCGTACGACCGCCAGTACACCGACCGCCAGCTTGCGGCTCGGATGGCGCGCTATTTTCGTCCCCACTTGAAAAAACTCGGCGGCGTGGTGGTCCTGCTGCTGATCATCGCGCTGAGTGGCGCTGCGACGCCGATTCTCGTCTCGCGCGGGGTGGATGCCCTGGGCGGGACGCTTACCACCGAAACCAGCATCTTCCTGGGCGGAGCCGTCCTGGTGGCGGGACTTACCGCCTGGGGAGCGAACTGGGGCAGGCGGCGGTTGACGGTCCGCATGATCGGAGACATCGTCCTAGCCTTGCGGAAAGACGCGTTCCAGGCGGCGATGGCGCACGACCTCTCGTTCTTCGACGAATTCTCTTCCGGCCGCGTTGTCTCCCGCATTACCTCCGATTCCCAGGACTTCGGCCAGACGGTGGTGCTGGTGACCGACCTGCTGTCCGACTTCATCCAGGCGATCCTCCTCGGGATAGTGCTGCTCGCGATTGACTGGCGGCTCTCCCTCTGGCTTTTTGGGTTCATGCCGGTGATCTTCCTGGTCACGCTCGGTTTCCGCCGGCTGGCCAGGGTGGTGACCCGCCGGGGGATGCGAGCGATGGCCAACGTCAACGCGGCGATTAAAGAGACCGTGAGCGGGATCGCAGTGGCCAAGAACTTCCGCCAGGAAGCCAGCATCTATGCGGAGTTCGACGAGGCCAACCGGCTGTCGTACAAAGTGAACGTCCAGCGCGGCCTGGTGCTCTCGGTCATCTTCCCTGTGCTCAATGCCCTGGCCGGGGTTGGGATTGCCATCCTGGTTTACGTCGGTGGGTTGACCGTCCTGGCAGGGGCTGTAACCGCCGGCGCATGGTACCTTTTCATCCAGAGCCTGGATCATTTTTACTTCCCGGTGCTGAACCTGTCCGCGTTCTGGGCCCAGGTGCAGTCCGGCCTTGCGGCTGCCGAGCGCGTCTATGCCCTGATCGACGCGGAGCCGCGGGTCGTGCAGATCGACTCCCGGCCGGCGCCGAAGCTGCGGGGGGAGATCTGCTTCGAAAATCTGACGTTCCGCTACGGGCCTGAGGGCGCTCCGGTGCTCGAAAATTTCAACCTGGAGATACAACCGGGGGAGAACCTGGCCCTGGTCGGTCACACTGGTGCGGGAAAGTCGTCGATCGCCAAGCTGATCGCCCGCTTCTACGAGTTCCAGGGAGGGAGGCTGCTGGTCGATGGGATCGACATCCGTACATTCGATCTGGCGAGCTATCGGCGGCAACTGGGGATCGTCTCCCAGGTCCCCTTCCTTTTTTCAGGGACGGTCGCCGAGAACATCTGCTATGCCTGTGGGAATGTGAACCTGGAGGCGATCACCGAGATGGCGTACCGGATCGGGGATGGTGAATGGCTGGAGAGTCTGCCTGATGGGCTGGACACTGAAGTCGGAGAGCGAGGCGCGCGCCTCTCGATGGGACAGCGCCAGCTCGTCGCCCTGGCGCGAGTTCTCCTCCAGGATCCCTCGATCCTGATACTCGACGAGGCGACCGCCAGCGTGGACCCCTTTACGGAGGCGCAGATCCAGGAGGGGCTCGACGTCGTGATGAGCAGCCGG
>Ga0073934_10004991_pt1 | contig 21256 bp, 17 predicted proteins | sample LarsenN4metaG_FD_76834 | JGI IMG/M metagenome (GOLD analysis project Ga0073934, IMG submission 76834) | Hot spring sediment bacterial and archeal communities from British Columbia, Canada, to study Microbial Dark Matter (Phase II) - Larsen... ...
ATCACCTCGTTCGCGTTCATGTTGTGCGACGTCCCGGCGCCCGCCTGGAAGACGTCCACCACGAACTGGTCGCGCAGCTTCCCGTCGACGATTTCCTGCGCCGCCTGCCCGATCGCGTCCGCGAGCCGGGCGTCGAGCTTTCCCAGCGCCTTGTTCGCGCGCGCCGACGCCAGCTTCACCAATGCCGTCGCCCGCACGAGGGCGGGATGCGCCTTCATGCCCGAGATTGGGAAGTTGTGGATCGCGCGCTGGGTCTGCGCGCCCCAGTACGCGTCCACAGGCACCTCCACGTCGCCGAGTGAGTCGTGCTCTGTGCGTGCGTTCATCGGCTGGCCTCCGTGCCTCGATCCTACTCCGCGCGCACGGCGCGCGCGCCACGTCCAGATCGATACGTGCGTGCCGATGTTGAAGGGGTACCTCGGGTCGAGCCTAGGGGTCCGGGGATTTCGGACCGGTACGCCGCTCGATGTGGGCGTCGAGGGCGTTGGGAGTGCAGGCCTAGGCTCGACCCGGTGGCGCGGCGTGGCCGGCGCCCGTACGCCGGCCTCCACTCGACGCCAAATCGCTCGAACGAGTCCCCGCTTGAGGGAGTGCGACGGCGCCGTGAGGGTCAGGGTCAGGGGTTGGGGTAGCGCGGCGCCGTGCAACTTCGTCCGTGAGAGCGCGAAGCATGCCGGGAGATCGATCGGCACCCGCCTCCGTCCGCCCGGCGTGAGCGACCGTCGCGCCAACGGGCGCGAGCGCAAGCTCGGCATAGTGCGGGTGGCTCGGGGCCATGTCGATCTCTCCGTCCCGTGGAGGCGGAGCAACAAATTGCCCTCGGCCGCTGCGGCTGAGGGCTGCAGACTCCGACCTCGTGAGGTGCCTTCGGCGGCCCGGCTGCCTTATCCCTTCGTGGAACGTAGGCCCGTGGCTTTGCGTCCCCGCCTTTCAGCGGGTTTGCCTTTGTCGGAGCGATCTCTTCAGTTGTTACCCAAGTAATCGACCCGCCCGGCGGATTCTGTTGGCCTCGGGCGAACGAATTCCCGGCCGCCACGGCCTGCGGCAACGCATGCCTAACGCCTTCGAAACACGCTTCTGCCCGTACCGCTTCTAGGATGAGGATGGGACGCCCGGCAGCCGGGCGTGGGATCGGAGGTGTGGATGATCGGAAAGAAGTGGCTGGCTGGTGCGGCATTGGGCGCCGTGCTCGCCCTCGCCGTCGGCGTCGCCATGGCCGGCGAGGATGGCACCGCCGGGCCGTCGTTCCTCGACCGCGTGGCCGAAAAGCTGGGCATCGGTACGGACGAGCTCGAACAGGCCATCCGTGACGCCCGTAGCGACGAAATCGATGCGGCCGTAGAGCGCGGTGACCTCACGCCCGAGGAGGCAGAGCGCCTCAAGGAGCGGCTCGACGAGATCCCTGGGGACGCGCCGTTCGGGCCCGGCCCGAAGCGACACAAGGAGGATTTTGGGTTCTGGTTCGGTGGGCCGCCGAGGGGAGGCGGACATAAGCCGTTCCTGGCGCCGGCGCTCGGCCTATTCCAAGCGGGAGAGCGCCTCGCCGAGTTCCTGGGCATCAGTGAGGAGCAGCTTCGCGAAGAGCTGGCGGCCGAAGGCGCAACGCTGGCCACCGTCGCAGAGGCCCATGGCAAGAGCCGTGATGAGCTGAAGGCCTTCCTAGAAGGCGAGGCCAGGGCGCGCCTGGACGAGCTGGTCGCGGACGGACACATCGAGCAGGCGGCCGCCGACAAGATGCTCGAACGCTTCCGTGAGCACCTCGACGCCGTCATCGACGCCGAGATGCCGCCGTTCATCGGTCCGGTGCTGCGCGGCTTCCGCTGGCATCATGGCCATGACGGCGGCCACGACGGCGGCCGCGACGACGGCGAAGATCCGGATGAGAGCACACCGCAGGAACAGTCGCAGCAGTCGTAACAGCGCAGGAAAGCGGCGAGGCAGGCGCCCCGCCGTTTTCTCTATAGTGGAGACGCAACATTCATGAACGAGCCCGCTCCGCGCATCCTCGTCGCCGACGACGACCGCAACATCGCCGACCTCGTCCGCATGTACCTGGCCAAGGCCGGCTACGACGTCGTCGTCGCCTTCGACGGCGACGAGACCCAGAAGCTCCTGCGCGAACAGCCGTTCGCGCTCGCCGTGCTGGACATCATGATGCCCGGCCCGGACGGCCTGCAGATCATCCGCAGCCTGCGCAGGCGCAGCGAGCTGCCCGTCATCTTCCTCACGGCGCGCACGTCCGACATCGACAAGGTCGCCGGCCTTCAACTCGGCGCCGACGACTACGTCACGAAGCCGTTCAACCCTGCGGAGCTGGTCGCGCGCGTGCAATCGGTCCTGCGGCGCACACGCGCGGCAGCGGAGCCGAGCGGCGAGCTGATCGACGTAGCGGAGTTGCACATGGATGTGCGCAACCGGACCGCGGAGATCGCCGGCAAGCCGGTCACTCTGACGCCGAAGGAGTTTGATCTCCTCGCGACCTTCGCGAGGTTCGTGAACGTCACGCTCGACCGAGAGAAGCTCCTGGACCTCGTTTGGGGCACCGCCTTCTACAGCATGCGCACGGTGGACGTGCACATCGTGAGGCTGCGGAACAAGCTGGAAGGATCGGGCCTCAAGATTGAGACGGTTTGGGGCAGTGGATATCGCCTCGTGGAGGCTGTGCCGGCGTAATGGCGGATCTCCGCTCCTTCGTCTTTAGCATCCAGACGAAGATGGTCGCGGCCATCGCGGCCGTGATCATCCTCGCGATCTTCCTGTCCGGCCTCGTGTTCGTGATCCAGACGCGCGACGAGCGGCGCGAGGCGGCGCTGGAGCGGGTAGCCGCGGCTTCGCCGGCGATCTACCAGCAAGCGTTCTTCGCGTTGCTGCCGCGCGGCGACGACAACCGGCAGTTCTACCAGGTACTCGACGACCTGGCGGATGAGCAAGACGTCCGCATCCTCATCGTCGGCAGCGACGACGTCGTCCTCTACGACACCGGCGCCAGCCTCGGCGGCGAGCAGGTGACGGTACCGCGGTCGACCGCGAGCGACCTGCGGCGCGGCTTCATCGCGTGGCATCCGCCAGAAGGCTCGGAGCAGGATGGCCTGACCTATGTCGCTGCGTCGTCGCGGTTCGTGACGAACACCGGCGCCGAGCTGCCATTCCGCATCGTGCTCGCCGTCGAGAGCGATACGATCGCGAGCGCGTGGCTGGGCGTGCTGCCAGGCCTGCTGCTCGCCGCCATCGTCGCCGTGCCGATCGCGTCGATCGCCGGCCTCGTGCTGGCGCAGCAGGTGGCCGGTCCGGTGCGGCGACTCACGAGCGCTTCCGAGGCGATCGCGCAGGGCGATTTCAGCCAGCGCGTGGCCGTCGACCGCGACGACGAGATCGGCCGGCTGGCGCGGTCGTTCACGTCGATGGCGCAGCGCGTCGGCAGCCGCGAGGCGCAGATGCGCGCGCTGCTGGCCAACGTCTCGCACGACCTGAAGACGCCGATGACATCCATCACCGGCTACGCGCAGTCGCTCTGCGATGGCACGGCCACGCCGGATGACATCGCGCGCATCGGGCAAGTCATCCGCGACGAGGCCGAGCACGTGAACGCGCTGCTTGCGGACCTGCTCTATCTCGGCGAGATCGACGCCGGCCAGATCGTCACGCACCGTCAGGATGTCGATCTCGACGAGTTGACGGCGCGGTGCGCGCGTCGCGTCGAGCCGATGGTGCGCGCCAAGGACGTCGACATGGTGATCGACCTGGATCCGGAGCTGCGGCTGCGCAACGTCGACGCGGAGAAGCTCGAGCGGGCGATGACGAACGTGCTCGACAACGCGGCGAAGTTCACACCGGCCGGCGGTGAGATTACGGTGCGCGGCTGGTCGGAGAACGGCGCGGCGCCGCCGAGCGTGCGGCTGGCGATCACGAACAGCGGCTCGGCGATCGCGGAAGAGGACCTGCCACGTGTATTCGACCGCTTCTTCCGCGGCGATAGGGCGCGGCGGACGGCGAGCGGCAGCGGACTCGGCCTGGCAATCGCACGGGAACTTGTGGAGCTGAACGGCGGCCGCATCACCGCGTCGAGCGCGCCGGAGGGCGTGACGTTCACGATTAGCTTCCCAGGCTGACGGAACAGGGCACCGCAGCGGTCTGCGTCTGCGCCGACGGCCAATTGTTTCACGTGAAACATTTGTGCTATTGACGGCGATGGGCAGAGCCGCCGCCTGGGCATTTTGTTTTCGCACTTTTTCGGTGTGGCGGGTAAGGCTCACGCCGCGGTGGCCATTGTTTCACGTGAAACATTTGTTCTGCGGGAGTTCCTGACGGCAATTGTCAGTTGCCAGCCTATTCAGAAGTGGGATAATGTAGCCGCAAACAATTGCAGAAACAGAGAGTGGCACTGAGATGAGCTGCGAAGCAGAGACGATCGGGATGCTGCGGCGGTCGGGGCACAAGATGACGCCGCAGCGCATGATGATCCTCACGTCGTTGCGTCACGCGAACCGGCATCTAACGGCGGCCGAGATCTACGACCAGGTGCGCGAGGCGTATCCGTACGTGGACATCTCGACGGTATACCGGACGCTGGCGGTGCTGAAGGACATGCGGCTGGTGTCCGAAACCCACATGGGCACGGGCGACGCGGCGTTCGAGTGGGTGGCGGCTGAGCGGCATCACCACCTGATCTGCAAGCGGTGCGAGGGCGTGTCGGAGCTGGACCACCGGTACCTGGAGGCGCTGGGCGCGCAGATCGAGCGCGACCTCGGGTTCGGCGCGGACCTCGACCACTTCGCGATCTTCGGGTTGTGCGCGGCGTGCCGGGCCGAGGCGGCGCGGGAGCAGGAGCGTTCGGGCGCGGCGACCTAGGGCGACGCGGAGCGCGGAAACGAAGAGATGAAGAGACAGGCACTCTTACTCCTATTCATCGCCGCTGTGGCTTCTCTCTCGCTCGTCGCGTGCGGGGATGGCGGCGACGAGGGATCGGCGAGCGGCGGGACGCCGGAGGCGACGCGCGCGCCGGGCGACCTCGGTGACGACGGGCTGGTGATCGTGACGACGGTGGCGCCGATCACGAGCCTGGCGGAGAACATCGCGGGATCGAACGCGCGGGTGATCGGGATCGTGCCGGAGGGGACGAACTCGCACACGTTCGAGCCGGCGCCGAGCGTGGCACAGAGGTTGAGCGAGGCGGACATCATCTTCGTCAACGGGTTGAACCTCGAGCAGCCGACGATCGAGCTTGCCGAGGCGAACAAGCAGGGCAACACCGAGATCGTGTCGCTCGGCGAGCTGACGATTAGCGAGGACGAGTGGAAGTTCGACTTCAGCTTTCCCGAGGAGGACGGCGACCCCAATCCGCACCTGTGGCCGAACGTGCCGTACGCGATGAGGTACGCGGAGATCATGCACGGGAAGATCGCGGCGCTGGACCCGGCGAACGCGCCCGCATACGACGCGAACTACGAGGAGCTGCGCGCGCGCCTGGAGGAGCTCGATGGAGCGATCAGGACGGCGGCGCAGACGGTGCCGGAGGAGAACCGGAAGCTGCTGACGTACCACGACTCGTGGGCGTACTGGGCGGACAACTATGGCTTCACGGTGATCGGGGCGGTGCAACCATCGGACTTCACGGAGCCGGCGCCGCGCGACGTGGCCGACCTGATCGAGCAGGTGAAGGACGAGGGCGTGCCGGCGATCTTCGGCTCGGAGGTGTTCCCGAGCGACGTGCTGGAGACGATCGCCGGTGAGTCGGGCGCGGAATACATCGACGACTTAAGGGACGATGACCTTCCGGGTAAACCGGGCGACGGCCGACACTCGTACATCGGGCTGATGCTGACGAACATGGAGATCATGCTGCCAGCGCTCGGCGGGAACGTGGACGCGCTGGCCGGCATCGATGCGGGCCTCGTCTTCGACGGCGAGAGCCGCGCGGAGTACCCGCAGTAGGAAGGCGAAGGCCATGGAACGACGCTCTCTGGTGACGATGCAGGACCTGGCGGCGGGCTATTACGGCGCTCCGGTGGTGCAGCACGTCAACCTCTCGATCCATGAGGGCGACTTCGTCGGGCTCGTGGGGCCGAGCGGCTCGGGAAAGACGACGCTGCTGCGGGCGATGCTGGGGGCGGTGAACATCTATGAGGGCAGCGTGCGCATCGGCGGGAAGCCGGCAGGGCACCGCGAGGCGCGGGCGGGGTACGTGCCGCAGCTGGAGACGGTGGACTGGCACTTCCCGGTGACGGTCGAGGAAGTGGTGACGATGGGGCTGGCGGCGCGGAGCGGCCCATTCCCGTGGACGAAGCAGGAGCACCGTGACCGCGCCCGCGAGGTGATGGCGCGGATCGGCATCGAGAACTTGCGGAAGCGGCACATCCGCGAGCTGTCGGGCGGGCAGCAGCAGCGCGTGTTCCTGGCGCGCGCGCTGGTGAGCGAGCCGCGGCTGCTGCTGCTGGACGAGCCGACGTCGGGCGTGGACATCAAGACGCGCGACGACGTTCTGCACCTGCTGGACGAGCTCAATCAATCGGGTTTGACGATCGTGCTGACGACGCATGAGCTGAACGCGGTGGCCGCGCACCTGCCGTGGGTGGTGTGCGTAAACGGCGGGGTTATCGCCGAGGGCGCGCCGGAGCAGGTGTTCACGCCGGAGATCCTGGGGCGGACGTACAAGGCCGAGATGAACGTCGTGATCGTCGACGGGATGCCGCTGGTGGCGGAGATGCCGCACCGGTACGGGCGGAACGCCAGTCGCGACGGATCGGCAGAGTCGTGCGACCTCGAGGAGCCAGTTGTGGCGGAGGCGCGCCATGCCTGACCTGATGGAACCCCTGCAGTACCACTTCTTCGTGCGCGGGTTACTGGCGGCGCTGATGGCCGGCGGCATCTGCGGATTGCTGGGCGTGTACATCGTGCTGCGGCGGATGAGCTACATCGGCCACGGGCTATCGCACGCGGTCTTCGGCGGCGCCGTCGTCAGCTACGTGATCTCAGTGAACTTCTACATCGGCGCGGGGCTGTGGGGCGCGCTGTCGGCGCTGCTGATCAACGTGACATCGCGACGGCGCTCGATCGGCGCCGACGCGGCGATCGGCATCATTACGACGGCGAGCTTCGCGCTGGGCGTGCTGCTGATCAGCCGTTACAACACGTTCACGCGCAGCTTCGACGCGGCGCTGTTCGGCAGCTTGCTGGGCGTGACGGACCGCGACCTGCTGGTGCTGGCGGGCGTGACGGTGGCGACGATCGGGTTCGTGTTCTTCGGGTACAAGCAATTGCTGTTCAACACGTTCGACCCGGAGGTGGCGCCGTCGTACGGCGTGCGGTCGGGGACGATCGACACGCTGTTCGCGCTGGTGCTGGCGGCGGCCATCATCGCGTCGATGAACATCCTGGGGGTGACGCTGATCGCGGCGGCGATCGTCATCCCGCCGACGGTCGCGCGGCTGGTGACGGACAGCTTCAGCCGGATGCTGGCGCTGTCGGGCGTGCTGGGCGCGGTGAACGGGTTCGCGGGTATGTATCTGAGCTACTACCTGGACTCGTCGTCGGGCGCGACGATCGTGCTGCTGGGCACGGCGACCTTCGCGGTGGCGCTGCTCTACGCAAGCGCGCGGGAGCGGCGGTACGCGATGCGGCGCCGGGCGCCCGCGGCTGTGGCGGTGCAGAGCGAGCCGAAGGTGGCGATCTACGACTACGACTGACGACGGCTGAGCGCGGCTCTCGCAGCTACTGCTCGGTGACGACGTCGGAGGGCGCGCCGACGAAGTGGCGGTCGCCGTCGGCCCAGACGAGTAGCGGCGGCAGCAGGATGAGCGTGCTGACGAGGCTGAGGCCGATGTTGAGGGCGGTGACGCTGCCGAAGTTGTTGAGCAGCGGGAAGTTCGTGAACGCGAGGACGCCGAAGCCGCCCATGACGGTGAGTCCGGATGCCGTGATGGCGCGGCCGATGCGGAGTGACGCCCTGGACATGGCTTCGCGCGGTTCGGCGCCGCTCGCCCGCTCCTCGAAGTAGCGGGCCATCAGCAGCACGCTGAACTCCGTCCCCATAGCGATGATGAGGGGGCCCGAGATGGACGTGAGCGGGCTGTACTTGATGCCGGCGGCGTAGATCATCGTCGCGGAGGCGCCGAGCGCGAGGACGACGGGGAGCAGCGGCGCGATCGCCTTCACGGGGTTGCGGTAGACGACGAGCAACACGAGCACGATGGCGGCGATGGCGACGAACGACATGAGGTCGCGGTTGCTGCTGACGGCATCGACGGTGGCGGTGCCGATGACGACGATGCCGGCGCGGGCGGCCGTGACGCCTTCGGGGGCGGTGGCGTTGGCGTCGGACTCGACGGCGTTGGTGAGCGCCTTGCGCTCGGCGAGCGAGTCGTCGCCGGAGATGGCGAAGGTGATCGAGGCCATCTTGCGGTCGGCGCTGACGACGGAGTCGATCAGTGCGGACGGGAGCGTGTCGAGCGCCCTCTCTGCTGCGTCGGCGGTGGGCGCGCCGCCGGTCAAGGACGCGGTCAATGACCCGAGGCTGTTCGACCGACGCAGCTCGGGGTGCCGGTCGAGCATGCGGCGCTCGAACTGCCACAGCCAGACGAGCACTTCTTCGTCGGTGACGAGCTTGTCGCCCTGGGCCTCGACGAGGAGGTTCAGCTCGGACGTGGAGCCGGTGACGTCGCGGATGTAGTGGAGGTCGGTGAGGACGGAGCTGTTCGATGGGACGAACTTCTCGGGGTCGGTCTCGGTCTCGATGCGGTCGCTGGCCCAGAAGCCGACGAGCGCGATCAGGAGGGCGATGATTGCGATGGGGAGGAGGCGGCCGACGGCGCGCGAGGTGATGCCGCCGACCATGCGCTCGACTTCGATCCGAGCGCGGACGCTCGGGTGCGGGCCGAGGCGGACGCGTTCGCGGAGGAAGACGATGCTGGCGATGAGGGCCATGCTCATCATGAAGACGATGACGGCGCCGACGGCGAGCATCGACCCGAAGTCGCGCACCATGGGGACCTCGGAGAGGTGGAGGACGAGGAAGCCGACGCAGGCGGCGATGACGGCGAGGATGAGCGCCGGGCCGAGCTTTTGGGCCATGCGCTCGATGCCGATCTCGGCGGAGTCGGCGGCGAGCGTCTCCTCCTCGAGGCGGCTGTGCACCTGGATGGCGAAGTCGACGCCGAGGCCGATGAGGATGGGCAGGCCGGAGATGGTGACCATGGTGAGCGGGATGCCGACGAAACCCATGAGGCCAAAGGCGGCGACACAGCCGATGAGTACGGCCGGGAGCGAGAGGAGACGCCAGCGCGCGCGGAACACGAGGAAGAGCACGACGGTCATGATGGCGACGGCGAACATGGCCATGACGAGGAGGGAGTCGCGCATCTCGTCGTTGATCTCTTTGACGAGGAGGGGCGAGCCGGACGTGAGCGTGTCGACGCCGTCGAACTGGTAGCGCTCGGCCTCGTCGACGACGCTGGCGGCGGCGCTCGAGGAGTCGTCGATGGAGAGATTGCCGGCGAGACGGACGATCATGAGCGCGTGGCGCTCGTCGGGGAAGACGCCGGTGAGCTCGGGCCGGATCTTGCCCTCGGCGTCGAAGAGGACGAACTCGACGAACCTGGGATTGTCGAGCGACTGGTCGCCGACCTCGACGAAGCGGCGGGCGTCGGCGCCGAACTGGCGGTTGAACTCATCGACGACGCGCTGGCGCGCGTCGGCGGCGGCGCGCTCCTGCTCCTCGGGGGAGGCGCCGCGACTGGCGGCCTCTGCGCGGGCTTCGGCGGCAGCGCGATCCTGGTCCTCGGCGAGCTTGATGGGCTGCTGGACCATGCGCTCGCGGACCTGCGTCTGCGCGAGATCGAGGATGAGGAGCGGCGTGATGACGCTCTCGTAGTCGCCGGAGTCCTCAAGCGAGCGGGTGAGCTCGTCGAGGCGCTGGCGGTTGGCGGTCGTGAAGAGTTGCTGGATCGAGCCGCCGGGGGGCGTCTCGAAGAGGATGAGCATGGGGTCGCCGCCGAACTCGCGCTGGTAGCGGACGTTGTCGCGGGAGATCTTCGAGCCGGGGTCGAGGAGGGTGTCCTGGCCGGTGCGGAACTCGAGGCGGGGGAGGCCGAAGGAGAGGGCGAGGGCGGCGGACAGCGTGACGCCGATGACCGCCATGGGCCATCGCTGGATGATCGAGGCGAGGAACAGCGCAGGGTTCATGCCGCACGCGTCTCCGGGCGCTCAGTCCTCATACAGTACAACGTGGCGTCGGGTGGGGCGTAGCGACCGGGGTTGGGCGGGATGAGGGATGGTGCGCTATGTCAATCGGTGGCGGCGCCGCTATGTCGCCTTGTTGCGGGGGCGGCGGCGATCTACCATGGCTGAGACGAACGACCGCCTTTAATCCGGTCCGGTGAGGCCGGGAAGGGGATTCGAGATGCACCGCACCATCGTGGCGCCGCAGGCGCCGTCATACACGCGCAACACCTCCAACCCGAAGCCGGGGCAGGAGGTTTTTTGATGCCCGATCCACTGATCATGTCGGCGGACGACGTGCGGCGGGCGGTGACGCGCATCGCGCACGAGATCGTCGAGCACAACCGGGGGGCGAGCGAGCTTGTGCTGATCGGGATGCAGACGCGCGGGGTGCCGCTTGCGCAGCGGTTGGCGCGCGCGATCGAGAGCTTCGAGGGTGTGCGGGTGCCGGTGGGGTCGCTGGACGTGGGGCTGTACCGCGACGACCTGCCGGAGCGCGGGCCGAGCGTGAACATCCAGCCGAGCGAGCTGCCGGAGATCGCGGGGAAGCGCGTGGTGCTGGTGGACGACGTGCTGTACACGGGGCGGACGGTGCGGGCGGCGCTGGACGCGCTGATCGACTACGGGCGGCCGGGGCGGATCCAGCTGGCGGTGCTCGTCGACCGGGGGCACCGGGAGCTGCCGATACGCGCGGACTTCGTCGGGAAGAACGTGCCGACGTCGCGGCGGGACGACGTGCAGGTACGGCTCGAGGAGACGGACGGCGAGGACTCGGTGCAGGTGAAGGCCGTCCGGGAGGCGGAGGTGCCGTCATGACGTCGATACGCACGGCCGAGACGCGCGTCGCGGAGACGTCGCTGCCGGAGCAGGCGGCGGAGGAGCAGGGGTGGCGGCGGTCGCACCTGCTCGACCTGGATGACTTCAGCGCGGACGAGCTGGACCTCGTCATGCGGACGACCGACGCGATGAAGGAGGTGCTCTCGCGCGAGGTGCCGCGCGTGCCGGCGCTGCGAGGGACGACGGTGGTGACGCTGTTCTACGAGAACAGCACGCGTACACGGGCTTCGTTCGAGCTGGCGGGGAAGGTGCTGGGCGCGGACGCGATCAACGTGAGCGCGTCGGGGAGCAGCGTGTCAAAGGGGGAGTCGCTGGTCGACACGGTGAAGACGTTGCGCGCGATCGGGGCCGGGGTGCTGGTGATGCGGCACAACCGGTCGGGGGCGCCGTACCTGGCGGCGCGGCACGCGGACTGCAGCGTGATCAACGCGGGCGACGGCTTGCACGCGCATCCGACGCAGGCGCTGCTCGACCTGTACACGATGCGGTCGCAGCTAGGCGATGTGCGCGGGAAGAAGGTGGTCATCGTCGGGGACATCGCGCACAGCCGGGTGGCGCGGTCGAACCTGTGGTCGCTGGCGGCGATGGGCGCGGAAGTGACGTTGTGCGCGCCGCCGACGCTGATCCCGGCGGGGCTGCGCGCGGGGGAGGGGGAGCTGCCGCGGGTGCGCATCGAGACGGATCTGGACCGGGCGATCGAGGGGGCGGACGTGGTGATGGCGCTGCGGATGCAGCTCGAGCGGATGCAGGGCGGGTTCGTGCCGGGGATGCGGGAGTACTCGCGGCTGTACCAGGTGAACGGGGAGCGGCTGGCGCGGGCGCAGAAGAACGCGCTGGTGATGCACCCGGGGCCGATGAACGAAGGCGTCGAGATCAGCCATGAGGTGGCGCACGGGCTGCAGTCGCGGGTGGAGGAGCAGGTGACGAACGGCGTGGCGGTGCGGATGGCGGTGCTGTGGCTGGTGACGCGCACGGCGCGCAGCCGGAATGCATCGGGCGGGAAGGCGGCGTCGTGAGCCAGCGGATCCTGATCAGCAACGGGCGCGTCATCGACCCGGCGGGCGGATCCGATGGGATCGCGGACGTGCTGATCGAGGGAGGGCGGATCGCGGAGGTCGGGCGGTCGATCGTCGCGGACGGCGCGATGGAGATCGATGCGTCGGGGCTGGTGGTGGCGCCGGGGTTCGTCGACGCGCACACGCATTTGCGTGATCCAGGGTACGAGTACAAGGAAGACATCGCGTCGGGGACACGGGCGGCGGCGCGCGGCGGCTTCACGACGGTATGCGCGATGCCGAACACGGACCCGGCGATGGATAACCGCTCGGTGATCGAATACGTGCTGCGGGAGGCGCAGGCGCGCGCCTACGTGCGCGTGCTGCCGATCGGGGCGGTGACGAAGCGGCGCGAGGGGAAGGAGCTGGCGGAGCTGGGCGATCTCGCGCAGGCGGGTTGCGTCGCGTTCAGCGATGACGGTGCGCCGGTGTGGGACGCGACGGTGATGCGTCGCGCGCTCGAGTACGCGAGCGCGTTCGGGCTGCCGATCATCGACCATTGCGAAGATGCGTCGCTGGCGAAGGACGGCGTGATGCACGAGGGGTGGGTGTCGACGCGTCTGGGGTTGCGCGGGCAGCCGGCCGCGGCGGAGGAGGCTGCGGTGGCGCGGGACGTCGCGCTGGCGGAGGCGACGGGCGGTCACATACACATCGCGCACGTGAGCACGCGCGGGGCGATCGAGGTCATCCGGGCGGCGAAGCGCCGGGGCGCGCGCGTGACGGCGGAGGTGACGCCGCATCACCTGACGCTGACGGACGAGGTCGTGGCCTTCGGCGCGGGCGGCGGCGAAGCCTTGATCTACGACACGGACGCGAAGGTGAACCCGCCGCTGCGGAGCGCGGGCGACGTGGACGCGTGCGTCGATGCGCTCGCGGAGGGCGCGATCGACTGCATCGCGACGGACCACGCACCGCACGCGGTGATCGAGAAGCTGTGCGAGTTCGACGACGCGGCGTTCGGGATCAGCGGGCTGGAGACGGCGTTTGGGCTGTGCATGCGGCTCGTAGACGACGGCCGCGTGGAGCTGCCGGCGCTGATCGAGCGGATGACGATCGCGCCCGTGCGGGCGCTGGGCCTCGATCGGCACGTGCCGCAGATCGGCACACTGGCCGTGGGCGCGCCGGGGGACGTCGTGGTGCTCGATCCGGAGCGGGAGTGGACGGTGGAGCCGGAGCGGTTCGCGTCGAAGGGGAAGAACACGCCGCTGCGCGGGGTGTCGCTGCGCGGACGGGTGGTGGCGACGGTGGCGGGGGGACGGATGGTGCACCGTATGGAAGAGGCCGCGGTTTCCGGGCGGTGAGAGGTCGGGAACGGAGGTCAGAGGTCAGAGAGCATAGAGCTGAAGTTGGCGGTCAGAAAGCGGAGGGTGATGGCTTCGTGAGGGTGGTACGTGGCTGAGGCGCTGCTGGTGCTGGAGGATGGCACGGTGTTCGCGGGGAAGGCGATCGGGGCGGGCGTGCGCTCGAACGGGGAGGTCGTGTTCTCGACGGCGATGACGGGGTACCAGGAGGCGCTGACGGACCCGTCATTCGCGGAGCAGATCCTGGTGATGACGTATCCGCTACAGGGGAACTACGGTATCAACGGGTTCGACGTGGAGTCGCGGCGGATCCAGGTGCGCGCGTTCGTCGTGCGCGAGGACTGCGACGCGCCGAGCCACTGGCGGTCGAAGACGACGCTGCACGAGTACCTGCTCGAGAACAACGTACCGGGCATCGCGGGTGTCGACACGCGCGCGATCACGCGCAAGCTGCGGACGGCGGGCGTGATGATGGGCACGGTGACGCACGACGAGTCGCCGGAACAGGCGCTGTCGAGGCTGCGCGACCTGCCGCGCTACGGCAGCACGGACCTGGTGCCATGGGTGAGCACGCGCCAGCCATATGATTTCCCTGACGGTGGGGGAACGACGGCGCGGAAGATCGTCGTGCTGGATCTGGGGGTCAAGTACAATATCATGCGCGTCCTGAGCGCCCTCGGCTGCGCATCGACGGCCGTGCCGTGCCATACGCCCGCGGAAGAGATCCTGGCGATGAAGCCCGACGGCGTGCTCCTCTCTCCCGGCCCCGGCGATCCTGCGCTGCTCGACTACGCCGTGCGGACGGCGGCGGGACTGGTCGGCAAGACGCCGATCATGGGGATCTGCCTGGGGCACCAGGTGCTGGGCGAAGTCTTCGGCGGCACGTCGTTCAAGCTGAAGTTCGGACACCGGGGGGCGAACCACCCGGTGCGGGACGAGCAGACCGGGCGCGTGTACATCACAGCGCAGAACCACGGTTACGCGATCGACGAGGCGAACTTGAGCGCCGATGTCGAGGTAAGCCACCGCAACGTGAACGACGGGACGGTGGAAGGGCTGCGGCACCTGCGGGAGCCGGTGATGACGATCCAGTACCACTCGGAGGCGTCGCCTGGGCCGCACGACAACATGTACCTGTTCGAGCGGTTCATTCAGATGGTCGACGAGGCGCGCGTGAGCGCGTAGGCGCGCGCGAGCGCGCAGGCGCACCGGCGCGCAAGGGGGCGAGGAGGCCGTATGAGCGACACGACGACTACGTCGGAACCCACATACCGGCAGGCGACGATCAACGACGCGGACGCGATCGCGAGGGTGATCGCGGAGGTGGTGAAGGAACCGAACCCTGTCGGCTTCGACTCGGCGTGGAGCGCGGACCAGGTGCGCACGTGGCTGACGCGCATGGGCGGCGAGGGCGGCGCGTTCCTGGCGACGATCGACGGGGAAGTCGTCGGGTTCGCGGCGCTGGACTACAACACGTTCGAGCCGGACACGGTGGTGCTCGGGGTGTGGATGCTGCCGAAGGCGCGGCGGAAGGGCATCGGGACGGCGCTGGCGGAGTACGCGCTGGGGTTCGCGCGCGACAAGGGGTACAAGCGGATCCGCGGGCGGTTGCCTTCGGACAATGAGGTGGCGCTGAGCTTCCTGAGCAGTATCGGCGCGCTGGTGCCGATCTACAACCCCGAGGCGCGGTTCGAACTGCCGCTGGTGTGAGATAGATGGTGACGAAGGACGCGCGGGACCTGCGGCTCGATGCGGTGATGAAGCGCATCGATGTCTACGGGCGCCTCGCGTTCGGCGGGCAGTGCGTGGCGGCGATGGCGATGCTCGCGGGGCCGGCGCTATTCGTCACCTGCGCGATCATCCCGTTCTTCCTGTGGAACGACGACCGCGGCGAGGCGCTGCTCTTCTGGCTGGGCGGCTGGGCGCTGGCGATCGGCGTGACGGTCGCGGGGGTGGCGTTCGGCGTGTTCTGCTGGCGCTGGTCGGGCGACTGGATCACGGACTGGCCGGGGTACGCGGTGGCGTTCGGGTTCGCGGCGGCTGCGAATGCGGTCCTGGCGTACATGCTGATGTCGACGCCGGCGCCGGTGTACGTCTCGTTTCTGGCGACGATTGGGGGCGTGTTCGTGGCGGGGTTCCTCGTCGCGGGGCAACTCGGTGGCACGAAGGTGCTGGAAGAGACGCGCGAGCAGCGGGCGCTGGCGAGGCGGCGCGAGTGATCCATATCGCGCCATGCCCACGGTGCAGGCGCGGCGGGGTGCATCGCCCTGCCGGGGCGCATGGCCAGGCGCCCCTACGTTGGGGAAGCGGGCTGCGTGCGTCGTGGCGCGGGGCGCAGGTGCTAGAGGACATCCAGACAGCGTGAACAAGCCTTCGAAGGTGCTGATCATCGGTTCGGGCCCGATCGTGATCGGACAGGCGGCGGAGTTCGATTACGCCGGCACGCAGGCGTGCAAGGCGATGCGCGAGGAAGGCGTGACGTCGGTGCTGGTGAACTCGAACCCGGCGACGATCATGACGGACGAGGGCGTGGCGGACATCGTGTACATCGAGCCGATCACGCTCGATGTGGTGAGCCGCATCATCGAGCGCGAGCGGCCGGACGGGCTGCTGCCGACGCTGGGCGGGCAGACGGGGCTGAACATGGCGGTGGCGCTGCACGATGCGGGCGTGCTGGAGAAGTACGACGTGCGGCTGCTGGGGACGCCGCTCGAGTCGATACGCAAGGCGGAGGACCGCGAGCTGTTCCGGGAGATGCTGTCGGAGATCGGCGAGCCGACGCCGCGCTCGGCCATCGTGACGTCGCTCGAAGAAGCGCGGCGCGCGGTTGAGGAGATCGGGCTGCCGGCGGTGATCCGGCCGGCGTACACGCTGGGCGGCACGGGCGGCGGCATCGCGCACACGGCCGAGGAGTACGAGCGCATCGTGGCGAGCGGGCTGGCGGCGAGCCCGATCACGCAGGTGCTGGTCGAACAGTCGCTGCTCGGCTGGAAGGAAGTCGAGTACGAGGTGATGCGCGACGGCGCTGGCAACGTGATCACCGTGTGCAACATGGAGAACCTCGACCCGATGGGCGTACACACCGGCGACAGCATCGTCGTGGCGCCGAGCCAGACGCTGTCCGACAAGGAGTACCAGATGCTCCGGACGGCGTCGCTGAAGATCATCTCGGCGCTGGGGATCGAGGGCGGGTGCAACGTGCAGCTGGCGCTGGCGCCGAATCCGGAGACGACGCCGTGGGCGGTACCGAGCGGCGACGCGCTGCCGCCGTACTACGTGATCGAGGTGAACCCGCGCGTGTCGCGAAGCTCGGCGCTGGCGAGCAAGGCGACGGGCTACCCGATCGCGCGGGTGGCCGCGAAGATCGCAATCGGCAAGACGCTGGACCGGATCCCCAACGCGGTGACGCAGAAGACGACGGCGGCGTTCGAGCCGGCGCTGGACTATGTGGTGGTGAAGATCCCGCGGTGGCCGTTCGACAAGTTCCCGTTCGGTGACCGCTCGCTCGGCACGCAGATGAAGGCGACGGGCGAGGTGATGGCGATCGACCGGACGTTCGAGGGGGCGCTGCAGAAGGCGGTGCGGTCGCTGGAGATCGGCGGGCGATCGCTGATGTGGGAGGATCCGGGCTGGAAGGACGCGCACGGCGAGCGGCCGATGCACCCGACGGACGAGCGGCTCTGGACGCTGATGGCGGCGCTGCGCCGCGGCGCGGACATGCTGGCGATCTCGCGGCAGACGGGCGTGGACTTGTGGTTCCTGCACAAGCTGAACAACATCATCGAGATGGAGAAGCGGCTGCTGGCGGAGCCGCTGACGCCGGAGCTGCTGCGCTCGGCGAAGCGGATGGGGTTCTCGGACAAGCAGATCGCGACGCTGGGTGACCGGCTGCCGGAGCAGGTGCGCGACCTGCGGGATCAGTGGGGCATCCGGCCGGTGTACAAGATGGTCGACACGTGCGCGGCGGAGTTCGACGCCGCGACGCCGTACTTCTACAGCACGTACGAGCAGGAGAACGAAGCGCTGCCGGAGCCGGGGAAGAAGGCGCTGGTCATCGGCAGCGGGCCGATCCGCATCGGGCAGGGGATCGAGTTCGACTATTGCTCGGTGCACGCGGCGTGGGCGCTGGATGAGGCGGGGTACAAGTCGATCATGGCGAACTCGAACCCGGAGACGGTGTCGACGGACTTCGACACGAGCGACCGGCTGTACTTCGAGCCGCTGGACGAAGAGTCGGTGCGCGACATCCTCGAGAACGAGGCGGGGGAGGCGTCGGGCGAGGGCGGCGGGGAGATGCCGCCGGCGATCGCGCAGTTCGGCGGGCAGACGGCGATCAACCTGGCGGGGCCGCTGCACAACGCGGCGGCGCCGATCATCGGGTCGTCGTTCGAGACGATCGACCTGGCGGAGGACCGGCGGCGGTTCGAGGAGTTCCTGAGCGGGCTGGGCATCCCGCAGCCGCCGGGAGCGGCGGTGCTGCTGGCGGAGGACGCGATCAAGACGGCGGAGGCGCTGGGCTATCCGGTGCTGGTGCGTCCGAGCTACGTGCTCGGCGGGCGGGCGATGGAGATCGTGCAGAATCCGACGGAGCTGGCGCGGTTCGTGCAGCACGCGCAGGAGGCGGCGGAGGGGAAGCCGATCCTGATCGACAAGTACCTGGAGGGGAAGGAAGTCGAGGTCGACGCGATCTGCGACGGGGAGCGCGTGCTGATCCCGGGGATCATGGAGCACATCGAGCGCGCGGGGGTGCATTCGGGGGACTCGATGGCGGTGTACCCGGCGATCCACCTGTCGCAGCGGGAGGTGGACACGATCGTCGAGTACACGACCCGCATCGGGCTGGCGCTGGACGCGCGCGGGCTGATGAACATCCAATACGTGATCATGCCGTCGGACGATCCGTTGCGGCCGGACGAGTCGGACGTGTACGTGCTGGAGGTGAACCCGCGCGGCTCGCGGACGGTGCCATTCCTGTCGAAGGTGACGGGCGTGCCGATGGTGAAGGTCGCGGTGAACATCATGCTCGGGAAGTCGCTGACGGAGCAGGGGTACGAGGGCGGGCTGTGGCCGAAGCAGGACCTGGTGGCGGTGAAGGCGCCGGTGTTCTCGATGTCGAAGCTGATCGGGGTGGACACGTACCTCGGGCCGGAGATGAAGTCGACGGGCGAGGTGATGGGGATCGACACGACGTTTCCGGCGGCGCTGACGAAGGCGCTGCTCTCGGCGGACCTGGCGCTGAAGCCGGGCGGCGGCGTGCTGCTGAGCATCGCGGACCGGCACAAGACGCAGATGCTGCCGGTGATCCACAAGCTGCACGATGCGGGGTTGCGGCTGTACGCCACGGAGGGCACGGCGACGATGATCGCGGCGCTGGGGCTGCCGGTGGAGCAGGTGACGAAGCGGCTGAACGAGGGGCACCCGAACGTCGTGGACGTGATCAATGACGGGTCGGTGTCGTGCGTGATCAACACGCCGGAGGGGCGCTTCACGGGGACGCTGCGGGACGGCTTCTACATCCGGCGGGCGGCGACGGAGAAGCGCATCCCGTGCTTCACAAGCGTCGACACGGCGCAGGCGGCGGTGGATGCGCTGATCGCGGGGCTGCAGGACGATGAGGCGTCGGCGTACCAGGTGAGGCCGCTACCGGAGTACCGCTCGCACTGATGGGGGAGCGGGCGGCCGTGACGGAGGACGCCGCCGGAAGCGAGCGGGCGTCGCGGCTGGGCGAGCTTGTGCGGCTGTTTGGGAAGCTGGGGATCGTCGGGTTCGGCGGGCCGACGGCGCACATCGCGATGATGGAAGACGAGGCGGTTGCGCGGCGGGGATGGATGCCGCGCGAGCAGCTCGTCGACGCGCTGGCGGCGACGAACATGCTGCCGGGGCCGAACTCCACGGAGCTTGCGATCCATATCGGGTACCGGCGGGCGGGGTGGCTCGGCGGGGTGGTGGCGGGCGTGGCGTTCATTGCGCCGGCGTTCGTGCTGATGATCGGGCTGTCGTGGGCGTACTTCCGCTGGAGCGACATCGCGGCGGTGGCGGACCTGTTCGACGGGGTGCAGCCGGCGGTGATCGCGGTGCTGGCGGTGACGCTGTGGCGGCTATTCAAGTCGTCGGTGAAGGACGTGGCGCAGCTCGCGATCATGTGCGCTACGGGCGCGCTGGCGTACTGGCTGACGTCATTCGAGGCGCTGATCCTGCTGGCGGCGGGTGCCTTCGGGGTGGCGCTGTACCTGGCGCCACGTGAGTTCCCCAAGCTGCCGCCGCTCGTCGTCGTGCCGTGGCCGCTGCTGGCGCCGGCGGCGCTGCTGGCGGCGTTCTGGGCGTGGGAGCCGGGGACGCTGGCCGACCTGACGCTGCTGTTCCTGCGCGCGGGCGGGCTGCTGTTCGGCGGCGGGTACGTGCTGATCCCGCTGATTGAAGGCGATGTCGTCGACGGGTACGGATGGCTGACGTCGCAGCAATTCATCGACGGCGTGGCGCTGGGTCAGATGACGCTGGGGCCGATCGTGATCACGTCGACGTTCGTCGGGTACGGGGCGGCGGGACTGCCGGGCGCGATCGTGGCGACGGTGGCGGCGTTTTCGCCGGCGTTCGTGTTCGCGATCGGGGCGGGGCGATTCCTCGACCGGATCAGGTCGTGGCAGTGGGCGCGGGCTTTTCTTCGCGGCGTGGCGCCGGCCGTGGTGGGGACGATCGCGGCGGTGTCGGCGAGGCTCGGGCAGGACGCCCTCGACAGCATCGCGGCGGCGGCGATCTTCGTGCTCGCGCTGGCGCTCTGCTGGCGCTACGGGCCGATTCCATCGATCCTCTTCGCTGGCGCGACGGGCATCGTCGCGGGCGCGCTGGGTTGGACGGGGTAAGCGTGAAGATCGGCTACGCCGAGGTCGTCGAGAACGAGCGCCTGTACGGCAACACCTACATCACGTGGTTCAGGGCGGCGGAGCTGGCGCAGGGCGCGTACCCGGGCCAGTTCGTGATGCTGCGGTGCTCGGAGGACGATGCGTATGCGCACGATGGGCTCTCGCATGCGGATGACCCGTTGCTGCCGCGACCGATGAGCTACCACCTGCTGCGCCAGAGCGCGGACGGAGTTGAATGGTCGATCCTGTACGACGTGGTCGGGCGGGGAACGGCGTGGCTGTCGCGGCGGCAGCCGGGAGACCGCGTGTACTGCTGGGGGCCGCTTGGCGTCGGGTACGAGATCGAGCGTGCGTCGCAGAACCTGCTGCTGGTCGCGGGCGGGATCGGCATCGCGCCGCTGGTGTGGCTGGCGGGCGACGCGGTGGCGCAGGGGAAGAATGTGACGATGGTGATCGGCGCGCGGTCTGCGGAGCACGTGTTCCCGTCGCGGCTGCTGCCGGAGCAGGTGGAGGTGGTGGTGACGACGGACGACGGCTCGGCGGGGCGGAAGGGGTTCGCGACGGAGCCGTTCGCGGAGCTGCTGGAGTGGTGCGACCAGGCATTCGCGTGCGGCCCGACGGCGATGTTCAAGTCGATGGCGGACGTGGTGCGGCGGACGCGGACGCGGCGCCCGGTGCAGGTGCTGCTGGAGGAGCGGATGGGGTGCGGGACGGGCATCTGCTACGGGTGCGCGGTGGCGATCCGGAAGCGGGGCGGGAGCCAGATGAAGCTGGTGTGCCGGGATGGGCCGCGGTTTGACGTGCGCGACGTGGTGTGGGGGTAGGTGGTTGGTGGTTGGAGGTTGGAGGTTGGAGGCTGGAGTTAGAGGTTGGAGTTAGAGGTTGGAGGTTGGAGGTTAATTGAGGTTAATGATGTGGGGTGCGCGATTGGTGCGCGGCGTGTGCGTGATGGTGCGCCAGCGTCGCGCCGTGTAGGCGGGCTGCGCCGCGG
>Ga0073934_10004992_pt1 | contig 21256 bp, 6 predicted proteins | sample LarsenN4metaG_FD_76834 | JGI IMG/M metagenome (GOLD analysis project Ga0073934, IMG submission 76834) | Hot spring sediment bacterial and archeal communities from British Columbia, Canada, to study Microbial Dark Matter (Phase II) - Larsen... ...
AGGCGCTCGGATGGGTCACTTCGTTGCTGAGATAGCTGGCGCCAAGACCCAGAACCTCAGTTACTACATCCAGAAACCACAGGGGCTGCAGCTGCTGCGCAAGGTGGACCTCGCCACTGAACAGTGGGGTTCTGCCGTCCTTGACACAACCGGTATGGCTGAAGGGAGCTATGAGGTAAGCGCCATCCTCACCTTCCTTGACCCGAGTGTGGACGAGATAAAGGCTGCGGGAGCCAGCGCGACCGTGGTCGTTGATCACGTGGCGCCGACCAGCAGCATAACCTACCCTGGTGCGTCACTGCAACTTTGCGCTGCCGCCATGCCTGCTTCCAGCGGGAGCTGGTTCGGCATTCCGGTGGAAGGGATAGTTGCGGACAATACCAAGGTGAAGCGGTTTGAACTGTTGTACGGCGTCGGGGACAACCCCGCCTCCTGGCTCCCGGCCAAGACCCGCAGCGGTGGGCTGGCGGACATCAAAGGGACCTCCGCCGTCACCGGAGGTGTCGGGGTGCTGGATGTCACCGATACGAGGAACACGGACCTCTCATTGAAGCTCAAGGTGGTGGATGGTGCAGGTAATGCCAGCTGCTCCACGACCACCTTCCATATCAAGCCCTTGCCAGAAGTGAGAAACCTTGCTGTAGCCACCTCCATCTTCTCGCCCAACGGAGACGGTATCTCGGACAGGGTGAGCGCCTCCTATTCCGTTGACGGATCTGCTACCGTAGAGACGAAGGTATATCAGCTCAACAAGAATGCCGACGGTTCCTTTACTCTGGCAGCCACTCCTTTGAGAACGATTTCTGCTGCACATACCCTCCCCGGCGGAATGGAGACGGCCGAGTGGGACGGCAAAAACGACGCAGGGGGCGTAGTCGCCGACGGCATGTACGCCATTGCCGTGTCGGCCAAGGATGGCTGCAGCAACAGCTCTTTCAAATGGGTGGCAGTCGAGGTGGACAAGACTCCTCCTGTTAGTGCGATCAGCTATCCGAAGACCGGAGACGCCCTCGGCGTTCTGGTGGAAGTAAGAGGAACTGCCGAGGACCTGCACTTCAAGAGCTACCTCCTGGAGGCAGGGGAGGGGAGCGATCCTGCAGAGTGGGTCACAATTGCCAGGGGCGCCGGACAGGTTAAGGAGAACGTGCTCGGCAGGTGGAACACGTTCGGCCGTCAGGGTAGATGGATGCTGCGGCTTTCTTCCGAGGACAGCAGCGGCAACAGAAACAGCAGTGCGGTCCCGCTCGATCTTGTCGTGCGACAGGCGGTCATAAAAGCGATCGATGCTTCTCCGAAGGTCATTTCGCCCAACAGCGACGGCAAGGTGGAAAGCACCGTGATCAGCTACGAGTTGACCGACGCCAGCCAGGTGAAGTTGGAAATCCTGGATGAGACCGGGGTTGTGGTTCGAGACAATACCACAGGTACCTCTTCTGCCGGGACGTTCAGCTATGTCTGGGATGCCAAGAACGGCAGCGGCAGCACAGCAAAGGACGGCATCTATAACGTCAGGCTCACCGCAACTCTCGCAGCGAGCAACTCGGTCAGTCAGACCGAGACCGCGACCGTTGTGGTTGACACTACTGCGCCGAGACTGGAAATTGCGCAGCCTGCGAGCAACGCCTTTCTGAACAAGACCCAGATCGCCGTAAGCGGCACGGTGGAGGAGCCGAACCTGGCAAGCTACGCCGTCTCTTTCACGGGGCCTTCTGGAACCGTTACGCTGGACAGCGGCAGTCAGACTAGGTCCGCCTATACCTTCGGAACCCTCAACGACCTTCCTGAAGGGAACCATACCCTGACCATGGCAGCGAAGGACCTCGCCGAGAACAGCGCCGCAACTATCAGCAGGACCTTTACGGTGGACAGAACCGCTCCGACGGCCTCGATGGACAGCCCGAAGAACGACGAGTACTACGGCTCGTCAAAGAACCTGATCAACATTGCCGGCACCGTCACCGAGGTGAATCTGGACCGTTACGCAGTCCGCTTCGGCAGTGGAATCTCCCCCAGTTCCTGGCAGGAGATTGTCAGCGGCAGCATTCTGCCGATGACTTCCCAGCTCTATTCCTGGAAGGTAGGGAAGGGGGACGGAGTTGCGGACGGTATCTATACCGTGTCCCTCTACGCCAAGGACAAGGCGGGGGCGGAGAAGGATGCGAGGGCGAAAGTCATCATCGACAACACCAAGCCGACTGTCTCCATATCATCGCCGCTCAACGGAGGGTATCTGAAAGCACCCTTCAGCATGTATGGAACCATGACGGACACGAACCTCGACAAAGGCACCTTGGAGATGTCGGCCGGCGCCTGCGCAGGAGCCTTCAAGTGGTCGCCTATCAAAACCTACTCCCTTCCTTTCCAAAACGGCGTCTTCGAGTCGTGGGAGAAACTGCCTGCCGATGGCGATTACTGCCTGAAAATATCCGCACTGGACAAGGTCGGCAACGAGTCGGAGACATCGATAACCATCAAGGTGGATACCCGTCCGCCCGCACCTCCCGTGCTGCAGGGGACGCCGGAAAACAAGGCTGAGGCTGCCCTGCAATGGACCGCAGCGAACGAACCGGACTTGGCTGGATACAACCTCTACCGCGGCACGGAAAAACTTAACGGTACGCTGCTGTCCCAGATTTCATACCGGGACCTGAACCTGAAGGAAGGTATTTATTCCTATGTGGTAAAAGCGGTCGATCTGGCCGGTAACGAAAGCGGTCCGTCAAACGCTGTGAAGCTGGTCTTCGACTTCACCCCGCCTGCCGCCCGCATCATAGCGCCGTCGGATGGGGCGAGGGTGAGCGGTCATCTCGACATCAGAGGGGTTGCCGACAGTTCGGACGATTTCAAGCAGTACCGGATCTATCTCGGATCAGGTGCCAACCCGACCGGTTGGAACCTGATCCGCACCTCGCCGGTCCCTACCTCCAACGGTGTCCTGGCACAGTGGGACAGCATTTCAAGTCAAGAGGGAATTTACTCGATAAAACTGGAGGCAGAAGACCTCTATGGTAACGTCAACACCCAGTTCGTGGCTGTGACGGTTGACAATACGCCCCCTGCCAAACCTCAGATTGTCTCCGCTACGGCTAGCGGCGCGGATGTCACCGTAACCTGGCACGCGGTCGGAGATGCTGATGTGGCAGGGTACCTGCTGTACAGAAACGACAAGCTCACTAACGCAGCCAGCACCGGGGGTAGTCTCAAGGGATACCTCATTGCTGGAACAAGTTATACGGACAAGGCGCTGCCGGACGGGAATTACAGCTACTATGTCATCGCCATGGACCAAGGCAGCAACCTGAGCGACCAGTCCAACACGATTACGGTCAACCTGGATGCCCGTGCTCCCCATGCTATTCTCACACAGCCCAACAGGTGGGTGAAGTTCTCTGCTCCGCTCCTGCTCCAGGCGCAGTCGCCGGACCTCGATGTTGCGTCGGTGCAGTACCAGTACAAGAAGTCGACAGATAGCGTCTGGACCAACCTGGGGAGCGCCTCAGACACCGCACCCTATACGGCCTACTTCGATCCAAAGGGACTCGGACTGCCCTACGCCTACTACCAGATTCGGCCGGTCGCCACAGACAAGTCAGGCAAGAAGGACCCTGCTCCGGCATACGTCGAGGTCGGTTATGATGACATTGTCCCGCCCGCAGCCCCGACAGACTTTAGGGCGACAGCAGCAGGCAAGGACGTCATGCTCTCTTGGAACGCCAACACAGAGCAGGATCTCAAAGGGTACACAATCGTACGGAGAGATTCCTGGAACTGGGCCCAACTGAACTATACGCCGATCAAAACAACCACCTATGTGGATGCCAATGTCTCTGACGGCCGCTACAGATACGAAATACAGGCTGTAGACAATTCCAACAACAAGAGTTCCGTCACAACATCCGACTACATAAAAGTATATGCGCCGGTTCTCGTGCAACCGTACACTCCGTCGGACCGTGATGTAATCGCTCTGCAGGGAAGCGGAGCCGAGCCGAACTCTGCAGTGGCGATAGCCAATATTTCTACATCCGGCACGGCCGTGCCGATTGTTGTAGAGGCCGATGAAGAGGGAAAATTCAGAGTCGAGCAGTTCACCCTGTCACCTGGTGAAAACAAAATTACCGCCAAGGCCACCGATAGTCTTGGTAATGTCAGCAATAGCAGCGCCGAAATAGTGGTCGTCTTCAACGAGCCTCCGGCCGCGCCGACCGGCCTCGTGACGGTGGTGCAGGGGTACAACGTCGACTTGAGCTGGAATGCAAATCAGGAACCGGATGTAGCCGGGTATAACCTTTATCGTAATGGAGAGAAGGTTAATAAGCCACTTCCTGTTATGCAAAGCCAACTCACGGCTTCATCTTATGATGCCTACTGTTATTATTACGGCTATTATTGTTACTATCAGCCACCAAGCAATGCCTTTGACGGGAATCCAAATACTTACTGGGCCAGTGCAAAAGGGTACAGCACTGATTTCAGTCCCAACTGGTGGCAGATGCAACTGCCGGCCAGCGAACTTGTCAGCGGCCTGCAGATCGACTGGGGTGTGACAACCGATGCATCCGGCAAGGAAGCACTGTACGGGGCGAAGGATTTCGAGGTTCAGGCATGGATGGGTAACGCCTGGATAACGCTGGCTAAGGTAACAGGCAATACGGTCAAGACCAATACCTTCGAGTTCAAGCCGTCCTATGCCGCCAGCATGATCAGGATCTACGTAACTGCGACCAACGACCCGAACACCACTTCCAGACAGGTGCGGATTGCCGATGTGAAGCTGTTCAAGGAGGGGTTGATAAAGGCCACCACATTCCAGGACGCAAATCTAAAGGACCATAAGTATCTCTATAGCATCACCGCCGTCGACAACTACGGCTTCGAGAGTGGCCGCTCCGCTGAGGCGGCGGCAACCGTCGGTGACGTGATTCCCCCTTCCACCCCCTCGGGCCTCACGGCAAGCTCATCCGGATCGGCGGTTACCCTGTCGTGGTTACCGGTGAGTTCCGAAACGGACCTGGCAGGTTACAACATTTACCGCAGTAGCGGCCAGAGTTGGGAGAAACTCAACGCCGCAGTGGTTCCTGCGTCGTCATACACAGATGCGAATCTCAAGAATGGCAGCTATGGCTACCGCGTTACGGCGCTCGACTTCGTCGGCAATGAGAGCGCACCGTCCGGTGAAGCAGCTGCAACCGTGTCGACCACACTCCCTGTGACACCTGCCAATCTCAGGGTGGCCGTCGTGCCGCAAGGAAATGCCATGAAAGTTGAGTGGGATGTTGTGGGAGAATCTGCAGTTTCCTACAACCTTTACCGCGGCATCACGGCCGGAGGCCCCTACACGAAGATAGTCAACCTCCCTGTCTCCTCGACCTTCTTTGCAGACAGCGGCCTGAGCAACGGATCGACGTACTACTATGTCATAGCTTCGGTCGATCCCCAAGGTAACGAAAGCCTCCCCTCCATTGAGGCATCAGGCACAGCGACGGACACCATCCCACCGGAAATGCCGGTCATTACTTTTCCGACCATTTCCGGAAACAGGGTCTTCACCTATGACGGTACGACGGACATTGCCGGCATGGCTGAACCGGGCGTGAACATAGAGCTTTTCAAGGGAGGAATATCGCTGGGAAGTACCACTCTTGTGGAAACAGTCGATGCCATGAAGCTGTCGCTGGATTATTCAGGGTCGTACGCGACTGTTTCGCCGGACGGGAATGCCTTGGCATACATGTCGAACTCCTCCCAGCTCGTGCTTCAGGAACTGTCGGGCGCGACGAAGACCGTTGCCGACTACGGATACTCATCCGTCTGGAACTCTGCGGGGACCAAGCTGGCGTACACCTACAGGGATAATAACTGGCAATACCGGCTCGGCTTGTACGATCTCGCTACAGGGACATCCTCACAGGTGACTACGGATACCTACACGAACGAGAGTAGCCCAAGCTGGTCTGACGACGGCAAGAAACTAGCCTTCATCAACAGCGGGAGTAGATCTTCTGACGTTTACCTGAAGAACCTCGAGACGGGGGCCTTGACCAAGCTTACCAACTGGATAAATGCCTCCAATCCAAAGATCTCTCCAGATGGAACTTCTGTCGCCTACTTCGAGTACAGTACGCTTAAGTCTGTTGACAGCAGCACCGGGACCATTACCCCGATCGACACCAGCGCCGTGAGCAACTCGAAGATAGCCTGGTCGCCCGACGGTAGGAAGCTCGCCTTCATTTCGACCAAGAACGGCTACCAGAATTTGTACAGCTTCGACACGGCAACCAAGGCAGTGACTGCGTTGACCAACACCACCAACGGCAAGCCGGGTCCGGTGGCCTGGTCTCCGGATGGCGGCAGCGTCGTGTACATCAGGTCGGAGAGCGACGGGACCACTGCCTTGTGGCTGGCCGATACCAGCGGCAACAACCGATCTGCGCTGCAGAAACTGTCTGGAATTAAGGAGCTTAAATGGAAGAAAAACGGCGAGTTGCTCTATGTGGACGGGTACGGTGTCCATACTGTATTTCTCGGCAAGCATTTTATCTTCAAGGGAATTGCACTTGATTTCGGGGAAAACCTCTTCAACACCAGGGCAAGCGACCCTTCCGGCAACGTTTCGGATTCTTCCGATGAGATCCGCATAACCTATGATACCAGCAAGGTGCCTGATGCCTCGGTTACCGCTGACGACATTTTTGTCTATCCGCCGTTCCCGAAGCCGGGCGAAGATGTGGCAGTGAATGTGCTGGTCAGAAACAACAGGAACGTATCCATGCAAAACGTCGACGTGGATATCTACGCATGGGATACTGGCGGGGACCTCACCTTACTTAAATCCCAGACGATCACATACCTCCCTGCAAACTACGTCACCGAGCTTTCAACCAGCTTGAACGCAGGTTCCCGCGTTGGCGCAGAGTCGATAATTGTGGTTGTTGACGGGGAAAACAAGATCAACGAGTTGAATGAGGACAACAACTACGCTTCCGCTGAATTCTATGTAACTGACAGGGAGGAGGTCGTGGTGACCGCCTCGACGGACGGTGCAGAGTACGCTGGTAACAGAGATGCCATAATGATCGTAGCCGTGGGCAACAGCGGCGCTGCTAGGGAAGGAACCTTGACGGTAGGCATCGAGGACGCTGCCGGCAACAGCGTGGTTTTACTAGGTACGGCAGCGCTGGCGGTGCCCTACGGTGAGGGGGAGCGTTACACCTACAGTTGGAACACGGTTGCCACCTTAGCCGGTTCCTACCGTCTGCATGCCGAATTCAGGGGGACGGACGGTACGGTCTCCGAAAGCAGCGCCCCATTCGCAATCCTTCCAGACATCCGCATCGAATCCGGAATTGTTACCGACAGGCAGGGATACGGGGCAAACGATAATATTGCCGTGACTCTCAATCTCAGAAACAACGGCAGCAACTATCTGGTCCAGCAGTTGAAAGCCAGGGTGCGTATCGTCGATGACCACGATGTCACCCTGTTTAGCGACGAGAAGACGGTACGGAACCTCTTCCCCGCCATGGAGAGCGGCCTCTCCGTGCAATGGAATACCGGCCTTTATCTGCCGGGCGATTATCGTGCCTTGGTGGAAACGTATCTCGATGACAAATTGGTCTCCAGCGGCCTTGCGCAGTTCGTCATCAACCCGGTTTCGAGGGTGAGCGGGACTGTCACCGTCGATCCGGCGGTGGTATTGATCGGCAGCAATTTCAAGGCTGCCTTCACGCTTGCCAACAGCGGCAACGTCGGCGCCAACGGCAGCGTCAAGGCGGTCATCGTCAGTCCCGAAAGCGGCGCAATCATCGCAGAATCGGAGCAGCCGGTTGCGCTCGCCACGAATGGCTCACAGGTGGGTGAATTCACCTTCACGACCGGGGGACTCGAACTGAAATCGTACCTGGTCAGCCTTCAGTACCTGTCCCAAGGTGTACAGAAGGGTATTGCCAGCACCTCCTTCACCGTGAAAGACGGCACTCCGCCAACGGTAACCATCGTTTCGCCGCTGGCGGGGAGCAGCTACAAGGCAACGATTCCCATAGTTGCCCTCGCGTCCGACAACGCTTCGGGGGTGGAAAGGGTCGAATACCAGGTTGACGGCGGCGCATGGAAGAGCCTCCCCCTTGCCGACCCTGCCAACGGGCGGTATGTCGCGGCATGGGAGCCGACGATCGCCGACAACGGGGCGCACACCGTCAGTTTCAGGGGAGCGGACCGGGCAGGAAACATGGGCATGGCAGTTTCCGTAGGCTTTGACATCCAGATGGACAGCATCCCGCCGGTGACTGCCATCAGTGCCGGAGCGCCAACATACAAAAACGATGAAAAGCTCTACGTTTCCACTGCCACGCTGTTCACCCTGACTGCCGCTGACGATTATTCCGGGGTGGCCAAGACCGAGTACCGTATCGACAACGGCCCTTGGCTCACCTATGCGCCCTTTGACATAAGCGTGGAAGGCGAACATTCCATTTATTACCGAAGCGCTGATAACGCGGGGAATACGGAAGAGGAAAAGTTCCTGAAAGTCATCCTCGACAAAACCCCTCCGACGACCGTCATCACCGCCTCCGATCCTCTGGTAACCGGGGCGGTGAACACGGTATCGCCGAAGACGGTCTTCACAATGACCGCCACGGACAGTATGGCAGGGCTCAAGGAGATCTGGTACAGGATCGACGGCGGCCAGTGGCAGCTCTTCGCCAAAGGGTTCACCCTTGCGGGGCTCGAAGCAGGCAGTCACATCATATTCTACACCGCTAGCGACAATGTGGGGAATGAAGCTGCTGAGCGTTCCATCACGGTACGGCTCGTCCAGATGGAGGTGTCAAAGGAGATATCCCTCGATCCGGTCGTGCTGGTGGGGGCCTGGGAGGACGGGGCCAACAAAATCAAGAACCAGGGTGCCATAGATACGCTGAGCACAATTCTTTCCGCTCTTGGAATCGGTTTCCATGTTGCCGAAAACGGTGATGATTTCAAGCTGTCCCTTCGCTCAGGCAGGTACAATACGTATGTCCTGGTGGATTACAGGGACGAGAAGGTTGGCGCCGAACTCCGCGAAGCGCTCAACCTTGGTGACAGCCTTGTCTTCATAAAGACAAAGTCGGCCGCAGATGCCGATATGAATGAAGTATTCGGTGTGAAGATCACCGGCAAAACGACAAGCGATAATCTTCCGGTGCATCTTTTTGAAAGCCCTGTTGGGGGTGAGGAAACATTGCAGGGTAGTGGCAAGCCGGTGGTCATCGGGGAGATTCTGGCGAATACGGTGCAAGTGTTCGGGCAGGTAAACGACAAGCACAAACTCTATCCGGCGCTCATCTTTAACGAATACGGCAGCGGCAAGGTTATCCTTTGCACCTTCGACCTGCTGGGGAGTTCCGACAAGGAGAAGGTTGCCGCTCTGCTCGGTAATTTCATCACGCTCCTGAAGCCAGAGCGGCATAGCGTGCGGGCGCTTGACAGTGTGCCGATGAGAATTACCGTTTCCGGTTCGACTGAACCGTTGGGCCTTTTCTTAAGGGAGACCACTCCTGCCGGGACCGTTGCCGACACCATTTTCCCCCAGGGGATTGCTACTGACACAACCATTACCTGGCTACAGTACCTGGGATCGGGTTCAAAAACCGACTTCGGTTATTACCTGAATCTTCCCGATGCAAAAGGCGAGTACACGGCCCCTACCGACATCATGTACGCGAACCATGGCGACTACTGGCTGTATGAATCGGCCCGGTTGACCGCATCGGTGCAGAAGAGCTCGGCCGACTTGATCCGGGAAGTAATCGCCGGATTGAACGCTTTTCCCGTTGCCGGCTCAGACGATCTTGTCATCCTGAACGACTCGTTGAGCAGACTCTCCCGGGTCACTGCAGATCCCATTGACGCGAAGGGGGCTGAAAAAGAAATCGAGACTGTCATTGCGGTGACCAGGCTGATCAGGGGGCTGTCATCCGATGCTGCCGATATCCGTTTGAAGCTCGATGAACTGCTGAAGATTCTGGGTAGGAAGTGGTACATGCTGGAGTCAAGGGGGAAAAGCATCTAAAATTCAACACATTGTGCCGCAACAAAAAAGCCACCCCTTAGCGGGTGGCTTTTTTGTTGCTTCATTCTACTGCTGGTTGTTAGTCATTATCGCGCTCATCGTCGTTTGCGACCGGACGGTAGATGACGTTACGGGTGATGCTGCTGTGGCCCGCCTCATCAGTTGCTGTGACGGTGATGGGTACAGCTTGGGGGGTGACGGTTACGCGCTGCTAGCCGAGCCGGCCGCACCTTGGCGTTCTGATCATCAGCTCCTTTCGGGCGGTAATGGCCTGGTCGGTGGCGGATGAAGCCTCCCCTGCAATGAATGTTGCATCTGCAAGGAACGTTGCATGCACAGCAAAGCGCTGTATCTCCTTTCGCAGAGGGACTTTCAGCCTCCCCGAGAGGTGCAACGTACATTGCTCCTCCCCGGAAACATTTCACACCCTGTAATTCCGCAACTACTTAACATCTTGAAATGTGTAGTTAATTATCCTCGGCATGCTTGCTGCTTATTTGTTTGAAGTACAATGCCGTCCTTTCGATGCGGTCAGTCGTCCAGAGAGTATCGGGCCAGAGAGCCCGTGCGAATCTGCAGGTCGATACGCCCCCTGTATCGTCGCCTCGGAGCTTCGATTTGTCGGCGGATGGCTTCTTAAATCGGGACATGAACCATGATCGGGCATTTCTGCCCGTTGCCGGGGGGAGCAAATGGACCAGTTGGTTGAAGCGGCATTTATCAAGGCAATATCTATCGAGAACCAGAGCCTCAATCTCTACCGGACCATGGCGTTGAAGGCTGGTGATGCGCGGACCAGGAAGATATTCGAGCGCATGGCAGAGGAGGAGTCAGACCACCTGGAATCCTTCTGCCGCATTTATCCCGGGGACGCATCAGAGCTTCTGGACAAAATACAACAGATCAAGATGTTCGACAACACGAAGTGTCAGTATCTGCATGACGAGGGTACTGCTGTAACCGACGAGCTGAAGGCCCTGGAGTTCTCTCTCCTGGAAGAAAAGGCATGCATGGACTACTATGCGATGTTTGTCGATGTCATTCGTGATGCCAGCATCAAGGAAGTGTTTAGCAAGGCACTCACGGATACCCGCATCCATCTGGAGATTATCAGTGACGAATACTTGCGGCTCAGGGAGATCGGCGGCAGGGAGGGGGAGTCGGTTCCCGGTGGTCGGTGACTCGGCAGTTGAACCGGCTACGGCACCGGCGAGATGTTTCAGGAGTCGGCGTGTCTTCGTAATCGGTTGTTGAGCGCCTGTCGGCTTATGCCGAGCAGTTGAGCGGCGCGCCCCTGGTTGTTGCAGGCAATCGCCAGCGCCTTGCGAATCAGTTCATCCTCGGCCTGTTTGAGCGTTGGAAAATGCTCGAAAGAAACGCCGTGGCAATTTTCCCTTTCATCGGTTCGCTCGCTAATGGCGGGTGTCCCGTCGCTGTACCGTTCACGGTTGATGATTTGCTGGCAAATCTGTGCTGAGAGTCGACCGGAAGGGCTTCGGGCAATGATATCCCGGACCATGGACTGAAGCTCCCTGGCATTGCCGGGGAACTCGTATGAGGCAAGAAGGTCGACCAGTTCCTGCCGGTATGATATGCGGGTCCGATTCTTCCCGGCAATCTCGGCAATGAAGTGGTCAAGGAGGAGGGGGATGTCTTCCGGGCGTTTGCGGAGCGGTGGAATTATGATCTGATGGGTGCTCAGGCGGTAGTAGAGGTCTTTGCGGAATTCCCCCCGTTCCACCAGTTCCTTCAGGTTGCGGTTCGTAGCAAGAAGTATGCGGGCATGACTCTTAACCTGCGTATCGGTGCCAAGGGGATAATATTCATTCTCCTGGATCAGACGCAGCAACTTGATTTGAGACATTTCCTTGAGATCGCCGATTTCATCCAGGAAGAGGGTGCCTTTTGCGGCCTTTTTGATCAGTCCGTCACGATCTTGCATGGCGCTGGTATAGGCCCCTTTTTTGTGGCCGAAAAGGGAGTCGGAGAACATTTGATCATCGAGCCCGGCAACGTTGACGCAGACGAATTGTCCACTCAGGCCGCTCAGGTTATGGGCGGCCCGTGCAAAGAGTTCCTTGCCTACTCCGGTTTCACCGGCGATCAGGATCGGCTGGATGGAACGGGCAACGATTTTCAGGTACTGAATTTGTGCGAGCATTTCACGGTTGCGGGTCACAATCGACGGGATCGGGCTGTCAGGGGTTGCTCCCGCAGGGCCGGGCGTTTGCAGCTTTTTTTCGAGGACATTGAACTCCAGGGCGTTGGCAACCACCGCAAGAAACCGGTTGATCATGACCGGCTTGACCAGGTAATCGATGGCGCCAAGACGCATGCAGTCAATGGCGGTCTCGATCTGGTTTTCCGCCGTGACAACGATGACGGATACCTTCGGCTTACGGCTGGTTATGTGATTCAGCAGTTCCTGTCCGCTCACCCCGGGCATTCTCAGGTCGAGCACGACCAGCGAGACGTCATTCCGGTCCAGGAATTGCAGCGCCTCCCGGGAATTGGTGAATGTCGTGATGTTCTGATACCCTTCACAGGATAGAAAGGATTCGAGCAGGGCAAGGGCTTCGGCTTCGTCATCGACAAGCATGATCGGCAACGATCGAAAATCACTATTCATGGCAGGGTTTCCCTTGATACGTTTTCCCCGAGAGGGCATGGAATCAGGTTTATTTTTTATTATATCGCAAATTATGCAACCGCAAGTCGCAAGTTCTGATTTGTGTGTACTATTGTTAATGAAAGTCTGTTTGATCCATGATAATCTTGTGCGTGGAACGTAAGCAAATAACTGGTTTCGGGTCAGGAGCTTTCCTGCATGACAGCTGACAGCACGAGAACTGAGTCCACTGGAACAGTGACGCCGCTACTGGCAGGCATCCTTCTGGGGATTGCGGGTTTTGCCGGCAACTGGTTCAGGTACCCCCTGTTCCTCAACATCGACTTCCTCTTTGGCGGCTTCTTTGTCATGACGGCGCTGATGCGCTACGGCACCGGGGCCGGCATCGTGGCAAGCCTCATCGCCAGTTCCTGCACATGGCTCATGTGGAACCATCCCTATGCGGTCATCATTTTCACAGCCGAAACCGCCATCGTCGGTTTTCTGAACAGCAGGCGCAGGAAGTCGGACCTGCTGCTTCACGATATGGGCTACTGGCTGATCTGCGGTGCCCCACTGGTCTGGATCTTCTATCACCTGGCCCTGGGGGATTCCGCCTCCTCGACCAATCTCATCATCGTCAAACAGGCTTTGAACGGCGTTACCAACAGCCTGCTGGCCAGCATCTTCCACCTTGTCCTGATGTCATGTAAAAAAGAGGCCGAGCGTCCTTCTCTGCAGCAGACCGTCTTTATCATCATGGTATCCCTGGTTCTCTTTTCACCCTCTGTTCATGTCTTCGGTGAATTGCGCTCCATGAAGAGCAGGGAAGACGTGCGACTTGCCGAGCAGACGGAGCGGGCAACGGAAATGACGCGCATCTTCGTGGCCCGGTGGTTGGCGGAGCATCACCGGATCGTCATTTCCCTGGCGGAGAGAATCGGCGACCCCGAGCGGAAGAGTTTCCAGGAGATGCAGCAGGCAGTGGAAATCCTGAAAGGATCTTCAACAGCCTTCTGGCGCATTGGGGTAGTTGATCGAAATGCAATGACCGTTGCCTTCGCACCGGTCACGGATGAGTTCGGCAGATCCACGCTCGGCGTCAGTTTTGCCGATCGTCCCTATTTGAAACAGCTCAAGGAGCAGCGTAAGCCATACGTCTCCGCTGTGTTGGCCGGCAAGATCGGCAAAAAGGTTCCGGTCGTGCCGCTCATTGCTCCCATGTTTTCAGGGGGGAGATTCACCGGTTACTGCACCGGTGCGGTCCAGATAGATGAACTGGCGCAGTACCTGAAGACGATAGTCGGTGGACGGAGCATGAACATTACCATTCTTGACCAGTTGGGACAGGTTGTGGCCAGTTCCCGTGACGACCTTGCGGTGATGACCTCCTATGCTCCGCAGACGGGTGGCTCCCTGCGGCGGGTCACAACGAGGGTGGAGCAGTGGATTCCGGCTCCGGCAAAAGGGAGGAATCTCAACCAGCGCTGGGCCGCTTCCCTGTACCTGGGCAAGGCGCAGATCAGTCCCGACAGCCAGTGGACGGTCGTAGTAGAGAGCGCGTACCGTCCGGTGCTTGCCGAACTCCAACGCAATGCGGTGTCCTGGCTATTCCAGCTCCTCATGATGGCGATCATCATCATTCCCGTTTCCTCGTTCATCAGTTTTCGTCTTACCCGCTCTCTCAGGGCGCTGCAGCAGGCAACCATCTCACTTCCGGATGACGTCAGGCGAAGCAGCATCCCTGAACTCCCCGAGAGCAATATTCAGGACATAAACGGACTGATGACCAACTTCAGGGCCGCTGCACTGGCGCTGCAGTCACAGCACCAGGCGCTCACGCGTTCCGAGGAACTGATACGCATAGCGAAGGAAGAGTGGGAGCAGACCTTCGACAGCGTCCCGGACCTGATCGCCATCCTGGACAGCCAGCACACTGTTCTGCGGTTGAATCGCGCCATGGCCGAACGGTTGGGCCGCACCCCTGAGGAGTGTATCGGCCTTGCCTGCTACGAGGTGATCCACGGTACCGACTGCCCCCCCTGGTTCTGCCCCCATGCCAGGACCATGGATGATGGCAAGGTGCATGAAACAGACCTGGAAGTGCATGCATTCGGCGGAGAGTTTCTTGTCACCACATCGCCATTGTACAACCAGCAGGGCGAGATCTATGCAACGGTGCATATGGCCCGGGACATCTCCGCATTGAAACAGGCCCATAAAAAAGCCGAAAAGAGCGCTGCCGAACTGGAATCGATCTTCTCCGCCATCCAGGATGCCATCCTGCTCTATGACACGGAGATGAACGTAACCAAGGTGAATCAGGTGTTCGTTGCCACCTACGGCTTTGACCCGGTCGGGCTCAATGTCGGGGAGATGGTGGCACGCACCAACTGCCGACGGCTCGACGGACAGCCGTTTGTTCTCGGACAGCAACCGACCCCGCTCGCATTGCAGGGCCATACGGTCCGGAATCAGCGGTTTCTCGTGACCCGGAACGATGGCAGCGAGATGGCGCTCGAGACCTCATCCACGCCGCTGCGCCTGGACGATAACACCATCTCGGGGGTCGTCACAGTCTGGCACGACATAACCGATGCACTCCGCGACCAAAGGGCTCTGCGAGAAAAAGAGGAGCGATATCGTACCCTTGTCGAGTATGCCCCCTTTGCGATTTTCGTCAACCGGGACAGCAGGATCGAATATGCCAACCCTGCCACCCTGAACCTCTTCGGCGCTGACAGCCCGGCTGCCATCGTCGGCAAGTCACCCTTCGAGTTTTTTCATCCCGAGTACCATTCGCTCATGACGGAGCGAATCACCACCTTGCTGTCCGGGGGGAGTGTCCCCTTGATCGAGGCGAGAGTCGTACAGCTTGACGGAACGGTGCGTCATGCCGAAGTGGTTGCGACGGCGTTTGTCGATCGTCACGGGGTGGCAATCCAGGTCATGCTGCATGACATTACCCTGCGCAAACAGAGCGAGAACGAGATTCAGATTGCCCGGGAGAGGCTGCAGAAGGCCCATGATGCCCTCGAGATGCAGGTGGCGGAACGAACCAAGGATCTTGTCCGTACCATCGATTCGCTTCAAGTCGAAATGGCTGAACGGCTGAAGGCGGAAGAGGAGCTGCGCGCCAGGGAACGGCTCCTGATCCAGCAGTCACGTCTGGCAGCAATGGGGGAGATGATCAGCAATATTGCCCATCAATGGCGCCAGCCCCTCAATACCCTGGGACTCATCATCCAGCGTCTTCCCCATTTTTATGATGCCGGCAAATTCGACCGGGAGTTCCTGGGTACCAGCACGAGGGACGCCATGAATCTCGTCCGGCACATGTCTGACACCATCGACGACTTCCGGGACTTCTTCAGACCCGACAGGGAGCGGACCGTCTTCAACGTCAAGAAGGCGGTCCTCCAGGCTATCTCCCTGGTTGATGCCGGCTTCAAGGCACTGAACATAGATCTCGAAACCCGGATCGAAGGGGAACCGACCATCAGCGGCTATCCGAGTCAGTTTTCCCAGGTTGTCCTCAATCTCCTCTTCAATGCGCGGGATGCGCTGATTGAACACGAGGTGACCAAGGGCCTGATAAGGATCGAGGGGGGCAGGGAAGGGGAACGGCTGGTGCTGACCATACGCGACAATGCGGGCGGCATTCCCGATGCTATCCTGGACAGGGTGTTCGATCCCTACTTCACCACCAAGGGGCCGGACCGGGGGACCGGTATCGGACTGTTCATGGCCAAGTCCATCATTGAAAAAAGCATGGGGGGCCGCATCACCGCCTGCAATCACGCAGACGGGGCGGAATTCAGAATCGAGGTCTGAGATGATCGCCAGCGATTCGCTCGACAAGGCAGTTGCGATACTTTATGTGGAAGACGACCCGGATGCCCGTGATATCGTCCTTTCCGTGCTGCAGTCCCGCTATCCCCGGATAGCTTTCCATGCTGCCGACAACGGCCATACGGGGCTGATCCGTTTTCAGGAACACCGTCCGCAGATCGTCATTACCGATATCTGCATGCCGGTTCTGGGGGGGATGGAGATGGCGGCAACCATCAAGTCCCTGGCGCCGGAAACCATTCTTATCGCCACATCCGCCTATTCCGAGACCGGCTACTTTATCAAGGCCATCGAGATCGGTTTCAACCACTTCGTTCTGAAACCCCTTGATTATGATCAGTTGTTCGCCGCCATAGACCGGTCTATCAATTATGTCATGCTTTCCCAAAAGGTCCGTTTGCAGCAGGAGCATATCATCAAGCTCTCACGGGCCGTGGAAGAGAGCCCGAATTCCGTCGTGATAACCGACCTGGCGGGCACCATCGAATACGTCAACCCGAAGTTCAGCGAACTGACCGGTTACGCCCCCCATGAGGCTTTGGGTCGCAATGTGCGGTTTATCAAGTCGGAGTTGACACCTCCGGAGGTGTACCGGGATCTCTGGCGTACCATCAGGGCCGGCCGGGAATGGCGTGGCGAGATACTCAACCGGAAGAGAAATGGCGACCCGTACTGGGAGGTGGTTTCCATCTCGCCGATTCACGGTACCGGGGGGACAATCACCCATTATGTTGCCGTCAAGGAGGATATCACCGAGCGCAAGCGTGCCGAGACCGAGATCAGGGAGTTAAACGCGGCTCTGACGGCCAAGGCCCAGACCCTTGAAACCGCGAATCTGGACCTGGAAGCGTTCAACTCGACCGTTTCCCATGACATGCGCAATCATATCAACGCCATAAGCGGCTTTTCCCAGGTGCTGCTCAAGAGAAGGTGCGCCGAACAGGATGACGAGTGCCGGAACTACCTTGAAATCATTTTGCAACACACGGAAAAGATGGAGCGACTCATCGGGACATTGCTTCGTTTTTCCCGGATCTCCTTCCAGAGCGTCGATCGGCAGCGGGTTGACCTGAGCAGCCTGGCCCTGGAGATATCCCTCGACCTGCGCTTGAGGCAGCCTGACCGGCCGGTGTCATTCGAGATTGCCGAGGGGGTCTGGTGTACGGGGGATCGTGACCTGTTGCGGATCGTCCTGGAAAATCTGATCGGGAATGCCTGGAAGTATTCGTCCCGGCAGGATCATGCCGTGATAGAGTTCAACTGCACCTCCTCCGATGGTGAGACGATATTCTTTGTCCGTGACAATGGAGTCGGTTTTGACAATGAAAAATCCGGCCAGCTGTTCAAGACCTTCAGCCGTCTGCATGGTGACAGGGATTTCGAGGGGTTCGGCATCGGCCTGGCCACGGTGCAGCGAGTCATCGAGAAGCATGGCGGCACGGTCTGGGCGGAAGGTGCGCCGGGGGAGGGGGCAACGTTCTTTTTCTCCCTGCCCGGGGATACGCAGGGCGCATAGTATCCCGTTCCGGTTGCCGCAGATTGCGAACGTGTGCCGGGCGGGAAGTGATCCGGCCTTCATGGTCGTAAACGCTGTAATTTTAAATGGTTATGAGTTTAATTCACAATAGTTCCTCGCACACACCCTCCAGTAAACACAGTCAGCAACAAAAGTTGCATCTGCAACTTTTGTTGCTTGGATGTAACTGACCGAAATCATTCCTCTAAAGCCCAATATGGTCGATGATTAGCATGTTGTTATTGACAGGCCTTCAAAAGCGCTTCCCGTGCTATTTCACATGTTAATCAATGATATCGGTGTGTTATGGGGCTAATCTCGGCTGGCATTCCCTTTGCTATACATATTGGTAAGGACTTATTTGTTCATCCGTTCAGCGGTCAGTTCACCAGAAAGGAGAACGTTTATGAAAAGCAATCATCGACTGATAAGATGTGTCATGGCCCTTGCGGCAACGGCCCTCATCGGCATTGTTGCACAGCAGGTACAGGGGGCGCCCCTACCCGGAGGCACTCTGAATCCTCTCACCATCCAGAAGTATGTCACGCCGCTGGTCATCCCGCCGGTGATGCCGAACGACGGAGTTGCCAACAGTTACGACATTGCCGTCCGCCAGTTCAGCCAGCAGATCCTTCCGACCGGGCTCCCGGCAACCACTGTCTGGAGCTACGGCTCGGCCCTTGACGCAACGTCGTTCAACTACCCGGCCTATACCGTCGAGACAACTGCCGGTACTTCGGTGAACGTGCGCTGGATCAACGACCTGAAGGATGCAACAGGCAAATTCCTCCCCCATATCCTGCCGGTCGACCAGACAATACACTGGGCCAACCCGGGGCAGCTCCCCTGCATGGTTGGAGGTCCGACGGACTGCATGCCTCATCCGGCGATGACCGCACCAGGGGCACTCCTTCAGCCCTACGCAGGTCCGGTTCCGATCGTGACCCATCTTCACGGTGCCCATGTTGCCCCTCACAGCGACGGCTATCCTGAAGCGTGGTACCTGCCGGCCGCGAACAACATCGCTGGCTATGCAACGAAAGGAAGGCTCTTTGACGACGTGAGCGGCATAAATCCGGGTAACCTCGGGTATGCCGACTTCCTCTACGCCAATAACCAGCCGGCCACCACGCTCTGGTATCACGACCATGCCCTGGGCATGACCAGGTCCAATGTCTACGCCGGACCCGCCGGTTTCTGGCTGATCCGCGGCGGCGCCAATGACGGCGCCACGGTCGGCGCCGGCGGCGCTGCTGCCGTTCTCCCTGGCCCGGCCCCCGTTGCCGGCAACACCAAGGCTGCCCTGAATACCGTTGGCAACCCGGTGCGCAACGCTATTCGAGAAATACCCATCGTCATCCAGGACCGTTCATTCAATGCTAACGGTTCACTTTTTTATCCGGCGAGCCGTACTTTCTTCGACGGATATCCTGGGCCGTACGCCGGCTCAACCCCGATTTCCACCGATCTTGCCCCGCTCTGGAACCCGGAAGCGTTCTTCAATACCATGGTGGTGAACGGCAAGACCTGGCCGGTCATGGAGGTCGCGCCAGCCCTGTATCGCTTCCGGCTCCTGAACGGGTGCAACTCCCGCTTCCTGAATCTCGCCCTCTTCGAGGTCCTCAAGAGCCCGAGCTTGGGTACCAAGCAGAAAGATATCGCCAAGCTCGGCCGTGAGTTTCCGTTCTTCCAGATCGGAGCTGACCAGGGATTCCTTCCCCAGGTCGTGATGGTGCAGACCGGGTTTGCCACACCCCTTCCCGGGAACGGCACCACCCCAGCCCTGGTGGCAGCACCGAATCCCCAGATGGCTCTGCTCATGGGTCTTGCAGAGCGGGCTGACGTGATCGTAGATTTCAGGAATCTCCCCGTTGGAACCCGCATCAGGATGATCAATACGGCACCGGATGCACCATTCGGCGGTTTCCCCGATGCACCGGCCGATCCTGCAACCACCGGTCAGGTCATGGAATTCGTGGTGAATACGGCCCTGCTCAATGCTGCAGGCTCCACCGATGCCACGGCAACACCACCCCAGAACCTGGTGCTGAACGCCGAAGCGAACCTGGGTGCAGTGACCAATGCGACTCCGCGCAAAGTTTCCCTCAACGAGGAGATGTCCGGCCAGGTCTGCGTAACCGTTACCCCGTCGGGAGCGCTCAAGGTGATCGCCGTGTCGCCGACGTGGTTGGCCCCTATGGACATCATGGCGTTCTGCACGGCAACCAATCCGGCGTCCTTCCCCATGGGGCCCGAGTCGGCGCATCTTGGCGTGGTCAATACGACAAATCCGGCCATGCCGACGGGTATTTCACTGGACTGGACCGATAATACCGGCACCGGCACTACGAAGACGGTTACACTCCAGAACGGCAGTACCAAAACTGTGTCGGTGACTGAGAATCCGGCCGTGAACGCAATTGAACATTGGGATATCTACAACTTCACGGTGGATGCCCATCCGATCCACCTGCACCTGGTCAGGTTCGAGGTAGTGAGCCGTACGGCTATCCCGGGCGTGGTCCCTGCGCCGGTACCTGTCGGCGTACTCCCGGGGGAGACAGGTTTCAAGGATACGGTCATTGCCTATCCGGGAGAGATCACGAGAGTCAAGGCGAAGTTCGACATAGCCGGTCTGTATGTCTGGCATTGTCACATCCTGGAACATGAGGACAACGAGATGATGCGGCCGTACGTTGTCGGGCCGTAGAAAATCTGCCCAAACTGATCTTCGAAGCGCCTGAAAAAGGAGGGCCGTTGCATGAACGGACGGCCCTTTTTAACACTTCAATTTAAGATTGGAGGAACCCAATGAAGTCATATCAGTTTTTAGCGGCAGGAGTATTAATGTTCAGCAGCCTGGCCATGCCGGGGGTCAGCGCCGGCCTCGAACCGCTGGAGCAGCTCGGCAAGCAGATCTTCTTCGATGCCTCGCTCTCCAATCCTCCCGGACAGTCGTGTGCCACGTGTCACGATGCGGCAACCGGCGGAACCGGGCACGATTCCGCAATCAATGCAGCGGGAGCGGTCGAACCGGGGGTTGTGTTCACCCGTTCCGGTAACCGCAAGCCGCCGACTGTTGCCTATGGCGGATACACGCCGATTCTGCACCAGTGCATGGGTGGCGGCATGGACGGCGGTATGGGTGGCGGCATGGGTGGCGGTATGGGTGGTGGCATGGGTGGAGGCATGGACGGCGGTATGGGTGGTGGCATGGGTGGTGGCATGG
>Ga0073934_10004993_pt1 | contig 21255 bp, 12 predicted proteins | sample LarsenN4metaG_FD_76834 | JGI IMG/M metagenome (GOLD analysis project Ga0073934, IMG submission 76834) | Hot spring sediment bacterial and archeal communities from British Columbia, Canada, to study Microbial Dark Matter (Phase II) - Larsen... ...
CGAGCCGGGCCAGGCACTCCTCGAATCGGGCCGCCGCATGGAGCTCCCGGGCTTCGGCGAGGAGATCCTCCGCCCGCCGCTGGCGCTGGGCCGCTTCCCGCCGCGCCTGGTCCCGTTGCTGGACGAGCTCGTCGCGCAGCCGCACGACCCGCGCGTCGTCCGGGGCGAGTCCCGCCGCTTCCTCGGCCGCGGCGAACGCCGATTCGAGGTTCTGCTCGGCTTGGAGGCGGCGCGCCTGATCGAGGAGCGCCCGAACCCGCGTCCGGATCTTGGCCACCTCGATCGCGTGCTGCACCTGCGCCTCGAGCCGGGCCAGCTCGGGATGTCCGGGCGCGAAGGACCGCACCCGTCCCAGCGCTTCGAGCGCCCGCTCAGGCCGGCCCGCGCCGAGATGCTCGCCCGCCACGGCGAGCGCGGCCCCGACGAGGTGCTCCCGGTGCTCGTCCACCCGACGCTGGAGCCCGGCCAGCTCGGGATGCCCCGGGAGCCGCTGGGCGAGGCGCGCGAGCGCGGCCCCGGCCGCTTCGAGGTCGTCGGCCGCGAGCGCCGCGTCGAGAGCCTGGCGTGCCTCCGCCGCCGCCTCGGCCAGCTCGCGGCCGCGGGCCTGGATCCGATCGAGGAGCGCCTGGGCCTCGGCGTGTTGGGCGTCGAGGGCCAGCGCCTCCCGGACGGCCTGCTCGGCGTTGGCCACGTCGTCCTGCCGGAGCCGTGCCTGCGCGCCGGTGAGCAGCTCGGCGAGCCGCGCCTGGCGCGCCGCGCGGGCCTGCGCCTCGGCCACGGCCAGGCGCGCCGCGTCCTGGTACCCCGCCTCGGCAGCTCGGAAGTGGGTCTGCGCCGCCTCGAACTCCTGGCGCCCGACCGCCTCGCGACCCGCGAGCTCGCGGGCCTGCGCCTCCGCAAACTCAGGCCCGGCCAGCTCGCGGGCTCGCGCCTCCTCGGCGGCCATGCGCGCGGCCTTCGCGACCTTGCGCAGCCGGTCGGCCTCCGCCTGCTGCTCCCGGAGCGCCGCCAGACGGCGCGCCTCCGCCTCCGCCGCGGCGCGCGCCTCCAGCGCGGCCGCCGCATAGGCCGCCTGCGCCTCCTCCAAGAGCGCGTGCGCAGCAGCGTAGTCCTGCTGGGCGAAGGCCGTGTGCCCGCCCGCCTCCTTCGCCTGGGCCGCCCCCCAGGCCGCCGGCGCGTACCTGGCGGCGGCGACGTCCTCGGCCTCGGCGCGGGCCTGGCTCGCGCGAGCCCGCGCGGCCTCGGCGGCGACGCGCGCCCGCCGGAGCGCCTCGGCGCCCGCCCGGGCGGCCTCGGCCGCCTGCCGGTACGCCGCGGCTGCTGCGTCGAACCGTTCGCGGGCCGGGCCGTACTCCTCCTGGTCGAACAGCGCCTCGCCCGCCGCGGCCGCCGCCTCTGCCTCGTTCCAGGCCGCCGCCACGTACCGGGCGGCCTCAGCCCGCTCCGCCTCGAGGCGCGCCTCGTCCATGCGCGCTTCCGCCGAGTCGGCCGCCGCGGCCGCTTCGGTCAGCCGTCGCAGGGCGTCGGTCTCGCGGGCCTCCGCCGCGCCCGGGGCGCTCGCCGCCACCCGCCCGAGGAGCTCGAGCGCCCCTGCGTACTCGCGCTCCTCCAGGGCACGCCGCGCGTCCGCGAGAAGCCGGGCGACCTCCTCCTGGCGCCGACGCGCCGCCTCGCGCGCGCCGCGCGCATCCCGGAGCCCCTCGATCGCGCGGCGGTGCTCCGGCAACTCCCGCAGCGCACGCTCGAACTCGGCGATCGCCCCGTCGAACTCGCCCGCCTCCAGGAGCTCGAACCCCTGCGCGACCGCGGGAGCCACGGTCTCCGCCCGATGGAGCCGCTCCCGAAGCCGCTCGATCTGGCCCGCCAGGTCCCCGGCCAGGGCCCGCAACCCGCCGAGCCGAGCCCGCTCGTCGACAAGCGGGCGCGTCTCGTCTTCCACCGACTCCCCGAGACTCGTCGCGAGCGCCGCCTGGAGGTCGTGGACCTCGGCCAGCTGCGCCCGGACCTGAACCTGGAAGCGCTCGGCCTCCTCGGTGAGGCGCCGGCGGACCGCCTCGAGGTCCGCCCGCATCTGCCCCAGGTCCTGGTAGCGCTGCACCGGGTCCTTGCGCAGGGCCCGCTCGATCACCCGGGCCACGTCGGGCGGGATCGCGGGATCGATCTCCGTCATCGGGGGCGGGTCCTCGGCCCGGAGCATCTCGAGGATCTCCATGGGATCGTCGCTCATGAAGGCCGGCCGGAACGTGAGCAGCTCGTAGAAGACCGATCCCACGGAGAAGATGTCCGAGCGGTGGTCCACCCGCCCCCGGGCCTGCTCGGGGGACATGTAGCGGAGCGTTCCCATGATCAGGCCGGTCCGGGTGAGCCCGGAGTCGGCGCTCGCGATCCGAGCGATGCCGAAGTCCAGGATCTTCACCTGTCCGCTCCGCAGGACGAAGATGTTCCCGGGCTTGATGTCGCGGTGAATGATCTGCTTCTGGTGCGCGAAGTGCAGGCCGTCACAGACCTGAGTCATCAGCGACAGCTTGTCCTCGAGCGCGAGATGGCGCCGCTGCGTGATGACGTGCTTGAGCTCCTCGCCGTCGAGGAACTCCATGACGATGAAGAGCCGCCCCTGGTCCTCGCCGAGGTCGTAGACGATGACGATGTTCGGGTGATTCAGCTTGGCGCAGGCCTGCGCCTCGCGATAGAACCGGGCCTTCAGCTCGTCGGTGACATCGACCTCGCTGGAGATGACCTTCAGGGCGACCAGGCGATCGAGGATGGGGTCGTGGGCCTTGAAGACCGTGCCCATCCCCCCGCGGCCGATCCGCTCGAGGATCCGATACTTCCCGATTTTCTCAATCATGAGCGGACAGCGCCCGCGGCTGGCGATACCTCAGTGGCGATACTGCACGAGGATCACGCTGATGTTGTCCCGTCCGCCCTGGGCGTTGGCCTCGTCCACGAGCTCGCGGCAGGCTCCCTCGAGGTCGGCGCCGCGGCGGGTCACGACCTCGAGGATCCGCCGGTCCGGCACCATGTTGGTCAGGCCGTCGGAGCAGAGCAGCACCACGTCTGCGTCGCTGAGCGCCTGGTCGACGACTTCGAACTCCACGTCTTCCCGGGCGCCCAGGGCCTTCGTCAGGACGTTCTTCATGGTGGTGCCGGTGACGCCGGAGTCGTCGGGACTGCCGCCGGCCCATGCGACGTTCGCCCAGGAGTCGTCCCTCGTGAGCTGCAGCATGACGCCCTCGCGGATCAGGTAGATCCGGCTGTCCCCGACGTGGGCGTACGTCATCAACGTCTTGCCCTGTGGGATGAGCACCGCCGTCACGGTCGTCCCCATCCCGGTGTAGTCGTCGGCGGAACTGGCCTTCTTGAACACGGCGCGGTTGGCAAGCTTGATGGCGGTCAGGAGTCGATTCCCGCTGAAGGAGAGATTAGGGTTGAAGCCGTAGGGCCAGGTCAGCTCGCGGTCCTCGTTCGAGCGCTCGATGAAGCGCACGATCGCTTCGACGGCCAGGCTCGAGGCGACCTCTCCCGACTTGTGGCCCCCCATGCCGTCGCAGACGATGAACAGGTCGTCGACGCGGAAGATGCTGTCCTCGTTGATCTTCCGACGCCGGCCGATGTCCGTCAGGCCAAAGTGTGAGATCATCCGGCACCTCGACGTGAAAGCGACCCCATTGTGTCACGCCGGGGCGCAAACTGTCAACGCGCGCGGGGGGTTGGAAGGCGCGGCGGGCGCACACCCCGCGGGCCCGGCGAGCTGAGGGCCCGCGAGGGGGGCGCAGCCCCCCTCCCGGCTCCCCTCAGGGGACCACCTCGTACACGCGGATCTGCTGCTGCTTCCCCTTGAGCGACAGCTCGCCCAGGTCGCGGAACTGGAAGAGGTCGCGGGTCTTGAGGTAGGTCTCCTCGCCCACGTAGACCTTCCCCGGCTCGCAGATGGACTCCAGCCGCTGGGCCACGTTGACCGCGTCGCCCAGCACCGTAAACTCCATGCGCTGGGTCGAGCCGATGTTGCCTGCGACGACTCGCCCGGTATTGACGCCGATCCGGATCCGGAAGCGCCGGTCGGCCGGCAGGGTCGGCTGGACCGCGGCGACCTCCTCCTGCATTCCCAGCGCGGCGCGTACCGCAAGCTCCGGGTGGTTGCCGGTGGGGATCGGGGCCCCGAAGATCGCCATGATGGCGTCGCCGATGTACTTGTTGACCGAGCCCTTGAACGCGAAGATCGCGCGCGTGGTCCGGTCGAAGAACTGGTTGAGGAGCGCGGCGATCTCGGCCGGCGTGAGCCGCTCCGATATCGAGGTGAACCCGCTGATGTCGGCGAAGAGGACCGTGACCACTTCTTCGGTCACCTCGATGTCCATGCTCCGGCCTTCCCGGGAGTGCCGCAGGATCATCTCGACGACGTCGGGCGAGTGGTAGCGCGAGAGATTGGCGCGGATGATCGCCTCGTCGCGGATCTGCTCGGCCTGACGGATCTGGCGGATGCCGATCGCCACCTGATTGGCCACGGCGGTGACCAGCTCGAGCTCCTCCTCGGTAAACGCGTGGGCGTCGAAGAGGTTGTCGAGGTAGATGAGGCCCTGCGTGTCGGTCTCCGACCAGAGGGGCACGCACATGGCCGAGCGGATGTGGAACAGGTGGATGCTCTCCCCGCGCTGGAAGCGCGGGTCGTGGCGGGCATCCGAGGTGATGATGGCCACGCGCTCCCGGAGGACCCAGTTCGAGATCGTTTGGCTGATCGTCACCGGGTCGCTCCCCTTCCGCATGCGCTGGACCAGGGAAGTCAGGCCCCCGTCGCCCGTCCCGGTGAGCACGATCGCGCCGCGCTCGACCGGCACCACGCGGAACAGGAGGTCGAGGGCCGTCTCCCCGATGTCGCGGAGGCTCCGGGCCGCCAGGAGGAGCTTCGCCAGCTCGTGGAGGACCGTGAAGTACTCGACCCTCTTGGGGAGCGCGATCTCGGTGGCCGACCGGACGAAGTCGGGACTCCGGGCGAAGGAGGGCGCCCGACCGGCCGGCAGGACCCGGGTCGCGTCCGCCTCCTCGGCCTCCTCCAGGGCCTCGATCATGGCGGTCGCCGGCCGTTTCTCGAAGAAGTGGAGCGTGGCGTGCCCGATGCGGATCTCGTCACCGGGCTCGAGCCGCGCGAGCGCGTTCGGCTCGAGGCGCTGCCCGTTGAGGTGGGTGCCGTTCGCGGCGCCCAGGTCGACCAGACACCAGTGCGGACCGTCCTGCTCGATGCGGCTGTGCTCGCGCGAGGCCCCGTAGTCGTTCAGGACGAGGTCGTTCCCGGCGCGCCGCCCGATCCGAAACGGGGCCGTCGCGATCTCCACGATGCGCGGCGACTGCCCCTCTTCGTTGACCACCAGCCAGGCCATCGGCCCTGTCCCTCCTGTGAGCGCGCAAGGCTACCGTACCAGAGCCCCCGGGAACCTGTCTAGGGTGCGCGCCGCGGGCGTCGAGAATTCTTGACTCCGTCGCGCCCCGGAGGGTAGAGTGCGACCCCGTCGGGGCATCCTCGGTGGAACACCTACCCGCAGCTCCCACCCCATCCGCCGCCGGCCCAGAGGCTCCGCTCCCGAGGCGCCGGGCGCGGTGTCTCCCCCGGCGCCGGCAGCGCCGGACGCCCGGCACGGCCACCCCGGGGAGGGGGCGTCCGCCCGTCATCGCGCTCGCCCTCCTCCTGCTCCTCTCGGGTCCAGCGAGCGCGCCGGCGCAGCCGGTTCCCCCGCCCGCGGCCGATATGATCACGCTGAGCTTCCAGGACGCCGACCTGGAGAGCGTCCTCGACGCGGCCGCGCGGGTCCTCGGGTTCAACTACGTCGTCGCCCCCGAGGTGCGGCGCAAGGTGACGGTGCAGGGGCGGATCGCGCGCAGCGACCTCTTCGACGCCCTCCTCGCGATCCTCGAGGTGCACGGGCTCACGGCGATCCGCTCGGGCGAGGTCTACAAGATCATCCGCATCGCCACGGCCCAGGCCCAGGGCGTCCCGGTCGTCATCGGGACGGAGCCCGACCCCGCGCGCCGCGCCGAGGAGATCGTCACGCACCTCGTGCAGCCCAGCTACGGCTCGGCCGCCGAGATCGCGCGGGTGCTGGCGCCGATGGTGTCCCGCGAGGGCACGGTCAGCGTCCACCGCGACACCAACGTCCTGGTCATCACCGACTCCGTGGACAAGCTGCGCCGTCATCTTCGCATCATCAGAAGCCTCGACCTGCCCACCGCCCGGGAGCAGTCCCACGTCTTTCCGCTGCGGCACGCCGACGCCGCCCAGCTCGCGGGGCTCCTCGCCCGGCTTCTGGGGACCGGGGCGGCCCCGGCGCCCGCGCCGCCCACGGTGCGGTCGCCGGATCCGGGCGAGCCGGGTCCACCCGCCGGGCCGGCGCCGGTCGCCACCGAGGCCGCGGGGAGCCGACCGGTGATGCTGGCCGATCCCCGAACGAACAGCCTCGTCGTCACGGCCACCCCCGCCGTGCTCGAGCGGATCCAGGCCCTGATCACGCGGCTTGACACCGAGACGCCGCCGACCAAGGGCGTGTTCCTCTACCGGGTGGAGCATCTCCGGGCGAGGGAGCTCGCGGCGACCCTGACCGCGCTGTTCCGGCGCCGCGGGGGCGAGGCCGCGGAGGGCGCGGCCGGCGACCGGCTCTCGCTCCCGGCCGTCGGCCCGAGTCAGCCGACCCCGCCTCCGGGCGCCGCGCCCGGACCGGAGGGCCAGCGCGACGATCTGGGGAGCGGCGACGTCCGGGTCATCGCCGACGAGCCGACGAACACGCTCCTGATCACGGCCACGACCCCGATGTGGACGGCGCTCCAGCCCGTCCTCCAGCGCCTCGACCGGATGCCCCGCCGCGTCCTGATCGAGATCCTGGTGGCCGAGGTGCTCCTCGACGACTCGACCGCCCTCGGCATCGAGTGGTCACTCCGCTCGGGAAACCTGCGGATCGGGGGCGAGACCTTCACGCTCGGAGGCGGCCTCGACACCGGCCTGCCGGGCATCCAGGTCCTGCCGCCGGCGTTCTTCTTCATCCTCCAGTCCAACGACATCCTGGCCCTGCTCCAGGCCTTCTCCAGGGTCAACCGGGTCAACGTCCTCTCGAGCCCCCACGTGCTGGCGTCGGAGAACAAGAAGGCGCAGATCCACGTCGGGCAGTCCGTCCCGATCCTCACGACCCAGCAGCAGGCCGCGACCGGCATCGCCCCCCAGCCACAGCCGACCTCGGTCATCACCACGACCGTCGACTACCGGGACACCGGGGTCATCCTGACGGTCACGCCCCGGGTCAGCGACAACCGGTTCGTCGCCCTCGACGTGCGTCAGGAGGTCTCGGACGCCATCCCGAACCTGGTGAGCCAGACGCAGTCCCCGGTGATCACCAAGCGGGTGGCCGAGACGTCGGTCGTGGTGGCGGAGAACGAGACGCTCGTGCTGGGGGGGCTCATCGAGGAGCGAAAGGTGCGGGAGCGGGCAGGAATCCCCTTCCTGTCGCGGATCCCCGTCCTCGGCTACCTCTTCGGGACGACCACGGAGGCGCTCCGCAAGACCGAGCTCCTGATCCTCGTCACGCCGCGGGTCGTTCTCGACCCGGCCGAGTCGCGCTCCCTCTACGAGGAGCTCCGGCGGCGGGCCCCGGAGCTCCGCCGGGAACTCGAGCGCCTGCCGCCGGCGCCCTTGCCGCCGCGCGCGCCGCAGAGCCTCGGGCCCCCGGAGGCCTGGACCGTCTCCGGTCGCTGACGGCCCCCCCGGCGGGCCCCCGGCGCGCGCTACGCCGGGGGATTCGCGCCGTCGTTGGTGAGCTGCCGCACGAGGTTGGCGGCCTGCGTCACCGAGGCCGCGCTGAAGAAGTCGACGGTTTGCGAGAGCTGGGCGGCCGCCAGCTCGAGGTTTTGGATTCGCCCAGCGGTCAGCTGCGCCCCGCCGATCGCCTTGGTGTTGACCGCCGTCACGCCCGCCTGGCAGGCGATGTCCGTGACGCCGTTGAAGTCTTTCCCCCCGCCCTGCTGGGCCGGGTTCATGAGCCCGCTCACGCGGAACGGCCCGCCCGTCACGATCACCGCGATCGAGCTCTGAACGGTCACGAGGGCCGTGTACTGCCCGTTCCCGTCCGTCAGGCCGGTGAACACGGTGTTCCCCGTCTCGAGATCGACGACCCGAAAGGCGGCATTGCCCACCGCCGCCCCCCCGAAGTGGCTCGGGAGAAACGCCCGGCCGAGCAGGAGGCTCTTGCCGCCCACCGTCGCCTGCCCCGCCGAGCTCCCCGTGGCGAGCGCCGCAGTGCTGCTCACGGTCGGCGCGCTACTGCTCGCGCCGCACCCGGCCACGACCGGGAACAAAGCGGTCATCGTCAACACCTCACGCCTCGACCACAGTCCGCGCTGAGCCATCGTCCCCCTCCCCCTGTTGTCCTGACAGCCCCCCGCCGAGGGAGTGGACCCTACCCCCCGGCACCCGGTCGCGCCGGCCGACGCGGGGCAACCGGCGCCGCGGGGGCTTCCTCCTGCTTCGGCGCCTCCGGCTTGAGCCCCCGCGGCTCGCCCGGAGGCGTATCCTTCACGGTATAGAGCTTCCCGGCCCGGAGATACATCCGCTCCATCTCGACGCGGTTGAACGGACGAGCCCCCCAGCGGCCGAACACCGCGAGCTGGTTCCCCGATTCGTCCACGGCCCGGTCGCGGTCGAGGCCCTTGGAGATGGCCACCGCCGGGCCGGCCGTCCGGTAGGTCGCGATCAGCCGCGGCGCCGGACGCGGGCTGAAGCCGCCGTAGGTCGGGGTGTCGCGCGGCGAGAAGAGCTGGAGGACCCGGAGTCCGTTCTCGCCGTCCGCCACGTAGGCGAAGGCACTGGCGTTCGTCATCCCCACCTTCACGTCCCTGGCGTCGGTGAGGGCGCCGTCCGCGGTGAACGTCTGATCGAGCCGTGGCGCCTCCGGCTTCTCGACGTCGACGATCGCGAGCCCGTCCGCGCCCGCGGCCACGTACGCGTAGGTGCGGGCCACGTAGAGCCCGCGGGGGTCCTTGAATCGCACCACCGCGCCGGGCACCGGCCGGGGCGAGGCCGGCTGGGTGACGTCGACGACCTTGAGCCCCTCGGCGTCGGTGACGAACGCGTACCGGAACTGGACAGCCACGGCGCGCGGGTTCACGATCGTCGGTGCCCCCACCTGGGCCACGACCTTGGGCTGGAGCGGATTGTCCACGTCGACGATCACGAGCCCGCGCTTGGCGACCACGTAGACGTACCGTCCGGCCACCGTGAGGTTCACCGCCCCGTCGAGAACGCCATCGGGATTGAACGTCACCGCCCGCGTCAAGAAGTTGTTCGTCGGGTCGCCGTCGAGGAGCGTGGCGGCGTTGACGAGGATCAGCCCCTCCTCGAAGTCCGTCACGTAGAGGAAGGCGTAGAGGAGGTGGATCGGCTGCTCGGAGTTCTCCGGGCGCCGCGATCGCGCCGGATCCACGCCCAGGGTCGTGGGGGCCGCGACCGCGGTCGCGTTGCGCGTCTTGACGTAGAACCGCTGTCCGAGGGGCGAGACAGGCGCCGTGGTCACCCGCTGGGAGAAGCCCTTCTGGTCGACCTGGGCCACGTCGTAGACGCGCAGCCCGCCGCGTCCGTTGGCGGTGTAGAGGTACTCCCCGCGGAGCTGGATGGAGCGCACCTCGTCCGCCCCGACGGGCAGCACGTCCGGCCCCCGGTGGCGGTAGGCCTCGCGGAGCGCCCCGCCGCGGGCGACGTGGTCCCGGTAGCGATCGGGGTAGGCGATCTCGTGGAGTCGGCTCCCGATCACCGCCTGCGGCTCGTCCTGCTCGGTGGCGACCACGGCTTCCCAGCCGGCCTTGCCCTCGGCCACGTAGATGTAGCGCCCGAGGAAGTTGAAGAGGTTCGTGCCGTGGAGCAGCACCTGGGCCATCCAGGCGTTGTTGTCGTTCGCGGCCGAGACGTGGCAGTCCGTACACTGCTTGGTCTCCTTGCCGCGGACGGTATGCGGCACGTGCGTGGCGAAGGCCTGGCCCGAGAACCCCTCGGCGGAGATGGTCTGCTGCTGGGAGTAGATCCACTCGCGCGTGATGTTCTGAGAGCTCACGAGGACCGCGCTGGACGAGCGCGCGGGCGCGACGCGGTTGCCGGTGACGTTGCCGTCGATACCGAGCTGGAAGACGTCGTCCCGGACCACCTGGTAGTTGTAGGAGGTCCAGTTCCGGGTGACATCGCCCTCGTTGTGGAGGTAGGGACGCCGCTCGTTGGCCCGCATGGACAGGTGACAGCCCGCACAGCTCGTCATCCAGGACGAGTGGCACGCGAAGCACGTCATCCGCGAGTCGGCGTGGGCGAGCTCCTTCGAGTCCGTCGGCACGTCTCCCCACGTCGTGCCGTCGCGGCGCAGGGTCTTCGCCAGACGCGAGCGCTCGTTGTACTTCGGGTGCCCGGCTGTCACCGAGTCCACGGTCTGAGGCACCTCCCACTCCTTGCCCTCGACGACCATCGAGCGCTGGATGATGGCGTCTCCCCGCCGCGCGAATCGGCGCTGACCGAACGGGGTCGTGAGCGTGGCCAGATCGGTGCCGCCCTGCGGCGCGGCAGCCGCCGAGGTCTTGAGCGTCGCCCGCTGGTCGACGGTCCCGTGGCAGTCGCGACAGTCGATCTCGATGGCGTTCCGCGGCTCCGAGTAGAGCCTGCCGCTCCCGTGGTTGTCCTGCTTGAAGTGGCAGTCGACGCAGTGCATCCCCCTCTCGAGGTGGATGTCCTTGAGGTGCAGGGCCCGCCTGGCCCAGTCTGGCGCGTCGGGCGGCACGACCTTGCCGTCCTTGTCGAGCAGGTTCCCCTTGCGATCCCGCTGAAAGACCGCCCGGTAGATCCAGCCGTGGCCGTGGAAGTCCGCGAACTGGGTCCGCTTCATCTGCGGGTTCAGCTCGCTCGTCTTCGCCAGGAACTCCGGGTCGCTCCAGAGGCCGCGCAGCGCCGACCCCTCGGGGTTTCGGCTCGTGATCTCGAGCCGTTGCTTGGGGGTCAGGCGCCGCGGCTCCTTGGGGTACATGAGCTCGCCGTCGCTCTCGTTGTCCCACCAGATCAGCCCCATGTACGTCATCATCATGTTCGTGCCGGGATGGACGTGGCAGACGATGCACTGGCTGGTGGGGATGGCCCGGGAGAAGGTGTGCTTGATCGGGTGGCCCGACTCGGTCTTCGCGATCGTGGGGTCGGTCGTCTGGGTCCGGCCCCGGTGGCCCGCCGCCGCGTACGGGCCCGAGTGCTCGGGGGAGCGATCGTTGGCGTAGATGACGTGGCAGGCCGAGCAGCCGCTCTGGCGGTAGTCGCCCGGCTGGTCGTTGGTCCCCGGGAAGGACAGGATCGGGTCCAGGAGCCGGGTCTTCTGGAGGCCGATCCACACCGGGTCAACACGGATCCCGGTCCCCAGGCCGCGAGCCGACAGCCGGTTCGCCGGACGGCCCGGGTCCTCGTCCGAAACCGGCACGCCGATCTCGAATGGCCGCCGCTGCCCGCGCTCGAACACGCGCAGGATGTTCCCCGGCTGCCCGATCTCGAAACGGGGCAGCGGGTCCAGGTAGGGCAGGCTGCCCTTCTTCACGATCTCATCCTGGGTCGGCGGCGGCACGCTCTGGAGCCGCCGCGGGAGCCCCTCGGGGCCGTAGCTCTCGCCGAACCGCCCGAGCTTCAGGGGGAACACGCCGTTGTTGTACGGGATCGCCGCGTAGAGCATGGCGCCGGTCGTCATCATGCTCTTCTCGACCGCCGCCACCTCGCCGGGGTGGCAGCCCGCCGTCCCGCACGTCGCGCGCGCGACGCGAAGGTCCCCGGGATTCACGAAGCGGACGAACTCCCAGCTCTCCCGGAGCCACTCGGTGTAGACGCGCTCGGGGTTGGCCGACGTCTTGAAGAGGTCGCGAAAGCGCGGCGCGACGTGCGCCGCCTGCTTCGCCGTCTCGTACGCCGCCTCGCCCGGCTTCGTCCCGGCGGGCACGGCCGGCCCGGCGTTCCCCCCGTGGCAGTCGGTGCAGCCGAGCTTGACCACGGGGGAGTCGTGCATGGTCTTCGCATCGGTCGCGGTGTGGCAGGATCCGCACCCCGCGCTCTTCCGCGCCACATCCGCGTCGCTCTGCCTGTTCAGCTCCCCGGCCGCCGCCACCATCTCCTCGATGGGCACGCGCGGTGCGGCACGGGTGCACCCGACCACCACGAGGGCCACCAGGGCCCCGAGCCCCGCCAGGCTCAGGGCGAGCCGGCCGAGAAAGGGAGGACGCGCGGCACGCCACATGGTCAGGGCTCCCTAGTGCGGGTCAGATCGCGGAACCCACGCTGTTCCGCACGGCAAAGGGCACATGGGCACGGCGCTAGTACGTCAGGGTCAGCTGCGCGAACGCCGAGTACAGCAGCGACGATCCCTCGTAGATGTCCCGGAACCCCTTGCCCGGGACAAACGCGGCGAACCCGGCCGTCAACACGACGTTGTCGATCAGGAGCGGGCGGTACTGGATCCCGAGGCTGGCGTCCCACCCGATCTCCTCGTCCACTTTCCGCTGGAAGAGGAGCTGCTCGAGGACGTCGGTCTCCTGGAACCGCAGGTAGTTGAGGTTCAAGAAGGTCCGGAGCTTCGGCGTGAGGTTGGCGTCCAACCCCACGTTGAAGAGGAAGAGCCCGGGGTTCACGAAGTTGGCCTGGCCCTGCTCCTTGCTCGAGCGCAGCGTGGGGAAGAGGCTGTTCCGACCCTTCAGGCCCACCCGGGTCTGCGTGAGCGCAATCCCCTGCCGGCCCCAGAAGCTGAACGCGCCGCCGGCGAAGTTCGGGTTGTCCACGATCGCATCGAACCCGCGCCCGGTGTCGTCGTTCGGATTCCCGTCACCGGACGCCCAGAGGAACGACGCCTTGGGGCGCAGCCAGTCGACGTCGACCGACGCCTCCAGGGCCACCATCTGCGCGTTCAGGTCGATGTCGCGCGCCGGGATGGGGCTGAAGCTGTCCCGCCCGAAGACCTGGTAGAAGGCATGGGTCAGGTTGAGGCGCCCGATGTGACCGTCCCCGGTCCAGCCGAGGTAGTACGCGTCGATGGTGTGCGGGCGGGGCTGGCAGTTGCCCGTCCCCGCGCCGTTGCAGATGCCCCCGATGGGCGACGGCCGCACGATGGCGCCGTTGTCGTCGAACTGGGTGCTGGCGTTGTCGCGGTTGTAGTGGAAGGAGAGCTGCGCCGTGTAGCCCGGCCAGACGAAGTCCTGGTAGTAGGCGTTGGCTACCACCACGTGCTGGTGGCGCGAGTCCAAGCTCGCCAGCCCACTGTTGGTGTCCTTCTCCAGCATGTAGAAGTAGGCGAGGTTGTACTGGAGGCGGTTCGCGAAGTAGTTCCCGAACAGGCGCCCGCCGAGCTCGCCGTCGGCGAACATGAACCCCCGGAAATCGCTGAGGAACGGCTGGATGCCCGCTTTCACGGACACGAAGTCGTAGTGGGGCGAGAGGTCGGCGAGATGGTACTCGACCGATGCCTCCAGCAGCGTCGTGAAGGAGTCGAGGCGGGTTGTGCCCTCGCGGGGGTTGACGTCGACGATCCCGGTCTCCCGCGTGTCCACGTAGTTGAGGTTGACGATGGGCGTGATCCGGATCTCGAAGTCGCGCGGGCGGAACGCCGCCACCCCTTTGAACAGCTCGAGCTGGAGGATCCAGTTCTGGACGAAGACGTACTGCTCCCCCTGCCCGAAGAAGGGCGTGCTCTGCGGCCGCGCCGACGCCGCCCCGCTCGGCGTCGGGAGCTTGCGCGCCTCGAACAGCGTGTCGCTGACCCCCGTCACCGAGAAGAAGAGATCCTGGCCGAAGATCGGGTAGTCGCCCTTGAGGACGTTCTGCCGGTATGGGTTCCACCACTCGCCCTCCACGTAGGGCACGTCGAACGCGCGCCCGTACCGGTCCCAGCGCGGGAACCCGATCCGCCACCGGTCGGGTCGGGGCACGAAGTCGGAGCCCGTCTGCTCCGGCGTGGGGATGCCCGAGGGAGGCACCGTGAAGCCGAGCGGCGGATCCATCGGGGTCTGAAGCGGAGGTCCGGGCGGCGCCGTCGGCCGGACGGGCGGCGGGGTGGGCGTCTCCGGCTTGGCAGGCTCGGCGGGCTTCTCCTCTTCCGTCGTCCCGGGACGCCGCGGCAGCCGCTGGGCCCACCGAGGGTGCGGCGCGCCGCTCTCACCGGCGCCGTCGCGTTCGGCCCGCGGAGCCTCCGTGGTCTCACCCCACGCGCCCGGCGGAGCCAGCGCCAGACACAGGACCGTCAGGCTCCAGATTCCGACGGCGCGCCGTCTGCTCACGGTGTCGGCGCCCTCCTTGAGCAACGAGGAGCTGCAAGCGAGTCCGCGTTCCGGGCCGAGCCGTTCCTACTTAGCACACTCGCCTGAGCGGTGGCAACCCCCCCTTGCGCGTACTGCGCGTACCCTGCAGGCCACGCCGTCAGAGGTCCACGCGCTCGTAGGCCGGCAGGGTCAGGAACTCGACGAACGCCCCGCTCAGGGCCACCGCCTCGAAGATCTCGACGGCGTCGGCGAAGCGGCTCCGCGCGTACGCCGCCTCGCCGAGGGTCCGCCGCACCGTCCCGAGCTCTTCGTCCTTGACGCGCCGCACGAGCTCCCGCGTCACCGCCGGACCTTCTCGCAGCGCACGTCGATGGTGGACCCACTGCCAGACCTGGGAGCGGGAGATCTCGGCGGTCGCCGCATCCTCCATCAGGTTGTTGATCGCCGCGGCGCCGACCCCGCCGAGCCAGGAGGCGAGGTACTGGAGACCGACCGACACGTTGGTGCGAAGGCCGGCCTCGGTGATCTCGCCGCCGGGGACCCGGACGTCCAGGAGATCCGTGGCGGTCACGACCACGTCCTCGCGCCGGCGGTCGAGCTGGTGGGCGCGACCCCCGAGCGCCTCCTCGAACACGTCGCGGGCGACGGGGACGAGGTCCGGGTGGGCGACCCACGTCCCGTCGAAGCCGTCCGCCGCCTCGCGGAGCTTGTCCTCGCGCACCCGGGCCAGCGCCACCTCGTTGACCGCCGGGTCCCGGCGGCTCGGGATGAAAGCGGCCATCCCCCCGAGGGCGTAGGCCCCGCGCCGGTGGCAGGTCCGGACCAGGAGCTCCGTGTAGGCCCGCATGAACGGGACCGTCATCGTGACCTGGGCCCGGTCCGGCAGGACGAACGCCGGCCGGTTCCAGAACTTCTTGATGATGCTGAACATGTAGTCCCAGCGCCCGGCGTTGAGCCCGCTGGCGTGCTCGCGCAGCTCGTACAGGATCTCGTCCATCTCGAACGCCGCCAGGATCGTCTCGACGAGCACCGTGGCGCGGATGGTCCCCCGGGGGATCCCCAGCGCGTCCTGGGCGAAGACGAACACGTCGTTCCACAGGCGCGCCTCGAGGTGGCTTTCGAGCTTGGGGAGATAGAGGTAGGGGCCGCTCCCCCGCGCGAGCAGCCGTCGCGCGTTGTGGAAGACGTAGAGGCCGAAGTCGAAGAGGCTTCCGGACACGGGCGCCCCGTCGACGAGGACGTGCCGCTCCACGAGGTGCCAGCCGCGGGGCCGCACCAGGAGGGTCGCCACCCGATCGCCCAGCCGGTAGCGCTTGCCCTCCGGGCTCGTGAACTCGATCGTCCGCTCGATGGCGTCGATGAGGTTCGCCTGGCCCTGGACCATGTTGGTCCAGGTGGGCGTGTGGGCGTCTTCGAAGTCCGCCATGAAGACGTCCGCCCCCGAGTTCAGGGCGTTGATGACCATCTTGCGCTCGGCCGGGCCGGTGATCTCCACCCACCGCTGGCGGAGATCCGGCGGGGCGGGGGCCACCGTCCACTCGGTCGCGCGAACCGCCCGCGTGGCCGCGAGGAAATCGGGCCACGCCCCGGCGTCCAGCTCAGCTTGCCGCTCCGCCCGCCGCCGGAGCAGGGCGGCCCGGGCGGGTCCGAACTCGCGCTCGAGCCGCGCGACGAAGGCGAGCGCCTCCGGCGACAGGATCTCACCGAATCGCCCCTCGACGGGGGCCCGGACCTCGACGCCGTCCAGGGTCGACATGCCGATACTCCCTCCGGTGGCTCAGAGGCTGCCACGTCCGTGGGCCGCGGCCCCGACGAGCCCGCCGCTCGGTCGGGCGTGCGGATTGCCGCCATCGTACACCCAGACCTCGCGACCGACATGCGGCGGCGCCGGGAGCGCCGCCCGGGCAACGTCCGCGCGATGGACCGGGAGGGAGTGGGCCACCGCGCGGACGCGGAGAGGCCGACGGCCTAGTGCGTCGCGCGTCGCGCCTCGCCGAACCCGTCGGAGGCGCAGAGCCGGTCGGCCGCGCCCGGGACGAACCGCCGCTCGAGCTCCTGGAAGTGCCCAACGCGGGCGACCACGTGATGGCTCTCGGTCGGATGTCCCGTCTTGAGCCGCTCGAGGGCCCACTGGGCCGCCTCCTGGTTCTTGACCAGGTCCTCCATGGCGTTCCAGACCGCGTACATCGCGGCGTGGGCGCCGAACAGCGTGATGAAGATGAAGCGGTAGCCGAGCTCGCCCAGCTCCCGAAAGGTGAGCGGGGTCGGATCCACGCCCCACCGGAACGAGGACGAGTAGTTGAAGGCCAGCGGGAGCCCCGGATGCGTCTTGCCGATGGCCTCGGCGAACACCTCGGCCGGTTGTCGGGCGGGGCTCGAGAGCTCGCACCAGACGAGGTCCACCCCGAGGTCCGCGTACGCTCGCCCGCGCCAGATGGCCTCCTCCATGCTCCCGCCCACCGCGCCGTAGGCATCGGTGCGGGCGATCACGACGAAGTCCCGGTCGAGCCGATCCCGCTCGGCGATGGCCGCCCGAAACTTGCCGCACGCGTCCTCGCGGGAGACGATGGTCTTTCCCGCGATGTGCCCGCAGCGCTTGGGGTACTGCTGGTCCTCGAGATGGATCCCCGCGACACCGGTCTTGACGTACTCGGCCACCGTGCGCATCGTGTTGAGCGCGGAGCCGTAGCCGTCATCGGCGTCGGCGATGACCGGGATCTCCACGGCGCTGGCGATCATCGAGGCCGTCCGGGCCATCTCGGTCATCGTGAGGAATCCCATGTCCGGCCACCCGTTCAGCATCGCCACCGAGTACCCGCTCATGTAGATGGCCTTCAGCCCCACCCGCTCCGCCAGCTGCGCGTCCAGAGGCGAGTAGATCCCCCCGGTGAACACGTAGGGCTCGCTCTCTAGCAACCGGCGAAACTGCTTGCCTGGACGCTCCATCATTCCCTCCTTGTCACCGGCGCGGGCCGCGCCTGCGTCACCGTGCGCGGCCGGCCCGTCGGCGCTCTTCGCCCGTGCACGGCAGGCACGTCGCCCCGGTTCCGGCCGGCTCGGCGCAGGCGGGGCAGCAGGGCCGCCCACAGGCGACACAGCGCCAGCTCTCGTAGAAGTGGCTCAACCCGTCTCCGCACCAGCAGTGGTCGTGCATGGCGTCCTCCTCGTTTCCGCGGGTCTCCGGCGGGCGTGGAACGCATGCCCCCCAGTCTGGCCGATGGATCCCCGCATGATCAAGCTTATTGACTTTATCGTTTCGATCATGAATCTTGATCACCCGTGGAGATCGCCCAGGTCGAGACGTTCCTGGCGGTGGGGACCTTCGGGGGATTCCGCCGCGCGGCGGACGCCCTCCGAGTCACCCAGCCCGCGGTCAGCGCCCGGATCAAGGCGCTCGAGGCGTCGCTCGGCGTCGCCCTCTTCGAGCGGGGCCGGGGCGGCCTCACCCCGTCGGCGGCCGGCCGGGCGCTCCGTCCGCATGCCGAGCAGCTCCTCCGGGCGGTGGCCCTCGCCCGCCAGGCCGTGCACCAGCTCCGCCCCGCGAGCGCCGGGGCGCTCCAGATCGCCGCCGCCCTGTCCATCTGCGCGTACCTCCTCCCCGACGTCCTCAAGCGCTTTCAGGCCGCGCACCCGAGCGTCTTCGTCACGGTCCGCTCGGGTCACTCGAAGGAAGTCCTCGAGATGGTCCTCCGCGGGGAGGCCGAGATCGGCCTCGCCCGCTCGCTCCACCATCCCGCCGTCGAGACGCTGAGCCTGCGCGACGACCCGCTCATCCTAGTCCGGCACCGGGCGCACCCCTTCCTCCGGACGCGACGGGCCAGGCTGACGGAGGTCGCCGAGTGCCCCCTCGTCTTCTTCGACCGCGGCTCGAGCGACTGGACGCTGACGCACGGGCTCTTCCGGCGCGCCGGCCTCGTCCCCAACGTCGTCCTCGAGGTGGAGACGATCGAGACGGCGAAGAAGATGGTGGAGCGAGGGCTAGGGCTGGCCTTCCTCCCCCAGCTCGCGGTGGCCCGGGAGCTCCGTCGGGGGACCTTCGTCGCCGTCGAGATCGCGGACGCGGAGCCTCTCAGCCGGAGTCTCGACGTGATCCATCCGCGGCACCGCTCGCTGAGCCCCGAGGCCCTCGCCTTCCTCGGCGCCCTCCGGGCCGCCGCCCGGGACGTGGCGGCGCCCGGCCACCGCGGACGGTATCCCGGCCGCGCTACACGAGGCGGGCGCGGAGGCGGGAGCTCGCGAAGTCGACCACCATCACCATCGCCACCGTGACCATTAGCACGGTGGAGGCGGCCGGGTAGTCGATCATGCGGAGGTAGGTCTGGAGGTAAAAGCCGATGCCCCCCGCGCCGACGAATCCGAGGATGGTCGCCGCGCGGATGTTCGACTCGAGCCGGTACAAGATGTACGAGAGGAACAGGGGCAGGACCTGCGGGAGAACCCCGAACCGGAGGACCTGCAGCCGCGTGGCCCCCGTCGCCGTGATGGCATCGGCAGGCCCCGGGTCGATCCCTTCGATGGTCTCGGAGTAGAGCTTGGCGAGCGAGGTCGTGGTGTAGGCCACCACGGCCAGGACCCCGGGAAACGGCCCGAGGCCCACCGCCGCGACGAACAGGAGCGCGTACACCAGCGTGTCGATGCTCCGGAGAAAGTTGAGGACGGCGCGCGCGGGGTAGAAGACGGCCCGCGGCACCACGTTCCGGGCCGACAGGAACCCCAACGGCACCGCCAGCCCCGCGGACGCTGCCGTCCCGAGCACCGCGATCTCCACCGTCTTGAGCGCGCCTTCCAGCGCCGCCGGGAGCACCGCGAGGTCGGGCGGGATCATCCGGCGGACGAAGTCGAGCATCCACGGGATCCCGCGGGCGAAGCGCACGGGGTCGGCGCCCGTGTCCCAGGCGGCCAAGCCCAGAATCACCAGGGCAGTGAGGAGCGTCGCGCGGCTCCGGCTCACGCGGGTTCCCCGTCCCCGTAGATCGCGTCGACGACCGACGCGGTCACTTTCTCGGGCGGGCCGTCGAAGCAGATGCGGCCGGCCTGGAAGCCCACGATGCGTGTCCCGTACTCAAGCCCGGTCTCGAGCTGATGCTGGCTGACGACCAGGGTCAGCCCGCTCTCCTGGTTGATGCGCTTCAGGATCCCCATGATGCTCCCCGTCAGCGCCGGGTCGAGGCTCGCCGTCGGCTCGTCCCCCAGGATCACGCTCGGCTCCTGGGCCAGCGCCCGGGCGATGGCCACCCGCTGCTGCTCCCCGCCGGAGAGGGTGTCCGCGCGCCGCTCGGCGAACTCGGCGAGCCCCACTTGGGCGAGGCACTCGCGGGCGAAGGCGCGGTCCCGGGCGGGAAACCGGCCGAGGAGGCTGGGCACGGGCGGCACGTAGCCGAGGCGACCCGCCAGCACGTTTTCGAGCACGGACGCCCGGCGCACCAGGTTGAACTGCTGGAAGATCATCCCGATCTGGCGGCGCACCTGCCGCAGCGCGGCGGGGTCCGCGCCAGTGACCGCGCGGCCCGCCACGTGCACCGAGCCGGCCGTGGGCTCGACGAGGCGATTAATCGAGCGCAGGAAGGTCGTCTTCCCGGCTCCGCTCCGGCCGATGATCACGACGAACTCGCCGGCGGCGACGGTGAGGTCGACGCCGTAGAGGGCGACGGTGGCGGGCGGCAGGACGACCCGGAGCCCCCGAATCTCGATCATCGGGGGCACGGGAACTCCGGGACGCGGCGCGGGTCGACCGGGACCGCCGTTCGGTGGACGCTCAGCGCTTCGGACGCCAGCCGACGAGGTCCATGGCGGCGCGGACGGGGTCGAAGGCCCGATCCTCCACCGGCTCGAACCCGTCGATGTCGTAGAGCTTCTTGAGGAGCGGCTCGTACTGCGGCCCGCGCATCTGGAGGAGGGCGTCACGGATCTTCGTCACGAGCACCGGATCGAGGCCCTCCCGCCCGGCGATCCCGCCCTCAGGGATCGGGTCGGTCTCGGCCACCCAGGTGAGCTTCTCGCGCTCGGCAGGGTCCTTGAGGTACTGCTCCCTCGCCATGTCGAAGGAGGCCACCGCGTCGACGTGCCCCTTCAAGAGCGCCTGGAGGGCGGCATCGTGCGCCCCCGTGAAGACGGCCTCCTTGAAGAAGGTCTTGGGGTCGCGGTTCTGGACGAGGCCCTTCTTGATGAGCAGCACCATCGGCCAGACGTACCCCGACGTGCTCGCCGGGTCCACGAACGCGAGGGTCTTCCCCCGCAGCTCCTCCAGGGTCTTGATCCCCGAGTCCTTGCGGACGTAGATCCGGGACTTGTACGACGTGTTCCCGTGCCAGCGGTCCTGCGCAATGATCATGGCCTTGGCCTCGCGGTTGGCCAGCACGTAGCCCGCCGGATGGAGGAAGGCGAGATCGGCGGTCCTGTTGCGGAGCGCCTCTACGACCGCCGCGTAGTCGGAGGCGACCGTGACCCGGACGGGCTGTCCGACGAGCTTGCCGAGGGCGAGGGCGAACTCCTCGCCCGCCGCGAGAAGGTCCGTCGGCTTCTGGGACGGGGTCAGCACGAGGTGCAGCGGCCTGGGTGCCTGCGCGTGCCCCGTCCCCTCGCCGAACGCGACCCCGAGCGCGCTCAGCGCCAACACGATCAACCAAGACCGTCGCATCATGGTCGGTCTCCTCTCCCAAGACAACGAGGCCGGACCACTGGGCCGCGGTCCGGCGTCGAGCCTTGGCTCCTTCCGAGAGCCTCCCTACGCTGGCATGACCCAGGTCAGGTTCGGGCGGTCGGCAGCGAGGCGGTCTGCCCTCTCAGCTCGGCTTCCCCGAGCTCCCGCGACCTCGAAGGTGAGTCTACCGGGGGGTCGGAGCCCCGTCAATCCTGACCTGAAACTTCACGCGGCGGCAGCTTTCGGCACCAGAGTGTAGCCGAGGGTCCTGGCTGTTTCGGCGAGTGCGGCCAGGCGCCTGGTCTGGAACTGGTGGTCGTACGCCTGTTCCCCGA
>Ga0073934_10004994_pt1 | contig 21254 bp, 17 predicted proteins | sample LarsenN4metaG_FD_76834 | JGI IMG/M metagenome (GOLD analysis project Ga0073934, IMG submission 76834) | Hot spring sediment bacterial and archeal communities from British Columbia, Canada, to study Microbial Dark Matter (Phase II) - Larsen... ...
ATGCTGAGATCGACGTTCGCCGCGATGGTTCGCACGGAGCCATCCATGAACATCACGTTGACGATTCCACCGCTGTGGTAACTTCTGCTCGTCACGGCGGAGTAACTCGGCTTGGTTGCCGATGAGCCCTCGACCTGCGTCAACAAGTCGATATCGACCGCAGCGCCGCCCACGTTAAACGGCACGTTCGTGTTAGGCGTTAGTACAAAGGAGAAACCGCATTGATGCGACGGGGAGTCGCTCCACTCGGTGTGACCAATTTCACCCCGATATGAGCCGGTGCTCGCCAGGGCAGCGACTGCTGCGGCGTCCGCCGGATACGGCGCCCCCATGGCAGCCGGCATTGCGCTGTTGCGAACATAATGCTGATACGCTTTGACCTCGGCGAAGCCGATGGTGTTGCTCATGCCGTCGCGGAAGTCGGTCGCCCGCGTTTGTCGATTGACTGGAAACGCACCGTCGCCGCCCTCGCCGGTCGTGGGATTCCAGACGAACCATGTGCCATAATTGGCGGCGTAATTGAGCGGGTAGGTGAATTTCCCTCCGCCATGGTCGCGTATCTTGTCGCGCGATTCGCTGGGACACATGTAGATCGCGATGCGCTGCCGAATCACATTGAGCTGCGTTCCCGGTATTGCGTTCAGATCGATCAACGCGTACAGGTTGCCTTGTTCCAGAAACGGCAGCAAGCGTGCCTGCACGGAATACACGTCATTGGCCACGGTGCCGACCGGGTAGATGCCGGCCGGCGGATATTTCTGGGCAACGCTTTCGTAATTATGCACCGCCAGCCCGATCTGCTTCAGGTTGTTCTGGCACTTTGCTCGATTGGCGGCCTCGCGCACTTTCTGCACGGCCGGCAGGAGCAGCCCGATCAAAATCGCAATGATGGCGATCACAACGAGTAATTCAATGAGCGTGAATGCAGATCGGCGAAACATCGGCTTTCTCAAGATGGCTCGACTGCGCTGTCCAATTGGACGGTAATGAACGATCGGCGAAAAGTCAACCATCTGCACAAAGCGATCGGGTTACGGCTTGATCGAACGCAGCTTCAGTTCCAGAAGCGTCAAAAAAACCGCGGCCAGCACCAACACGATTCCCCACAAAACCACGCCATATTTTCGCACAAACGGTCGTCGCATGTCTTGTCTCTGCCGATGATTGCTCTGGATTGATTTACGAAGCGATTCCGCCTTTGGAACGGCAACTACCGGCGAATATGGCAACGCAAATCGAACTCGCGCACCAGTGCTTCGACTCGCGGCGCCGCCGCCTCATAGCATTCGGGCGACATGGTCAGCGTTACTTCGACTTCCGCCGCCGCCGGCGGTTCCGAGGGCAATTCCTCCACTGGCTGCAACTGCAGCGACTTCAGATCGCTCGCGTCAAAGCCGGTCAGCGGCAGTTCCGGCAAGTCGCACAACTCGCGCAGCAATTGTGCGAGTTTCTGAGGGTCGAACGTGCTTTGCGCCTCTCGGTTGTTGAGCACGACGTTGAGCGACTTTTCGCGCGGCAGACTGAGCCGAACCACGGAGACGGGGACGGATTCGATGCCGAGTTGCCGCAGGATTTGCAATCGCAAATGGCCGCCGACGATGTGGCCGGTGATTTCATTCCAGACCAATGGCTCGACCAGTCCGAACTCGCGTACGCTGGCGGCCAGCTTTTCGTAGGCCGAATCGCCCGGTTTCAGCGCTCGCCGTGGGTTGTATGGCGCCGGCTTTAGCTCATCCAGCGGCATGGTGCGAAATTCCAGTTGCATGGCGATACTCCTTTGAAGTGGCGATGAGAGGTGTGTCCGCAATCAGTTCGCCCGGCCAAAAGATCGAGCCGAGCGTGCCAGTTCCTGTGGCGAATGCGCGCCGCCCGCGCCGGGTCCAGCGGCGAATACAGCGGTCAGCGCAACAAAGTTATGATCCTTTCGCTGAAATGCAAATCGATAAAAAAAGGAACGGGACATGCCGATGCCTTGTCACCCCATGGCGGCGGACAGCTGTCATGGGCGTGCGGCTCTTCTACATCTAACTGAGGTGTTTCCGTCCTCGCCGCCGGGATTGCGCCAGGATCGGTGTTGTTCTGAGCGGTGAATTGATCGTTGATTCGATGAGCATTCCAGTTTCTACGTTATCGGCCAAGGATTTCGCCAGCGACCAAGAAGTCCGCTGGTGCCCCGGCTGCGGCGACTACGCAATCCTCGCCGTGCTGAAGAAAGTGCTGGCCGGCCTCGGTGTGCCGCGCGAAAAGATCGTCTTCGTTTCCGGCGTGGGCTGTGCCAGTCGGCTGCCGTATTACCTGCAGACGTACGGCTTTCACACGATCAGCGGCCGAGCGCCGACCATCGCCACCGGCCTCAAGGCGGCGCGGCCCGAACTGTCCGTTTGGGTCGTTACTGGCGACGGCGACGGCATCGGGGCCGGCAGCAACCACTTGATCCACGCACTGCGTCGCAACGTCGATATCAAGATTCTTCTGTTCAACAATGAAGTCGCAGGTTTGAGCAAGGGACAGTACTCCCCGACGACGCGGATCGGTACGCTGACGCGTTCGAGCCCGAAGGGAGCCTCGGAAACACCGATCCGGCCGGCCGCGCTTGCATTGGCGGCCGAGGCTACCTTCGTTGCCCGGACGATCGATACGGACGGCGAACACCTGGCGAAAGTGCTCGAAGCCGCTGCGACTCATCGCGGCAGCGCCTTCGTGGAGATCCTGCAGAATTGCAAAATCTTTAACGACGGCGTCTTCGAATACGCAACCGACAAGAGCATGAAGGCCGATGCCGCCCTCTATCTTGAACACGCCAAGCCGCTGTTGTACGGCAAGGACCGCAATCGCGGCCTTCGCCTCAATGGACTCGACCTCGAAGCCGTCGAACACAACGGCCGAATCGGCGACGATGTGCTCATTCACGATGAAAACGCTGCCCGCCCGACATTGGCACAGCTACTGGCGGGCCTGAGCTGGCCCGATTTTCCCGAGTGTTTCGGCATTTTTCGCCGCATTTCCCGACCGACGTTCGAGGATCAATTCGCTCACCTGACCGCCGACGGCCGAGGCAAGCAAAAGCTCACCGTGGCCGACTTGTTCAAATCGGACGATACGTGGAAGATTGAAAAAGCCAGGTGAACTTTTCCGGCGCCCGTCTCGATGAGAAAGCGTGATCCATACGCCAGTTTGCCATACAGGTAGTGAGTTCCTCAAACGGAATAGTCGAGTCCCAAGACCGCGTTCTTTTCACTGCCGGAAGTGATTTCGCCTTGTCGGCGGTGCAAAGGCGCGAGATACTACTCAGCGGACAACTCGCCTGGACGACATTCGACTCGAATTATTTGCAGGTCAGCGCCGTATGCCCGCGAGCAGGCCGCAATCAACCACGTGGTGGCGTGTTCATGACACCTCGCGCTGAAGTTGCCGTTTCGACAACGCATGAGCTCCTCGTGGGCTTGTTGGCGCGGCAACTGGACCTCGTGAAGCACGACCACTTGCTAACGGCCTGGCAGGTCTGGCAGAAAGATCGCAAACGGCAATTGACCTGGGTGCTTTTCGAATTGGAGTTCATCAGCTCGGATACGCGCCGCCTGCTCGAAGTATTAAGCCGGCATCATATCGCCGCCCACGACAATGACGTGGACGAAAGCCTGGCGGCCGTGCTGGCTCTGGATGGCGTGCCGTCCTCCTTGCACGGTCTGTGCGCTCTGGATCCGGAGATTGCACCGAAACTGCCGCCCGTCATGGCGATGATGAACACCAAACAGGTGCGAGTGACGCCATTGGAATCGTCGGTCGAGTTCGAACTGCCGGTGGAAGATCCGGCCCAGCGTTATCGCATCTTGCGGCCGTTGGCGGTGGGCGGCGTCGGTTCGATCACGCTCGCCGAGGATTCGCAGCTGCACCGTGAAGTGGCGCTGAAAGAAATTCAGGCGCGAATTGCCGATGATCCGGTCAGCCGGGAACGATTCATTCAAGAAGCAGAGATTACCGGCCAACTCGAACATCCGGGCGTGGTTCCGGTTTACAGCCTCGGCATGCACGCCGACGGCCGGCCTTTTTACAGCATGCGCTACGTTCAAGGAGAGACGTTCCACGCGGCGATTCAACGGTATCACAAGACCGGCGGCAAGCGGCTGCCCTCGCAGCGCAAGATCGAATTTCGCGGCTTGCTCACGCGTTTTGTCGCTATTTGCGAAGTGGTGGCGTATGCACACGCACGCGGCGTGATCCATCGCGACGTCAAACCGGCGAATGTGCTGCTGGGGAACTTCGGTGAAACGCTCGTAGTCGATTGGGGCTTGGCGAAGAAGCTCACGCCTTCGAAGGACGCGCCGGCCGGCACGTCGACCGACCTCATCCGTACGGCCACGGAACGGGACACAACCAAAACCGTAATGGGCCAGATTGTCGGCACACCGGCCTACATGAGCCCGGAACAGGCCGGCGGCCACGTCGATTTGATGGGCCCTGCCAGCGACATTTACAGCCTTGGCGCGACGCTCTACGAACTGCTGACGGGGCAGGCGCCGTTCGTGACCATGTCGGCGGATATGTACCTGCGCATTCAACGGGGCGAGTTTCCGTCGCCACGACAATTAAAGCCGGACGTGCCGCCTGCGCTCGACGCGATTTGCCGCAAGGCGCTGGCGCTCAAGCCGGCCGATCGCTATGCGACCGCGCAGGAACTGGCCCGGGACATCGAGCGCTGGCTGGCCGATGCGCCGGTCGCGGTTCATACCGAATCGCTGCGCGAACGGCTGTCGCGCTGGGGCCGGCTGCACAAAGTGGCCATTGCCGAATGGACCGCGCTGGTGCTGACGGCCATCGTCGCACTGGCGATCAACCTCTATGCGATGCACCAGGAACGCGTCGATCGCCGGCAAGCACAGGCGGATCTGGATATTCGAACCCAGGAGCTGAATCGCGAGCGCGCCCGCAGTGAAACGGCCGCCATGGACCTTCGCGAGAACCTGGATATCCTGGCTGAAGCTTTGATCGAGCGCGGCGACCACGTTCGCGCTTCGCGCGTTGCCGAGGATCTTGTGCAATTGACCCGGCAACCGGCCGATTCCTGGCGGGCGGCTGTGATCCTGGCTCAATGTTCGCGGCTTACGGCCAAGGAACCCGAGACGGCGTCGGAATATGGCCGGCGGGCCGTCGATCATCTTCGAGCCGCGATCCATGACGGGCATCCGATTTCCCGGCCTCTGCAATCCGAGCCGCAGTTCGCGCCGCTACGAGCGCGACCCGATTTTCAAGAACTGGTTCGGCGCACCTCGCCATCCAAGTCGTGATTGCATTCACGCGTACAATAACCAATCGCCCGTGCCATCTCACCCCGGGTGAGTCCCATGAGCATTCCGCTGTCGATCGCCATTTTTGGCGCGTCGGGTGATCTAACGGCGCGAAAACTGATTCCAGCGCTGTACCGCAATTACATCAAAAAACGCTTGCCGCCCGACACTCGGATCGTTGGAATCGCCCGGACCAAGCATTCGGCCAGCGCTTTTCACGATGACTTGGAACAGGGCATCCTCGCCGATGACCAGCCCGAATTCGACCGGCCCACGTGGGAAGAATTCGTTCGGCTGGTGGATTACATCCCCGCCGATGCCACGTCGAAAACCGGTTTGAACGCACTGGCCGAATGGCTGGCTCGTCGCGAAGGTCGAGGGGCCGCCAATCGCGTTTACTACCTTTCGGTCGCGCCGCAGCTGTACGAGCCGATTGCGATGAACCTCGTCGCCCATGGCATGGCCGCGGAAACGAATGGCTTTCGGCGCCTGGTGATTGAAAAACCGTTTGGCCGCGATCGCCAAAGCGCCGCCGACCTTAATCGCCGGCTTCACGAGCATTGGGACGAAAAACAGCTTTATCGAATCGACCATTACCTCGGTAAAGAGACCGTGCAAAACATCCTGGCGTTTCGCTTTGCCAATACGCTTTTCGAACCGCTGTGGAATCGCGAGTTCATCGACCACGTTCAAATTACGGTCGCGGAGAAATTGCCTGTGGGCGATCGGGGGGACTACTACGACGCCAACGGCGTGCTCCGCGACATGTTTCAAAATCACCTGCTGCAGGTTCTTGCCCTGGTAGCGCTCGAATGTCCGAATCGCTACGACGCCTATTCGCTTCGCAATGAAAAGTTGAAAGTGCTGGAGGCGGTTGCCGCAAATTCGGCCGCCGATGTAAAGGATAACCTGGTGGCGGGTCAGTACAGGGGTTATCTCGGTGAAAAGGGAGTCAAGGAGAAATCGCGCATGCCGACATTCGCGGCGTTGCGCTTGTGGGTCAACAACGCGCGCTGGAAGGGAGTGCCGTTCTACCTACGCTCCGGCAAGGCGCTGGCGCAACGATTAAGTGAAGTCGTGATTCAGTTTCGCTGCCCGGCCCATTTGCCTTTCACCATGTCGGCGGGCGATGTTCTCGAATGCAACCGGCTGACGCTGCGCATTCGACCGAATGAGGGCATCCGCCTCAACTTCCAGTTGAAAGTTCCGGACGGCAGCGAGAGCGTCCGGCTTCAGCCGGCCGATCTGGCGTTCGATTACCGGAGCGAATTCGGTCCGGGCGCCTTGCCCGAGGCCTACGAGCGGTTGTTGCTCGATGTGATCGCCGGTGACGCGGCTCTCTTCATGCGGCACGACGAAGTCGAGCGCGCCTGGGAGATCATGGATCCGTTCATCGCCGCCAGCGAATCGCCCGATCAGCCGGCGCCGCATGCGTACGAACGCGGCACGTGGGGCCCGGCCGGCGCCGATGCATTCATCGAAGCCTCGGGCCGCCGTTGGCAAAATGCGTAACTATCGGACCCGGCTTTCGAGCCGCAGGAACTGACCGGCGAGCACCGTGATCAGAACGCCCCGCGAAAAGTACAAAAACGCCTGGGCCCCTTTGGGGTGTGCAAGGATTTCCAACAGGCCATACGCCCCCAGCACGGCGAGCCCGACCGTAACGGCGCCCAGGATCACTTTCGGCCAGAAGCGAACACAGCGCAATGTGCTGATCGTCGGCATCACCAGCTGGCAAAAGTACAGCGCGATCAGCATGCCGAAAATATTGACGACGGCCCAAAACAACAATCCGGCCAACGCCCCCAGGAGAATCGCGCCGACGATTAACGCCTCGACTTTCTCCTTGAACAAAAGCGCCTGGCGGCCGAATCGGCTGAGCATGAGCGTCAGATTGCACAGCGGAGACGCACACCAGGTCATCACGGCGAAAGCGAAGTAGGCAATGAGCAATGGAATCACGAACGGCTTGAGCGCCGGAACTGCATCGGCGACTCGAGACAACACTTGCTGCGCGATCAATGCGCCGATCAGGATCGCCAGTTGCACGCCGCGCTGCAGCCCGCTCATCCAAAGAAAGTAACGCAGCATCAGGCCGTACAGCGGGTTTCGCGCTTTGAGCGCTTCGATCATTCCCAGCCGTGCAAATTCATTCCCCGGGTCGAGCCGCAACGATTCGCGAAAATGTTCGAGTGCTTGACGGGAATTTCCTTCGTGGAGCAAGCGCCAACCTTCGTTGGCGTGCCCGAGGGAATCTTCCGGATCGAGGGCCAAAAGATCTTTCGTCGTGTGAGCGGCCTCGGCGCGGCGGCCCAGCTTGGTCAACGCCATGGCGCGAACATTCAGGCAACCCACATGCTCCGGATCGTTCAGCAGGCCGTCGTCCGATGCTGCAAGCGCGCCGGCCCAGTCCGACTGAGCGTGTCGAATCAAACCCAGCAGGGCAAAGTGATTGGAGTCGTACGGATCGAGGCGAATGGCTTCGTGGATCGCGATTTCGGCGGCTCGGCATCGATCGCTGCCGAATAGCGCCCGGGCGAGCGCCGCATGAGCGCCTGATGCATCCGGTTCGAGGCGGATGGCCTGTTCTGCGATCGGAATCGCTTCCTCGAATCGTTCCAGGTTGCTCAAACAGTCGGCCAGGGCGACGTGCGCAAGAAAACTTTCCGGGTCCAGCGCCAGCGCCTGGCGCAGTTCCTTTTCGGCAAGGTCGTTTCGGCCTTGCTGCAAGAGAATCAACCCGTGTTGGAGGTGCAGATTCATTTTTACATCTTCAGGTATTTGACAATGTCGTCGTAAAGGCCGCCCTGGTTGGCGTAGAGCGCATAGTTGCGCGCGGTCGCGAACCAATCCTTGGTCGTGGGACGCGTTTCGGCGATCGCTGCCTGCAGGTCCTTGGTCGTCAACGGCTTTAAGCCGCCCGCGGACAGCGCCTCGCGCAGTTTTTTTTCGACCGCAACGTCGACAACGCCCTTGAGATCGGCGCCGGAAAACATTTCGGTGCGTTTTGCCAGGTGGTCGAAATCGATATCAACGGCCGGCTTGCCGTGCATCAACAGGCGAAGTATGGCGGCGCGAGCGGTGGCGTCGGGAGGAGGGACGAATAGGATTCGGTCGAATCGCCCCGGGCGGCGAAACGCGGAGTCCAGGTGCCAGGGCGCGTTCGTCGCCGCCAGGATCAAGACGCCGTCGTTGTTCGATTGCACGCCGTCCAACTCGGCGAGAAACTGGTTGATCATTTGCCGGCCCGAGCTTTGCCGCAAATCGGCCCGGCTTGCGCCCAAGGCGTCGACTTCGTCGAAAAACAGCACGCACGGTTTGCTTTCGCGAGCGCGTTCAAAAAGCTCGTGCAGGTTGCGTTCGCTTTGACCGATCCACATTTCCAAAACATCGTTGATGCCGACGCAAAGAAAGCCGGCCTTCACTTCGCCGGCCGTCGCACGGGCCAGGTGGGTTTTTCCGCAGCCGGGAGGGCCATACATCAGAATGCCGCCGCCGGCCGATTTGCCTTACGCCTTGAACAACTCCGGATGCGTCAGCGGCAACAGGATTTTCATGCGAATCTCGTCCTTGACGGCCTCCATGCCGCCGACGTCGGAGAATTTCAGCTTGGGCCGTTCGATCGGCGTCGCGGCTTGTGCACTGGGATCCTCCCAGGCCGCACGCACCCGGCCTTCCACGATTTCGCCTTCATTGTCGGCGGCGTCGGTGTGGGCGTGTACGCCGAGCCGATCCGAAAGCTCCGGGTCGGCCGCGGTGGGGTCCAGCGTCAGGGCTTCGCGGTATTGGCGCACGGCGCGCTCGACTTCGCCGGCGCGCAGCAATAATCGCGCATGCAAGACGTACGCCGCGGCCGGGGCGTTTCGCTGTTTGAGCAGGTCCTCGACGACGACGAGCGATTCCGTCGCTTTGCCCTGCTGCAAAAACGCGCGGGCGAGCCCGACCTTCAGCATCGAATCGGCCGGCGCTAGCTGCAGCGCCGCGCGATACTCCTGTTCCGCCTCCGCGTATCGAGCCAGCGACAACAACGCCTCTGCCAGCGCTTTCCGCAGGGGCACGTTGTCTGGGGACAATCGAACGGCTTCGCGAAGCGATTGAATGGCAGCATCGGTCATGTTCGAAACCTCGACGATGAAGCGTTTATTACATGCATCGCGATGCCCCGGTGTCAAGCAAATGCTGGCATTGTTGAACCTGCCGGGTTAGAATTCGTTCATTGGGGCCTTTTGCAACGAGGAGGCAACCAGCATGTCCCGCATTCGTCTTCTGCCGCGGTTGGCGTGTTTCTTTTTGTTTCTGAGTGCCGCGGCGTTGTATGCCGACCTGCCGGCAATCACCGACGAGGACCCGTTCCCCGTTGAATCGTCGTGGAAAGGCAAGATGACGCAGCGCGGTACGCATCCCGACTGGGGCGAAATCCCATCCGAACTGGATTCCGTTTTCACCGTGACCAAGCGCGACGGCGAAGACTTCGAAGCGGAACTGAACGAATCGACGCAGACGCTCAACATCACGTTTGTGTGCAAAGGCAAGGTGCTTCGAAAGCCGGGCGGCGGATTCGAACTGAAATTCGAATCCATGGAAATCAAAAAAGCAGCTCCGGGTACGGTCGGCGTCGTCGGCGTCCTCTATTCCGCCAAAATCCAGGGCACCAGCGTCAAAGGAACGTGGAAATACCCTGAAAACAACGAAGGGATTACACTCGCAGGTGACTTCGAATGGTCAATGGAGTAACGGAAAGCGCCGCGTTGTAACTACTGAATTTACAACCAGTTACGGTCATTTTCTCCAACGGAGTCGCCGACCGGCGACAGCCCAAAATGAAATGCGATGCAATGCGATGCACGGCAAGGGTAAGGGGTGGCAGGAGTTGCCGCCCATCAATTCTGTGATCAATGCTCCCTTGGTTTGTTACTTACCTGTTTGCACGCCGATAAGCTTTCCGTCGGTCAGGATCACCAATCGCGTGCCGTCCTGGCTGGGATAGAGCTGTTTCGCGGTGGCGCCGGCGAAAGCGGGGTAATCCTTTCGCTTCTTGCCATCCAGGCCAAACCGCACCAGTGTGTGATCGGGCATGCTGACCCAGGCGCCTTGCGCGTCCAACGCGAGTGCCTGAGCCTTGACGCCGTGCTCGATGACGTAGGCGGGTTTCTTGAAGTCGGCAGTGGCAAACACGACGGTGGCGCCGGCCGACACTTTGACGCCCAGGCCGGCTTCGGGGCTGTTGCCGTCCGGGTAAAAGAGCGCAACGAAGCGCCCGTCGTTGCTGATGACGATTTGGCCGCCTTCCGCGCCGAGGACGGGGCCGGTTTCCGGAAACGGCAGACGCGTACCGTCAATTCGCCAGCGATAAAGCCGGCCGCCGCCGCGCGTGAACAAAGTCCGGCCATCGACCGTCATCGTCGGCTCGCTCTTGCCCACCGTTCCGAGCTTTGCGTCGGAATAAAACACGGGAGAATTGAAGTTGCTGAAATCGACGACGCGGATGTACCGCGTGGAATCACAGCGAGCGACGCCGATGCTGGACCCGGGAACCGATGCAACCCACTTGGCATTGTCGAGCGGCCCGGAGCGCGCGATGGATAGCTTCGAGGCGTCAAAGAGTTTGAGATCGTTCGCATTCGCGACCACCACGCCCTCGGCACAGATTGAAAGAACGTTGGCATTGTTCCCGCCGGTGGTCGATGCCAGTTCTTTGCCGTCCCAGCCCAAACGGCGAATGGCGCCGCTGACCGGATCGAGCGTGTAAATCGAACGCCCCTCGTCGCCAATGGCAACCAACAACCGGCTGCCGATGCTTTCGTCGAGGATGGTGACTTTTAGGTCCTCGACCTCCATCGATTGCTTTGGCGCGGTCTGCTTCGGCGGCGCCTGATCGACAGTCGTCTTCGGCGGTTCGATCGGGTGAAAAGCGATGGTCTTCCAGGCAAGCGTGGCAGCCTTCGCGACTTCGGCATTCTTATCCTGGCAGGCAAACTTCAACGCTTTGATGCTGTCGGTCGATCCAAAATCGCGCAGCAACTCGCAGCAAACTTTGCGGACGTCATCCTTCGTATGGTTCAAGCCTGCCTGGATCGCCTTCTCCGCAGGAGTGCCGATTTCACGAAGAGCGTCGATGGCATGTTTGCCCGTAAAGAAGTTCTCGATTTGCCGAACCAGAAACGGCGCGGCCACCGGATGCCCGAGACGGCCCAAGGCGTCAATGTGGGGGCGTGCCGCTCCGAGATTGCTGGCCTGCGTCTCGCCAAGCGAAACGAGGAATTTCGCATCTTCCTCGGTGCCCCAGACGCCCAGAGCCGGCAATGCCTCGCCGCCCCGCGATGTAGAAACGAGGGCCCGAAGCGCAGCCCGCACCTGGGCACGGTTATCGTCGTTGGGGTCCGCCAGCTCGAGCAGTTTGATTGCCTCGGCCTGGTTCTTGCCATTCGGCTGCAAAGCCAGCAACACGGCGTTCAATTGCGCCCGCGTCAGTTTCGTCCCGGCTGGCCGAGCAGGCTTTTCCCGCAAGGGTGCAGGCGGGACAACGATCGAAACCGTGACGTTATCCCCGTCCATCTCGATAACGCCGAAATCGAGCGCTCGCAATGCAGCAAGCACATCCTTGTCCTTGTAGGCATTCACGGACAGCGTCAATGTCTTGTCGCCCTGTTTGACGGAACCGCGGTTGATGATGCCCAAGGGGCCGTCGGTCTTTCCCCAAACGTCGCGATTCCCGGTCGTCAACATCTCGGTCATGCGCTCTTCGATAAATGATGCGACCAGCGCGTTTGGCACGTCTTTGAACGTGAATTGGTAAGTCCGTGACTCGAGTTTCGGCGCTGGCTTGGCGCCGCCGTCATTGTCGGGGGGGGCAAAATTCTTCGGGCGTTTCGGGGGAGGAGGTTCAAAAATCGGGTTCGTCGGAATACTGGGGCCGGTCGTATTGACAGCGACGTTTGTGCCCGGCTTCCGGACCACAGTCCAAATGCCGTAGCCGATGCCCGCGAGGACCGGCAGCAGAACGACCAAACCCAGAGCGATCCAGATCATCGGCGAGATGCCGCCGCGTTTCGACTCGGCAATGTAGTCGTCGACGGTCTTGTCGTCACGCCGACCTTTTGATGCGATCTCCGATTTCGGTGCTGGCGATTGCCGAATCCGGCTCGACGGTGCGATCGGAGCGGTGGATATCGCCATGTCCATGCTCGAACCGCCGCCGCCCTGCAAGCGCTGGAAGCAACGGTTCACGACGCCAAAATCGACCGGGCGATCCTCCGGCGTTTCGCCAAGGCATCGTTCCAGCAGTTCGGCCAACGGCGGCGGAATGCTCTTCCAGTGTTTGAGCAACGGCTGCGTGGTCTGAAATAGTGCGAAGCAGCACGTCTTGCCGAATGCATAGACGTCGGCGCGTTTGTCGATCGGCACTCCGGGCAGCTTGCCCAACTGTTCGGGAGCGGCGTAGTCGATGGTGCCGGCAATCGTCGCCCCCGTGAGCGTCTTCTGCTGGCGGGATGTATCTTTCAGCGCCTGCGGTCGCAACGCGAGGCCGAAGTCGATCAGCTTCACGGACCATTGCGGTTTGCCGTTCTGGTCGGGCAGCCGCTTGACGAGCAGGTTGGCGGGCTTGACGTCGCGGTGCAGGATGTTTCGCAAATGGGCCGCCTGCAACCCGGCCGCCACCGGGCCGACGAGCGCGATCATTTCATCCACGGACAACGTGCCCTTGGTCAGCACGTAATCTTCGAGCGTGATGCCGTCGAAGTAATCCATGACGATGAACGGCCGTGAACGTTTAGCGGCATCCACGTAGCCGCAATCTTGCAGACGGATAATGGCAGGATGGTCGAGCTGTTGCAGCGCCTGGGCTTCGGAAAAAACCTGATCCATGCTGCGGTCCAGATCCTCGCCCAACAGCGCTTTGACGACCACCGGAGCATTCAAGTACTTGTGTTTGCACAGGAAAGCGACGCCGAAGCCGCCGGCGCCGAGAATCTTTTGCGGCAAGTATTTGCCGACCGGAAACGGCGCGAAACGTTTGCCGTCCAGTTTGACCGCTTCGATCAATTCGCGGATGGCGGTGGGATATTCTCGTTTTTCGAGGGCAGCGCGATACGCATTGATATGCGCCTCGCCCTTGGCCGCCGTGTCGGCAACCAGGGTGGCAACGGTTTGAAAATCCTGATGGGCCGCCTGAAAGTCGCCGGCCGCCACTTCGAGCTGGCCGACGGCGTTCAAAAGCGCCGGCGCGGCACGGCGCTGATCTTCGGGCAGCGCGCGATAGCGCGCGACCAATTGCTTGACGAGCCGGCGTTCGTCCTCGCTGCGGATCGACAGGCTGTCGCGCGGCCGGACCTGCGAGTGCATCAGGTCGAGCTTTTGCTGAAGGGCGATGACAGCCTGATAGATATCGACGTTCTGCCGGCCCTGGCGCTCCTGCTCGGCACGAATGTCGAGCACCGTGTCCCGGGTTTCGACGACCGCGACCTGGATGTCGCCGAGCAATTCTTCGAGCCGTTGGCCCAGCGTCGATAGGGCATCGTTCAGCCCGCCGAATGCCGCTTCCTGTTCGGCTTTTAGCTCGTCGAGCTTGGCGAAGGTCAGGCCCTGGAAAAGCTGCGGGTCGTCTTCGACGGCCCGCCGAAAGAAATAACGGACCGCGATGGCCAAAAGTGGCGGACCGTTTTCCGGCAGAATCCAGGCAGCCAGATTCTCGTAGCCGCTGCGGCGCAGGTCGGCCGCGATGCCGTCCACATCCTTGCGATCGGCTTCGAGCAGTGCCGTCGGATTGTCGAAACGGGCAAAGTCAGCCGTCTGCGACGCCATCGTCTTTGGATCGGCCGCCTGGTAGTTCAACAGACCGTCTTTTCGGGCGACTTTCAGTTCGGCCAGTGCTTGTTTGCGCAGCGATTCCCGTTCTTTTGCGTCCGGTTCGGTCTGTTGCAGAAAGCGAACGATCTGTTGCTGCAGGGCTCGCTCTTCGGCCGGCGCCAGGCGAGTGCGGACTGACTGCCACCACGAGTCGCCGGCCAGCGACATTTCGATGGCTTTCCAGGCGCGATCGTGCGCCTTCTGAAGCGCCCGATGCAGGTTTTGACTATGGTCCGTAAACCGATGAGATAGGAGATCGGTGACAGCGGCCACGCCCGCTTCGGCGGCGGCCAGGCCCATCACCTTGCAGGCGCCTTGCGCTAATGGCTTGATGGCCAGTGCAGTGACTTTCAGGGAGATGGCCATCTCCGCTCCCCGCGAAAGATGAAGGAATATACGATTGCGACAAAGCTAGATTATGACCACGCGCAAAGGTTCTGACAAGAAGATCAATTTTTGATCTTCCCATAGGAATTCCGGCATTTCGCCGGCGTTTGCTGCGGATTTACAAAAGGGCTCAGGCTGGTTCGCGAGGATCGGGCCGGGCCAGGATTTGCTGCGTTTGCTCTTCTCGGAATTTTTTCAGGGCAGCCCGATACTGTGGGTGCTTGCCAGCAAGGATGGCGACGGCAAATAAAGCGGCATTGATTGCTCCCGGTTTGCCGATGGCCAAGGTCGCCACCGGAATGCCGGCCGGCATTTGCACGGTGGACAACAGCGAATCCAGTCCACGCAGCGACTGCGATTCCATTGGCACGCCCAGGACCGGCAGCACCGTTTTCGCCGCACACACGCCGGCCAGGTGGGCCGCTCCGCCGGCCGCTGCGATGATGACCTCGATGCCGCGTCCTTCGGCAGCGCTGACGTACTCGTCCACCGCGGCTGGCGTGCGGTGTGCCGACATCACGCGAGGCTCGTACGGCACTCCAAGCTTGTCCAGCATCTGACCGGCATGGCTCATCGTTTCCCAATCGGACCGCGAACCCATGATGACTGCGACCAACGGCGTCATTGCAGAATCTCCCTGATGTTAAGAAAGCCCACGAAGCTCGCCTCGTGGGCTCGATGTGGGCAAGGCGGGACTTGAACCCGCACGCCTTGCGGCACAGGATCCTAAGTCCTGCGTGTCTGCCATTCCACCACTTGCCCGGTCGTTGGCAATTGTAATGCTGCGGAGGTAAGTCGTCTATTGTTGGCCGCTCAGCGCATGGCGGATGCTTGCGAGGCGAGCGATAGTTTGCCGTCCGGTTTGCCGGCCTGCGCCGGCGCGCTACTGCCGTCGGCGCGCACGCTGCGGATCGCCAGCACGCGCTGCACCGGCCGGTCGCCTTCGGGTTGAACGAAGAACTGAAAGCCAAGCGATTTGGGCTTGTCGAAACGAGTGCCCAGCACGACATACTCGTTCGGGCTCAGCGAGACTTCGAATTTCAACGCCGGATGGGCGTCGGTCACCCGGTGATTCTGCAGCGGCAAGATCGATGTTGCCGACAGCGCCGGCATCCGCTGCTTGTCGTAGTGCTGCACTTGCGGGACAAATTGAAAGTGAATCTTGCCATCAGGGGCGAGTGTGGGCACGACTTGGAACTGACAAAGTGCCTGCTCGAGTTGAAAGGTCTTTGTCGTTCCATCCGCTTTTAATTCGAAATTGCATTTTTCGCGCTTGGAGCCGACATCGATCGTCGTCGTATCGCCGGCGCGAAGCCGACGCTGGCGCGGGTTTCGATTGAAGCGCTCGGATTCCAACATGTTTTGCAGCCGATCCGGAGGCCGGCCATGGATCAGCGCCACCCGCAAACCGTTTTCTTCCTGTAACGTACGTAATTCCGGCGGCAAAAATTGCTCGTCGGTTCCCGTCCACATTTCCTGGTTGACGTAGGTGTCGCCGACCGGCACTTCGAGCATGGCAATGTCCAAAACGACGACATCCGGCCCGGTCATGCCGCCGAACGGGCGGAGCCGGTCGAGCCAGGTCGAGGTGGTCGTCGGACGGGCAAACCAGCAGCCGGCCAAAGCCGCGAGCAATAGCCCGACTGCACAGGCGCGCAGGCGCATGGCGCGACCTTTCCATCTTGGACATGTTCAATTCGCGGCGGAGAGATAACGGTGGGCAGGAGAGTTGTCAAGGATAAGTTCACGTTTCGCGCCCGCGGTCAATAAATAATGAAGCGAGCGCGAAACGAAAACAAGCGTATCGATTGCCTATTCCTTCCTATCTTTCTTAGTTTCCTTCTTCTTCTGTTCCGGTTGAGACTGCGCCCGCTCCAGGAGCGCATTGGTGGCGATTAAGCCGGCCATCATGCGTAATGCCGGGTCGCCATATTTCTCACGCTCGGCCGCCGATCGAGCCGCCTCGGGATCATCGGGACCAGCCGGCGGACTGACAATACGTTCGACAACCGGGACCGCCGGCGTCGATTGATAGCCATCATCCAACCACTCTGGAGTGCCAGTCGGCGGTGGTGGAGCACCGATCACCGTCAAGTCCGCCGGCGGCGGAGGCGGGACCAACACCGTCGTGTTCGGCGGCAACTGCATTTGCTGAACTTGTTCCCACGACAGGAACGTGCTGCTTTCCGAGTCAATGGCCATGGCAAACCCTCCCCAACGTACCCATGGCAAGATGTCTACTGTTATTTCAGCATGTCTGCACACGCAAGACAAGCTCGAAGCAAGGCTTATGCACTTGCTGTGCCGTTAATCCTTCTTTTGTGCAATCGCCAGCCGCGGCAATCCACTATCGTCGTGTTGAACTCTTTCGATGACATATCCCGATTTTTCAAGGCGCTCGCGAATGCCGGCTTCCTGAGACGCGCCGATTTCGAGCAGCAGCCAACCGCCCTGCCGCAGGTGCTTTCGAGCGCCGGGTATGAGCTGATCATAAACGGCAAAGCCATCGACGCCTCCGTCCAGCGCCAGCTTCGGTTCATATCGGCGCACATGCTCGGCCAATTGATCGAATTCATCGCGCGAAACATAGGGCGGGTTGGACGCGATCACATCAAATGTGTCGTTTTCCGCCATACCGCGGAAAAGATCGCTCGCCAAAAACGTAATCCTATCCTGGACGCCATGTCGTTCGGCGTTTCGGCGCGCCACCGCCAAAGCGTCGGTGCTTACGTCGACCGCCATAACCTTCGCGTTCCGGGCCCGGTGGGCAATCGCGACCGCGATGCAGCCCGAGCCGGTGCCGACGTCCAGCACATGCGGCTCGGGCATTTCGCGGATCTTCTTGAGCGTTTCGGTAACCAGGAGCTCCGTTTCGGGCCGGGGGATCAATACGGCAGGAGTGACTTCGAAATCGATAGTGTAGAATTCGCGACGGCCCACCAGGTACATTGCCGGGCAGCCTTCGAGCCGGCGCTGCACGAGCTCGCGAAATCGACCGCGGCGATCGTCCTGAATGACTTCGTCCCAGCGCGTATATAGCTCGACGCGCCGGCACTCCAGCGCATGGGCCAGCAACAGTTGCGCTTCAAGCCGCGGCGACTCGAAACCCTTCTGTTGAAAGTGCTTTTCCGTCCATTCCATCAGTGCGCGAATGGTCCAGGCCGTTGCCATCCTGCGATCCTTCAGCATCTCGGAACATGAACTGCCCGGCTATTCTACGAAGGCCCGGCAACGATGCGATTCATCCTTTTTTGTCGCCGTCGGGCCTCAAAACGCGCTCGACGAATTTCGTATCGACGTTGCCGTCGATAAACGCAGATGTGCTGAATATTTCGCGGTGAAGCGGGATGGTTGTCTTGATGCCTTCCACTCGAAATTCTGCCAATGCCCGGCGCATGGTGGCGAGCGCTTCGGCCCGCGTCGGCTGATGAACCAGCAGCTTGGCGACAAGCGAATCGTAATTGGACGGCACGCGATACCCGGCGATGACGTGCGTATCGAGCCGAATCCCCGGACCGCCCGGCGGCTGCCAGTGCGTAATCGTTCCAGGCGACGGCCGAAAATCGACCGAATCCTCGGCATTGATTCGGCACTCGATGGCGCAGCCGCGATGGACGATCTGTTCCTGAGTAAAACGCAGCTTTTCGCCGGACGCCACCCGGATCTGTTCGCGGACCAGATCGATTCCGGTGACGAGTTCAGTCACCGGATGTTCAACCTGAATGCGGGCGTTGACTTCGATGAAGTAAAACTTGTTCTGCGGATCGACCAGAAATTCGCAGGTCCCGGCGTTTTGGTAGTTGGCGATCTTGACCATCCGCACCGCGGCTTCGCAGATCGCCTTTCGCACGTCCGGCGGCAGATTCGGCGCCGGAGATTCCTCGATCAGCTTTTGGTGTTTGCGCTGCATCGAACATTCGCGTTCCCAGAGGTGCACCGCGTTGCCGTGTCGGTCCGCGAGCACCTGGACTTCGACGTGCCGGGCGACTTCGAGGTACTTTTCCAGGTAGACGCTGCCGTCCTTGAAGGCGGCTTCCGCTTCCTGGCGTGCGGCTTTGAGCCCCGCGATCAGGCTGATATCGTTGCGGGCGATGCGCATCCCTTTGCCGCCGCCGCCCGCCGACGCCTTGATTAGCACCGGATAGCCCGCCTCCTGGGCGAACTTCAGCGCTTCGGCGTCGGTTTCGATCAGCCCTTCGCTGCCGGGCACGACCGGCACGCCGGCATGTTTGGCGAGCTTTCGTGCTTCGTTCTTGTCGCCGAGTTTTCGCATCGCTTCTTCGGGAGGCCCGATAAACTCGATGCCGCAAGCGCGGCACATGTGGGCGAAGTCCGCTTTCTCCGACAGGAAGCCGTAACCCGGATGAATCGCGTTTACGTTGGCCAGTTCAGCCGCGGAGATAATGTTCGACGCTTTCAAATAGCTTTGTGAAGACACGGCAGGACCGATGCAAATCGCCTGATCCGCCAGCTTGAGATATGGCGCGTCGCGATCCGCTTCGCTGAAGACCACCACGGCCTCGATGCCCAGGTCGTGGCAGGCCCGAATGACGCGCAGGGCAATCTCACCGCGGTTGGCAATCAATACGCGTTGGAACATTGATCTTTTCCAAACTCTTAGCCTGCCGGATCGACCTTGAAAAGCACGGTGCCGAATTCGACCGGTTGTTGATTCTCGATGCAGACCTCGGCGATGACGCCGCTGACGCCGGCCTGGATTTCGTTGAAGAGCTTCATTGCTTCGATCAGGCCGACGACAGTCGCCGCCGTCACGCGCGAACCGACTTTGACGTAGGGCTCCGCGTCCGGGTTCGGTTTGGAGTAAAAGGTGCCGATCGCCTCGCTCTTGATTTCGAGAAGTTTCTTTTCCGGCGCCTTCGGGGCGGGCGCTGAAAGTGGGTTCGGCGTCGGCGTCGAAGCCGGCGTGGGCGCGATGATGGGCGGCATCGCCATTGGCACGGTCGGCCCCGTGCCCCGGCCGCCGCGGCGCAAGCGCACGCGCCGATCGCCATGGCTCAGATCGATTTCGTTCAGATCGTGAGCGCTCATCAACTTGAGGAGTTGTCGAATCAACTGCACGTCGAACGGTTGACCGGTTTCCGGCGATTCTTCTGCTGCCACGAAACCCTCCCGTTTTCAAAGACCAATCGACCTATCCCAGGACGCTGGCGAGATCTTTCGGCACACTCGATAGCACCTCGCATCCGTCGGGTGTCACCAGCACGTCATCCTCGATGCGAATACCGCCCCATCCGGGCAGGTAAATTCCGGGCTCGATTGTAAACACCATTCCCGGCTGCAATACATCCTGCGAACTCAATCGAACGTTCGGTCCTTCGTGTGTCTGCAGGCCGATTCCGTGCCCCAGACCATGATTGAAATACTGGTTTAAGCCTTCGGCTTCGAGATGGCTGCGCACGACAACATCCACGTCGGCAGCCTTCGTCCCCGGCCGAACCGCCTCGATCGCCTTCAATTGTGCTTGCAAAACGACGGTATACAGTTTTTCGAAACGTTTTTCAACGGTCCCGCTGGCCGCCCGCGTGACAATCATCCGCGTCAGGTCGCTGCGGTACAAATGACCACAAGCCCCCCAATCCAACAAGAGAAAATCGCCATCCCGCACTCGTCGCTCGCTTGGCGGCGCATGCGGCAACGCCGAGCGGTCGCCCACGGCAACGATCGTCGGAAACGTTGTGCTGATTGCGCCGTTTTGCCGGACGAAATTCTCCATGGCGTCCGAAAGTTCCTTCTCTGTTTGGTCGGGCGCCATTTTCATTCGAAAGTCCGCCCACGCCTTTTCGGCGATGCGGACCGCCTCGCGGATCGCTTGCTGTTCGCTTTCGTCCTTGATCATTCGCAGCGATTCGACGATTCTGGATTTTGGGGCCCAGTTCACGGCCGTCGCCATGCCGCGCAGGGTCTCGAAGCCGGCGATGGTCATGTGCTCCGCTTCGATACCGACATTGCGAAAGCCCAATCTCGCCAACAGTTCGCCGACGGTTTGCTGGATCGTCTTCTGCGTGTCGCGAATATGCGTTTCGAGATTGGGGCATTCTTCGGCGATTTGCTGCGTGAAGCGCCCATCGCTGACCAGGATCGAGCGCGACGGGGACGCGATCAGCCAGCTGGAATCGCCGGTAAAGCCGGTCAAATAGGTAACATTCGTACTGCTGCTGACGATCAGCGCTTCCAGACCGGCTTCGGTGATCTGAAACCCAAGCTTTTCACGCCGGGACGCGGGATAATCCACGTAACCGCCTCCGAAATCGAGTCGGGGAATGTTGTATATTCCTGTCCGAACCTGGACGAGCCAAAACGTCTCCTTCTGTAATTGCATTCTCCGCTTGCATTACCAGGAGGCGTGCCTATAATTCTTTTGCGCCGTGCGGGCGTAGCTCAGTGGTAGAGCGTCACGTTGCCAACGTGAATGTCGTGGGTTCAAGTCCCATCGCCCGCTCTTTTCAGCCGGACCTTGTGGAATACACTGTCGGAACCGACCGACTGTATCCCGGAAGGATCCGGCTTTCGAATTTTTGGTGGAGCTTTTGTATGACCGACGAGCAAAACCCGGACGCCCCGCAGGACACCGACAAGCCGGGAGCGGCGCCGGCAGAAGAGGCCGGCGCACCCGAAGGAAGCGCCGCAACGGCTACGGCCGAAGCGCCCGCTAAACTTCGCCAGGATGTCGAAATCACCGATGCCGGGCCTTGCAAGAAGCACATCAAGGTCACG
>Ga0073934_10004995_pt1 | contig 21254 bp, 19 predicted proteins | sample LarsenN4metaG_FD_76834 | JGI IMG/M metagenome (GOLD analysis project Ga0073934, IMG submission 76834) | Hot spring sediment bacterial and archeal communities from British Columbia, Canada, to study Microbial Dark Matter (Phase II) - Larsen... ...
GACACCGCCGCGTCAGGAGGTGTTGCTGCAGGAGATTCGCGATCTGTTGAAGAAATAGCGTTGAGCGGCGCCGACGAGCCGGGCGCACAAGCTGCGGCGCGGATTGCGCGCCGCCGTTCGACTTGCCAACGGCTTCCGATCGACGCAATTTGTTCGTGCGCATTTGCCCGGATGGGGATCGGAGCGAAGACGCATGGATCGGCAGCATCCAGGCAATGCCAAGCAGAGCTCGCGCCTGACGCCGCGCGAGCGCGAGGTGCTGGATCTGGTGGCGGCCGGTGCCTCCAACAAGGAAGCGGGGCGGCGCCTCGGGATCAGTCCGCGTACGATCGAGGTGCATCGCGCCCGCATCATGGACAAGCTCGGCGCCAAGAACGCAGCCGACCTCGTGCGCATCGTGATGAGCGAACGGCGTTAGCCCGGGCGGGCCGGCGTGCCGCGCGGCGCGCGGATGGGCGCGGCCATGGCCGGCCGCGCGTTTGACGGCCGCCGGCGCGCACGGCATTGATCGCCCGATGGGATCTCCAGGCAATCCGGCGCGACAGACGGCTAGGCGCACCGCCGAGACGCTCGCCATCGCCGCCGTCGGCGGAGTGGCGCTGAGCATGGCCGGATTTCCGGCGGGCCTTGTGACGGGCTCGCTCCTGGCCGTGGCCGCGGCCGCTTTGCTGAGCCGGCCGGTGATTGTGCCGGCGCCGCTGTCGCGGCTGATCATGGTTCTGGTCGGCATTTCGCTCGGTGCGGCGATCCGGCCGGAGACATTGCAGGGCCTCGCCCGCTTCCCGCTCAGCGTCGCCGTGCTGGCAATGTCCACGCTCGGCATGATCGCGGCCACGACCCTCTACCTGCGCATGGCGCATGGGTGGGACGCGCGCTCGGCACTGCTTGGCGCGAGCCCCGGGGCGCTCGCGCAGGTCATGGCGCTGTCCGCCGAGTATCGCGCGGACCTTCCCGCCATCGCCATCGTGCAGACGGTGCGGGTGGTTGCCCTTACCGTGGGCATTCCGACCGGACTGGCGCTGTTCGGACTGACGGCGCCGGCAGGCATGGTTCCGGCTGCGGCATACGGCGCCGATTCGGTGCCCGAACTGGCCGTGCTCGTCGCCGTGTCCGGTGCCTCTGCCCTGGCGGTGTGGCGGCTGCGCCTGCCGGGCGGGCTGATGTTCGGCGCCATGCTCGGCTCGGGCGTGCTGCACGGAACGGGATGGGTTTCGGCGACGCTGCCCTGGTGGGTGGCGGCGCTCGCGATCATCGGCATTGGCGCACTCACCGGGTCGCGCTTCGCCAACATCGGACCGCGCACGCTGCTGCGCTTTCTCGGCGCCGCGCTCGGCTCGTTCGCGGTCGCCGCGACGATCGCCTCGCTGTTCGTGCTGATGCTGACGGCGTTGCTGGCGATCCCGGTGGCCGATGCGGTGGTGGCCTTCTCGCCGGGCGCCCAGGACACAATGATGGTGCTGGCGCTGGCGCTGCATCTTGATCCCGTCTTTGTCGGCGCGCTGCACCTGTCGCGCTTTCTCCTGGTATCGCTGCTCATGCCCTTGCTGGTGCATCGCGTGCGACCTTCTCCGCGCACACGCGAGCTGCCGCCGTCGGCGCAGCGTCCCACGATCGAGGACTGAGGCTTTCCCGGCCAGGGTGAACCGGATGGGCGCGAGCCGCGGACCGTTGTCCGATCCGGTCAATACCGCTCTGCGGCCGGTGCGGCGTCGGTGCATCGGCGGCCGGCAGGCAAACTGTGCCGAATGGCACAGCGGTGGCGACAGCCCAGCATAAATTTGCATTGAAGGGGTCGGCCAACGCGTCGACGGAGGAGCGTCCCATGGCGACGAAGGAGCAGGTCAGCGCGATCATGGCCGAACTCGGACCGCTCATGGAGCTTGCGGCGGTCGTAGAATATGCGGACGTCGGCACTTGGCGGCTCGACGTTAACGACGAGACCACGGTTTTCGTCGAGCTGGACGAGGACGCGGCCGTGCTGACGTTGAGCAGCGAGGTTGCGGCTCTGCCGTCTTCGACCGATCTCGACCGACTTTATCGGCTGCTGCTTCAATGCAACGGGCATCCTGAGCGTACCGGCGGTCTCACTCTCGGGCTCGACAGCGAGGATGTCGTTACGCAGTCCCTGCGCCTGGCGGTAGCCGGCCTGGATCGTTCCGGGCTCGCCGAAACGGTCGCTGGCTTCCTTCAACGGCTCGATGGCTGGCGGACGATCGTGCGCGATTTCAACGCGGCTCCTTCAGCCGGCGATCCGCAGGATACAACCGGATATCTGCGCGTCTAGCGACGCGTTGCACGGCCCAACCACTCTAACTGAGGGGTGCGTCCATGTCTGACATCCACCATGCCAAGGGTCCGACCACGTTCACGGCAATTCTCGAGCGATTCGGAAACGAGAAGGACAGCAAGCACGTCCGCTCGTCCGAAGGAAAGGAGCTCTACGTCCACAAGGGCAAGCCGAGCGGCCACGGCGAGAAGGCATCGAAGTCGCGGGCGATCAAGCAGGAAGAGGGCGCGAAAAAGGTCAAGGAGGCGATCGCCCGGGAATACGGGCCGAAAGTGGTGGAACTGGTGTTCGGCAGCGGCAAGCTCAAGGGCGACCTTAACAAGGGCGTCACCGTGTCCGACCTCAAAGCCATCAAGACATTGATCGACACCGACCACGACATCCGGAGTGTGCGGAAAACCCAGCAGTACATCGAACGCAATAGCGACATGCTCGATTTCATCAAGGGCGAGATCAAGAGCACCAAGCAGATTCAAACCTTCCTGCGCGGCAACGCCAAAGAGGGCGCGATCGTCAATGAACATCTGAAGGACACCGCGGGAGAGCATTTCGAAAAAACCTGCACGATGCTGAAGTTCTCAATCGATCATGGCGGGGTATCCGCCATGCGTGACGACGACGTCGCGAAATTGAAGCCCCAGGAGCGCGACGGCGCGGTGAAGCGGTCGCTCGATAACTTCAACAAGGCCATGACCGCCTTTATCGGCGGCACCGACCCGACGTCGATCAAGAAGGCGGCGGCCGAGGTTCCGCGCGAGTACTGCGATCTGCTGGCGACGGCCTACTACACGATCGAAAACGATAAGAGCCTCGACTCAACGCAAAAGCTGGAAATGCAGAAGATCATTTTTGCCAATTTCGGCGCGCTTCGGCTGATCAATCCGACATTGCTGTCCGGCAACGACGACATGAGCCCGTCCGGCAAGATGGCGCTGCGAGACCTGGCCAAGCAAATTCAGAACGTCTGCAACGGCGTGAAATTCGGTGCCAAGGAATCGATCGCCAATCGCGACGAGATGAACAAGCTCATCGATCAATGGGCCCCGGCGTACCAGGCGTTCATGCTTGAACTGGTGGCGCGCGGCCGACCGATCGTGTGAGGCGCGGCCTGCTCGCTCTTCGCCGCGGCTATTCGGCGGCGAGCGGCCGTTGCTTCAGCGGCAGGCCCAGGTGCTGCCAGACTTCGACCAGCGCCTCGGCCAGCGCTTCGATCAGCGCGTCATCGTGATAGGGCGAGGGGGCGATGCGCAGCCGTTCGGTGCCCTTGGGCACGGTCGGATAGTTGATCGGCTGGATGTAGATGCCGTGCTCGGACAACAGACGATCGCTGGCCGCCTTGCAGCGTTCGGCATCGCCGACCATGAGCGGGACGATATGCGTCGGCGTCTCCATGACCGGCAGGCCGGCGGCGGTGAGCACGGCCTTCACCCGCGCCGCGCGGTCCTGATGCCGCTCGCGCTCCCAGGTTGACGTCTTCAGGTGGCGGATGGCGGCGGCCGCGGCGGCGCAGACCGCCGGCGGCAGCGCGGTGGTGAAGATGAAGCCCGGCGCATAGGAGCGCACCGCATCGCAGACCTCGGCGCTGCCGGCAATGTAGCCGCCGAGCCCGCCAAAGGCCTTGCCCAGCGTGCCTTCGATGACGTCGACGCGATGCATGGCGCCATCACGCTCGGCCACGCCGCCGCCGCGCGGGCCATACATGCCGACCGCATGCACCTCGTCGAGATAGGTCATGGCACCGTAGCGCTCGGCGAGATCGCAGATGGCGTTGATCGGGGCAATATCGCCGTCCATCGAATAGATGCTCTCGAAGGCGATCAGCTTGGGCCGGTCACCGGCCTCGCGAAGCAGCGCCTCGAGATGCGCCAAGTCGTTGTGACGGAAAATCTTTTTCTCGCACTGCGCCTGCCTGATGCCCTCGATCATGGAATTGTGGTTGTAGGCATCCGACAGGATCAGGCAGCTGGGAATGAGCCTAGCGATGGTGGAAATGCCGGTCTGATTGGAGACGTAGCCCGACGTGAAGACCAGCGCGGCGGGCTTGCCGTGCAAGTCGGCGAGCTCGCGCTCGAGTTCGACCAGCGGGTGGTTGGTCCCGGCGATGTTGCGCGTGCCGCCGGCGCCGGTCCCCATGCGGGTCGCGGTCTCGACCATGGCGCCGATCACCTTCGGATGCTGACCCATGCCGAGATAATCGTTGGAGCACCAGATCACGACCTCGCGGACGCCGTCCGGCGCATGCCAGAGAGCGAGGGGAAAGCGCCCCGCAACCCGTTCCAGATCGGCAAAGACGCGATAGCGCCGCTCCTCCCGCAACCGGTTGAGGGCATCGGTGAAAAACGTGTCGTAATTCATGCGGAATGCGCCTCGTCCGGCGTGAGACCCGTGCTGGTGAGAAGCCACTTTCTTAGAAGGATTCCATGCAGCTTGTCGAGGCGATAATTGACCGCAAATCAGGGCCTTGTGTTTGACTACGGTCAATTCCGACCGCTGATTGGTCTTCGCCGCACCGATCGGCTGCCGCGTCTGTCAGGTTGCCCTCCTCCCTCATCGGCAGCATAATTCCCAGGCCGCGCGCGGGGGGCGGTCCGAATGCATAAAGTCTCCATCCCACAAGCGGTTATCGACCGGGTGGTGGCCCGCCATGGGCGCGCGCACGTGCACGACGACCTCGTACCCGCGAAAACCGCGCTGCTCGTCGTCGACATGCAGAACGCCTTCATGCTGCCCGGCGTCGCGCACTCGCTTTGTCCGATGGCGCAGGAAATCGTTCCCAACATCAACCGCCTGGCCGAGGCGGTGCGCTCGAGCGGCGGCACGGTCGTCTGGATCAAGACCGCCTACACCGAGGAGACGCGGCGAAGCTGGTCGACGCTCTATGCCATGCTCGGCGCAGCCAACGGCGAGCGGCGGGCGCGGGCGCTGGCACGCGGCAGCAAAGGCTACGAACTTTGGCCCGCTCTCGACGTGCGCGCCGACGATCTCACCGTCGAGAAGACGCGCTACAGCGCCTTCATCCAGGGCTCCTCCGATCTTGCCGCGGTGCTGCGCGAGCGCGGCCTCGACACGCTGCTGATCACCGGCACCGTCACCAATGTGTGCTGCGAGTCGACCGCGCGCGACGCCATGATGCTCAACTTCAAGACCATCATGATCACCGACGCCAATGCCGCCCTGACCGATGAGCTTCACAACGCGTCGCTGATCTCGTTCTACCTGACCTTCGGCGACATCATGTCCACGGACCTGGCCGTCGCCTGCCTGCAGCGCAACGCCCAAGCGCGGTTGGCCGCGGCCGAATAGCGGCAGGGACGTCGGTTTGGTGGTGTAGGTGTAGGTGTAGGTGTAGGGGTCATCGGTGGTGTCGCGGTCATGGGTTCTGTAACGCTTGGCGCACCCGGTCGGTCGAAGCGCTCCGTGCGCTGGCCCTGTCGCCCGGCGTTGCGCGGCCTCCTGGCCGCGGCCCTTGCCGCGTGGCTTGTGGGCGAGGCCGTGGCGCAGGTGATCCCGCCCGGCGAGCAGGCCGGGCGCGAGCGCGAACGCTTCATCGAACCGCAGGCGCCCCGCGCGCAGCCCGCCGGCGCGCCGATCGCCCTGCCGAGCACGACCGCGCCGCCGGAAGCTGCGACCGTGCAGCTCGTCATCCGCCGCGTCCGGATCGTCGGCGCGACCGTCTACAGCGACGCGGATCTGGCCCCGCTCTACCAGGATCTGCTCGGCACGCGCGTGCCGCTGCAGGCGGTCTACGATCTCGCCCAGCGCATCACCGCCAAATACGGCGCCGACGGCTACGTGCTCTCGCGCGCCATCGTTCCGGAGCAGGAGCTCAGTCCGTCCGGAGCGACCGTGCGCATCGAGGTGATCGAAGGCTACATCGATGAGGTCGAGTGGCCGGCGCGGCTCACCCATTATCGCGACTTCTTCACCGCCTATGCGCTCAAGATCACCGCCGAGCGGCCGATCAACATCCGCACGCTGGAGCGCTACCTGCTGCTGGCGAACGATCTGCCCGGCCTGAAGTTCAAGACGGCGCTGCGGCCCTCGAAGACCCGGCGGGGCGCTGCGACGCTGGTGGTGGAGGTCGACGAAAAGTCGGTCGACGTCTATGCCCGCGTCGACAATCGCGGCACGCGGGCGCGCGGGCCGCTGCAGCTCCTGATCTCCCCGACCCTCAACAACCTGCTGCGCCAGCACGAGTCGGTGATGATCAGTTACGGTGCCGCCGTTCCGTTCAAGGAGCTGCAGTTCGTCGCGCTCAACTATCGGCAGGTGCTCAGCAGCGAAGGGCTCACCGCCGTCGTCAACGGCAACTACAGCTGGGGGCATCCCGGCACGGGCGACCTGGAAGCGCTCGATTTCCGGACCCGCAGCCTCTATGCCGAGGCGGGGATGCAATTCCCGGTCATCCGTGCGCGCGAAAGAAATCTGACGCTCGCGGGCCTCGTGTTCGCGGGAGAGAACTACAGCTTTTGGAATCTGACGCCGACCGATCCGCAGGCCGTCGATCGGCTGCGCGGGTTGCGGCTGCGGGCCGAAGGCGACTTCGCCGACAAGGCCGGCGGCATCAACCAGTTCAGCGTGACCGTCAGCCAGGGCATCGACGGCGCCGGCAGCACCGACAACGGCAATCTCCTGGCGTCGCGGGGCGGCGGACGCGTCGATTTCACCAAGGTGGAGGGCATGTTCAGCCGGCTGCAACCGTTACCGGCGCGATTTTCCGCCCTCGTCGCCGTGTACGGGCAATATGCCTTCACGCCGCTGCTCGTGCCGGAGCAATGCGGCTACGGCGGGCGCGTATTCGGGCGCGCCTTCGACCCCTCCGAACTGCTCGGCGACCACTGCGTGATGGCGAGCGCCGAATTGCGCTTCGACCTGCCCCCGCCGGGCGGCCCTGCGCCGGCCGGCGTCTCTCCGGCCGCGACCCATTTACCGAACGTGCAATTTTACGGCTTCTCGGACATCGGAAAGCTTTATAGAGTTGCCGTTGGCGCTGTGGGGACAGCCGCCGCCACGTTTACGGGTGCTTCGGCCGGAGGCGGGGTCCGGCTGGGGTGGCAGAATGCCTTCAATGTCGACCTGTCGGCGGCGAAGGCGATCGAGGGTCCCCGCGATGACTGGCGGTTCTTCTTCGTCACGTCGGTACGGTACTAGCGCCATGGGCCTCCCATCCGTGCTGAGGCTTTTGCTTGCAGGCACCGCTCTCGTCCCGTTCGGGCTTGGCGCGGCGTTCGCCAATCCGCTGGGCGGCAACGTCGTCAGCGGCAACGCCACCATCCACGGCACCGGCACCAACCACGTCGTCATCAATCAGACCAGCCAGAATGCGGTCATCAACTGGCAATCGTTCAACATCGGCCTCGGCCAGATCACGCGTTTCAATCAGCCGAATTCCACCTCCACGGTGCTCAACCGCGTCTTCGGCGATCCCAACCCCTCGCAAATCCTTGGAACGCTCACCGCCAACGGCCGCGTGTTCGTGATCAACCCGAACGGCATCCTGATCGGCAACGGCGCGGTGATCAACACCGCGGGCTTCCTCGCCACGACGCACGACATCAGCAACAAGGACTTCATGGACGGCCGCTACAATTTCAACATTCCGGGCCGTCCGACCGCCTCGATCGTCAATCTCGGCACCATCACCGCGACCAACGCGGGCTTTGCCGCGCTGGTGGCGCCGGGCGTGCGCAATGCCGGCACCATCACCGCGACCTTCGGCAAGATCGCGCTTGCCTCGGCCAACAAGTTCACGCTCGATCCGTACGGCGACAAACTGATCACGCTGAGCATCAGCGACCGGATCGCCGCCCAGATCAAGGACGTGGCCACCGGCCAGACCCTCCGGTCGCTGGTGCAGAACGACGGCAAGCTTCAGGCCAACGGCGGCCGGGTCGAACTGACGGCCGCCGCGGCGCGGCAGGTGGTCGATTCCGTCATCAACAACACCGGCGTGATCGAGGCGCGCTCGATCGGACAACGCCAGGGCAAGATCGTGCTTGCGGCCGCCACCGCGGCAACCAAGGGCTCGGGTGCGCCGAGGCAGACGGTCAAGGTGTCCGGCACGCTGACGGTTGCCGGCGACAAGACCCGCGGCGGCACGATCCTGGTAACCGGCGAGCACATCGAAGTGACGGGCGCGAGGCTCGACGCCTCCGGCGCGACCGGCGGCGGCAAGGTGCTGATCGGCGGTGACGTCGGCGGCGGCAAGCCGAGCCCGCTTGTCAAGTCGATGCTGCAGGCGCGGCTCGAAGACCAGCGGATTGCCACCGCGACCAGCGTCATCGTCGACGGCGCGACCGTCATCGACGTGTCGGCGACCGCGTCGGGCAACGCCGGCAAGGTGGTGGTCTGGGCCGACGGCGCGATGACCTTCGGCGGCAACATCACGGCGCGCGGCGGACCGCTCGGCGGCAACGGCGGCTTCGTCGAAGTCTCCGGCAAGCAGATGCTTTCGTTCGCCGGCAAGGTCAACGTCGGCGCCCCGCGCGGCGATGCCGGCACGCTGCTGCTCGACCCGCTCAATGCGATCGTTGCCAACACGCCGGGGCCGGGCGTGATTCTGGCCTCCGCCATCCAGGCGGCGCTGGCATTCGGCGACGTGCTCATCACCACCAACAACTTTGTCGGCAATCAGCTCGGCAATCTGATCGTGAACGCGCCGATCACCTGGGCAACCGCACACAATCTCTGGCTCAGTGCCTATCGCAACGTCATCATCAACGCCAATATCACCAACACCTACACCGGGCTGACCGGCGGCGGCCACAACAAGCACATGATCAACATCCTCGCCGACAACACGGGCACGGGCACCGGCACCGTGATGTTCGGCACGGGCGCGATCATCAAGACTTCGGGCGAGATCAACATCGCCTTCAATCCGACCGGCTCGGGACCGAAATACGCCAACGTGAACGAGGATTTCTCCAATCACGTCGATCTCACCGGCGGCGGCAAACTCAATCACCATTATCTCGTCAACACCCCGAGCGATCTGCAGGCCATTTCGAACAACCTCAATGCCAATTACGTGCTCGGCCGCGACATCAACATGGCCGGCATCACGAATTTCGTTCCGATCGGCAACGGCAACACGTTCAACGGCAGTCTCTTCGGCCTCGGCCACACCATCAGCAACCTGACGATCAACTCACCGCTGGCCAACGTCGGCCTGTTCAGCAGGCTCGGCAGCAATGCCGAGATCAGCCGGCTCAATCTCGTCAACTTCAACGTCGTTTCGACCTCGACCGGTTACAATGTCAACGTAGGCGTTGTGGCCGGATGGAACGCGGGCAACATCTTCGATGTGCTCATTGCCGGCGCTTCCGTGACGGCCACCGGCACCCTTGCCAATTCCATCAATCTCGGCGGCGTGGTCGGGTACAATTCCGGTCGGATCGAGCACGTGACCGCGGCCGCGGTTGCGATCGAGGTGCCGGGCGCATCCTCGGGCACGCTGAATGCCGGGATTCTCGCCGGCCAGAACGGCATCTACGGCAACATCATGAAGTCCATGGTGCTCGGCGGGTTCATCGAGAATCACGCGACCGGCGGCAGTGTGTCGCTCGGCCTTGCGGTCGGTCACAACCAGGCGAGCATCGAAAAGGTCGTGACGGCTGGCGTCATCACCGACGACAACGACATGGCCACGATAGGCGGCGTGGTCGGCACGAACGACGTCGGCGGCACCATTCGCGAGACGCTTGCGATCGCCGGTCTGGACGGCGGCGCCGCGGGCCAGGTGGGCGGCATTGCCGGCGTCAATCTCAATCAGAGTTACTCGCCCGCGCCCATCGTTGCGTCCTACTGGAATTCCGACCTCTTCAACGGCCCGGGCGTCGGCAATGACGCCAGGGGCAATCCGTCCGGCACCGCTCCGCTCACCACGGCCGCGATTCTGTCCGGCACCTTGCCGGCCGGATTCGATCCGCAGCACTGGATCGCGCAGCCCGGCATCTTCCCGCTCATCAAGCCGCCGACGGATCCGCAACTCATCGTCAATCCGACGCTGCCGAACCCGAATCCGGATCCGCCGCCGATCACGGGCAACGTTCTCACCAACCCGCCGATCGCCAACAACGCCCCGCCGCCGCCGAGCAACGATCCGCCGCTGGTGCTCATCGCATTGCGCGGGCCGCCGCCGGCAGGTACGGGTGCGGCCGGCGGAACCACTCTCGGCGGTTCCCGCGGCCCCACCACCTATGGCAACGCCTCGCCCGGTCAGCCCGGCTACGTGCCGCCGCCGCTGCCGCAGCGAACAGTCGCCGGGCCCGACGGCGAGACGGCGAGCAGCATGCCGCCGCTTGGTGAGAACCGGTTCATTCAGAATCAGGTTCTGATGCAGCTCAACCTGGACATTGCCGATGCCGAGCTTGCGCGCATCGTGCAGCAGTTCGGCATCCGGGTGGTCGAAACCGATACGCTGAGCCTGCATGGCCGGCGCATGTTCCGGTTGCTGCTGCCCGCCGGCATGACGGTACGGCGCGCCATCCAGCTGCTGGAGCTCAACCGCCTTGTCTCGGTGGTGGCGCCGATCTACCGGCACGTCCTGATGCAGCCGGCTGCCGCGGCCCACGGCCGGGGCGATCCGGCGCAGTACATGCTCGGCAAGCTGCAACTCGACAAGGCGCACGAGGTGGCCACCGGCAAGGGCGTCACCATCGCGGTGATCGATTCGGAGCCCGACAAGAACCACGCCGAGATCAAGGGCGCGATTTCCGAGGAACTGGATGCGCTCGGAGCGAGCCAGGCGCCGCACGCGCACGGCACCGCCATGGTGGGCGCCATCGCCTCGCGCGACCGGCTGCTCGGCGTCGCGCCGGGCGCCCGCATTCTCGCGGTGCGCGCCTTCGGCGAGGCGAACAATTCGGCGGAGGGCACGACGATCAGCATCATCAAGGGCATCGAATGGGCGGTCTCCCAGGGTGCCAGGGTGATCAACATGAGCTTTGCCGGCCCGCGCGATCCTGCGCTCGAGCGCGCACTGAAGGCGGCGCGCGAGAAGGGCGTGGTGCTGGTCGCGGCCGCCGGCAACGCCGGGCCGAAGTCGCCGCCGCTCTTTCCCGCCGCCGATCCGAACGTGATCGCGGTGACCGCGACTGACGTGCGCGACCGTCCCTTCCGCGGCGCGAACCAGGGGCCGCAGGTTTCGGTGGCGGCGCCGGGCGTCGAAATACTCGCGCCGGCCCCGGAGGAGGCCTACCAGATGTCGACCGGCACATCGATCGCCACTGCCCATGTCAGCGGCGTCGTGGCGCTGATGTTGGAGCGTGATCCGACTTTGACCCCCGCCGAGGTGCGCAAGATCCTGGAAGAGACGGCGATCGATCTCGGCCCGAAGGGCAAGGACGCGCAGTTCGGCTGGGGCCTGGTCAACCCGCAGAAGGCGCTCGAAGTGGTGAACGCGCGGCCGCGCAAGACGAGCGAACTCGGGCGGCGGTGAGCGCGCACAGACAAACCGTGTACGACATTCCCCGGATTTTCCCCGGAGCGAAACGCCGTGTTCGCGTCTTGTTTCGTCTGTTGGCGTTCGCGCCGCGCTTGCGCACGGCGCTGCATGTCCCTGTCAAATCAAGGCGATGGCTGGTGCTGCCGGCGCGGATTGAACGCGCGACCTCTCCCTTACCAAGGGAGTGCTCTACCACTGAGCTACGGCAGCCCGCATTGCCGGCAGCGAATATCCGATCGACGGGCCGATGTCGAGCGCTTCGGACCGGCTTGCGGGCTTTGGCGCGGCCTCCTATGGAATGACGGCATGAGCGAGCGGCCGCATCACGATGACGCCCGTTCGGGCGCGCGCAAGGGCGATCGCGCCCGTGCCGATCGGCTGCGCGCGGCGCTGCGGGAGAACCTCAAACGCCGCAAGGCGCAGGCGCGCGGCCGCGCGCAACCGAACGCACCCCACGATTCCGCCGGAATTGCCGGCGAAATTGCGCCCGAAGGGCCGAAGCGCTAGAGCGGTTGCCCGGCCGACCGCGATTTGCCGGCGCGGCGCGGCGAAAAAGGCGGCGCGGACCCGGCGAGGAGTGGGGGCATGGATCGAATCCGGATCGTCGGCGGGCGCCCGCTGTCGGGAACCATCCCGATCTCGGGCGCAAAAAATGCCACGCTGCCGCTGATGATCGCGAGCCTGCTCACCGATCAGACGCTGATCCTCGACAATGTGCCGCGGCTGGCCGACGTGAGCCTGTTGCAGCGCATCCTCTCCAACCACGGCGTCGACATCATGGTGCCCGGCAAGCGACCGGGCGAATCCCTGGAAAACGGCCACTCGCTGCACATCGTCGCCTCGCGCATCGTCGACACCACCGCGCCTTACGAACTCGTGTCCAAGATGCGCGCAAGCTTCTGGGTGATTGCGCCGCTGGTGGCACGCATGGGCGAGGCGCGCGTTTCGATGCCGGGCGGTTGCGCCATCGGCACCCGGCCGGTCGATCTCCTGATCATGGCGTTGGAACAGCTCGGCGCGCAGATCGACATCGACGGCGGCTATGTGGTGGCGCGCGCCAAGGACGGGCTGAAAGGGGCACACATCAAGTTTCCCAAGGTGACGGTGAGCGGCACGCACACGGCGATGATGGCTGCGGTGCTGGCCCACGGCACCACCGTCATCGAGAATGCGGCGCGCGAGCCGGAGGTTGGCGATGTCGCCGATTGTCTGAACAAGATGGGTGCGCGCATCTCCGGCATCGGCACATCGCGCCTGGTCATCGAAGGCGTCACGCGGCTTGGCGGAGCCCGCCACCGCGTGCTGCCGGACCGGATCGAGACCGGGACCTATGCCATGGCCGTGGCCATGACCGGCGGCGACGTGCTGCTGCAAGGCGGGCGGCCGGAGCTCCTGCAGAGTGCGCTCGACATCATGGCCAAGGCCGGCGTCGAGATCGGCGCGACCAATGAGGGCATTCGCGTACGGCGCGATGGCGCCGCGATCGCGCCGGTCGAAGTGAGCACCGCGCCGTTTCCCGGCTTTCCTACCGATTTGCAGGCGCAGCTCATGGCGCTGATGACCAAGGCCAAAGGCACCTCGCGCATCACCGAGACCATCTTCGAGAACCGTTTCATGCACGTGCAGGAGCTCGCCCGGCTCGGCGCCCGCATCCATCTCGACGGCGAGACCGCAACCGTCGAGGGCGTGGAACGACTCAAGGGCGCGCCGGTGATGGCGACCGACCTGCGCGCCTCCGTGTCGCTCGTGATCGCGGCGCTCGCCGCCGAAGGCGAGACCATCGTCAACCGCGTCTATCACCTCGACCGCGGCTTCGAGCGGCTGGAGGACAAGCTCGGCCGCTGCGGCGCGGCGATCGAGCGCCTGAGCGGCTGAACCATGCGAGGCGGGCTCGGCGCCGCACTCGTGCTCCTTGTGCTCACGGCGGGCAGCGCGCCCGCGCGGCCCGCCCCCTCCTGCACCGTCGCCGGCCGTCCGATGGCCATCGCCGAGCTCATGTTCGGGCGCAACGCCGCAGGCCGACTCAAGGTGACCGAGGCGCAATGGAACCGTTTTCTCGACCGCGAGATCACCCCGCGCTTTCCCGACGGCCTCACGGTGGTGGACGCCAAGGGCCAGTGGCGCGACCGCAGCCGCAACGTGATCGTGCGCGAGCCGAGCAAGCTCGTGACCATCGTTCTGCCCGGAAGGCCGGACGACGGCAGGCGGCTGCGCCGCATCGTCGAGGCCTACAAGGCCCGGTTCCGGCAGCAGTCGGTCGGACTGATCGTGCGGCCAGCCTGTGTCTCGTTCTAGGCTTGAACGTGGCGGGCTTGCTTCCTACCTTGGGCGGGTACGAACGGAAGGCCGGGCGTATGGACTCGCTCAAGCTCGTCGCCCTCGACCGGGACGACATCGAGGTCGTATCCGCTCACCTGCAGGATGCGGTGGTCAAGGCCGCCGACATCCGCTGGCGCCCCTCCGAAAAGCGGGTGGTGGTCGCGCTCAATCGCTTCGACTGGGAGACGGTCAACGGTTCGGCAACGCAATACCGGCGTTGCCGCACGGCGCTGCGCTTCGAGCGGGTGATGTCCTGCAAGTGCCGCAACATTGATTCTGCCAACAAAGAACAAACCTTGAACCTTTTGGCGATCACCTTTGCCGAGCGCGACCCACCGAGCGGAATCGTAACGCTGACATTCTCCGGGGGCGCTGCGCTGCGCCTGGAGGTCGAATGCCTGGAGGCGGAGGTCGTCGACCTCGGCCCGGCCTGGACCACCGAACACTGCCCCACACATCCAACCGACGACGTCGTCATCGACGTCAAACCCATCGATGCGGCGCAACAGGGTTGACGCGCCGCCACCCCCGCGCCATTGACGCCTGAAAGACCGGGCCTTCACCATTCGCCGTGCCCGGCCGGATTGCGCGATGCCCGTTCGCCTCGATAGCCGATCATCCGACTTTGGCGCGCAATTTGCCGCTTTTCTCGCCACCAAGCGGGAGACGGCGGAGGACGTCGAGCAGGCGGTGCGCGCCATCATCGCGCAGGTGCGGGCAAACGGCGACCGCGCCCTGGTCGAACTCTCGCGCCGCTTCGATCGCGTCGATCTCGATCGGCTGGGCTTGCGCGTGTCGCCGACGGAAATCGAGGCGGCCACCGGCGCCTGCGCGGACAAGGCGCTCGCTGCGCTCAGGCTCGCGCGCGACCGCATCGAGGCCTATCACCGCCGGCAGCGACCCGCGGACGATCGCTTCACCGATCCGCTCGGCGTGGAGCTTGGTCATCGCTGGAGCGCGATCGAGGCGGTCGGCCTCTATGTGCCGGGGGGCTCCGCCGCCTATCCGTCGTCGGTGCTGATGAACGCCGTGCCGGCGAAGGTGGCGGGCGTGCCGCGCCTGGTCATGGTCGTGCCGGCGCCGGACGGCAGGCTCAACCCCTTGGTGCTGGCGGCCGCAGCGCTGGCCGGCGTCGACGAGATCTATCGTGTCGGCGGCGCGCAGGCCGTGGCAGCGCTGGCCTACGGCACGGAAACGATCAAGCCGGTCGCCAAGATCGTGGGGCCCGGCAACGCCTATGTGGCGGCCGCCAAGCGGCTCGTCTTCGGCACCGTCGGCATCGACATGATCGCCGGGCCGTCGGAGGTCCTGATCCTTGCCGACGGCAGCGCCAATCCGGATTGGATCGCGGCCGATCTGCTGGCGCAGGCCGAGCATGATGCCGCGGCCCAGGCGATCCTTGTGACCGCGGACGGCGCACTCGCGGACGCGGTCGAAGCGGCGGTCGCCGCCCAGCTCGCAACGCTGCCGCGCGGCAGCGTGGCCGCGGCCTCCTGGCGCGATTTCGGCGCCGTCATCCTGGTGCGCGATCTGGACGAGGCGGTGCCGCTCGTCGATGCGCTCGCGCCCGAACATTTGGAAATCGAGGCCGCCGAGGCCGAGCGACTTGCCGGCCGCATCCGCAACGCCGGCGCCATCTTCCTCGGGGCCCACACGCCGGAGGCGATCGGCGACTATGTGGCCGGCTCCAACCACGTGCTGCCGACGGCCCGCTCGGCGCGCTTCTCCTCGGGACTCGGCGTGCTTGATTTCATGAAGCGCACCTCGATTCTGAAATGCGGCCCCGAGCAGCTTGCGGCCCTCGGTCCGGCCGCCGTCGCGCTCGGCGAGGCGGAAGGCCTCGACGCGCACGCCCGTTCGGTCGCCATACGCCTCAACCGGCGATGACGCGCGCAAGACCCCGGACCGTCCACCGCCTCGTCGCGGTCAGACTCGACGAAGCCTCGATCGGCCGTTCCAATCCTGACGTGGAGCATGAACGCGCCGTCGCCATCTACGATCTCCTCGAGGAGAACTCCTTTGCGCCGATCGGCCACAAAGGCGGACCTTACGTCCTCAATCTCAGCCTGAAGGAGGATCGTCTGGTGTTCGACGTTCGGCTTGCCGACGACAAGCCGGTGATGGCGCATCTTCTCTCGCTCACGCCGTTCAAGCGCATCGTCAAGGATTACTTTCTGATCTGCGACAGCTACTACCAGGCGATCCGCACGGCGACGCCCGAGCGCATCGAGGCGATCGACATGGGCCGGCGCGGGCTGCACGACGAGGGCTCGCGCATCCTGCAGGAACGGCTCAAGCGCAAGATCAAGATCGATTTCGATACCGCGCGCCGCCTGTTCACCCTGATCTGCGTGCTGCACTGGAAGGGCTGACCGCCGATGCGCACCCCGCCGGGCCGCTGCATGCCGCAGGCGGTGCTGTTCGCTTGCGGTCTCAACGCGGTGCGCTCGCCGATGGCGGCCGCGCTGTGCCGGCAGATCATCGGCCGCGGGACGTATATCGCCTCGGCCGGCGTGCGCAAGGGCGAGATCGATCCTTTTGCCGTGGCGGTCATGGATGAGGCGGGCATCGATATCGCCGGCCACCGGCCGATGACGTTCGAGGAACTGGAGGATTGGGAGGGCCTCAATTTCGATCTGATCGTCACGCTTTCGCCCGAGGCGCATCACAAGGCGCTGGAGCTGACGCGAACGCTCGCGGTCGAGGTGGAATACTGGCCCCTGCCGGATCCAACCGCGGTCGAGGGCAATCGCGAGCAGCGGCTCGCGGCCTATCGGCAGGTTCGCGATCTCTTGGCGGAGCGGATCAAGAACAGGTTTGGCCGGCAATGGCCCGGCAACGAATGACGGCTCGAGCGCGGAGCGTAAGGTGGGGATGACGCGGGCCGTCGCGCGCAAGCGCGCGTGATCTGGGCGGCGGTGGGGACAGCACGGTTGTCGAAACGGGGCTGTTCCGCTAGGTTTTGCGCCAAACATTGGCGGGGAGGCGGGCTCGTCGTCTGCAATTCGGCTGGGTCGCGAATGGCGAAGGAAGAACTTCTGGAATTTCCCGGTGTCGTCACGGAACTGCTTCCGAACGCCACCTTCCGCGTCAAGCTCGAAAACGGTCACGAGATCATTGCGCACACGGCCGGCCGCATGCGCAAGAATCGCATCCGCGTGCTGGCGGGCGACAAAGTCCTGGTCGAAATGACGCCCTACGACCTCACCAAGGGTCGCATCACCTATCGTTTCAAATGATCGGCGGATTCGAACCAGACCGCTCGTTTTTGCGTGCGGAGGCCACTGCGCAGCGATGATCATCGGCCGCCCCAAGTTTGTGCTTGCGTCCGGGTCTCCCCGGCGGCTGACCCTCATCAATCAGATCGGCATCGAGCCCGATGCGCTGCGGCCGGCCGACATTGACGAAATGCCGCGGCGCGGAGAGCTGCCGCGCGCCTGCGCCAACCGGCTGGCGCGCAGCAAGGCGGAGGCCGCGCTCGCCGCGGTCAAGCTCGACGACGAGCTTGCCGGCGCCTACATCCTGGCCGCCGACACGGTGGTGGCGGTGGGACGGCGCATCCTGCCAAAGGCCGAGCTGCTCGACGAGGCGGCGCAATGCCTGCGACTTCTGTCCGGGCGCTCGCATCGTGTCCACACCGGCATCTGCCTGGTGACGCCGAAGGAGGCGTTCCGCCAGCGCCTGGTGGAGACGCGCGTGCGCTTCAAGCGCCTGTCCGAAAGCGACATCGAGGCCTATCTCGCCTCCGGCGAATGGCGCGGCAAGGCGGGCGGCTATGCCGCGCAAGGGCTCGCCGGCAGCTTCATCGTCAAGATCGTGGGTTCCTACACCAACATCGTCGGGCTGCCGCTGTACGAGACCGCGACGCTGCTCGCCGGCGAAGGGTATCCGATCCATTTCGGCTGGCTCAACGCGGTGTGAGGCATTGTCGGGGGAGCGAGCGTGACTGTGCAATCGCCGTTTCCTTGCTGGCAGTCCGCGGGTGTCGCGCCGCCTGGATGATGCATCTCGGCGCGCTTGCCATGCGCGGCCGTAACGCGAGTGGGACGATTCTTGAATGAACCTCGCCGTGCATCTCGACCAGACTGCAAGGCGTGATCCGCAGCGCCCGGCGCTCGGGCGCGGGACCGACGTGCTGCGCAGCTATGGCGAGGTGGCCGCGCGCGTTGCGCGCCTTGCGGGCGCCCTGCGCACGCGGTTCGGTCTCGTGCCCGGCGACCGCGTGGCGATCGCATCCAGGAACTGCCCCGACTATGTCGAAATCCTCTATGCGATCTGGCATGCGGGGCTTGCCGCGGTGCCGGCCAACGCCAAGCTGCACGGGGCGGAGCTCGGATACATCCTCGAACAGTCCGGGGCGCGCGCCTGTTTTGCGTCCGACGACGTGGTCGGCAGCGTTGCCGCGCACGCGCCGGCAGCGCTTGAGCGCCTCCTGTCGATCGGCGGCGCCGAATACGAAGCACTGTTTGCCTGCGATCCGATCGAACTCGTCCCGCGCGCGGGGGCGGATCTCGCCTGGCTGTTCTACACGTCGGGCACGACCGGGCGGCCCAAGGGCGCGATGCTCACGCACGCGGTGCTCGCGGCCGCAAGCGCGGCCTATCTCGCCGAGGTCGATCGCGTCGCCGCGGGCGATCCGATCCTGCACGCGGCGCCGATGAGCCACGGCTCCGGGCTCTACATCATGCCACACGTGATGCGCGGCGGCGTCAATGTGGTGCCGGAATCCGCAAGCTTCGATGCGCCGGAGGTCTTTGCGCTGTGGCGCGCTTGGCCGCGCAGTTCGATGTTTGCGGCGCCGACCATGGTCAAGCGGCTGGTGGAGTGTCCCGCCGAATGCGACGCCGCCAACATCCGCACCATCGTCTATGGCGGCGCACCGATGTACGTGGAGGACGCGCTCAAGGCGGTCGATCGTTTCGGGCCGCGGCTTGCGCAGATCTACGGCCAGGGCGAGAGCCCGATGACGATCACCGTGCTGCCGAGGGAGGAGGTCGCCGATCGCGCGCACCCGCGCTGGCGCGAGCGGCTTGCGTCGGCCGGACGGCCCTACCGCTGCATCGAAGTGCGGGTCGCCGACAGCGAGGATCGGCCGCTGCCGCCGGGCGCCGACGGCGAAATCCTTTGCCGCGGCGACACGGTCATGGCCGGCTACTGGCGCAATCCGGAGGCGAGCGGCGCGGCGTTGCGCGGCGGTTTCCTGCACACCGGCGACATCGGCGCCTTCGATCACGACGGCTACCTGACACTGAAGGATCGCTCCAAGGACCTGATCATTTCCGGCGGCGCCAACATCTATCCGCGCGAAGTGGAGGAGGTGCTGCTGCGCCATCCCAAGGTGCGCGAAGTCTCGGTGATCGGCAGGCCGGACCGGGAATGGGGCGAAGTGGTGGTCGCCTATGTGGTGGGCGAGGCGCCGGCGACCGAGCTCGACGCGCTGTGCCTCGGCGCCATCGCGCGTTTCAAGCGCCCGAAGGACTATGTCTTCGTGGACGCACTGCCGAAGAACAACTACGGCAAGATTCTCAAGACCGAGTTGCGCGCGGCCGATGCCGCGCGACAGGCCTCTCGCGACGGCCGTTGAGCATGTTTACATGGCGGCCATGACCGAGCCTGCCGCCCCGCGCCTCGCCCCCTGTCCGATCTGCGGCAAGATGGCGGTGGCGAAATACCGCCCGTTCTGCTCCAAGCGCTGCGCCGACGTCGACCTCAATCGCTGGCTGTCGGGCGTCTATGTCATCGCCGCCACCGAAGACGAGAACGAAGACGGCACGCCAAAGCCGCGACCGCCCGGCGAGGAGGCATGAGGGACAGAGGCGAGAGGGAGGAGCGCGCCGGGTGCTCAAGGACGCATGAACCGGCGTGGACGCCCGCCTCGCGTGCGCACGGCGCGCATCTCCCGGCGAAGCGGAAAGCGGTTCGCCGATCGGACGGCGGCGATGCTCGGACGCACGTGCGCGGCCCGGTTCAACCGGCCCGGGTGTGCCCAACCTTGCGCCCCATCCGACGGCGGCGGCCGCATCGATCGAGAGGTGCAGATTGTGCTTTCCGCGTCGCCGCGGGCCCGCACGGTTCCCGCGGCGTCGCAGGTCCGCCGCCGGCCGCTCGGCGGCGAGCGGCGCCGCAACGCCCGCGCAGCGCCGCACGATCGCCCTGAGCGCGCAATCGGCGCAAGCCCTTCAGGCGGGGCTGCGCCCTTCGATCGCTGCACGTCTCAAGCCGGCGGGCCATCCCAAGCGCGCCGCGCAGTGCTGCGAATCGTATTCTGGACAGACCCCGCCCGGGGCCTTTATAAGGTCCTGCGCTCCTCCCAAGGCCCAGGTAGCTCAGTTGGTAGAGCACGTGACTGAAAATCACGGTGTCGGTGGTTCGATTCCGCCCCTGGGCACCATTGGCCCGTTCGCAGATGTTCGCGTGCGTCCGGAAACGCCTTGAATTTCAAGTGTTTATCGCCTAATTTTGGTCGCGAGCGTCCGCGGCCAATCGCCCGAAGCCAACAATTTTGTTGGCCCATTTGTTGGCCCAGGATGAGGCCAATAGACGATGGGCCAACAAAATGCCGCTCACCGACACCGCCATTCGCAAAACCAAACCTGCGGTCCGACTGATCAAGCTCTCGGACGGCGGTGGGCTGCAACTGCACATTCATCCCAACGGCTCGAAGTATTGGAAGCTTGCCTACCGTTACGACGGCAAGCAGAAGAAGCTCGCGTTCGGCGTCTATCCCGAAGTCTCTCTTGCGGAAGCGCGCAGGCGCCGCGAAGCGGCCAGGGCCTCGTTGCGCGAAGGCAAGGACCCGATGGTGGAAAAGCGCGTGGAGAAGCTCGCCCGCGCAATCGCCGCCGGCAACACCTTCGCGGCCGTCGCCGACGAATTGCTCGCGAAGATGACCAGGGAAGGACGCGCCGAGACCACTCTCAAGAAAACGAAATGGCTTTTCGACTTTGCCCGCCCGCTCATCGGCAATCGGCCCATCGCCGAGATCAGCGCCGCCGAAGTGCTCGCCGTGCTCCGCAAAGTCGAAGTGCGCGGCCGGCTTGAGACCGCGCGCCGTCTTCGCAGCACCATCGGTTCGGTTTTCCGGTATGCGATCGCCACCGCGCGCGCCGACAATGACCCGACCTTCGCCCTGCGCGGGGCACTGACCACGCCGAAGGTCAAGCCGCGCGCGGCCGTGACCGAGCCGAAGGCGGTCGGCGC
>Ga0073934_10004997_pt1 | contig 21245 bp, 12 predicted proteins | sample LarsenN4metaG_FD_76834 | JGI IMG/M metagenome (GOLD analysis project Ga0073934, IMG submission 76834) | Hot spring sediment bacterial and archeal communities from British Columbia, Canada, to study Microbial Dark Matter (Phase II) - Larsen... ...
GGGGGGGGGGGGGGGGGGGGGGGGGGGGGGGGTTAGGGGGGGGGGGGGGGGGGGGGGGGCGGGGGGGGGGGGGGGAGGCTCCCGGAGATGGGGTCAGAGGGGGTGTCGGTGAGGCGACAGGGGTGGGAGTGGGTCTGGGTATAATCGTCAGGAGGATGTTCCCCGTTGCCAGGACCTGCGTTCCAACCGGGGAGCTTACGTCAATCACCTCCACAGAGACGAGGTCATCTCCGGGCGTAGCCGGGGCCAGGTATATCACAACGTCGGTGCTTCCGGTGATGGATCCCCGTTGTACAGACCAGTTAAAAGCCAGATTCTGGGGAGGGACCGGGATAGACGCCAGGGAAACGCTGAGGGTGGAGGTTTCTCCGGTTTCTACAACCCCCGGATCTGCCGTTAAAATGCCGGAGGTTATGGGGGAGTTAGGGGGGGAGGGGATGATAAAGCTACCGTCGTTATTTTTACAGCCGCTCAAGAGGACCACCAGTATCAGACCTGCCATGGTTCTTAGGCAGAAGAAACGCATGATTTTCCCTATTCAGTTTTGATGGCGATGATGGTCACATCATCTTCACGACCCATCTCGTCCGCGGCTTTCATAAGCCCCTCGCAGACCTCCTTTGGCGTCGTAAGGGGCGAAGTAGTTGTCGGTGGGGTTGAGAACCCTCCTGGAGTTTTCTTTGCGAAGGCTTCCCCTTTACAAAACCCCTCGATAATCCGCTCATCAACGACATCTGTCAGGCCATCCGAGCAAAGCAGGACCCATTCATAAGGGGAGAGTTTCCGTTGGCCGACCTCCACATTTAACTGAGGGCTTACGGCTATGGCCTGGTAAAGGGCGCCTTTATGATTTCTCGCAATATCCTCCTGGTTTAAGAGGCCTTCCCGGATTCCCTTAGCCGTCAAGGTATGATCCTCCGTTAGCTGTTGAATGCTCTCCAGGGGATTGATTTTATAAAGGCGGCTATCTCCAATATGGGCGTAGAACAGGGTGCCCTCTTTAAGAATTGCGGCTGTGAGGGTCGTTCCCATGCCACGGTATTCAAATTTAGAACGGGAAACAGCTTTAATCTCTTCATGGACACGATGAAAGATCTCTTTGAGGAGACCCAACATATCCGAGGCGGGTCCATGGGTTCCCGAATAGTATTGCTCCCAGAGAAGCTGAATGGCCTGGCTACTGGCTACCTCCCCTGCATTATGGCCGCCCATGCCATCTGCGATGGCAAAGAGATATCCATACTCCTGTAACTCCTCGCTTCGGAGACTGAAAAATCCATCTTTCCAGAGGAGAGCTTGATCTGAAAGCCCTTTAAAGCAGAGAAATCGGTCCTGATTCACGGCATTTTCCTTGCCAGGGCATGATAAAGCGAAACTCGAAACCTTCATCCTTCATCCTCCGATTCAAACCTCGTCCCCCAGCGGAATAGAAGTCGTTTTCTTGTACGATCTGGCCTCCCTCAGGCACTGCTCAGCCTCATCCGTTTTTCCTAACTGCCGATAGAGGAGACTTAGATTGTTCAAATAGATAGATTGCAGCGTAGGGTTCAGGGGTTTCCCCACTTGATGTAAAGTCTGCAGAGCTTCCTCATATTTTCTCAACTCGCAGAGGTAAAATGCATAATTAATAGCGACTTTAGCGCCGATATCTTGCCGGTCAGGGGGGGACAACACATAATCAAACAGGTTAAAGGTAGACCAGGCTTTTTTAAAGGGCTGGCTCCAGTTCGGATCCTTCAGCTCATAATAACTCTTTCCAATTCCCAGTAAGGCCTCTATATAAGCTTTTAAATTACGATGAATATGCTTCAACATAGGATTCTCTCGTTGGGAGATAAAGTCTTTACTCTTTGATTCCTGTTCCACTTCCCGGAAGTGTTGGGTGATGCGCTCAAGCCAGTAAATACACTTGGAATACCCTGAGGGCTCCCTCGTTCGGAAGAAGCGCTTTCCTTGTTTAATAAAGTAATTACAAAAGATGGTCAGAAGGGTCTCGATATCCGGGCGGTAGTGGGGCAACAGGTGAAGGCTGTCGGCAATTTGCGTATCCAGATCTATGCTCCGAAGTAAGTCCCTGAACTTTTCCAATTTCTCCTCATGCCTGGGAATGAGGCGGCGTTTATCGTATTTCTCGAAACAGGCGCGCCAGTTTTGTTGAAGCTCTGCGTCGCCGGTTTCAGAGTAGGTTTCATAAAAAAGGGTGAAAAGCTCGAAAGATTCCGGGATGTCCTTAAAGAAGGTGAAGGGTCCGCCCGTGTCTCCCCTTCCGCCAGGCCCGGGACCGGCTTTATGCTGAGCCAGGTGGAGCATTTCATAGAAGAGGGCGCCCAGAGAAAAAATATCGCTGCGATCGAAGTACCGCACCCGTTCGTTACGGATCGAGGTGTATTTTTCGAAGCCGCTGTAGATGGTCTCCGGGGGGTGGTACATGCCGATATTGGAAAGCGCGCTATGGGATTTTCGTTTATAAGCGCGCACGTGGCCCAGATCTAGAACAACGAGGCGATCCTTTCTTCCCGAGGGTCCGAGACTGACCCGCAAATTATCCGGAAACAAATCTTGATGATACTGGCCCCTCAGGTGGATGCTATGCAGCGCCGAGCAGAGCTGAAACATAAGGTGTATAGCCAGTTCCGTACTATCTATCCGGAAGTTATCGATGGCGCTTTTTTCATAACCCAGATCCTCTCCCTCCACATATTCCATAGCCAGAAACAGATAAGGATCTCCTCGGGAGAACTGGAAGGTCTCATCTTCATAAAGGGGAGCGTATAGATGCGCGATATTAGATTTGACCCGATACGCTTCTAGGTTCTGAATTTCCTGCTGGTAGAATTTCAGGCGCTGTTCATCTTTCCCCAACCGGTTAAACAGGTCATTGCTGAGGACCTTAACGCAGACCGGTTCCCCGTTCGCCACGTTTTCAAAGCAATAAACCGTCCCGAAGCCCCCACGCCCCACCTCCCGAACGAATTTCAGGCGGTTATGGGACTTTTTTCTAACGAATTCCTCTGCCGTAATGCCAGTCATAAAAGCAATCTCATCCTCTGGTCCTTCCCCTCCACTTCCCTCTAATTCCTCCAGGGATCTACCAATCTTCCTTCCGTCTCCTCATAGGCGAGCAGTGAAGAGGGGCCCGGTCCGTTATATTCAAACTCATAATGGCCGACGACGATGCGCTGATTTTTACGCAGTTCCAGAGATTCCCCAGGCTGGATCAGGTTTCCCTGGACATCCTGCCGTGCGCGGAGGAGTTCTTTTAAAAAGGTCCCCCCCGGAGATAAAACCCAGATGGGCCTGGACGTGCTCAGGTTGGTGACCTCAACAATTTTTCGGCTTTTCGCTTTAAATTGAGCGTGCTGCTCCGAGACCACATCCATATCATCTTCCAACCGAAAGCTATTGCGGGTCAAAGGGGGACCGTCTCCCAAGATGCATTTGTTTTCTTCGTAGTTTTCCTGGAGGATATGGGCCAGGGGAAAGATCCTACGCTGCTCCCGGTTGATGAGGGTAAACCGGGCCTTCCAGCGTGGGTGAATGGCCGTTCGCATGACCCGCAGTTTAGATTGACCTACCTCTACCTCTCGTCCAAAAGACAGCCTTTCGGGTTTTTTTCCGTTGATTTCAATCCAGAAGTAAGGTTCCTGGTAATAAATCCGCGCCGCCACCTCCGGTAATTTGGGGTCCTCTAAAGAGATAAATCCCTCTTGGCTTCGGTTTCCTGAAAGGATCAGGGGACGGGCCTGGGTGATCTGTTTGGTCAGCCGATAAGCGGGATGCTCGGCCAGGGGGGATAGAATCTCCAGCCGGGCGACCCCCTCGCTCTGAAGCTCCTCGAAAAGCAGTTCCGTCGTTCCGATCCGGATTATCTCCCCAGGGAATAGAAATTTTCCCGAGGAGATTTCATCGGATCCCAGCTTAACAGGAACTTTATCGGATAACTTTTTAAGGTAAAATTTCTTCTCCGTAGGCTCATAGGTGACGGTCGCCGGAGCATCCATACCTTCAAACTCCCTAAGAAAGAGCTGGAGCAAGGGCTCCGGTGGATGAGGGCCGGGGGGAACCTCCCCGAAAAAGATTTGAGGATACTCATAGGCTTCATTGGTTACTACATAAAAGGCGCGTTCTTCGAGATAAGCGACCTTGCGTTCCCGATAAGAGGGGGCCTGTAAGTCTATAAATTCAAACAGATAAGTGTTCCCCTCATAGTGCGCAATAATTCGGTCTCCATGACTCAGCCGTTCACCCATTTCGGAGACCGGAATAATTTTTCCCTCCCGCTGGATCTCTGTAGCTCCTTCGGAGCCCGTGTGAAAAACCTGGAAGTGTTTTCCTATCCGGTTGATAGAGAAATGATCCCTGGCCAGGGTCTCAATTTGAAAGTTGTTCTCCCCCACCTCTGCGCCCACAAAGAGATTCCCCTGGGCTTTCAAGATGGGGTACTCGTTCATTTCCAGCAAAACGTCCTTAGGCTCATAAAGCCTCAGCCGGGCGATGACCTCTTCATCGGAGGGGGATCTCCGAACGGCTGCCGTAAAGCCTGTATCCGGGAGGTAGAGGTTAAGCTGCCAGTGAACCTCCATGCCATCTTGATGGTCTTCCGGGCGGTACTGGGCATATCCTCGGATCAGGGCGTGATACCTTTCCTGGATAGCCCGTTCGGCGTCCGCTTCCATCAGGTTGAGGTGTTTACGAATTTCTTTACCCACCGAAATCGTGACGCTATCCGGTAGCTGGTAGTAAACCATAGGAATATTTTGATCCGGCTCCCGTTCGATTTTAACCTCTCGCCGGTTAGCTCGTAAAAACTCCTCTAAGCCACGCTTCCAAATTTCTAACCCGATGTAATATCCCCCCTTCTGTAAATGACGCAGGGAGACTTTACCCAGAGGCTTTATTTTCTTAACCCTGGCCTTTCTTTGGAGGAGGCCTGCATCCTCCAAATTTTTGAAAAACTTCGCGAGGAATCGGAGCATAACACTTGTAATTTAATCATACTGGCCCCAGGATGTCAAAGGATTTATCAACCGGGATGTCAAAGATTTGATCAAAGCTTTGAATCGTCTTGATCTACATTCACCTAAACGTAACTCCATGGCCGGAATTGACACGGAAAAAAGAAAGGTATAAGATAGCATTGAGTTGACTCTATGAATCCTGAAAGGCTACGGCATTCCGCTTGTGGAGATGCCTGGGTCCGGGAAGGGAATTCTGAGAGGCCAGGCGTCTCCGGCGAGCCCGGCGCGGTGACCTATTTTCTTGCGTTCCTCTTTGGTTTGTTGGGGAGTACCCATTGCATCGGAATGTGCGGCCCGATGGTGGTGCTCTATTCCACCCGGCGGACCTCCGAGGGCCCACAGAGAAATAAGGGGGCTCTGTCCCCCATTTCTCTGCATCGTCAGCACTTCCTTTTTAATTTGGGGCGGGCATTTCTCTACACGTACTGGGGGTTTGTCTTTGGACTTTTGGGGTATCTCTTCCACCTTCGCACCGAGCTGGAGGGCTACTTCGGTGTATTGGGAGGGCTCTTTATTGTGCTGATGGGGGTTAACCTTATGGGCTTTTCCCCCCAACTCCCCTTCCTGGAGGGGATCCTTTCAAAGCCCGCCCGGATCTTCGAGGTGCTTTGGAGACAATATCGGAGGCTGGCGGATTCTTCAGGGGTATTTCTTTTAGGCTGCGCCCACGGGTTCCTGCCCTGCCCGCTCCTCTACACATTATTTGCCTTTTCGGCCTCGACGGGAGATCCTTTTCGCGGCGCGCTGATCATGTTTATCTTCAGCCTGGGAACGATTCCCGCCATGTGGGGGCTGGGCGCCCTTTCCAGGTGGTTGGATACCAAAAAGCGCGGTCAGGTGTTGCGATTCATGGGCGGGTTAACCGCCCTCTGGGGAACCGTTCTGCTGGCCCATGGACTGGAAGCCCTGGGTCTCCTGCCTAAAGGCGTACACTCCTGGGTTCCAGAGATTCCCGTCTTTAAACGGGAATGGTTTGGGCGGACGGGGTAGGGCTCTGAAGGGGCACGACGCACCGTACCCCTCCTTTCCCCATTCATTTTACACCCGTTTCTACGGATCGGGCGCCCGGTTAGGCCACCCCTGCCGGTTCTAGCCTGCCGGTGCGTTCGGTGGTGCTCACTTTAATGAGGGCGGATACGGCCAGGTAAAGCGCCAGGACAATCAACGCCGCTGCCGAGATGGCATTGATCATGGCTATATCCAATCCCTGGGCGGCCCGGAAATTGGAGATGGTCAGGGTAACCAGGGACCAGAGGGTCATGATGAGGACAAAGAGCATGGGGATAAGGGTAAAGGTCACACGCCGCCGCGCTTTATACAACCAGACCGTGATGGTTAACAGCGTCAGCGCCGCCAGAAGCTGGTTCGAGGATCCGAAGAGGGTCCAGAACTTGATCCATGCGCCTTCATGGGCCGTAGCTAGAAAATAAACCGGCAGTGCAACGCTGATGAGCGTGCTTCCTACGATAGCCCCCCGTCCCCGCCAGTTGAAGAGCTCTTGGACGATATAACGACCGAGCCGCGTGGCGACATCAAGGGTATCGAACACGAAGGTGGAGAATGCCATAGCGCCAAAGGTGACCGCAAACGCCAGATTCTCTTTGCCGATGAGGATCGTAAGAAACTGGCCGATGCCGTTCCCGTAGATGGTGCCGGGCTTAAGCCCTTTAAGCTCGTCCTGAGACATGATCATGACGGTGGCTAAGGCAATGATAGCGACAAATCCCTCCGCCAGCATGCCCCCGTAACCCACAGGTCGCATATGGGATTCACGGTCCACCTGCTTGGAGGTGGTGCCGGAGCAGACGAGTCCGTGGAAACCTGAGCAGGCCCCGCAGGCGATGGTGACAAAGAGGAAAGGAAACAACAGGCCGGTCATGCCGCCGGCATTCCAGGTTTTGAACGCAGGCAGCTTGATCTCGTAGCCTCCAAAGAATACTCCGATGATACCCAAAGCCAGGGCGGAGTAGAGCACAAAGCCGCCCAGGTAACCCCGCGGTTGGAGCAGTAACCAGACCGGCAACATGGAGGCTACAGCGCAATAGGCGAGGATCAGCAATCCCCAGGTTTTAACGTCGAGGAGCAGGAGGGTAGAAATCTGGGTGCCCAGCCAAACCACCCCGAAGGTAGCCGGCACGAAGATTATCGTAGACAGCCACAGGGGCGGCTTAAGATAGCGCTCCACCAACCCCATCACTACAGCCAGCAGTAGATACATGGTGCTCGCCGCGGCTACGGCTCCCCCAGGGTTAAAACTCACCTTCGTCCCCATCAGCTCTTCGGTACCGCTGACGAAACTTGCGGCGGTAATATCCGCAAAGGCGACGATGACGTACATTAAGGCGATCCAGATGAAGGCCAACATGGCCATCCCTGCACGGGGTCCGAGATGCTCTCGGGTGATCTCCGCGATAGAGCGTGCCCCGTGGCGCACGGAAGCCGTAAGGCTCGAGAAGTCATGGACAGCCCCGATGAATATCACTCCAAAACTTATCCAAAGCACGCAAGGAAGCCAGCCAAAAGTCATGCCGGCCAGGATCGGCCCTGCGATGGGCCCAGCGGCTGCAATCGCGGAAAAATGCTGGGCAAAAAGATAAAAGGGGCGGGTAGGGACAAAATCGATCCCATCGTTGACCTGATGCGCCGGGGTTGTATGCGTATCGTCGAGGGCATATTGCCGGGCCACCCAGCGTCCGTAAAAATTGTAACCTAGAAAGATCAGGATCAAGAAGGCTGACGCTAATAATGGTAGACTCATAGGATAAAATCTCCCCCCATGCAATAAGCTATCAAGGGCTTTTGACCCAGCCTAAGTCCTTGGTACTTACCGTGGGTACGTATCTCGTGTTGCCTTGAAATAGTTGTGATTTCATCATTTTAGATCTCTTGGAACTCAACGCCACCGATTCTTGAAAGAGGGCTCTACTCTCTGATTTTGTCTGGGCGGTCTGCTTTTTGTCAAGGAAATTATAGCCCGCGAAGGCCTCCCCCCCCGGGCCGGGTATCCCTCAACTTTACCTATGCTTAGGACGCTTGAAATGGATCTTTCTTAAGCATAAGTGCGCGGCCGCTTTTGACCTCTGTTTGATCCGAGGGCTAGGCGAGACTTTTCAATTGTTCGGCCTGAGAAGCCGCCAGCAACGGATCTATAATTTCGTCGAGATCCCCATCCAAGATAGCATCGAGGTTGTGGGTCGTGAAATTAATGCGGTGATCCGTCACACGGCTTTGGGGAAAGTTATACGTCCGAATCCGCTCGCTACGATCGCCGCTTCCGATTTGACTTTTGCGAGATTGGGAGATTTTATCCTGTTGTTCTTGTTGGAGCTTATCTAATAACCTGGCTCGCAAGACCCGAAGCGCTTTGGCTTTGTTCTTGTGTTGCGACTTTTCATCCTGGCAGGTCACTATCATGCCGGTAGGAATATGGGTCACACGGACCGCCGAATCTGTCGTGTTGACGCTCTGTCCCCCAGGACCGGAGGATCGGAAGACGTCGATGCGTATATCGTTAGGATCGATTTCGACCTCCACCTCATCGGCCTCCGGCAAGACGGCTACGGTGGCTGTCGACGTATGGATCCGACCGCTCGCCTCTGTGATGGGGACGCGCTGAACCCGATGCACGCCGCTTTCAAACTTTAACCGGCTGTACGCGCCCTTCCCCTCTATAAGCGCTATAATTTCTTTGAATCCGCCTACCTCGGAGGGGCTCTGGCTCATAATCTCTACCCGCCAGTTCCTCTTTTCTGCATACTTGGTGTACATCCGGAAAAGCTCTGCGGCAAAGAGGCTGGCCTCATCCCCCCCTGTTCCAGCTCGAATCTCCAAAAAGGTATTTTTCTCGTCGTTGGGATCCTTCGGAAGCATGAGAATTTTTAACTGCCCCTCCAGATCCTCCCGCTTTAACTCCAGATTCTTCAGCTCCCCCTCTGCAAGCTCCCTCATTTCCTTATCCTTCTCGCTTTTAATCAGCTCGCGGGTTTCTTCTATCTCCTGGAGAACCTTTTTATGCTTTCGATAGGTTTCTACAATCTCCGACAGCTCCGCGCGGGATTTAGCATACCCCCTAAATTTATCCTGATTGGCTATGACTAAAGGATCACTTAAAAGTTGGGTGAGCTCTTCATATTTTTCTTCCAGTGCTTTCAGTTTATCGAACATAATTAGATTAATTCTACCTCCCGCAACATCTTTTTCAAATCCGCAATCTCCTCTGGACCAGGAGCCGTAAGCGGAGACCTCGGTTTACCGCCGTAATAACCCACCAGATCCATAGCTGCTTTAAGCCCTCCAATTCCGTATTTAACCGTCACCCCCTTCGCTAACGGGGTCATCCTAAACTGCTGCTGCCTGGCGCCATTAAGATCTCCTTGCTCGTAGAGCTCCTGGATACGAACCATCTCATTAGGAGCTACGTTCGCCACGGCTACAATTCCTCCGGCGGCGCCGACGCACAGGGCGGGGAGTAAAATCAGCGCGGAACCTGTAAATACGCTGAAATGTGAAGGTGCTAATCGAATAATATCCGCTAACTGAGCCACGTTACCCGAACTATCCTTGATCCCTACGATATTGGGATGCTGGGCGAGTCGGACGACCAAATCGGCTTCGAGGTTAATCCCCGTAAATTGAGGAATATTGTAGAGCAATACCTTGGTCTTTGCCTTATCCGCTATGGACATGTAGTGCTTGTATAAAACTTCCTGCTTAGCCAAAGTATTTTTGTAAAAACCCGGCGTCACGACCAGAACCCCGTCGGCCCCTAACTCGGCGGCTTTATTAGTTAGTTCGAGGGTTCCTTTGGTGGACTCTAAGCCGGTGCCCACCCATAAAACTTTCTCTTTAGGGACCACCTTTCGAGCGGTCTCAATGACCCGGAGCTTCTCCTCCTCGGCAAGATGGACGGGTTCGCTATTAGATCCCAGAATGACGTAGCCGGATAATTTCGTCTGATTCAATTTGGTCAAGTTCTCTGCGAGCTTGTCATAGGCCACCTCTTCATTCAAAAAAGGGGTCGGGATAGGCGGGAATATACCTTTATACACCATAGTAATAAACCTTCAGCCGTCAGTCTCTTAAGTTCTGAGGCTGAATGCTGAGTTATTGCTTATATAAATTTAGAAGGGAATCCACGTGGGAAATTCCACGGGCATTCATCAAAAACGTTAAAGGATTTGTATTACAAACAACAAATTATTACCTACCCGGTAGGAATGTCAAGCAAGATGTCAAGCAAAGCGGTGCTAAGCTGTTTTTCCACTTGAAAATCCATCCGCTTTAAGGTACCTTATTCGAGATATGGCCTGTAATCTCATAGATCGAGCGGGTCATTCATATCCTTAAGTGATAGAAAGAATTCCTGGAAATTATAAAATAGGGGGATGCGTAAGAAATGAGTTTATTTGCTTGGAGCGAGATTAAACAGCTTCAGAAAGCCATCAAGAAGAATCCCAATGATATAGGCTTAATTTTAAAGTTGGGGTGGTTGCATTTGGATGAGGGAAGAGAGGCGGAGGCTCAGGAGCAGTTTAGCAGTGCTCTAGATAAGGCTACGACGTCCTACTTTAAAGCCCAGGCGCGTTTTGGCCTGGCCATGGTGGATCTAAGACGGGGGGAGGTCGATGCCGCGAGGGCGGCGATCGAATCTGTCTTTCAAGAATCTACGGACTTCCCCAGAAGCGCGGAAGCCCATTTTTACCTTGGAACTCTTTATGAAAAGCAATTAAGAGAAAGCAAGGAGCCAGGAGCGAGCTCCAAACCCCGGGCTTCGGGCTCCGGGCTTCTAGAAAAGACGGTTCGGGAGTATGAGGCCGCCATCGCCCAAGGGTCTCGGGAGGCCGGTCAGGCCCGGTATTTCTTAGGTAAGTTGTACCTGGATTATGGAGAGGGTGAAAAAGCGCTCACCTCCCTGGAGACGACCCTTAAAGATGAGAAACTCGAGAAGGCCCTTAGGGTTGAGATTTACAGTATCTTGGGAACTTTATATAAAACCCTCAGGGAGGATCTAGAAACGGCCAAGGCTTATCATCGCAGGGTCCTGGAGCAGACCTCCAATCCGGCTTTATTGGCTTCTACACACCGCCAATTGGGGGATATCTACCAAGAGCAGACCCTTTATCCCTTGGCTCTGGATAGCTATCAGAGGGCCCTCAAGTACTATGGAGAGACGCAGGGAAAGGAGGTCCTGGAAACCCATCTCAGCCTGGCCGAGATGTACCTGAAGGACGGTAACTTCAGAAAAGCTGTAGAGAGTGGAGAACAGATCTTATCGCTTCAGGTGGAATCCAGGGATCTTTTAAAAAGAGCCTACGCCCTCCTCTCTAAGGGTTATCAGAGGCTGGAATCTTATGAGAAGGCTCTGGAATTTCAGAAATTACATCTTGAATCCATCGCCCCTCCTGCCGAGAGATCCATCACGGTCCCGACGGAGAAGATCATATCCCTGGCCGAGCTGGCCTATATCTACGAGAAGCTGGGTAGCTACGAGGAGGCCGTAGAGAGCTATAAATCGGCTCTGAAACTGCAACCGGACCCGCAAACCGCAGCGGATATCCACCTGGCCCTCGGACGCATCTACCTTTTGCAAGAGAAGTATAACCCGGCCATTAAGCAGTTAGAGAGCTCCCTGAAGCTTCAAACCCTCGAGGAGAAAAAAGCGGAAGCTTATCGGCTCCTGGGAGAATGCTTTGTCAAACGCGGAGATACGGAAAAAGGGATCGAGATGTTCGGGACGGTCATCGCCAATTATAAAGAGCTGGAGGTTGCCGCAGAAGTCAAAAAGGAGCTCAAGGACCTGAAAAAGGAGATCATCCAGGAGGCAAGGGGGGGAGGGACCTCCCGGCGGGAGGCCCCTACGGAAGAAGAGGCCGAGCGGCTAAAGGCGATCATCGATGAGGTTATCGATGAGAAGGGCTTCTTTGAAAGGTTGAAGCAGGGGCTCGCCAAAACCCATCAGAATTTTATTAGCAACCTGGAGACGCTTCTCAGCGGGCGAACTAAAATCGATACGGATCTTTTAGAGGAACTCGAGGAGGTTCTAATCCTCGCCGATCTCGGGGTGGATACGACCGTTAAGGTTATCTCCCATATCCAGGAGAGGGTCAAAAAGAGGGAACTTGAAGATCCCGCGCAGCTCAAGTCGCATCTAAAGCACGAAATTTTAACGATTCTGAAAAACGGAGAGACGACCATCGATGTGACGCGGGCGACTCCCTTCGTTATCCTGGTTATCGGGGTTAACGGGACCGGTAAAACGACGACCATCGGAAAGCTGGCCCACGGGTTTAAAAAGGCGGGCAAAGAGGTTCTCCTGGCCGCCGGGGATACCTTCCGGGCCGCAGCGATCGAGCAACTCGAAATCTGGGGGCAGCGGGCCGGATGTGAGGTGATCAAACATGCAGCGGGAGCAGATCCCTCGGCGGTCGTTTATGATGCGATGCATGCGGCCAAGTCGAGAAACGCCGATGTCGTTATCGTGGATACCGCGGGACGACTTCACACGAAAAAGAACCTCATGGACGAGCTCAAGAAGATGAAACGGATTGCAGGAAGGGAACTCCCGGGGGCCCCCCATGAGGTTCTCCTGGTCTTAGACGCGACAACCGGTCAGAATGCCATCTCCCAGGCCAAGCTCTTCAATGAAGGCGTTGGATTGACCGGCCTTATTTTAACCAAGCTGGACGGAACCGCTAAAGGCGGGATCATCACCGGAATCGTCAATGAACTTAAAATCCCGGTGGCTTATATAGGCGTTGGCGAGAAGTTAGACGATCTACGGCCCTTTAAAGCCGAAGAATTTGTGGAGGCGCTGTTTGCAGAATAAGAGCCAAAGGAACGGGGCGAAAGCCCTTCGTAGAGGGACCCTTTCCCCTTTCCCCTTAAATCGATGAAGAGCCGAGTAGGCATTATCGCAAATCCCCTATCTGGGAAGGATATACGTCGGTTAGTGGCGCATGCTACGGTCGTGGATAATGTGGAAAAAGCAAATATCCTGCGCAAAATTCTACTGGGGCTTGACTCCATGGGGGTCGACGAGATTCTTATCATGCCGGATCAATATGGCTTAGGAGAGAGGGCCCTGGTAAACCTCTCTAGACTCAAAACGACAGTCTCTTTTGTAGAAATGGTCGTAACGGGCTATCAAGAGGACTCTATAGAAGCTACCCGTCGCATGCGGGAGATGGGGATCGATTGCCTGGTCGTTTTGGGAGGGGACGGGACGAACCGGGCTGTGGCAAAGGAATGTAAAGATATTCCGATCGTTCCCATTTCCACAGGAACTAACAATGCCTTTCCTTACATGGTGGAAGGAACCGTGGCAGGGCTGGCGGCAGGATGTATCGCAAAGGCGCTGGTCGATACCCAGGCTGCGACGATGCAGACTAAAAAGTTAAATATCTACAAAGGTAGCAAGTGGATCGATCACGCCTTAATCGACGTCGTCGTCTCAAAGGAGCTGTTTGTGGGCTCGAAAGCCATCTGGGACATGAAAAAGGTCTGGGAGGTTATCCTGACCCGCGGGGAACCTACAAATATCGGTATGGCCTCCATCGTGGGAAGTTTTCACCCCATTTCCGCGGAGAGCGATACAGGGATTCACCTGGTTCTAGGAGATGGCCAGAGCCGTCTTAAAATCCGATCCATGATTGCCCCCGGGCTGAGCGATGTGATCGGGATCTCCGAATATAAGGTGCTGAATTTGGGGGATCGTATTCCTATTCATCACAAACCGGCCACTTTAGCCCTGGATGGGGAGCGGGAGATCGAAGTGGGCTCCAAGGACCGCATCGAAGTGGAGCTCTCTAAGGACGGCCCCCGCGTTGTGGATATCAAGAAGACGCTCCGGGAAGCTGTTGAAAAGGGCGTGTTTAAGGTGTAGAAGCTCATTTTTTAACGATCCTTCCCTCCATGCGGGGGGTAAGAATCTTAGCTTTTTGCACATAATCCGTGAGCAAGTCAATCAAGCGTATCTTGGTATCCATGTAGTCTTTTCGGTTCTGCTGGAAGACGATATAGCCATCCCCGCCTTCGGCCAGATAATTCGTGGTCGAAACACTGTAGATTTGACCCGGGGCCAGAGGGGTTCCATTGACTTTAACTTCCAAAATTCTGTGGCCGAGGGGGGCTTTAGGGTCGTAGGTGTAAGTTAATCCCGAGACCTGGAGAAATCTCCCCGCACTTTTTTCAACCTGGCTCACACTATTTTCGAGGGCTTCCCAGATGGCTTCGCCGTCCAGCTTAAAGGTTACGACGGTATTCCCTACGAAGGGAAACACCCGATAGAGATCCCCAAGGGTGATCTCCCCCTCTTTAATGGAGGACCGGATGGACCCGGCGTTAACAAAGGAAATCTCCGTCTGGGTATCGTGTCGTATAATATCTGCGATGAGGTTTCCCAGGTTTGATTCTTGAGAGCGGATCACATGGCGCTCCCCGTTGAGTTCCACCTGAGCTTTTCCGATGGTCGTATCCAATTTTCGGGTTAGCTGGTCCGAGTAAAACTTCAGGAGATGGGCGACCTCCTCGTCCGGGGGAAGTATTCGGCTGTCGATGGGGATATTTTCAACCTGGGCGCTTAAAATTTTCCCATTTTCAACGGTTAGATCCAGCTTACCCAGCGTTTTTCCCAACCGATGGGTTTTAACGTAAAGGGTCGGGGGGTTCTGCAACTTCTTCACCGGGGTCGGTTGGTTGACGGTCAACAGGCCCTCGAACCCCTCCGTATGTCCCCCCACGATCACATCAATTTCCGGAACCGCCTTGGCCAGGGCCAGGTCGTCGGCATTATCTTGATGGGTTAAAGCTATGATCAGGTCCGCCTGATCTTTGAGGCTCTGAACGATCTGACGCGCAACCGGGATGGGATCCAGAATGGTCATCTGTTTAGCGACCGTAGGGTCTATGATCTCTCGGGTTTCCACGGTGGTGAGACCTATAACGGCTACGGTCAATCCATCAAACTCTCGGATCATCCATGGTTTTATCAGGTTCTCGTCGGTTACAAGGTTTGCGCTCAGGAAAGGGAATCGGGCCAGGTCCCTCAGATTTTGAAAAGCGTTAAGCCCGAAATCGAACTCGTGATTCCCAACCGTCACGGCGTCAAACTTCATCAGATTCATAGCCAGAACATCCGGCACCCCTCTAAAGACCGCGGACATTAAGGTGCCGACCAGGAGGTCCCCTGAGTTTAGGAGCAGGACATTTTTCTCTTTGGCTCGAATTTGATTAATAACGGTGGCCTGATAAGCCAGCCCTCCCCGTCCATCCTCATCGGGGAGCGCAGTTCCATGGTATTCATTGATATAAAGGACCGTAAGCCGCGTTTCTGCTCCGCTCAGGGGAGGAAAAATAAATCTCAGGAGGAGGACGACAATAAAAATAGAACGCTGTTGGGTTTTCATCAGACTCATGAAGGGGGGTTATAGCCCGATGCCGCCTACAAATTCTTTGCAGCCCTAATCTGAAGGAGGCGAGAGCTCATAACTTTAATGACCTGAAGGCCGATAGCAGGTCGATCCATCAGAACATGCTGGAAGGCGGAACCTTGTAGAACCAGAACGTAGACCGGACCATCCAGAGCGGTCACCGTCGCAGTTCTCGGCACTTCCCCGAGGACCGCAATTTCACCGATACAGGTGCCTTCCTTTTCCACATTAATGACCTTCTTTTTTCCGTCCTGGGCCACATGAATCTCAACTTTACCGCTGATTACAATGTGAACTTCATCCCCATACTCTCCTTCCTTAAATAGATCTGTGCCCCTGGGATAAATCCGCTCCTCGGCGCGCACGGCCAGTTCCTCTAGATCTTCGGGATTCAGCCGTGCAAAAAGGGGAACCCGGTATAAGAGCGCCATGCGCTCTATGAGGAAGAGCTGAGACATCACCAGAGGATCTCTTTGGGCAGCGATATACTGCTTAACCCAGTTTTGTACCAGAGGATGCTCATCTTGAAGCCCTTGCTGGAGGTATTCATCTGTCAACAACCCCTTTTTCCGAAGGACGCCCAGGGCCGTCTGCCGAACTTTAGGATCTGGATTTTTAAGAGCCGCGGCCAGGGGTTGAATAAAAGTTTTATTTTCCAAGAAACTGCAGGCATAGAGCGCGGCAGACAAAAGATTTCCTCCCGCCTCCGCAAGTACTTCAGATAAGGTGGTCTCTAAAGGCACTTCGGTTTTGTTGGGGGCCTCTTGATCCTGACTTTCCAGAATCGAGGCTAATTCTGGAATGAGCTTTTCATCTTCGATGCCCTTTAAATCTTGGAGGGCATCCGGCATACTCAGAAAATTTCTATCCGCTAACAGTCCCCGCAGGCGCTTAACCCTGGATTCATGTCCCAGGAGGGAAAGGGTTTCTAGAATGTTTTCGATCTCCCGAACGATCTCCATGCCGAGTATATAGCGAAGAAAGTCTGTGGAGATATGGAAGTGAAGGGGGATGTCTCGCCGCCATTGGTTTAATTTCTGAGCTTTATGAAGGTGCCCGTGGATCTGGGACCAGAGGGTTCCTCCTTTATCGGTAATCTGCTTCAAGATCCGAATATGATCCGCCTGGGAAATTCCGTAATGGCGCCGGATCTCTTGAAAAATTTTCTCATTGCTGGTGCCACTCATAATATATCCTTCCAGGACCGTCCGATAGTTCTCCAACTGGAAATTCTTTTCGATGGAATGCTCGTAGTTAGGATCAAACAGCCGCCGGTCTTCCTGGCTCAAAGAGGACAGCACCCGCTCATGGTCGCTTTCAGAAATGCCCAGTTGCTCCCGGAGTCGCTTCAGCAGAGTGAGATCCTCTCGCGTCGCAATGCCGTCCTGAACGATCTCTCGGATAGCTTCCTTATAAGCATTCAGACGCTGTTTAAACTCCTGCTCCCTCTGGGTATGAACAAAATACACTTCCTTCAAATCCTCGGGCGGTGGGGTATCTCCCCAGGTCCATCGTCGCAAAAATCCTTTAGCAAAGCGCTCCTGGATGAAATCTTTCTCCTGGCGACTGAGGGCCCTCCATAAAAAGGCCGTAGACGTGACGATGATAGCAAACTTGAGACCCTGGTAGAGGAAGGGATACCGTGAGAACGTAGGCGCTCCGGCGAAGGTGTAAAAAAGGTTGAAAGCCAGAAAAGAGGCCAGACTCAGAAAAATATGCCGGACACGTTCTCTATCCTGAGAGGGCTTCTCTTGGGATCTCCGTCGGAGAAACCAGGCTTCTAGAGCTTGAAAAATTCCAAAGCTTGCGAGGGAAAAGACCAGGAGGGTGAGGGGCGCCGCCACCCACTTTGGAATGTAAGGGAAGAAGAAGAAGCCGGGCGAAGTGACTTTACTCGCCAGATCAAACTCCCGGGTCCAATTTCCGCTGAAGTAATAAGTCCAGGTCCCTACGTACAGGTAGTAGTAGGTGTAAAATCCCAAGACCAGCCCGGGGAAGGCGTAATAAGCAAATTTCTTAGAAGTTTTAGCTTTTTCCTTCCAGTAGTTATTCTCGAGATCAATGTCCGGGCAGTCTTTTTTGCAAGCCGTACAGGGATTACAGGCCGAGTTCAGCTGATCCTTTAGATTGTTAGGCTCACAGTAGATTTTTTCGATCAGACCCACGGGGCAGATAAAATTACACCAGGTTTTCCCTGTGTAGAGCAATCCCGTCACAAAGGCTGCGGCGGCCATGAAGATTAAAAAGCCAGAAAGCCAGTAGATATCCGCGTTGGTATATAAAAGCCGAAGCGTCAAAGCCACAAACATAAATCCAAACGTCACGTAATAGTAACGTTCTTCAAACCATGGGTGGATTTTAGGCCGCTTGCGAAGACCGATGCGCTGCCCCAGCTTCGTAAAAAACGCAAGGGGGCATATGTCCCGCCAGGTATGGTACCCCACCAGAACGATAAAGAACGGTATCGAGGCGATAACTAACGTCCATACCAGGCGCGGCCCATCGGGGAGGAGAAGGGCTAGGGGAACAAGGCCGACAAAGACGATGACAGCCGCCACATAGACGATGAACCAGAAGGGTCTGGCTCTGTTAGACGATATGAACTTCATAAAATTTTGGATACCCCGGCTTGCATAGACGATTCCTTCGTAGAAACGAATCTACCCGCCTTTATATACCAGATAAAGAGTTCTAGTTTGATTTTATCAATCTATCTTACGAAGATCGGGAGTGTCAAGACATTTATTACTGAATCAGCTTGAGGCGGTTACGTAGGCGCAGTTCCCGGCTTTCTTATCTGCCCCTTGTTCCCGGGCCTTTCTCGTTCCCAGGCTCCGCCTCCATGGCATGGACGTAAGCGCCTGGCCCTTCCTTGACGCCCCCTGAGCCTCTTTTCTATTAACCTAACCCCCTCCCTCTATATGCGCCAGGATAAGGGGGGAAGTCCTCTATTCCCTCGCTCCCAGGCAGAGCCTGGGAGCGAGTTAAAATCCCCCCCTTTGGTAAAGGGGGGGGGTCGGACACGCATTCCCCCCTGGTACGAGTTAAAGGCGTGGCTCCTGAAGTCCACAGCTAGGACCGGGGATAGATAAGGCGGGCAAGGATTAAAGTCTGCATCGCCCCAACCCGGGAAACCCACGAGCTAACCCTGCGCCCGCTCGCTCCCAATGCGTACAGCTGCTCCTCCCTATAAAACTCTTGACAGGGCGGCATGAAGTGTTAATCTTAACGTATTCGCCTATGAAAAAAAGAGGGGTGGACTGAATCACTTCCATCCGTTTTCCGTTGGAATTTTGTATGCAGATAGACCGCTCTATAAAAGATTACCTGGCGGGGTTCGATGTCTGGAAAAGTCCCTGGGAGGCCGAGAATTTCATTAATAATTCCCTGTGGCGGATTCAGCGCACCCTCCAGCTTCTGCAAAAGTACGTTCCAAAAGGGGGGAAGGTGCTTGAGCTGGGGGCTGCTCCTTACTATACGACCCTGCTTCTTAAGAAGTTTACCGATTATCAAATCCATATAACCGACTATCTCGAGGAACTGGAGAGTCAGAGGGAGCGGGAGGTTGTTCTGACCAACCCGACCTACGGGGAAACTTTTCGATTTCCTTCCTATTCCTTAAATCTCGAGAAGGACCCCCTCCCCTTTGAAGCGAACACCTTCGACGCCGTACTATGCTGTGAAATCTTAGAGCACCTGGCCATGGATCCGGCCTACATGATTTATCAAATCCATCGGGTCTTAAAAAAAGATGCCGGAATTTTAATCCTTACGACCCCGAACGTGATCCGGTTTGAAAATATCGTCCATCTTCTCGGTAAGCGAACGGTCTATCATCCTTATTCAGGATACGGAATTTACGGGCGACACAATAAAGAGTATACTCCTCAGGAAGTGAAGACGCTGCTGGAAGCCTGCTACTATGAAATCAAAGAATTAGAGACGGGACTTTACGGGATGAAACCCCCCCTCCAACTTCCCGGCGTGCCTGCTCGGGTCTCAGAGATCGTAGATAAGGCCTGGAACCGCGCTCTGGACTTTTTATATCAAACCCTTTTCAAGGACCGCAGGGAAGCCCTTTTTGTCGTGGCCCGGGCGTACGGAGAGTCTCGGCCTGTCTTTCCGGAAGGCATCTATGCCTACATGCATGTGTTTTATCGGTTTATTTATTATTACGATAACAATATCAAAGATGAAACGTCCTTACGCTGCGTAAGGGGATGGTACCCTCTGGAGGAGTGGAATACAGGGTTCCACCGCTGGACTCAAAAAGAGGCGGTGGCCTACCTCAGAAATAATGGAAAGCGTAAGCTGGTTTTGATCTGTTATGTGGGGGGGACGCGTTTGGAAAAGTTTTCAGGTTCGTTGTTTATCAACGGGGAATTGGTTAAGCGATTTGAGCTCGAAGGGAAGTGGTGGCGCCAGATCGAGCACAGGCTGGAGAAGATTTATACGGAACCGGAGCTGGAGATCAAGATCTCCATGGATCGAACCTGGGTCCCAGGAGGCGGCGACCCCCGGGAATTAGGAATTGCAGTACGGAGTCTCGTTCTTATTGAATAGGGGCGTTTCCATTTTTTGGTTTAGTAGAGAGTTCTTGGTAAGCCGATATAGCGTGCTCATTCTAATGAAGTTATCTCGGGGATGAAGAGGGCGAGGACGGAATCGATGGAAGCTATTAAACTTATGACCACCGTAAACATCATGACCGCGACTTACATCGAAGGGGATGCCATCGGTAACCTGATCCAGACCCAGGACCGTATCTTCACCAAGTTGGGTTTTACGGTCAAAATCTTCGCCGATCACTATCAACTCCATCTCAAATCCCACTGCCAACACTCCAGCTATTACCGCCCCACCGGCCAGGATATCCTTTGGTATCATTATTCGATCGCTTCCCCCAATTTGCGTATCCTTCAACAGAGCAGAGACTTTAAGATCATGAACTTCCACGGGATCTCCCCCCCCGAATATAATCCGGGAATCGAGGAACTCTGTCACCGGGCGGAGGTCATGCTGGATCGCCTGTCCGATACCTTCGACCTCTGCCTGGCCCATTCGGAGTACTCCGCCTCTCTGCTGCGCGAGCGGGGGTATCGGCCGGTCGTCAAAATCCCCCTCGTCGTCGATACGTCTCGGTTTATTTCCCAAGAGGTTTCTGGTCCGTCGTCCCTTAAACCGGATAGCGGACGACGGACCGAAGATCTGGAGCTTTCCTCCTATTTACGTCGCCTGAACTACCTTCTGTTCGTAGGAAAGATAACTCCCCAGAAGTCCATCCTGGAGATTCTGGAGACCTTTTACCATCTTAAAAAGTTAAGACGCGGTCAGTTACGGGCCTTGGAGCCTCTTAAACTTTTCTTAGTCGGCCACTATTCCCCGTGCGATGCTTATTATTTGAAGGCCCTCGATCTGGTTAAACAGCTAGATCTGGAAAAGGACGTCCTGTTCACAGGAAGGATCTCTACGGTGGCGCAACTGGCCAGTTTTTACAAATACGCTAAGTTTTCCCTATACCTTTCCAAATGGGAGAGCTTTTGCGTACCGTTGGTAGAATCCATGTTCTTTGAAACCCCGGTGGTCGGCCACATGGCTACGGCGATCCCGGAGGTCCTGGGAGATGCGGGGGTCCTTGTGGATAAACTTGATCCAGAAGCGGTCGCTCAGGTTATAGAGGAGGTCTGGGAAGACCCGGATACTTACCAGAAGCTCAAGATGAAATGCAAAGAGCGGGCGAAGCTTTTTACGGAAAAACGCCTGGAAGAGGATATCTCTCGGCTCCTCAAAACTTATTATA
>Ga0073934_10004999_pt1 | contig 21237 bp, 20 predicted proteins | sample LarsenN4metaG_FD_76834 | JGI IMG/M metagenome (GOLD analysis project Ga0073934, IMG submission 76834) | Hot spring sediment bacterial and archeal communities from British Columbia, Canada, to study Microbial Dark Matter (Phase II) - Larsen... ...
CATGCCGAGATAGTCGTTGGAGCACCACACGGTGATCGGCTTGGGGCCATTGTGGCCGGCAAAGCACTGGGCGTTGGGATACTGCCCCTTGGTGCGCAGGATGTCGATGAACACGCGGTACCGACCCTCGCCATGCAGGCGGTCGATCGCAGCCCGGAAAATACGGTCGTAGTCCATGACCGACTGCCTAGCCGAGGCGAGCCGGGCGGCTCACTAGGGGATGCTCCTTAGCTTGCGATGCTCGGCGCAACCCAGCGTGGTGTGGCAACCGGCGGGCGGATCCGGCACATTGGCCGGCACGTCGCGGCCGCCGCGGCAGAGCGCCGGATCCGCCGGCAGCAGCGCGCAGCAGGAGGCCGCCGCGACCTGCAGCATGGCAAGGATGCCGAGCGGGGCGGCGACAATCGTCATATGGCGCTGCTGAACCGCTGCGCGGCGGGCTGGCGATAGCGGTCGAACAAGGCGGCGATGACCCGGGCGTAGGGCCGGCCGTAATCGGGCAGGCGCAGGCGCCCGGCCTCAAGCGTCGCCAGGCCCCGGTCGAGGAAGGGCCGCAGCCGTTCCAGCAATTGCACGTCCACCAAGCCAGCGACGTTCGCCTTGCCGTTGCACAGCAATTGTTCGATCGCCTGGCCGCGCCGCCGGTCGTCCTCGCCGCGGATGACGCCGCGTTCCGCCGGCAGCTGGCCGGCCGACACGCGCAGATTGTAACGGCCGGCATTCTTCTCGTTCTGCACGATCAGCTGCGGGAACTGGCTGATGGCGCTGGCGCCGAGTCCGAGCAGCACCTCGGCCGGATCGTCGGTGAAGCCCTGGAAATTGCGCTTCAGGCGGCTGTTCTCGGCGGCGAGGGCCAGCGGGTCGCTGAGCAGCGCATAATGGTCGAAGCCGACCGGCTCGTAACCCGCCGCAACCAGCAGCTTGTGGCCAAGCTCGGCCTGGCGGAAGCGCAGCTCGGCGTCCGGCAGGGCCTTGCCGTCGATCTGTCGCTGCCTGGCAATGAGGTGGGGGACATGGGCATAGCCGAACAGCGCAATCCGCTCCGGCTCGAGCGCGACGGCGCCGCGCAGCGTGCGCTCCAACTCTTCCAGGCCCTGGTGGGGAAGGCCGTACATCAGGTCGAAGTTTAGCGACCGGACGCCAGCACGGCGCAGCTCCTCGACGCAGACCTCGATTAGCGAAAAGGGCTGCAGGCGCCCGATCGCCCGTTGCACCTCCGGCTCCAGCGTCTGCACGCCCAGGCTGGCGCGCTCGATCCCCGCGGCGGCGACGGCGTCGAACCAGGGATCGCTCAGCGAACGCGGGTCGAGCTCGATCGACAGCATGGCGTCATCGGCGCCGAAAGCCCGGCGCAGCCGTGCGAGCAGGCCGGCGAATTGTTCGGGCGCAATGGCGTTGGGGCTGCCCCCGCCAAAGGCGATGCGCTGTACCCGGCCGCGCCCGCCAAGCCGGCCCGCCACCATCTCCGCCTCCGCCTCCAGCGCCGCCAGATAGGAAGCCAGCCGCTGGGTACGGTTGGCCGCCCCGGTGTTGCAGCCGCAATACCAGCAGATCTCGTGGCAATAGGGGATGTGGACATAGAGCGAGACCGGCTCGTCGGGCGCGACTCCGTCGAGCGCCGCTTCCATCTCGCCGCGGCCGCCCGCTTCGCTGAACTCGGCTGCGGTCGGATAGCTGGTGTAGCGCGGCACCGGGGTGGCCAGCATCTCGGCATCATAGGTCCAGGCGGTCATTGGTCTTCGTCCTCGATCAGGATGCGCATGCCGGCACCGTCCATGTCGTCGAACTGGCCGTCGCGCATTGCCCAGAAGAAAGCGGCAAGGCCGGTCAGCCCGAGAAACAAAGCGATGGGGATGAGGATGGCCAGCCCGCTCATTGCGCCGCGCTCCGCAGCCGCAGCGCGTTGGCGACGACGATGATCGACGAGCCCGACATGGCGAGCGCGGCGATGAGGGGGGTCACCATCCCCATGAAGGCCAGCGGCACGGCGACGACATTGTAGCCGATGGCAACGACGAAATTCTGCCGGACGACGCGCATCGTCCGGCGCGCGGCGACGACCGCCTTCGCCACCGGCAGCAGGCTGTCGCCGAGGAAGACGGCATCGGCGGCGTTCTGGCCGACGTCGCTGGCCGACGCCGGGGCCATCGAGACATGGCCGGCAGCGAGCGCCGGGCCGTCGTTCAGGCCGTCGCCGATCATCAGCACCTTGCGCCCTTGCCGCTGCAGGCGGTCGATGAGGTCGAGCTTGTCCTGAGGCCGCATGCCGGTCTGGGCGGTAAGGCCGAGGCCCCTGGTCGCCGCCGCCACGGACGCGGCGCGATCGCCGGTGGCGATCATCGAAGGGATGCCCAGCTCGCGCAGCTGCTCGAGCGTCGCCGGGACGTCGGGCCTCAGCGCATCGCGGAACCGAAGCGTCACCGGCTCGGCGCCGCCGATCACCAGGCTGGCCGCCAGCATCGCGTCGCGCGCCTCGCCCGACCGGCCGAGCGACACCGGCTGGCCCTGCCACAGGCCGCTCGTGCCCCTGCCGGGCGTTTCCACCAGCGAGTCTACCCTGGCGGGCACGATGCCTTCCAGCTCCCGGCAAATGGCCGTCGACAGGGGATGGCGGCTGGCCATGGCCAAGGCGAGCGCCACCGGCTTGGCTGCCTCGGGCATGGCGCGCGCATTGACCAGCTCGGGTCGCCCGAGGGTCAGCGTGCCAGTCTTGTCGAACAAGGCGAAATCGGCCTCGGCCAGCCGCTCGAGCGCGGTGCCGTCCTTGACCAGCACCCCGGCGCGCATCAGCGAGCCGGCGGCGACGATCTGGGCAGCGGGCACGGCGAGGCCGAGCGCGCAGGGGCAGGTGATGATCAGCACCGCCGCGGCGATCAGCAACGCCTGGTGCCAGCCGGCGCCGAGCAGCAGCCAGGTGACGAACGAAGCGGCGGCCAAGGTGTGGACCGCCGGCGCATAGAGCCGCGCCGCCCGGTCGGCGATGCGAACGTAGCGCGACCGGCCCTGGCCGGCCTCGCCCATCAGCCGCGCTATCTCCGCCAGGCTGCTGTCTTCGGCCGCCGCGGTGACCCGGACGGTCAGCGGCGCGTCGAGGTTCAGGGTACCGGCATGGACCGTGTCGCCCACGCCCGCTGATTGGGGCAGGCTCTCGCCGGTCAGCAGCGACAGATCGAGGCTGGTCTTGCCGGACTCGATGATGCCGTCCGCCGCCAGCCGCTCGCCCGCCGCCACCAACATCCGCATCCCCGGCTGCAGCGCCTCCGCGCGCAGCCAGTCGCTGCGGCCGTCCTTATGGGTCACCATTGCGCCGGGCGCGGATTGCTTGAGCAGGGCCGTCACCCCGTCGCGGGCCCGGTCGCGCATGATGCTGTCGAGCACGCGGCCGACCAGCAGGAAGAACAATAGCATCACCGCGCCGTCGAAATAGGCATGGCGACCGCCGGTCATCGCTTCGAACAGGCTTAGCGCGGTGACCAGCAGCACGCCGATGGATATCGGCACGTCCATGTTGGTCCGGCCATGGCGGAGTGCACCCCACGCCGAGCGGAAGAAGGGCTGGCCGGAATAGGCGACCGTGGGCACGGCGATCAGCCCGGACAGCAAGTGGAACAGGTCGCGCGTCGCGCCCTCGGCCCCCGACCAGACCGACACCGACAGCAGCATGACGTTCATTGACGCAAAGCCGGCGACGGCGGTGGCGCGCAGCAGCCTGCGGCTTTCGGCGTTGGGGCCGGAGGTCGCCGCCGCGCTCAGCGCCTGCGCCTCGAACCCGAGCCTGCCGACGGCTTCGACCAAAGCGGGCACCTGCAGCGAGGCGGCGTGGGTCAGGGTCAATTGGCGCGTGGTGACGTTCAGCCGCGCCGCGACCAGGCCCGGCATGCCGCCCAGGCCGTTCTCGATCTTGGCGATGCAGCCGGCGCAATGGGCGCCCGGCACCGCCAGCACGGTGCGCAGCAGGGGCTCGCCGCCGGCAAGGGCCGCATGCGCCGTCATTGCAGCACCTCGACGAAACGCGCTTCGTCGGCGCCCTTGCGGACCAGCAGGTGCAGCGCCCAGCGGCCCGGCGGTAGGGCCTGCATGGAGCGCAGGTTTGGATCGAACTTGAGCGGAACGTCGGCTTCGCGGCCGAGCGGATGGCGGGCGAACCCGCTGATCTCGACGCCGCTGGCGCTTGCTGCAACGACGACGTGTCGTCGCTTGTCGAGGCGCGGCGCGACCGTCCAGCCGAGCCGGTCCTGCCGCCGCGCCGCCGCCAGCCAGCCATTGTATTTCTGGCTGGCGACGTAGCTGTTCTCCACCACCACGCCGCCGAAGGTGCGGGTCGCGAACATCGCCATGGTCAGGTTGACCGCGACGACGACGCCAAAGAAGGCAAGCAGGATCGCCGTCATGTGCCAGCCTGAAAAGCGCTTGGTCATGGTCAATCCCCCGACCGCTCGAACACGGCCCCGACGCGATCGCTTTCCCCGCCGTCCGCGGCGCGGACCGTGAAGGCGAAATCCTGCCGTGCTTGTCCCCCACCCGGAGCGGCGACGAAAATAGGTAGTTTCGCGAGGGCGTCGGCAGGCACGACCGTCCGTACCGACGTTGCCGATGCGTCGCGGCTGCCGCCATTGGTCCACATGACGCCGCCGGGCAGCCCTTGCAGCCGCACTTCCATTTCGCGCGGGCGGGCCTGCATGTTGCGCAGCTTGATCGTGAAGCCATTGCGCACCGCCCCGTCGGCCAGCTGCACGAACGCGGGGTTGCGCTGGTGCTGGGCGCTGATGTCGATGCGCTCGCGGTTGCCGAGCGCCAGCAGCATCACCAGCCCGACCGAGCCCCACAGGCTGAAATAGGCCAGGGTGCGCGGTCGCAGCAGGGTCCGGATAAGCGGCTTCGGCTTGCCGCCGGCGGCCTCGGTGCGGCAATCCTCCAGCGTCGCATAGTCGATCAGGCCGCGCGGGCGGCCGATCCGTTCCATCACCCGGTCGCAGGCGTCGATGCACAAGGCGCAGGTGATGCAGCCAACCTGCGGTCCGTCGCGGATGTCGATGCCGGTCGGGCAGACGGCGACGCACTGGTTGCAATCGATGCAGTCGCCAAGGCCGAGGTCGACCAGGCTTGCCGGGCGCCGGCCCTTGCCCCGCGGCTCGCCGCGCCAGTCCTTGTAGGTGACGATCAGCGACTTCTCGTCGGTCATTGCCGTCTGGATGCGCGGCCAGGGGCACATGTAGATGCACACTTGCTCGCGCATGAAGCCGCCAAGCACGAAGGTGGTGGCGGTCAAGATGCCGACCGTCGCGTAGGCCACTGTGGATGCCTCGCCGGTCAGGAACTGCGCTGCCAGGGTCGGCGCGTCGGCGAAATAGAAGATCCAGGCGCCGCCGGTGGCCAAGGAGACGGTCAGGAACAGCGCGTATTTGAGCCCGCGGCGGGCAATCTTTCCGGCGCCCCAAGGGGCCTTGGCAAGCCGGATTTGGGCGTTGCGGTCGCCGTCGACGAACCGCTCGATATGCTGGAAGGCGTCGGTCCACACCGTCTGCGGGCAGGCGTAGCCGCACCAGGCGCGGCCAACGACAGAGGTCAAGAGAAACAGGCCGATGCCGGCCATGATCAGCAGGCCGGCGACATAATAGAATTCGTGCGGCCAGATTTCCGCCGGCCCGAAATAGAAACGGCGGTGGGCAAGGTCGAGAAGCACCGCCTGGTCGGGGGCGTACGGGCCGCGGTCCCAGCGCAGCCAGGGCGTAACGTAATAAATGGTCAGGGTCACCGCCATGACCAGCCATTTCAGGCGCCGGAAGCGGCCGTCGATCTTCTGTGGATAGACGGGCTCGCGCCTGGCGTAGAGGCTCCTGGGCGGGGTAGTCGAAAGGTCGTTCATGGTGAAAAGCCGGTCACTGGGCCGGCACACTCGCGCAGCCTATCTCTTCGCCGGTCCCTGCACGCTTTCGCGCTCGCCGCCACCTAGGGAATGCACGTAGGCGGCCAGCATCTTGACCGTTACCGGGTCGAGTTTGTCGCCCCAGCGCGGCATCACACCGAAGCGGGCATCGTGGATCGACTTGCGGACGGCGGCCTCGTCGCCGCCGTAAAGCCAGATGGCATCGGCCAGGTTTGGCGCGCCGAATTCGCGGTTGCCCCTGGCGTCGCCGCCGTGGCAGGCGGCGCAATTGGTCGCGTACAGGGCCTGCCCTCGCCTGGCCGAGGCGGTGACCGGCTGCTGCCGGCTGACGGCGCGGACGAAGGCCGTCAGGTCGTCGATCTCGGCCGGCTGGAGCAGGCCGTCGCGGCCGAACGCCGGCATTTGCGACATGCGGGTCGAATCATGCCCCGGGCTGCGGATGCCGTGCTCGACAGTGAAGTGGATTGCCTTCAAATCGCCGCCCCACAGCCAGTCGTCGTCGTTGAGGTTGGGATAGCCCTTCGAGCCAGCCGCGCCCGAGCCATGGCATTGGACGCAATTGACGCGAAAAGCGGCGCGGCCGCCCTCGACGGCCGCCTGCATCAGCTGCGGGTGGGCGGGCAGGGCTTCGATCGGCGTCGCCGCCACCGCCCGCAGGATCGGCGCCTTGCGGGCCTGGTCGGCGGCCAGTTCGCGGTCGAGCTGGTCGCGGCTCGACCAGCCGAGGACTCCGGCGGTTGCCCTGCTGACCAGCGGCCAGGCCGGATAAGCGATGGTGTAGGCGACGGCCCAGATGATCGTCGCGTACAGCGTCCACAGCCACCAGCGCGGCAGCGGCGTGTTGAGTTCCTCGATGCCGTCCCATTCATGGCCGACGAACTCGGTCCCGGTCGGCTGGTCGACCCGTTTCTTGCGCTCAGCCATGGTCGGAATCCTTGAAGATCATGTTGGCGGCGTCGCGGTTGCGATCGCGGTTGCGCGGCAGCAAGGCCCAGCCGGCAAAGGCCAGCCAGGCCAGGGCCATGAACAGCAGCCCCCAGCTGTCGGCAAAATGGCGGAAGGCGTCGTAGCTCACCGCACCTGCTCCTGCGGGGCGCCCGCCTTGAAGTCGACCTGGGTGCCGAGCATCTGCAGATAGGCGACCAGCGCATCCATCTCGGTCACCTTGCCGGGATCGCCATCGAAGTCGCGGGCCTGGGCCTTGGGGTAGCGGTTCTGCAGGTCGCTGGCGTCGGCGTTGGGATCGGCCTGGGCGACAAGGTCCTCATTGGCCCTGGCGATCGATTCCTTGCTGTAGGGCACGCCGGCTAGCTTCAGCGCGCGCAAATCGGCGCTCATGTCGCCGGTGGTCAGTTCGCGATCGGCGAGGAAGGCGTAGCCGGGCATGATCGATTCCGGCACCGTCGAGCGCGGGTCCTTCAGATGCTGGACGTGCCATTCGTCGGAATAGCGGCCGCCGACCCTCGCCAGGTCGGGTCCGGTGCGCTTCGACCCCCATTGGAAGGGATGGTCGTACATGCTCTCGGCGGCGAGACTATAATGGCCGTAGCGCTCGGTCTCGTCGCGGAAGGGACGGACCATCTGGCTGTGGCAGCTGTAGCAGCCCTCGCGAACATAGACGTTGCGGCCGGCCAGCTCGAGCGGCGTGTAGGGCCGCACGCCCTCGACTTTCTCGATCGTCGAATCGATCCAGAACAAAGGCGCGATCTCGACGATGCCGCCGACCGTCACCACCAGCAGCGACAGCACGGCAAGCAAGGTGACGTTGCGCTCGATCGTGCCGTGGTTGAGTTTCTTATCTGCCATGGCGGGACCCTATTCGGCGGCAACGGGAAGGGATGGAACGGCAGCGCGGCGGCCGCCTGCCCGCGCCAGCGCCGGCAGCGGCCGGTCCTTGCCGGGGTCGAAGGCGGCATCGCTCATCGGCTTTTCGTCGCGCAACTTGCCGCGCACGGTCTGGTAGATGTTCCAGACCATGATCAGGAAGCCGGCGAGGTAGAACGCTCCGCCGGCGGCGCGGATCAGGTAGAGCGGGATCATCGCGGTGACGACCTCGCTGAACGAATAGACGAGGTAGCCGTCGGCCCCATATTCGCGCCACATCAGCCCCTGCATGATGCCCGCGACCCACATCGCCGCAGCGTAAAGGACGATGCCCAGTGTCGCGAGCCAGAAGTGCCAGTTGATCATCCGCGGGGAATAGACCCGGCTTCGGCCCCACAGGCGCGGCGCCAGATAATAAACGCAGGCGAAGGTGATCATGCCGTTCCAGCCGAGCGCGCCGGCATGGACGTGGCCGACGGTCCAGTCGGTGTAATGCGACAGCGAATTGACCGCCTTGATCGACATCATCGGCCCTTCGAAGGTCGCCATGCCGTAGAAGGCCATCGCCATCACCATCATGCGGATGATCGGGTCGGTGCGGATCTTGTCCCACGCCCCGTTGAGGGTCATCAGGCCGTTGATCATGCCGCCCCAGCTCGGCATCCACAGCATGATCGAGAAGACCATGCCCAGCGTCTGCGCCCAGTCGGGAAGGGCGGTGTAATGCAGGTGGTGCGGCCCCGCCCAGATGTAGAGGAAGATCAGCGACCAGAAGTGGATGATCGACAGCCGGTAGCTGTAGACCGGCCGCTCCGCCTGCTTGGGCACGAAGTAATACATCATCGCCAGGAAGCCGGCGGTCAGGAAGAAGCCGACGGCATTGTGGCCGTACCACCATTGGGTCAGCGCATCCTGGACCCCGGCGAACAGCGAATAGCTCTTCGATCCGGTGAGGCTGACCGGGATGGACAGGTTGTTGACCACGTGCAGCATGGCGATGGTCAGGATGAAGCTGAGGTAGAACCAGTTGGCGACGTAGATGTGCGGTTCGCGGCGCCGGGCGATGGTGCCGATGAACACCGCCGCATAGGCGATCCACACGGCCGTCAGCCACAGGTCGACATACCATTCCGGCTCGGCATATTCGCGGCTCTCGGTGATGCCGAGCAAATAGCCGGTCGCCGCCAGGACGATGAACAGCTGGTAGCCCCAGAAGACGAAGCGGGCGACGCCCGGGAAGGCCAGCCGCGCCCGGCAGGTGCGCTGGACGACATAGAAGCTGGTGGCGATCAGCGCATTGCCGCCGAAGGCGAAGATGACCGCTGACGTGTGCAGCGGCCTTAGCCGGCCGAAGCTGGTGTATTCCAGGTCGAGGTTGAGCGCCGGGAAGGCGAGCTGGAGGGCGATGTAGAGCCCCGCCGCAAGGCCGGCCACGCCCCATACCATGGTGGCGATGACGCCCCAGCGCACCGGGTCGTCGTCATAGCGCGTGACGTCTGCGGCCTTGGCGCCGCCCGGCAGCGCCAGCGCCTGGTAGTCGGCATTGCGCAGCGTGAAAATCATGACGCCGAGCGCCGCCAAGGCGATGATCGTCAAATGGACGGAAAAGCCGAAGTCGGCCGATGCGGTGATGGTCAGCAGCGCCAGAATGGCGATGAGCAACCATCCGCCGCTCTTGATCAGCAAGGTATCCATGAGTGTGCGTCGTCCCGCCGCGGTTTGCTCTGGCTTCCGCTTAATCTCGCTGCGGCGCAGCACGCCTTACGCAAACTTACGTACGCGCATTCCCGGCCCCCTATGATTCCGGTCGGACCCAGCTAAACGGGGGCGATGGCCAGGACGCCCTCCGGAACCCAGGAAATCTACGCTCGCGAGGCGCACTTGCGCTCGATCCTGGAAAGCGCGCCGGATGCCATCGTTGTCATCGACGTGAAGGGCTGCATGCTCTCCTTCAGCGCGTCGGCCGAGCGCATGTTCGGCTATTCCGAAGAAGAGGTGCTGGGCGAGAATGTCAGTATCCTCATGCCCTCGCCAGACCGCGAGCGGCACGATGGCTACCTTCAGCGCTACATGCAGACCGGTGAGCGGCGGATCATCGGCATCGGCCGCGTGCTCACCGCCCGTCACCGCGACGGAGCCACCTTCCCGATCGAGCTTTCCGTCGGCGAGGCGCGGATCGGCGACGAGCGCGTCTTCACCGGCTTCATCCGCGACCTGACCGAGCGCCAGCAGGCGGAGCTGCGCATCCACGATCTGCAGTCGGTCCTCGCCCACGTCCAGCGCGTGTCGGAAATGGGGACGCTGGCGACCAGCCTTGCCCATGAGCTCAACCAGCCGCTCACCGCGATTGCCAATTATGTCGAGACCGCCAACGACCTGCTGGAAAATCCGACGGCGGACGCCATCGAGACCGTCCGTGAGGCCCTGGCCGAATCCGCCGCCCAGTCAGTGCGCGCCGGGCAGATCGTCCGCCGGCTGCGCGACTTCATCGCCCGCGGCGAGACCGAGCGGCGCATCGAGAGCTTGCAGCGGCTGGTCACCGAAGCCAGTGCTCTGGCGCTGGTCGGCGCCGGCGAGCACAACCTGGAAGTCGATGTGCGGCTTGACCCGCAGACCGACCGCGTCCTCGTCGACCGCATCCAGATCCAGCAGGTGCTGCTCAACCTGATGCGCAACGCGATCGAGGCGATGGCTGATTCGCCGGTGCGTCGGTTGCTGATCAGCGGCGAGAAGGAACCCGGCGGCCTCGTCCGCGTCACGGTCGCCGACAGCGGTCCGGGCCTCACCGACGAGGTCGCCACGACCCTGTTCGAGCCGTTCCACAGTACAAAGGCCGGCGGCATGGGCCTCGGCCTGTCGATTTCGGCGACGATCGTTGCCGCCCACGGCGGCCGCATCTGGGCCGAGCCGTCGAAGCTTGGCGGCACCGCCTTTCATTTCACCATCATCGACGCGGACAGCGAGGAGGCCAAGGCGTGAACGAGCGAATCATTCATCTCGTCGATGACGATGAAGCCATCCGCCGCTCGGCCGGTTTCATGCTCAAGACCTCGGGCTATGTGGTGAAGGCCTATGCATCAGGCGTCGAGCTGATGAAGGAAGCCAAGGACCTGGCGCCCGGCTGCATCCTGCTCGACGTGCGCATGCCCGGCATGGACGGGCTGGAGGTCCAGCAGGTGCTGCAGGAGCGCGGCATCGGCTTCCCGGTCATCGTCATGACCGGCCATGGCGATGTCGGCGTCGCGGTCCAGGCGATGAAGGCCGGCGCCGTCGACTTCATCGAGAAGCCGTTCGAGAAGGCGACCCTCATCAGCGCCATCGAGGAAGGCTTCTCGCGCCTCGAGCAATCGGGCCGGAGCCAGGCGCGGGCCGAGGAAGCCAAAGTACGGCTTCAGGCATTGACCCCGCGCGAGCGCGACGTGCTCGAAGGGCTGGTGCGCGGTCATCCCAACAAGACGATCGCCTACGATCTTGATATCAGCCCGCGCACTGTCGAGATCCACCGCGCCAATTTGATGAGCAAGCTGGGCGTGGCGAGCCTGTCGGAAGCGCTCCGGATCGCCTTTGCCGCCGGCTTGGACGAACGGCAGGCCGGCTGATTATTGCAGGCTGGCGATACGGAAGCGCAGCTGGCGGCCGTCGGGCTCGGTCAGGAAAATCTGCTCGCCGACCCGGATGGCGTCGGCGCCGAACTGGAACAACAAGTGGTCGCCATGCCCGTCGGCACCGGAATTGCCGTTCATTTCATAGCGGATCGCATAGCCGACCGGCGTGCGCTCGAGATGGCCAACCATGTCGGCCTGGTTCGGCCAATGGCGACGCACCGTTGCCCGCGCCGGCTGTGATTCGAGCGCCGCGGTGTCGATAGCGCCGTCCTCGGTCAGCGGCACGCGGATGAGATAGCTGCGCCCGGCCGAACCGCGCGGAAACTCCCAGCTGGACGCCAGCTCAAGTCGGATCACCTTCCACTTCATTAATGCTCAATTGGCCTAGCTGTGGCCCTGGCTGAATACGCACATCTACGGAATCGGGGGCATTTGCGCTGGATCAATGCCGCCTACCCTCGCTTGGCATGATGAACAGCCCAACGAAGCGCGCCGCGGCTTTAGGGAAATTGCGTAATTCGACTGGCCGGTCGCTTCGCTACTGGAACCCATCATGACCGGCATCCGGCCGGGGGGATAAAAGGCGATGACGTACAACAAGAAGCTTTGGGCCTGGCTGGCCGGCATTTTCCTCGTTTCCTTCGGCATTCTCGGAATGCTCGGCCGCGAGATATACGTCCAGGCCCCGCCAGTGCCCGAGCGCGTCGTCACCACCGATGGCCAGCAGCTCTTCACCATGGCCGACATCCAGACCGGCCGGGAAGTTTGGCAGACCCTGGGCGGCATGCAGCTTGGCTCTGTCTGGGGCCATGGCGGCTATGTCGCGCCCGACTGGGGCGCGGACTGGCTGCACCGCGAATCGACGGCCTTGCTCGACATCTGGGCGAAGCGCGAAGGCGCGCCGAGGTTCGCCGCGCTGTCGACCGAGGACCAGGCGGCGCTCAAGGCGCGGCTGCAGGAAGAACTGCGCGCCAATCGCTACGACCCCGCGACTGGCACCATCGTTGTCAGCAAGGACCGCGCCGCTGCCATCGCCGCGGTCGGCACCCATTATACGCAGCTGTTCAGCGGCGAACCGAAGCTCGCGGCTTTGCGCGAGCAATATGCCATCCCCGAAAAGACCCTGACCGATCCGCGCCATCGCGAGCAGCTCGGCGCCTTTTTCTTCTGGACCAGCTGGTCGAGCGTCACCCAGCGCCCCGGCCAGGAGATCAGCTATACCAACAACTGGCCGCACGATCCGCTGGTCGGCAACACGCCGGCGACGTCGCTCGGTATGTGGTCGATCGCCAGCGTCCTGTTCCTGATCATCGGCGTCGGGTGGCTGACCTGGTACCAGGCACGACGGCCGGAAGACCATGTCGTCGTTCCTGCCGGCGACCCGTTTCTCCAGCTCAAGCCGACCCCGTCGATGAAGGCGACGACCAAGTATTTCGTCACCGTCATGGGCCTGTTCCTCGCCCAAATCGTCTTCGGCGCGATAACGGCCCATTATGCCGTCGAGGGCCAGCAATTCTACGGCTACAACATTTCGGAAATTATCCCTTACGCGTTGACCCGCACCTGGCACACGCAGCTCGGCATCTTCTGGATCGCCACCGCCTGGCTCGCCACCGGCCTCTATTTCGCGCCGATGCTGTCGAACTATGAGCCCAAATATCAGAAGCTCGGCGTCAACATCCTTTGGGTGGCGCTGCTGGTCGTCGTCGTCGGCTCGTTTGCCGGCGAATGGTTCGCCATCCAGCAGAAGCTCGGCCATGCCCAGAATTTCTGGTTCGGGCACATGGGCTATGAATATGTCGACCTCGGCCGTTTCTGGGCGATCCTGCTGTTCGCCGGCCTGATGATCTGGCTGGGGCTGGTCGGGCGCGCCCTGTGGCCGGCGCTGATCAAGCCCGGCGAGACCCGGGGCCTCGTCGGCATGGTGTTCATCTCGACCATCTGCATCGGCCTGTTCTTCGGCGCCGCCCTGACCTGGGGCCGGCACAGCCCGCTGTCGATGATCGAATATTTCCGCTGGTGGGTGGTCCACCTGTGGGTCGAGGGCTTCTTCGAGGTGTTCGCCACCTCGATCATCGCCCTGATCTTCGCTGGTCTCGGCCTGGTGCGGGCCCGCTCGGCCAATAATGCGGTGCTGTTCTCGACGGTGATCTTTCTCACTGGCGGCATTCTCGGCACTCTGCACCACCTCTATTTCTCCGGCACGACCACGCCGATCATCGCCTGGGGCGCCATGTTCTCGGCGCTTGAGGTGGTGCCGCTGGCCCTGCTCGGGGTCGAGGCACTGCACAATTACCGTGCCACCAAGGCCGCGCCCTGGGTCGCCACCTACAAATGGCCGATCCTGTTCTTCGTCGGCGTGTCCTTCTGGAACCTGGTCGGTGCCGGCGTGCTCGGCTTTGCCATCAACCCACCGATCTCGCTCTATTACGTGCAGGGTCTCAACCTCACCCCCAGCCACGGCCATGCGGCCTTGTTCGGGGTCTATGGCCTGCTCGGCATCGGCCTGATGCTGTTCTGCCTGCGCACATCCTACCGCACCAGCGCCTGGTCGGATGCGCTGCTCAAGCCGGCCTTCTGGACACTCAACGTCGGACTTGGCGCGATGGTGTTCCTCAGCCTCGTGCCGCAGGGCCTTTACCAGGCCTATCACAGCGTCACGACCGGCTTCTGGTATGCCCGGTCGCCGGAGATCATCCATGGCCCGGTGATGGAAACCCTGGTGTGGATGCGCGTGCCCGGCGACACCGTGTTCAGCGTCGGCGCCGTGCTGCTCGCCCTGTTCGTGGCCAAGCTGCTGATCGGTCCGCGCGTCCGTCAGCCGGTCGGCGCGGCCGAGCCGGAGCCGGCGATCGTCGCGGCTGAATAAGGCTGGGGTCGAAGGGCCAATCTTGGTCGAATGATCTTCCGGGTTCTGCCCGCAGGCGGGACCCGGGTCAGTCCGGAGCAAAGGCCCATGACAATAATGACCCGAGGCGAGCGGATGCTCGCATTGCGGAGGGCGCGGATGGAGTCTGCCCCCGCCTTCCTGCGCGGCGGCTTCCGGCCGTTCTTCTTCCTTGGCGCCAGCTGGGCGGTGGCAGTCCTCGGACTTTGGGTCTTGGCGATGGCCGGGTCGATCAGCCTGCCGACTGCCTTCGACCCGCTGGCCTGGCACCGGCACGAAATGCTGTTCGGCTATCTCGGCGCCGTCATCGCCGGCTTCCTGCTGACCGCCGTCCCCAACTGGACCGGGCGCCTGCCCATCGCCGGCGCCGCGCTGGCGGCGCTAGTCTGCCTTTGGCTCGCCGCCCGACTGGCGATGCTGTTCTCGGCCTCGACCGGCGGGTTCCTTGCGGCATTGCTGGACGTCGGCTTCCTCCTGACCCTGGCGGCGGTCTGTGGGCGCGAAGTACTCGTCGCGCGAAACCGCAATTTGCCGGTCGTCGGCGGCGTGCTGCTGCTGGCCCTGGCGGCGGGCGCCGACCATGCCGAGGCGCTTGGGCTGATGGCGACGGACGGTGTCGGCTGGCGCGCGGGTTTTGCGCTCATCCTGTTGCTGGTTACCTTGATCGGTGGCCGTATCATCCCCTCGTTCACCCGCAATTGGCTCGCCAAGCAGGGACAAGCCCAGGGCCTGCCGACCCAGCCGTCGCGCTTCGACATGCTGACGATCGGGGCGACGGCCATGGCGCTCGCCGCCTGGGCGGCCGCGGCGCGCCCGGCCATTGCGGCCCCATTGCTGCTTGCCGCGGGCGCGCTGCAACTCATCAGGCTTGGGCGATGGAAGGGATGGTCGACGACTGCCGAGCCGCTCGTCTTCATCCTGCACCTCGCTTATGCGTGGCTGCCGCTCGGCCTGCTCTTGCTCGGCCTGAGCCTGCTGGATCCGGTCCAACCCGCCTCGGCGGCGCTGCACGCGCTGGCCGCGGGGGCGATGGCGAGCATGACCTTGGCAGTAATGACCCGGGCGACGCTCGGCCATACCGGCCGCGACCTCCATGCCGATGGCGGCACCACGGCCATTTACCTGCTGGTGACCCTGGGCGTCGCGCTGCGCGTCGCGGCGCCCTGGCTGCCGTTCGATTACCTGCTGATGATCCGGGTTTCCGGCGCCCTGTGGGGCGGCGCCTTCCTGTTGTTCCTGGCTCTCTATGGGCCAATGCTGCTTGGGCCGCGGCCTGATGGAAAGCTCTAGGCCAGGCGGTTCAAAGCGCCTTGACGAAAATCGTCGCGTCCAGCGACAGGCCGAGGGCCGTCCAGCCGCGCGCCTTGGCGGAATTATCGTCGGCGATGCCGCGCGCGCCGACACGCAATTCCAGTCCGGTGCAGCCAAGGTCGCGCCCCAGTTTCTCGGCAGCCTCGAGCAGGGCGGCTCGCCCTGGCGAGGATTGGCTCAGTTCGAAGGTGACGAAATCGTCGAGCGCCAGCACCAGCCCATGACGCATGCGCTCGCCCAAACGGTAGCTGAGGACGCCGACGATGCCGTCGCGCTCGTCCTTGAGGCCCAATAGGCCGCCGGCGCGGTAGCGGCGCTGCACATAGTCGCGCCATCCCTCGATCGTCACGTCGGGGGCAATGGCGCGGATCAGGGGATAGGCGCCGTCCGCCTGAGCGGGCGTCAGCGCATCTACGTAGAATACCGGCTTATAGGACAGGTTGGTTGCCATGTATCCGCTGTCCCACGGACAAGGGAGGGGATCGTTGATCTGCCTCATTTGTCGAACGAATCTTTTCGGGGGCAGTGGATGGCAAGCCTGGCAGTATCGATTCCCGAGCTCGAGCAGGGCCACCCCTGCTTCGATTGCGCCGTGCGCGATCTGGCGGTTTGCGGCGTGCTCGAATCCGCCGCGCTACGTGCGTTCAAGGCGACCGGGCCGACCCTCCGTTACAAGGCGGGAGAGACGGTCGTGTTCGAAGCGGACGAGGCGGCCAATGTCTACAGCCTGACCTCCGGCCTGCTGCGCCTGTCCAAGCTGCTGCCTGACGGCCGCCGGCAGATCGCCGGCTTCCTCTTCCCCGGCGACTTCCTCGGCATCACCATGGAAGAAGAACATGCCTTCACCGCCGAGGCGGTGTCGCCATCGACGCTCTGCCGGTTCCCGCGCAAGCGGTTCGACGAATTTGTCGCCGCCTACCCGAACCTCGAACGCCGCCTTTACGCGGTCGCGGCCCACGAGCTGGCGGCCGCCCGCCAGCAGCTGGTGCTGCTCGGCCGCAAGACCGCGACCGAGCGCGTCGCCTCCTTCCTGCTGATGCTGGCCGGGCGTTGCTCGTCCCGGCACGGCATGGCCGATGTCGACCTGCCGGTGTCGCGCATCGACATGGCCGACTACCTCGGCCTCAGGATTGAAACGGTCAGCCGCGAAGTCAGCGCCCTCAAGGCGGCGCGCGTCATCCAGCTGACCGGGCGCCAGTCCTTCCGGATCGTCGACGGCGAACGGCTCCGGCGGCTCGCCGAAGACTAGGCCGCGCGAACGAATGATCCAGGTCAATTTCCCGCCCTCGCCCGTCGCGTACCGTCACGGACAGATCATCGAAGGACAGAAACATGAAACGACACCTGTTGATTGCGACCAGCGCCGCGGCGGCGCTGCTTACGGCGGCGCCGGTCCACGCCCAGGAAGTACAGGACCCCTATGTCGCGGACGCCCCGGCCGTTCCACCGGCGGTCGGCGCGGACATCATCCGTGACCCGGCCGACCTTCCGGGGCCGCTCAACCGGAGCGGGCCGGCGACCGTGCGTGTTCATCTGGACACCGTGGAAGTGACCGGCCAGCTCGATGACGGTTCGACCTACCGCTACTGGACATTCAACAAGCGGGTCCCGGGACCATTCGTTCGCGTCCGCGTCGGCGACACCGTCGAAGTGACCCTGAAGAATGCCGACGACAGCGTCATGATGCATAATGTCGATTTCCATGCGGTAACCGGGCCTGGCGGCGGCGCTGCCGCCACCATGGCCGCGCCCGGTGAAACCAAGGGATTCACCTTCAAGGCGCTCAATCCCGGGCTATACGTCTATCACTGCGCAACCCCGACCGTCGCCCAGCACATCGCCAACGGCATGTACGGGCTGATTCTGGTCGAGCCCGAGGGAGGGCTCAGCAAGGTCGACCGCGAATATTATGTGATGCAGGGCGAAATCTATACCGAGCAGGCCCATGGGACGAAGGGTGAGCTTGTCGAGAGCATCGACAAGCTGCTTGCCGAGGACCCGGAATATTATGTCTTCAACGGGGCCGCGGATGCCCTGGTGAAGAAGCCGCTGAAAGCCAAGACCGGCGAGACCGTGCGGGTCTATTTCGGCGTCGGCGGCCCCAACAAGACGTCGAGCTTCCACGTCATCGGCGAGATCTTCGACAAGGCCTATCCGCTGGCCTCGATCACGTCGGCCCCAATGACCGACGTGCAGACCCTGACGGTGCCGCCCGGCGGGGCAGCCGTCACCGACTTCAAGGTCGAAGTGCCGGGCCGTTTCATCCTGGTCGACCATGCCCTTTCGCGGCTGGAAAGAGGACTGAAGGGATTCCTGGTGGTCGACGGCGAACAGCGGCCCGAGATCTTCCGGGCGCACCAGGTGGATGATCCGGCAAAGGCTGCGAAGTCCGGTCACTAGCCCCGCCCGGCCGGACCGGCAGGCGGCGGCGGAGCGATCCGCCGCCGCCTTTCTTTATCCTTCTGTCATGCGTCGGGGACGGTCAGCGCTTCGGTGTGGCCGATGCCCTTGCTGTAGTCGACCACCGAGACATGCTTGCACCGGGCCCGCATCAGCGCTTCGTCGGCCGGATCGGGCGGGCCGAAGTCGGCAAGGTTGGGGTGGCGCTCGACCAGCAGCCGCCAGGCCATCCGGCGTTCGTCGGCGTCGGTCACTTCGGCCGCATGGGCGCCGGCATAGACGGCCTTGATCTCGCCAAGGCTGCCCGGCTCGCGGCCGATGGCGATGGCGACCCGGTCGTTGTGCGCGATGTTGCCGAACTTCTGGCTCGACCGGAAAATCGCGAAATAGACGTCCCAGCCATGGTTGGCGTAGCCAACGATCGTGGCCTGCGGCCAGCCGTCGGGGCGCACGGTCGCAATCGTCATCATCCGGTGCGCATCAAGGATCTCGATTGCCGGTTGCAGCATGTCCAGCCTCTTTGGATTGAAGAAGCGGCAAGATTGCTCCGTCGCGGCGCCAGGGGAACTAGGGAATGCTCCTTACCCCACGCAAAAAAGGCGCCGGTCACGAGGACCGGCGCCATCATCGCCGCGCCTGTTCGGGGGTGGGGCGCGACGACTATTTGAGGATGGCGGCAAACACCTGCTTGGGCTTGCCGGGATGGCTGACAGCCTTGGCCTGGGCCAGGTTGGCGGTCGAGCTGCCGACGTACACCACGCCGACCATGCCCATGCCGTAATGCGGCAGGCACTTGTAGCCATAGACGCCCGGCTTGGTGAACTTGACGGTCAGGTTCTGGTTCATCTTGCCCTTGAACGGCGCCGCGCCGGCCGGGATCATGCCGGCGATGCTTTCGGCATTGTGGCTGGGATCGGCCGAAATGAAGGTGACGGTATCGCCGGGGGCGATCTTCACCACTTCCGGCGAGAAGACCATCGCCCGGCCATTGCCCTTGTTGAGCATCTTGACCTGCCAGTCCTTCGCGGCTGCCGGGCTCGCCGCCACGGCCGCCAGGACCAGGCCAGCGACAAATGTTCCGATACGCATTTTCAAGTCTCCATTGCACTAGGCGGGCCGATTGCCCTGATGACGAGACTGTGGCCGCTCCGGCGAGCCGGCGCCTTGCGCTGGATCAATTGGTTCGAGGCGGATGGCGAATTGAGCCAGATCAACCCTGTCCAGCGGGCGGGCGCATAGGCTGCCTTTCCGCGACGACAGGGAAGGGTTGCCGATGGCGTTTGCCAATGTGCTGGCCGAAGAGATCTGGGCCACCAAATATCGCTACAAGGCGGAGGACGGGGCCGGGGACGAGGATTATAGCGCCACCATCGCCCGCGTCGCCGCCGCCGTCGCCAAGGCCGAGCCTCCCGACAAGCAGGTGTTCTGGCGCGACGCATTCGCCGAGGCCCTGACCGGCTTCCGCTTCATTCCCGCCGGCCGGGTCCTGGCCGGGGCTGGGACCGACCGGTCGGTGACCCTGTTCAACTGCTTCGTCATGGGCACCATCCCCGACAGCCTCGAAGGCATCTTCGCGCACCTCAAGGAAGCCGCCGTCACCATGCAGCAGGGCGGCGGCGTCGGCATGGATTTCTCGACCATCCGGCCTGCCGGGGCGCGCGTGTCGGGTGTCGGCGCCGAAGCCTCCGGACCGTTGAGCTTCATGGATTGCTGGGACGCGATGTGCCGGACGGTCGAATCCGCCGGCCAGCGGCGCGGGGCGATGATGGGATGCCTGGCCATCGACCATCCCGACATCGAGGCCTTCATCGACGCCAAGCGCGATCCCGCCAGGCTGCGCAATTTCAACCTGTCGGTGCTGGTCAGCGATGCCTTCATGAAGGCGCTCTCGGCCGATTCCGAATGGCCGTTGGTATTCGCCGGCGAAACCGTCCGCACCGTCGGCGCCAGGGCGCTGTGGGACCGCCTGATGCGCGCCACCTACGATTATGCCGAGCCGGGCGTCATCTTCATCGACCGCGTCAACGCCCAGAACAATCTGGCCTATTGCGAGGCGATCCGCGCCTCCAATCCCTGCGGCGAGCAGATGCTGCCACCCTATGGCGCCTGCCTGCTGGGCTCGATCAACCTTGCCGCGCTGGTCGAGCGGCCGTTCGAGGCGGAAGCGGGGATCGACGAGGCGGGGCTGGGCGAGCTCACCCGCACGGCGGTGCGCATGCTCGACAATGTCATCGACATCTCCCGCTACCCCCTGCCGGATCAGGAAGCCGAGGCGAAGGCCAAGCGCCGCATCGGCCTGGGCGTCACCGGCCTGGCCGACGCCTTGCTGTTCTGCGGCACCGCCTACGGCAGCGGCCCGGCGGTCGCGCTCACCCGCCGCTGGCTCGAGGTCATCAAGCGCGAGGCCTATCGCGCCTCGGCCGAATTGGCCACGGAAAAAGGGCCTTTTCCGCTCTACGACCCGTGCATCCTCGAGCGGCCGAACCTGCTCGACCTTGACGACCAAACCCGGGCGCTGATCGCCGACCACGGTCTGCGCAACGGCTGCCTGACCTCGATCGCCCCGACCGGGACGACCTCGCTGCTGGCCGGCAACGTCTCTTCCGGCATCGAGCCGGTGTTCGCCTTTTCCTACACCCGCAAGATCCGCAATGCCGACGGCTCGAGGCGCGAGGAGCAGGTCGAGGATTACGCGCTGCGCGTCTGGCGCGAAGTGAAGGGGGACCTGACCCCGCCACCGGAGCTGTTCGTCAGCGCCCAGACGCTCGGCCCGTCGGATCACCTGACCATGCAGGCCGCCGCCCAGGCCCTGGTCGACAGCTCGATCTCGAAGACCATCAACTGCCCCGAGGACATCGGCTTCGAGGCCTTCGCCGATGTCTATGTCGAAGGCTATCATCTCGGCTGCAAGGGACTGACGACCTATCGCCCCAACGCCGTCACCGGTTCGGTCCTGAGCGCTGCGCCGCCTCGTGCCGAACCGCGGCCGGAACCGCTGCTCCACCAGCGCGGCGAGGCGCTGCACGGTACGACCTACAAGCTCAAGTGGCCGGAAAACGCCCACGCCGTCTACGTCACCATCAACGACCTCATTGACGACAGCGGCGATCGCCGGCCGTTCGAGATCTTCATCAACTCCAAGAACATGGAGCATTATGCCTGGACCCTGGGCCTGACTCGGATGATTTCGGCGGTGTTCCGCCGCGGCGGCGATGTCAGTTTCGTCGCCGAGGAACTCAAGGCGGTGTTCGACCCGCGCGGCGGCGCCTGGCTGCAGGGCAAATATGTCCCCTCGCTGCTCGCCGCCATCGGCAACATCGTCG
>Ga0073934_10005000_pt1 | contig 21226 bp, 19 predicted proteins | sample LarsenN4metaG_FD_76834 | JGI IMG/M metagenome (GOLD analysis project Ga0073934, IMG submission 76834) | Hot spring sediment bacterial and archeal communities from British Columbia, Canada, to study Microbial Dark Matter (Phase II) - Larsen... ...
CGTCCATCCGTATCCCGAGCAACGCCTGTGCGTCAGAACCTGAGGGAAGAGCCCAGTGCGTTAACTGCGCACGCTGGGATCTGTGGAGGGGGTGCTCAGCAATGGGCATTCCTACTCCGACTGGTTCGAAACGCCGCTTCGGATTGTACTCGCGCGGGCGCCGTTCATGTCCGTCGACAGGCTTTCCGGTATCATCCCCGCCTCGTTTATCAAGGTGTAAGCGCGGAGCAAGCCGATGGGCTTCACGACGAAACAAGTCCACGCCGGCGTGACGCCGGACCCGACGACCGGCGCCATTCTGACTCCGATCTACCAGTCGACGACGTTCGTGCAGGACTCCGTCGATCAGTATCTGTCGAAGGGCTACTCCTACTCGCGCAGCGGCAATCCGACCGTGAAAGCGCTCGAGCAACGTATCGCGGCGCTCGAGAACGGCAAAGGCTGCACGTGCTACTCGACGGGCATGGCTGCGGAGCAGGTCGTGTTCCAGGCGACGCTGTCGGCAGGCGATCATGCGATCGTCTCGGACGTCGCGTACGGCGGCACTTACCGGCTCGCGGCGAAGATCTACGCGCGTTTCGGCGTCGAGTTCTCGTTCGTCGACACGGCGAATCCCGACGCCGTCCGCAAAGCCCTTCGCCCGAACACGAAGCTGATCTTCACCGAGACGCCGGCGAATCCGACGCTGAAGCTCACGGACATCGCGGCGATCTCGGAGATCGCGAAGGAGCGCGGCATCCCGCACGCCGTCGACAACACGTTCCTCACGCCGTACTTCCAGCGGCCGCTCGAGCTCGGCGCGAACATCTCGGTGCACAGCACGACGAAGTACTTCGACGGGCACAATGCCACGACGGGCGGCGCCGTGATCGTCGACAGCGAGGAGCTCGAGCAGAAGATGCGGTTCCACCAGAACGCCACGGGCGTCATCATGTCGCCGTTCGTCGCCTGGCTGACGCTGCAGGGCACGAAGACGCTGTCGCTGCGTATGGAGCGGCAGGCCGCGAACGCGCAAGCCATCGCCGAGTTCCTCGAGAAGCAGCCGAAGGTCACGCGGGTGCGATATCCGGGCCTCGAGAGCTTCCCGCAGCACGCGCTCGCGAAGCGCCAAGCGAGCGGCTTCGGTGCCATGCTGTGGTTCGAGGTCGAGGGCGGCGTGAAAGCCGGCAAGAAGCTCATGGACTCCGTGAAGCTCTGCACGCTCGCTGAGAACTTGGGCTCCGTCGAGACGCTGATCACGCACCCGGTCACGATGACGCACGCCGTCGTCGAGCCGGCCGAGCGGCTGCGCGTCGGCATCACGGACGGGCTCGTGCGGCTGTCCGTCGGCATCGAGGACGTCGACGACCTGATCGCGGACCTCGACGAGGCGCTCGGCAAGCTCTAGCCGCCCGAGCGGTTCGCGAATGAAGAAGCAGACGCGAGTCACGCATCCGAAGCACGTCGAGATCCCGCGCGGCAACGCCCCCGTCGTGCCGCCCGTGCACCGCACGGTGAAATTCACGTATCCGACGATCGCCGACTCGCTGACGCCGGAAGCGAAGGAGCACGGCTTCGACTATACGCGCGACTCGAACCCGACGACGCGTTCGCTCGAGCTGACGGCGGCCGAGCTACAGGACCGTGACGAGGCGATCGCAGTCGGCACCGGCATGGCCGCCGTCTGGCTTGCGCTGCTCGGCAATCTCGAGGCCGGCGACCGCGTGGTGATCTTCGTCGAGTCGTATCGGCCGAATCGCGTCGCGGTACGGCGGTTTCTCGCCAAGCTCGGCATTCGGTTCACGATGCTGAGCGTGCACGACCTTGCCGGCCTCGAGCAGGCGTTCGCGGAGGACGACACCAAGCTCTTGCTGTTCGAGTCGCCGACGAACCCGATGCTGCAGGTGGCGGACATCGCGGCGATCACGGCGCTCGCGCGGCGGCACGACGTCGTCACGGTGCTCGACAACACGTTTGCGGGGCTGCACAACCACGGCCGGTACGACGTCGACTACTTCGTGCACAGCCTGACGAAATACGCGAACGGCCACGGCGACGTCATGGGCGGCATCGTGATCGGCGACCGCAAACGCATCCGCGCGATCAAGCCGCTCGCCGTGAACATGGGCGCCGTGCTCGATCCCGGCGCAGCGTCGCTGATCGCGCGAGGGCTCAAGACGTACTACCTGCGCTACGAACGGCACTCGGCGAACGCGCTCGCAATCGCGGAGTTCCTCGCGAAGCGGCCCGAGGTCGAGAAGGTCTACTACCCCGGCCTGCCGAGCGATCCCGGCCACGCGCTCGCGCGCGAGCAGATGGCGGATTTCGGCGGCGTGCTCGCGTTCGATCTACGCGCCGACAAAAAGCGCACGTGGGCGTTCATCGACGCGCTCGAGCTGTTCACGACGACGGCGAGCCTGGGGTCGACCGAGTCGCTCGTCTGCCCCGTGCAGCTCTATTTGGGTAGCGACCTTTCGGCCGAGGAGCAGAAGCGCGCGCAGATCAAGGAGTCGACGGTGCGCTTCGCCGTCGGCATCGAGCACGTCGAGGATCTCGTCGCCGACGTCGATCAGGCGCTGCGCAAGATAGGCGCATGACCGGGCGGCCGCGGCCTCGGAGCCGGTCGCCGTACGCTTTGACGGCGACGGCGGCCGGAGCATCGAGCCGGCGCGCGAAGGCGTCATCGACGGCGGTCAGCTGGTGCGCTCGGCCAGAAAGCGCCGCGCGCGCCCGAGCGCCATCAGCGGGAAGTAGTGCCGGTAGAGGTTGTAGTTGATCATGAAGCCGCGCTGGAGCTCGATGCCCTGCGCGATGCGCTCGCGCGTCTTCTCGTCGCGAAAGTCGATGCGCGCGCCGAACCCGTAGCCGGGGAATCCCGTGCCCGTGTAATACGGCTCGTCCCAGGTGCCGTCGTCGCGCTGCGAGTCGAGCAAGAAGCCGATGCCGCGGCGGATCGCGCGCTCGTGCTGCCGATCGTTCGCCGCGACGAGCGCGAGCAAGGCCCAGCCGGTTTGCGACGCCGTGCTCGTGCCGCGGCCGCGCAACTTGTCGTCCATGTACGAGGCGCACGTTTCGCCCCACCCGCCGTCGGCGTTCTGGTGCGCGACGAGCCAGTCGGCCGCGGCGCGCACGTACGGCTGCGTCATGTCCTCGCCGATTGCGGCGAGCGCGGGCAGCACGGCGGCCGTGCCGTAAATGTGGTTCACGCCCCAGCGGCCGAACCAGCTGCCGTCGGTTTCTTGCTCCCGGCGGAGGAACTCGAGGCCGCGTTGGACGGCCGGGTGCTTGCGCTCGAACCCGAGCAAGCCGAGCGCTTCGAGCACGTGCGCCGTCACGTCGGCCGAAGGCGGGTCGAGCGCCTCGCCGAAGTCGCAGAACGGGATCTTCGTGATGATGAGCCGGTCGTTGTCCTTGTCGAACGCCGCCCAGCCCCCGTTGGTCGATTGCATCGCGAGCGTCCAGCCGAGCGCGCGGTCGATCGCGGCGCGAATCCGCGGCTCCCCGCGGAGCTCGAGCGGCAGTCGCGCGAGCACGATCAGCGCGACGGCCGTATCGTCGATGTCGGGATAGTGCAGATTCGCGCGCTCGAATGCCCAGCCGCTCGGCTCGACGCCCTTCACTTTCTTGGCCCAATCGCCGCGATAGCGAACCTCGTTCTCGAGCACCCAGTCGAGCGCGCGCGTCATCGACGGCGTGAATTCCCGCTCGCAATCCTGCATCGCGAGAAGCGTGAGCAACGTGTCCCAAACCGGCGACTCGCTCGCCTGGATGTGCAGCGTGCCGCCGCGCTCGTAAGACCAATGCGAGTCGAGCGCCGCGAGCCCAGCGGCCATGACGGGATGGTCGAGCTCGTAGCCCTCGACGTTGAGCGCCATGAGGCTGTAGATCCAAGGCGGCTGAATGCCGCCCCAGGCGCCGTCGGAGTCCTGGTGCCGGACGATCCAGCCGAGACAGGCGTTGATCGCCGTCTCGCGAAACGGCGTGAAGCCGACTTGCTGATACCAGTGCAGCACCCGATCCGAGAGCAGGAACAACCGTCGCCACGAAAGCCACGGCCCGCGGCGCGGCAGGCTGTAATCCATGCGGTCGCGCCCCTCGGGGAACAGCTCGTCGAGCCGCCGCTCGGGCGGCAGGGGCCGCACGGCGCGGCGCGCGGAAAGCACGGCGAGCGGCAGCAGCGTGGCGCGTGCCCAGCTCGCGAAGTTGTAGATGTTGAACGGAAACCAGCGCGGGTTCGCGATGACCTCGGGCGGCAGGTTCGGCGTCGCGCTCCAGGGCCACTCGCCGAGCAGCGCGAGCCAGTAGCGCGTGAACACACGGATGCCCTTCAAGCCCCCATGATCGAAGATCCAGCGGCGCGCGCGGACGAGCGGCTCGTCGTCGGGCTCGAAGCCGACCGAGCGCAGCGCTGCATAGCACTCGACCGTCCCGTTGATGTCGCCCTGCGGAGCGTCGTAGTAGGCCTCCCACGAGCCATCGGGCCGCTGTGCGTTCAGCAGCGTGGCGACGAGGTCCTGCTCGCGCGGATGGCGGTAGCCCAAGAAATGCATGGCGAGCAGCCATTCCGCCTCCATGCAGTAGTTCGACTCGAGCATGCCCACCCAGAAGCCCTCGGGCGTCTGCTCGCGGTCGAGCCAGGCGATGGCTTTCCCGATCGTGGCGTCGACGCGGTCTTCAGGCTTATCGAGAGCGCGAGGCGCAGAGACGGACATCCACCACCGGAAGCAACTGAACGGCGGGCATTATCTCACAACACGCCGCCATGGCCCGCGCGCCGGCGCAAACCTTGCGGGAGCGGCCGCAAAAGCCCGAGCATGCCGCGACACCGTCATAGCGGAAGGTCCGTCATGCGCCTACTTCGCTCGAGCGCGTTGCTCGCGCCGATGCTTCTCGCCGGCTGCGCCGTCTCGACGGCCGGCGGCGAGCGCCTCAAGCTGCGCTCGGCCCAGTTTCGCGACTACGTCGAAGGCGTGTTCCGCGAGCAGAATCGCGTCGCGGACGCGCTCGCGTTCGAGCTCGAGGCCCCCGGGGCCGCGAGCGCGGAGCTCGCGGCCGCCGAAGACGAGCTGCTCGGCGCGTGCGCGGGGGTCAACGAGCTCGCCACGGCGCGGCGCGACAACCGTCGCCTCGGTATCGGGCGCAGCGTCCGCGCGGCGCGGAGCGTGCCGGACTGCGAGCGGGCCACGCGGGCCGCCGAAACGCGCCTCGCTCGCCCGCCGCGATGAATCGCGCCGCGGCGTCAGGGCGGCAACAAGCGGCCGACGGCTACGAGGTGATGCTGGTAGTAGGGCGAGTCGAGCCGCGCGATCGAGACGTTCCGGCCGCTCGCCGGCGCGTGCACGAAGAGCCCGTCGCCCACGTAAATGCCGACGTGCGAGAGCTTCGTCTGGTCCTGAAAGAACATGAGATCGCCCAGATCCGCCTCGTGGACGGAAATCTTGCGCGCGGCGCGAAACAGCTCCTGCGACGTGCGCGGCACCTGATACCCGGCCTGGCCGTACGCGTAGTAAACGAGGCCGCTGCAATCGAACCCTTCGATCGGATCCGTGCCGCCGTACCGGTAGCGGGCGCCGACCATGCCCATTGCGACGTCGGCGATCGCGCCGCCGACGCCCGTCGAATCGCGCGGCTCGAGCACGACGCGGCCGGGCTCCGGCTCGACCGGTGTCGGCGGCGCGCTCGCGCAGCCGGTTGCCAGGGCCGCCGCCGCGGCCAGCGCGGGCGCCAGGAGAGCCTTGCAACGACGCGGCAACATGGAAGACACGCTATCCCGGCCTACCTGAATCGTCCCTGAAAGCCAGGCTCGATTGTCCGCACGTCAGACGGTCGTGTCGCCGAGTTAGCTCACAGAACGTCACGCTGTCGCGAGCCACGGGGGCAGCGGCAGATCCTTCGCGCGCAAGAAGTCGGGGTTGAAGAGCTTCGACTGATACCGCTGGCCCGAGTCGCAGAGCACCGTCACGATCGTCTTGCCCGGCCCGAGCTGGCGAGCGAGCCGAATCGCGCCAGCGACGTTGATGCCGCTCGAGCCGCCGAGCAGGAGGCCCTCCTTCTGTAAAAGGTCGTAGAGGACGGGCAGCATCTCGGCGTCGGGAATCTGGAACGCATCATCGATGCGCGCGCCGTCGAGGTTGCCGGTGACCCGGCCTTGGCCGATGCCTTCGCTGATCGAGCTGCCCTGGCTCTTGAGCTCGCCTGTCTTGATCCAGCTGTAGATCGCGGCGCCCATCGGGTCGGCGGCCGCCGTGACGACGTTCGGGTTCTTCTGCTTCAAGAACTCGCTGACGCCCGCGAGCGTGCCGCCGGTGCCGACGGCGCAGATGAAGCCGTCGATCCGGCCGTCGGTCTGCCGCCAAATCTCGGGGCCGGTGCTTTCCGTGTGGCCGTTGCGGTTCGCGTGGTTATCCCACTGATTCGCGTACAGCACGCCGTGCGGCTCGCTCGCTTCGAGCTCCTTCGCCGTGCGGGCCGCGATATGGACGTAGTTGTTCGGATCCTTGTACGGCACGGCCGGCACCTCGCGGAGCTCGGCGCCGCAGAGTCGGAGGGCGTCCTTCTTCTCCTGCGATTGGGTGTTCGGCATCAGAATCAGCGTGCGGTAGCCGCGCGATTTGCCGACGAGGGCGAGCCCGATGCCCGTGTTGCCTGCGGTGCCCTCGACGATGAGGCCGCCCGGCTCGATGACGCCGCGCCGCTCCGCGTCGAGGACCATGTATTTCGCCGCTCGATCCTTGACCGAGCCGCCTGGGTTCAGGAACTCGGCCTTGCCCAAGATCGTGCAACCCGTCAGCTCCGAGGCCTGCCGCAACTTGATCAGCGGCGTGTTCCCGACGGCATCGACGAAGTCGTTGCGAACATCCATTCCGCGACGGCGCTATTGCGCGACGGTGATCGTGATCTTCTCGGAGCGCACGGGCGGCTGATGCGGGATGTGCAAATGGTCGCCGAGCACGAGCTGAAGCGTGTGTTGTCCGGGCGGAAGCGTAATTTCCGTTTCGGTTTGGCCGAGACCGAAATGGCGGTGATTTGCGTCGTTCGGAATCGGCAGATTCTCGGGCGGCAGCTCGGCGACGTCGATCAAGAGATGATGATGACCGGTGTTCGCCGCCGTCACGCCGGCCGGGGCCACGCCCATGCCGCGCAGGCCGAAGCGAACCGCGAACGGCGACGTGACGGTCGCGCCGTCTTCCGGCGACAGAAAATAAACGAGCGCATTCTGCGGCGCGGCCGTGCGCGGGAGTGCGGCCGGAGCGCTTTCCTGAGCCTGATCGAGCGCGGGAAACGCCAATAGAAGGAGGCCGCAGAACGGTGTTATGGTGCGCATGAGTGCCCCTCGGCTCGAGTCGTTCACGGAAGATGCGAGCGCGCATATTAGCAGGAGCGGACGAGTGTCAAGGCGACCGGCGGTCGCGCGAACTTTCAGCGTACGTTCGGCGTCTTCAGCGCACGTTCAGCGTCGTTATGCAATGTCCGAATCACGGCAGCTCGCTCGCGTCTATAGTGAACTTCACTGGAGGGGCGGGTAACTAAGAAGCATCCCCACTTCGTCGCCGCCGGCTCGAAGTGTTTTGATCGAGGTCGAATGATGGTCGGTTCCCTAGTGCGCAAGCTCCTGCTCGCCGGCGTGCTCGCCGCCGTCGCGGCGTGCTCGAGCCAGTCGATCGGCCCGTCGGGAGGCGGTGGTTTCCCGGGTGGCGGCTTGCCGAGCCCCGGCGGCGGTGGCGGCGGCGGGTCGTCGGGCGGCGGCGGCCTCCCGAGCCCCGGTGGCGGTGGCGGTGGCGGCGGTGGTGGCGGCGGTGGTGGGCTTCCAAGCCCCGGTGGCGGCAGCTCCGGTGGCGGTGGCGGTCTCCCGAGCCCGGGCGGTGGCGGCGGCGCGGGTTTGCCCGGCGGCTCGGGCAGCTCAGGCGGCGGCGCGGGACTTCCCGGCGGAGGCGGCGGCCTCCCCGGCGGCGGCGGTATTGGCGGCAGCGGCGGCGGCAGCCAGGGCGGATCGAGCTCCCCCGGCGGTGGCGGCGCGGATGGCGGCTCGCAGGGTGCGGGCGGCGACGGCGGGGGCGGCGACTTTCCCGCCGACGACTCGGCTGGCGGGGGCGGCGGTGACGGCGCCGGCGACAGCGGCGGCGGAGGCGGCTCCGGCGACAGCGGCGGTGGTTCGAGCGGCGGTGATCCGTTTGGCGACGGAGACGGCAGCGGCTCGAGCGACGGCGATCCGTTCGGCAGCGGTGACGGCAGCGGCGCCGGCGGAGGATTGGGCGGCGACGAAGAGTTCGAAGAGTCGCTCGGCGATTTCGATCGCGCGATGGATCGCGAGCAGGAGGAGATCGCACGCGAAGGCGGCGGCGCCGGTGCCGACCGATCCGCCGGCGGTGGCGGAGCGTCGGGCGACGGAAGCGGCGACCAAGCAGGAGGCGGCGAGCAAGCGACCGGCTCCGCGGGCGACGTCGGCAGCGGTGGCGGCGGCTCGGCGGGTGGAGGGGCCGTGATCAGGGATCTCGGGCCCGATCCCGCGGCGGTTGCCAGCGTGGAAGGCTGCAACGATCAGGATCGCGTTGCACGGCAGCTCTGCGAGGCCGCGACCCAAGAAGCCGATCCGTTTTTGCGTGCCGCGCTCTGGGACGAGTACAACGAATACAAGAAATTGATCGCGCGCCAATGATGGCGGGGGGACTCATGGGCCGTGCCGTCTTGTTCTTGATCGGAAGCTGGTGGCTCGTTGCGTGTACGAGCTCCGAGGTCGTCGTGGCCCACTCGGTGCCGCTCAGCACGGCCGCGGTGGCCGCGCCCGAGGAGGAATTGCTCGACGTCGGCATCGTGCTGTTCGACTCCGGCGTACCGGAAGGCGAGATCTCGAAAGAGGTGCTCGAGGAGCTGATTCGCGAGGGCACGTTCGTCCACATTCGCCGTTCCGAGTCGGTGTACATGTCGCACCTTCTGCGCCAGACGCTGCAGAAGACGGGCGCTTGGGGCTCCGTTTGGATCGCGCCGAAACCGGCCACGACCGCGGACGTGACCGTGACGGGCAAGATCCTGCAGTCGGACGGCGATCGGCTACGGCTCCTCGTGACGGCCAGGGACTCGACGGGCCGAGTCTGGATCGACGACGAGCTCTACGAAATGGAAACGGCGGCCGGGGCGTTCAACCGTCGGCGCTATCCCGACCTCGACCCGTATCAAGACGTCTTCAATTCGATTGCGAACGATCTGGCCGTCGCGCAGAGCAGGCTTTCGGCCAAGGACCGGCGCGACCTGCGCACGGTCACGAGCATTCGCTACGCGGCGGACGTGGTTCCCGACGCATTCGCGGGCTACGTCGTCGAGGAAAAAGGCCGCTACGCGCTGAACCGCTTGCCGGCCGAAGGCGATCCGATGTTCGACCGCACGCAGCGCGTGCGCCAGCGCGAACGGCTCTTCCTCGACACGCTCGATCAGCACTACGCGCAGTTTTCGGCCGAGGCAATGGCGCCGTACGACAGCTGGCGCGAGTACACGCGCGAGGAAGCCATCGCAGTGCGCGAGCTCACGAAGTCCGCGCGCTGGCGAACGGGGCTCGGCATTGCGACGATCGTCGCTTCGATCGCGTACGGTAACAGCTCCGACAACACGTTCTCCGACCGGCTGATCTCTGCGGCGATCATGAACGTCGGCGTCGAGATGATCCGCTCGAGCCAGGTGCGCAAGCAGGAGAAGCGCTTGCACACGGAGACGCTCGAGGAGCTCTCGACCGACTTCGACGACAGTCTCGAACCGATGGTCGTCGAGATTCAGGGCACGCAACATCGGCTCACGGGCACGGCCGAGGCGCAATACGACGAGTGGCGCCAGCTGCTCAGGCAGATCTTCGTGGCCGAGTCGGGCTTCGTGCCCGAAGACATGGCGATCTACACGGAGCCCGAACCGGAGCCGCCCGTCGAGCTGCCGCCCCTGCCGCAGCTGCCTGCCGACGCCGCGCCGGCAACGGAAACGGCCGAGACCGCCGGCGAGGGCGTCACGACGGAAGCCGCCGATGCGGGCCCAGCAGCTGGCGACGGAGTTTGACGAGCGGAGGATCGGCACCGCCACTTGGCCGATCGGCGAGCGCCTCCACGCTTGGCACGTCGTCGCGCCGCTCGGCCGCGGCGGCACGGCCGAGGCGTGGCTCGCGCGGGCGCCCGACGGTCGCGAAGCCGCGCTGAAGCTCGCAAGACCCGAGCTCCGGGCGCACCCCGCCGCGAATGCGGCGATACGCCGGGAGCACGAGGTGCTGCGTCGCGTCGCGAGCCCGCACGTGGTCGCCTCCTACGATCTCCTCGAGTGGGCCGGGGCGGCGGTGCTCGTGCTGCAATATCTGCCGCACGGCGATCTCGTCTCGCTGGCCGGAGCGCCGCCCCGCAGCTGGCTCCGCGCCTATGCCGGCGCCGTCGCCGGGCTTCGTGCGCTCGAAAGGCAAGGCCTCGCTCACGGCGACGTGAAGGCGCGCAACGTGCTGTTCGGCGCCGACGGCAACGCCCGGCTCATCGATCTGTCGCATGCGCGGGCGCTCGACGCGCCGGCCGCCGCGTCGACGGCGGCCCATGCCCCGCGGCCCGGAGCCCATGCCAGGGCCGCCGAGGGGGACTGCTTCGCCTTGGGCGTGCTTTTGTACGAGCTCGTGACGGGCCGGCTTCCTTACGGCCCCGAGGGCGCGGCGGCCGCCGGCGCGGAGCCGCAGGTCGCGCCGCTCGAGGATCCCGAGGCGGAGCGGCTGCTGGCGGCGGCCGTCACGGCGCTGCGGGCGGACGGGCGCGGCCTGGGACTTTCGTACTTTGCCGATGTCATAGAATCTGTCCGCGCGTAGACGGCTGATTTCCGACGTGGAATCCAACTCCCCACAACACGACGAGACGATCGTTCCGGTTCGGCCGGTCTTCCGCGACGGCACCGGTGCGACGCCGCGCACGGGCAACGCGGTTCCGCGCGTCGCGCGATCGGCGCTGATGGTGATCGGCGTCGCCGGCTTCGCCGCCGCGGCGACGGCCGCGTTCTACTGGCTGCCCGCGCGTGTCGAGCAAGAACGCGTCGCCGCCGTCCCGGCGGCCGAGCCCGAGCCCGTGCCGCCGCCCGAGCCCCCGCGGCCCGTGCTGACGCCGGAAGAAGAAGCCGCGCTCAGAGCGCAATCGGGAACCTTGCTCGCCGGGCTGCTCACGCTCCAGGAGGAGCTCACGCGCCTCAACGTCGGGAGCTGGGCCCCCGACGACTGGGCGAAGTACAACGAAGCGTCGGAAGCCGGCGACAACGCGTTCTTGGCCGACGATTTCGCGCTCGCCGTCGAGCGGTACACGCAAGCCAGAACCCTCGGCGACGCCTTGGTCGCGCGCGCGGCGTCGACGCTTGCCGAAGCGCTCGCCGCGGGTGACGCCGCGCTCGCCGCCGGCGACTCGGCGCGCGCGCTCGAGCAATACGGCGTGGCGCTCACGATCGACCCCGAGCAAGCGCGAGCGCTGGCCGGCCGCGCGCGCGCGGAGCGCTTGCCCGAAGTGCTCGAGCTCGTGCAACGCGCGAGCATCGAAGTCGCGCGCGGCGAGCTGAGCGCTGCGCTCGCGACTTATCGCGAAGCGCTTGCGATCGATCCCGAGTGGCCCGCGGCGAGCGGCGGCGTCGCCGAAGTGAATCGGATGCTGCGCGACGCAGAATACGAACGCGTGTTGTCGCGGGCGTATGCGCTGCTCGGCGACGAGGATTTCGCGGCGGCGCAACGCGAGTTCGAAGCGGCGCTCGCGCTCAAGCCCGGCTCGCGCGAAGCCGCGGACGGCCTCACGCAGGCCGAGCAGGGCGCCAAGCTCGCGGAGATCAGGCTCGCCGAGGTGCGCGCGCTGGCGTTCGAGCGGCGCGAGCTCTGGGACCAAGCGATCGAGCTGTATCGCACCGTGCTCGCGAACGACGGCACGCTGCTGTTCGCGCAAGAAGGGCTCGAGCGGGCGCAAGCGCGCGCCGGGCTCGACGCCAAGCTCACGAACCTCCTCGACAACCCGTCGCTGCTCCTGACGGACTCCGTGCTCGCGGATGCGCGCACGCTGCTCGAAACGGCGGCCGCGGAGCCGGAGAAAGGGCCGCGCCTTGCGCAGCAAATCGAAGAGCTCGGCAAGCTCATCGACCTCGCGTCGCAGCCGGTCGTCGTGCAGCTCGAATCCGATCAGCTCACGAACGTCACGTTGTATCGCGTCGGCGTGCTCGGCGCGTTTGCCGCAAAAGAAGTCGAGCTCCGGCCGGGCACTTATACGGTGATCGGCAGCCGCGACGGTTATCGCGACGTGCGGCAGACGTTCACGGTCCGGCCGGGCCGGAATTTGGAGCCGATCCGTGTGGTCTGCGTCGAGCCCATTTAGGCGTAGGAAGGCGTCGTGACAGAAAAGTCCACAGCCGGTGTCGTCACCGTCGAGCAAGAGGGCCGCCTTCGCGAATTCACGGGCGCCGAGCTGCCCGTGACGCTCGGTGCGGATCCCGCCGCCGACGTCGTGCTGCGCGGCGTAACCGGCAGTGTTCAGATCGGGCGCCTGAAGGACGTGTTCTTCGTGCAGGCCGGCCGCGGCGCGCGCAATCTGCGCGTCGACGGCGAGCTCCTGACGGGCACGCGCGAGCTCGACGACGGCGACGTCGTCGCTTTCGATCGCGCGCGGCTCGAATGCCGGATCGCCGGCGGCAAGCTCGCCGTCCGCGTCGACTGGGTCGTCACGGCCGGCGACACGGCGCCGCCGGATCTCGATCAACTGGCTCGAGCCGACGCCGGTGCTACGGACGTCGCGATCACGCCGATCTCGTTCAGGCCCACCGCCGAGACGTCGCGAGCGACGGCTCGCCGCCCGAGCCGCACCCAGATCGGCATCGCGAGTGGCTTCGCCGTGCTCGCCGTCGCGGCGTGGTTCGCCTTCACGGCGAAGTCCGTGGCGCTCGATATCGAGCCCACGCCCGCGAGCGTGAGCTGGCCCGAGACGCTGTTCAAGCTCAAGGTCGGCGATCGGTTCTTGGTGCGCCCGGGCGCGCATCGCGTCGCGGCGGAGCTTCCCGGCTACTACCCGCTCGACACCGAGATCGAAGTCGGGCCGCTCGCCGATCAGCGGATCGAGCTCACGCTCGAAAAATTGCCCGGCGTCGTGACGATTCGCTCGGAGCCCGAAATCGGCGCCGAGGTGCTCGTCGACGGCGTCGCGGTCGGCACGACTCCGGTAGAGGACGCGACGATCAAACCCGGCGTCCACCAGATCGAGCTTTCGGCGCCGCGGTATCTCTCGGCCGCGCGCGAGCTCGACGTGGCCGGCGCCGGCGAACGCCAAGAGCTCACCGTGGCCCTGACGCCGGATTTCGCCGTCGTCTCGCTCCGCACGGATCCTCCGGGTGCCACGATCCTCGTCGACGGCGTCGAAGCCGGCGTTACTCCGGGCGGCGTCGAGATCATGAGCGGAGAGCACGACGTCGAGGTGCGGCTCGCCGGCTACAACGCTTGGCGCAGCAAAGTCTTCGTCGAGCCGAATCAGCCGCAGGAATTGCCCGACGTGAAGCTCACGCAGGCCGACGGGCGACTGGAAGTCGCGAGCAACCCGAGCGAGGCGAACGTCAGCATCGACGGCGAGTTCCGCGGCCGCACGCCGCTCACCGTGCGGCTGGCGCCGGGGCGCACGCATCGGTTGGCCGTGGCGAAGCCCGGCTACGAAACGGCCACGCGCGAGCTGTCGATCGCGGCCGACAGCGGCCGCCGCTTGAGCGTAGATCTCACGCCGCAGTACGGCGACATCGAAGTCGTGAGCACGCCGCCGAACGCCGAGGTGTGGGTGGACGGGGAACGGCGCGGCACGACACCCGTTACGCTGCAGCTGACGGCCGTCGAGCACTCGATCGAGATCCGCCAAGACGGGTTCGCGACGGCGCAAGCCGCGCTGACGCCACGGCCGGGCTTTCCGCAGAAGCTCGAGCGCACGCTCGAGCAGCTCGACGAAGCGTCGGGCGGCGGTTTCCCGAGCGTCTTGCGCACGAGCGAGCGGCAGGAGCTCAAGCTCGTGCCGGCGGGGGAATTCACGATGGGATCGTCGCGCCGCGAGATGGGGCGGCGCTCGAACGAGCCGCTGCGTCCCGTGCGGCTGACGCGCGCGTTCTACTTGGGCGCGCGCGAGGTCACGAATGCGGAGTTCCGCAAGTTCAAGCCCGATCACGACTCGGGCGAGTTCGCCGGCCAGTCATTGAACGGCGACGATCAACCGGCGGTGAACGTGAGCTGGGAAGACGTCGTGCAGTATCTGAACTGGCTCAGCGTCAAGGACGGCCTGCAGCCCGTGTACGAGCAACGCGGCGGCGGCTGGGCGCCCGTCGTGCCTCTTAGGAACGGCTACCGCCTGCCGACGGACGCCGAGTGGGAATGGGCTGCGCGGTTCGCCGGCCAGACGAAGGCGCTGCTCTATCCGTGGGGCGAGCAAATGCCGCCGCCCGACCGCTCCGGCAACTACGCGGACATCCAGGCCGCGCGCACGCTGCCGTCGACGCTGCTCTTCTATGACGACGGCTACTTGGTCAGCGCGCCCGTCGGCAGCTACGAGCCGAACGCCTACGGCATTTTCGACTTGGGCGGCAACGTCGCCGAATGGGTGCAGGACTTTTATACGCTCGACTTGCTCGAGAGCACCGAGCGCGTCGACGATCCGCTCGGGCCGAGCGACGGCCGGTTGCACGTGGTGCGCGGCGCGAGCTGGCGGAGCGCGACGATCACGGACTTGCGCGTCGCGGCGCGCGGCTCGGGCTCCGAAGGGCGCGACGACGTCGGTTTTCGAATCGCGCGCAATCTGCAATGAGGAGTCCGATGCGAATGAGGGGTCCGATGCGCCTGCTGCAATCGATCGCCACCGTGCTGCTCGCGGCGAGCTTCGCCGTTTCGTTCGCGCAGCAAGAAGACCCGCCGGCGCCGCCGCAAACGGAGCCCGCACCGCCGCCTGCTCCGCCGCCTGCGGAGCCCGAGCAGGACGAGGCCGACACGCCGCCGGCCCCCGGCGAGGACGTCGACGACGTGTTCATCCCCACGGAGGAGCTGCAACCCGACGCCGCCGTCACGTTTCCCGTGGATATCTGACCGCGCAACCATGGCCGCCGCCGCAATCGAAATCAACGATTCGGGCTTGATCGTCGCGAGCGAGACGGACGTGCTCGCCGCCGAGCCGGGTTTCGCGCGCGTCGAGGGCGGCCGCATCGTGACGGGCGAGCAAGCGCGCGCGAGCGCACGCCTGCACCCGCGGCGGACGAGCAGCCGTTTCTGGAACGAGCTCAGCCTGGAGCAGGGGTCGGCCGGCGCCGACGTCGGCAAGAGCGCGGCCGAGCTCGCATACGCGCAACTGAAGTCGCTGTGGGAGCGCGCTCGAGCCGCCGTCGACGACGTCGTCCTCGTCGTGCCCGGCGCGTATCGCACGGAGCAGCTCGGGGTGTTGCTCGGGCTCGCGCAGGAGTGCGGCATTCCCGTGCGCGCGCTCGTCGACACGGCGGCCGCGGCCAGCGTTCGGCCGTATCCCGGCCGGCAGCTCGTCTACGTGGATGCCGGCCTGTATCGCGTCTCGGTGTCGCTGATCGAACAGGGCGCGAGCGAGGCGCTCGTTCGCGAGGAGCACGCGCTCGGCCAAGGGCTGTCGGGCGTCTCGGCCGCGTTCGCGCGGCGCATCGCGGATCTCTTCGTGCGCGCGACGCGCTTCGATCCGTTCGCGCATGCGCCGGCGGAGCAGCAGTTGTACGACCGCTTGCCCGAATGGCTCGACGCGCTCGCGCGCGACGAGCGTGTCGAGCTCGCCCTCGAGTATCGCGGCGAAACGTTTCGCGTGACCGCCGAGCGCGACGCCGTGCTCGGCGCCGCGTCCGGGTTTTATCGCGCAGTCGTCCAGCTCATCGCACAGCATCGGCAAGCCGATATGGGGCTCGTCGTGCAGGTATCGGAGCGCCTCGTCGCGCTGCCGGGCTTCGTCGGCGAGTTGAAGCGGCTCGACGACTCGCGCGTCGAGCGTTGCGCGAGCGGCCATGCCGCGCGCAGCGCGCTGCGCGCAGAGTCGATCGTCACGGCACGCGGCGACGTGAAGCGGCTGAAGCGCATGCCGTGGCGTGAGCCGCCGCTCGAGGTGGCTCACCCCGCCGAGCACGGCGCCGCGGAGCCGCCGCCGCTCTTCGCGCGCGACAAGCCGCCGACACACGTCGTCTATCGCGGATTCGCATATCGCGTCGACGCCGGCGGGCTCGCGATCGGGCGCGAGCCCGATGCGAGGCGCCGCACGGTGCTCCTCGCCGGTGAAAGCGGCGTGTCGCGCCTGCACTGCGAGGTCGTCTTGCGCGACGGCGAGCTCAAGCTGCGCGACTTGAGCAGCTACGGCACGTTCGTCAACGAGAGGAAGGTTGCCGGTGAAATCGCTCTGAAGCGCGCCGACGTGATCCGCGTCGGCTCGCCGGGCGCCGAGCTCACGGTCGTCGAAGTCGAGGGTGACGCATGAAGCGGCGTAGAGGGGAGCTCAACGTCTTCTCGATGTCGTTCCTCGACGCCATCACGGCGGGCTTCGCCTCGGTGGTGCTGCTCTTCATGATCGTCAGCGCGAACGCCTTGATCGAGGGCCGCACGGCCATCGAGGATCGGGAGGCCGAAGCGCGGCGCTGGGAGCTCCGGGTTCTCACGGGCCAGCGCAATCTCGTGCAGCTCAAGGATCAGCTCGAGAGCCAGCTGCGGGAGTGGAACGCTCTGCTCGCGCTGCGCCAAGGGCTGGCCGGCGAGATTGCCGACACTCAGACCGAGCTCATGGCGATGACCGAAGATTCGGAGGCGAGGCGCGCGGCGATCGAGCGGCTGCGCCGGGAGCTCGCCGAGCTCAACCGGCAGTCGGAGGAGCTCGAGGCGACGCGCGATGAAACCGACGACGGCACGACGCTGCGCTCGTTCCAGGGCGAAGGCAATCGGCAGTATCTGACCGGCATGCGCATGGGCGGCGAACGTGTCGTGATCCTCGTCGATACGTCGACGAGCATGCTCGACCGCACGATCGTGAACATCCTGCGCCGGCGCAACATGACGCCGGAGCAGCAGCGCCGCGCCCCGAAGTGGCAGCAGGTCGTGAACACCGTCGACTGGCTCACGACGCAGATCGCGCCCGGAACGCAGGTGCAAATCATCGGCTTCAACGACAAGGCCACGTGGCTGATCCCCGGAACGGAAGGACGGTGGGTCACGGTGTCCGACGGCGCCGAGCTCGATGCGCCCGTCGAGGCGCTCCGCGCAACCCATCCACAGGGCCCGACGAGCCTGCATGCGGCCTTCAACGCGATCGAGCAGCTGAACCCGGCGCCCGACAACATCTTCCTGCTCGTCGACGGTCTGCCGACGATGGGCGAGGTCGTGCCGACGCGCGGTGGCGTGACGGCCGGGCAGCGCCTCGATCACTTCAATCGAGCGGTTCGGCAGCTGCCCGTCGGAGTGCCCGTCAACACGATCCTGTTTCCGATGGAAGGCGACCCGCAGGCGGCGCCGGCTTATTGGTTGGTGGCCATCCGAACCGGTGGGTCGATGATGGCGCCTTCGGAGGACTGGCCATGAAGCGGCGCCGCGAATTTGCCGAGTCGAGCATGCTGTTTCTCGCCGCGATCACTTGCGGTTTCGGCGCCATGATCTTGCTGTTCCTGCTCACGCGCGTCAGCGAGCCGGCAAGGCTCGAGCAAGCCGAGCGCGATCTCGAGGGCCTCATTGCGCAATACGAGCAAGAGCTGAACGACATCGTCGGCGAGACGGAAAGACTGCAACGCGAAGCGGCGACGACCGCCGAAAACCTTCGCAGCGACCGCTTGCGCGTCGAGGACCTGAAGGCGCAGCTCGAGCGCATTCGCGCACAGGTGCTCGCCGTCGAGGACCCGACGCTCGAGACCGAGCAGAAGCGGCTCGCCTCGGCGAAGCAGAGCCTGACCGAGGAGATGCGGCGGCTGCTCGCCGACTACAAGCCGCCGATCGACGAGTACAAGGTAGGCGGCATTCCCGTCGACAGCGAGTACATCATCTTCCTGATCGATACCTCGCCGAGCATGACGCAATACCAATGGGATCGCGTGAAGCAGCAACTGCGCGAGACGCTCGAGGTCTATCCCACGGTCAAGGGCATCCAGATCATGAACGACGAGGGCGAGTACATGTTCAAGGCTTATCGGGACGAGTGGATTCCCGATACGCCGACTCGCCGGCAGGCGATCCTCGATGCGATGGACAACTGGGACGCGTTCTCGAACTCGAATCCGCGCGAAGGCATCCTCGCGGCGATCGACCGGTTCTACGACCCGAACAAGAAGATTTCGCTGTACGTCTACAGCGACGACTTCGCCCAGGGCTCGATCAATCCCGTCGTGCGCGAGATCGATCGCCGCAATCGGGCTACGGCCTCCGGCGAGCGGCTCGTGCGGATTCACGCCGTTGCGTTCCCGGCCGTGTACTTGATGACGGGGGGCGACCTGTTCACGGCGGCGGACTTTGCGACGCTGATGCGCATCATTTGCCAGCGCAACGGCGGCACGTTCGTCGCGCTGCCCGTGATACGCGGCGGAGGCCGGCGGGGCTAGAGCGCGTGTTTCATTGCGCCGATCGCAACCGGTCGGCATCGAGGCTTGGAGGTTCGAATGACGGCTACTCAAAATTACGTGCGCGACCGCGTCACGAAGCTCGCGATGCTCGCAGTCATCGCGGTGATCGTGCAGCTGTTCTACGCGAGTTACGTGCGGCCCACGGCGGAGCAATGGCTCGCGGATCAGCGGGCGATCCAGGCGAACGATCCCACTTACGTTCCGCCTCGCTCGATCTGGGTCACGATCCAAGACGCCGAGCAGCAGGTGACGATCATCGTCGCGATCTGGGCTTTGATCCTCTCCGGGCTGCGGTTTCGCGAGCTCAAGGCTCAACGCGAGCTGCTCGAAGCCGGCTATCTGAAACGGCAAGTGGGCGTCGTGATCCTGCCGAGCGACGCGCGCGAGTACTTGCGGACTTTCGAGCAGCTTCCGGCGCGGGAGCAAAACTCCGTGTTGCCGCGCGTGCTCGCCGCGGCGCTGAAGCGCTTCGGCGCCACGGGCAACGTGCAGGATGCCTCGCAGATGGTCCACAACACCTGCGAAAGCGAGCACAACCGCCTCGACGCCGAGCTCGCGATGCTCAGGTTCAGCGTCTGGGTAGCGCCGGCGCTCGGGTTCATCGGTACGGTGCGCGGTATCGGACTTGCGCTGCAGGGCGCCGAGCTCGCCGTCAGGGGCGAGACGACGGCCGTCACGAACGGCCTCGGCATCGCGTTCAACTCGACGCTCGTCGCCCTGATCTTGAGCATCATCCTGATGTACGTGCTGCACGAGATCCAGCTCACCCAGGAGCGGCTCGTGCTCGATACGGAGAACTACGCCGAGCAGGAGCTGATCAGCCGCCTGCACAGCGGCTGAGCCGGCCATAATTCGTCAGGATTGCGGCAGCGTGCTGCCGCAATCCATCAGCCCGCCGTCAGTGCGGTTCGCTTGAATAGCGCCGTGTCCAAACCACTTGCGCTCGAGGAGCGAACCATGCAGAAGAAGCTCATCGTTTTGTTGATTGGCAGCTTGCTCGCCGCGCCGGGCTTCGCTGCGGCCAAGGACCGCGCCGACCGGGAAGCCGCGCGCGCTGCGAGGCAAGAGGCGCGCGCCGCGCGTCAGGAGGCGCGACACGAGTCGCGTGCCGCGAAGGAAGAGGCGATCGGCTTGGGCAGCGGCGCCGCGATCGGCGGCCTCGCCGGCGGGCCCGTGGGCCTCGTGCTCGGCGCGGCGTTCGGCGGCTGGCTCGGCGACCGGTTCCACGAAGAGCGTACGGCACGCCGCGACGCCGACGAGCGCGCCGAGCAGGCCGTTGCCCGCGCGGGCTCGCTCGAGCAGCGGCTTGCCGCGAGCGAGCGCGCGGTCGCGCAGAAGAACGCGGAGCTCTTCAGCGAGCGCGTCGCGCATCGGCGCAACTTGCAGGAGGCGCTGTCCGTCGAGGTGTTCTTCCGCACGGAGGAGAGCGGTGTCGGCGGCACGACCGAGCAGCGGCTCGAGAAGCTCGCGGCGCTGATCGAGCCGATGGACGGCGCCGTGATCCGGCTCGCGGGTCACACGGACGCGCGCGGTACGGAGTCGTACAACGCCACGCTGTCGACGGCGCGTGCCGAGGCCGTCCGCGAAGCGCTGATCCGCGGCGGCATGCCGGCCGAGCGCGTGATCGTTACGGCCGCCGGCGAGACGGCGGCGACGGCGGCGGAGCAGGACGTCGACGGCATGGCGCTCGAGCGGCGCGTCGAGCTCGACATCGTCGACGTCGGCGACGCGAGCCGCGTGGCGGAGCTCGGCACCAACTGAGACGGAACGCGTTCCCCCCGAAGCGGCCGGGAGCCGCCGTCCTCGACCGAGGCGGCACTCCCGGCCGCTGCACCGCCCATCGGAAGCGACACAATGGCGCTCGACGCGGGCGGCCGGCCGAGTGGGAAGCTCGAGGTCATCGCGAGCATCGAGGAGCCGGCGCTGATCGAACGGATCCTCGCGCACCTGAAGCGCCAGGGCGAGTACGAGCCGCCGCGCTGGCCGTTCGCCTCGCGTGCGCCGCCTGCGCAGTCGCCGCTCTTCTGATCCGCACGGCCCTTCGTGTCCTCGCCCCGCGCCATCGTCCGCAAGGAGCGCGTCGGTGAGCTGCGTCCGGCGCCACGAGCGGCAGGAAATTTTCGGCGAGACAGCGTGGAATGGCTGCATCGCCGCCCCGGCGCGAGCCTCGCGAGCCGTTGTCGCGCTCGATCTACCGCTCGCTGCGACCTGCGCCGGTACCACTGGCGTTTGGCCTAAGGCCCATTACACGTCGCTTGTTTCGCGTATGCCCTGGCAGCTCTCGGAGGAGGCGGTGAGTCAGTTGCTCGCCATCAGTCCGCGGCAGATCGACCGCTGTCTGCAGCCGTTCAAGGGCGAGTTGCGCAAGCGCCAGTACGGGCGCACCAAGCCTGGCACGCTGCTCAAGCATCAGATTCCGCTCAAAGTCGATCGGTGGGACGTGGCGGTGCCGGGCTATACGGAAATCGATCTGGTGGCGCATTCAGGCAGCCGAGCGGACGGGGAGTTCATCCACTCGCTCAATGTCACCGATATCCACACGACCTGGGTCGAGACGCGGGCCGTTCTCGGCAAAGGCCAGCACCCCGTTCAGGAGGCTTTGGAGCACGTGCGCCAGGCGCTGCCCTTCCGCTTGCGCGGCATCGATTCCGACAACGGTACGGAGTTC
>Ga0073934_10005001_pt1 | contig 21222 bp, 19 predicted proteins | sample LarsenN4metaG_FD_76834 | JGI IMG/M metagenome (GOLD analysis project Ga0073934, IMG submission 76834) | Hot spring sediment bacterial and archeal communities from British Columbia, Canada, to study Microbial Dark Matter (Phase II) - Larsen... ...
CCGAACTGGCTTGTCAGAAAATCTGGCCAGCTATCCGCAAGCGTCTTCCGGCGTTTCTGCCGTGCCGCAAAAATTTCCACCATCGGTGGACGAAGTTTTGGCGGCGAGGCCGCCCCCTCCTTCTTACGCGGCATATTGTGTACATAGTAGCACAGGTCTGCTTCGCGGAAAAAGAAACAACCGGCCGGAGCCGGTTATTTTTTGCGGTTTGCCTTGGCGATGATGCGCTGGTACACGCGCTCGTAGCCCTGGCACATTTTTTCGACGCTGAATAGGCGTTCCGCGCGCACGCGGCAATCCTCACGGCGAAGTTTGTGGATTTTTTTGATGGCCGAGGCCATTTGTTTTTCGGTACTCACAACAAATCCCGTCTCGCCGTCTTGGATGATTTCCGGAACCGAACCGTACTGAAACCCAATCACGGGAGTTCCACATGCCATGGCTTCAATCATGGTGAGTCCGAACGGTTCTTCCCACACGGACGGAAACAGCATCGCGCGCGCGCCGCGCAGGAGCTCGAGCTTGCGATCAAGCGGAGCTGGCCCGACGTATTGGACCTGTGAGCCGTCGATGTGTGGCTGAATTTCGTTCTGCCAGTAGCTATCCTCCGGCTTTGACATCCCGGCAATGATGAGTGGAACGCCCGCTTCTTTGGCGGCGTTGATGGCATGATGAACGCCTTTCTCCGGCACGATGCGGCCGAGGAAGAGGAGATAGTCCTGCGGCGCATCGCTGAAGGTGTACACCTTGGTATCAATGCCATGGTAGATGTTCGCAACCCAGTTGAGGTCCGGATACTGGCGGCGCTGGGCAAGCGAAAGGGACACGAAGTTTTGCTTGCGAACATGATCCTGTACGCGCAGGAATGAAGCGGGCAGGGGGTTGTGTACGGTGTGGACGGATGGCGTGTTCACGATCGGTTCAAAGTACGTGCCGATCAAATTGTAGTGCGTGTGAATGATGTCGAATTCGTGCGCGCGCGCATAGCACGCCGACAGGTTGAGGTAGTTGTAGGGGAGGGCGTCGTCGTCTTTGATGTCGAGCCCACGCGTGTGCGTGTCGATGGATGCGCCAACGACGTTCGCCTTTACATCCGCATCGCCGGCCGTAAACAACGTAACGTCGTGGCCGAGGTCCACCAGGCCATTGCAGACATTGGCCACGTTTAATGCCACGCCATAGGTGGATGCGGCGGAAACGCGATGATTGACCGGAGCAACGTGGGCGATTTTCATAGGGTTCAGGAGAGCGCGTCACGGAATGCTTTCGCGTGCGCGGCAAAGACTCTCGCGGGCTCGTGACGTTCGCGTAGCAGGGTGCGCAAACGTTCGGTGCCTTCACGATCGTCTCGTGCGGATTCAAGCGCCGCAAGCATGGCAGATGGCGTCGAATCGCACAAGAGGTGATCCAACTCGGCCTCACGGTATGCATCGGTCCAGCCGGTGTGCTTGGAGAGCACGGTCAGACGGCCGCGCAGGGCCGCTTCGAGCACGACGGTGGGGCTCACGTCGAAGGCAGAAGGGAGCATGAGCGCGTCGGTTTTTGCGTAGAAATCTGCGAGACGCGTGGGAGACATTGGTTCAAGAACCCGGAATCTGCGCACGAATTGTTTCCGAGTGGCCTCTGGAACCGAAGCGGTTTCGCGAATCGTCGTCACCGCGTTCCATCGCCATCGGCGCGGGGATGCGGATGCGGTTTGCGCAACCAGCGACGGTCGCTTGATGCGATCCCAGCGTGCCACCCACCCGACGTTCATGGGTGCGCGCGTCCATCCGCGTGTGAGCGGCACCGGTTCGTCAAACACGTCGTTATAGGGGATGGGAATGATGCGCGACCGCGGCCGGGCATTGATGTTGTGCAGAAGGGAAAACTGATCGCGCGACCACTGGTTGAGAAAAATCCGCACTGCGGCTTGTTCGCTCACATCGCGTTCCATGCGGATGAGCAGGCGTCGCGCTCCGGGTGGATATGTGTCGTATCCGGAGACGCCGGCTTCTGCCGCGAGCACTCCATGGTGCGAGATCGCAACCGGGATGCGCCGCAAGGCGGCGGCTTGGGCGACCAACCATTGCTCGACACCAAATCCAACGAGGAACACAAGGTCTGCCCGTTTGCGCGTAAGCGCTCGGGCAAGCGGCTCGACATACGTGGTGAGCTCTGGAGGTAGTTCGGATCCGTTCCAATCCTGCAGGAGGCGATACGGACTGCCTTCCAAACGGAACGAAAGCACTCCGGGCGCAATTTCTTCGAGGCCGTGCGGCTTGCGCTCGCCGCCGGACATCAAGGCGAGTCCTGTAACGTCGATATTCGCCTCCGGCATGTGCCGAGCGAAGAGTTTTGCAAACAACCCAATCCCACCCGCACGAGCGCTTTCGGAACTCGGCCGCATCGTGGTGTAGAGGACTCGCATAATTCGCCACAAGCATAGCAGTTTTTGCGCACGGCGGCTATCGGAGTATACTAAACGATATTCATTTTTCTTGATCTCGCGTATGTTTATTCGCGTAGGGCGACCGCGCGCGCGACGGCCGATGGTTGTTGCAGGCGGAGCGCCGATCGGTCGCCGACGCCGCTCATGGCTCGGATTCATCCCTCTGCTCGTCGTGCTCGGCATCGTGTTGTTTCTCATTTGGCGCATCATGGCACGCCAAAACGGACTGTAATGGTATGCAACGACGGCGGTACGTGATCGTGTGTGCGGTCGTGGCCGCCGTGTTTGCGTCTTGGCTCGCCGGGCGATGGATCGCGCCGCGCGAGACGATGATCCAAGAAGACGCTCTGTTCCGCGGTCCCACGTATTCGAGTGGATGGCAGGATCGCGCGTTTTTTGATCGGGCGTATGAGAGGGGGACAGATGGGACAAAAGGGGCAGAGGACGTGGAGATTGTTTCGGTTTTATCAGCACATCATTTGCTTGTGGCAGATAAAATGGCGCAGGTGTTTGAGGTGATTGCCACGGATGAGCAGGTGACGGTCGTGGTCGTCGGGCCGAATCATTTTGACGCAGGGAAGTCGAGCGCGCAGGTTTCCTTTGGTGGATGGGAAACGCCATATGGGATCGTTGAGTCTGATGCGGATGCTGTTCGCCAACTGCTTGATCGCTCAGAGATGCTCGTGCATGAGGAAATGGCTCAAGCGGTAGGGGAGCACTCCATCGCCGCGCTCACGCCGTTCGTCGCGGTCTCGCTGCCAAACGCCCGCATCGTTCCCATCCTCGTGCACGAATCACTTTCACCGGAGGAGGCATGGACGCTCGGCGAAATCATTGCGCGCGAGTTGCCAAACGCCCTGCTCGTTGCGAGCGTGGACATGGCGCATTACATGGACGCAGAGGCGACCGCGGCGGTAGACGCGGAAGTGCTTGCGCGTGTCGAGACGGGCTGGCGATGCGATGGGATTCCGTGCGTGGAGAATGTTGAGATCGATTCCAATGCATCCATGCGCGTCCTCGCCGGCTTCAACGCTGCACGCGGAGCTGTTACCTGGACCCTCACGCATCACGGCTCATCGCTCGAGATGGGTGCCGCGAAGGACCCTGCCGAGAATACGAGCCACATTCTCGGGTATTTCTCGCTGTAATCTTCGTGACTTCTTATCGTTCTACGGGTAAAATCAGATCAATATTCATCGCCTATGAACCCAAATACTCCACCCCAACCCGGATCGCCGCAGGCTCCGCAAGCGCCCCAAGCACTCCTCATCGGTCTCCTGATTGCCGGCGCGCTTTTGTGCGCCCTCGCTTTTTGGGCTGGCGCAAATTGGAATACGTGGATGCAGAAGCGCGCTGACAGGCCATCGGCGATTTCGAGGGAAACAAAGAGTCCAAAGGTTACTCCGGTTGAGGACGAAGTCATTCAGCAGGACGATGAGGTTCGCGAGGAAGCACCGTCTCCGATCGAGGAACTGCCAGATGTCGTGACCTGGGTTGATATCGACTGGTTGTCAGCGGATCAACAGACTGTGACCCTTCGCGAACCCATTGTTCCAACAGGAGATGTTTACTTTGATACCGAACTCATCAAAGAAGAGTACTGGCCGCGCGATTTTACGCTCGGGACGGTTTCCGACGGAGAGTATCGCGGATCGACGTTGGTTATGGAGGTCGAGGTTTCAAGCGGGATGGGAATGAGCTATCGCTATCAGTACGTGCTTCATCGTCCAAACGGACAGAAAATCCATCTCGGCCGTTACGACGCCGTTTACGGGATCGGATCTATCGCTTGGCAAAACCCAGTAGATGAATATGCAACGATCGGCATTCGGGAGCTGGAACCGGCCGTTGAGATTGTGCGCGACACCACCGGTCTCGGGTACGTGGAGCTCGGTGCGGGATTGCGTATCGGGTTCCCAGAGGTCTGGATAACGGAAAGCTGGGACTCGTCAGATGGCATCTTTGCGCCGTTTCCCGTGGACGATTACGAGATCGTCGGAACGCTGGAAGATGGATCCACATTACGCTTTTTTACCGGCCAAGAGCAGGTTCGCAGTGGAGTCGAACAAGGCTTCTTTACGGTTCGTCCGGATCAACGGCTTGTGTGGTATGACGCGCAGATTCCTTTCCTAGATGGCTTGACACAGCCTGCCGACGCTCGCGAAACGGGCGTTCCGAACGTCGTGCTCAATGGCGAGCACAACACTACGACCTATTTGAAAGGAGCCGTTGGAGGATGTGGGTTCACGTCTGTCGTAAACGTTGTCGACGAAAGCGTGGTGAATCTTGATTCCGTCGTCGGGTATTTCGTGGAAGGGGAACGCGTGAATCTGTACGGCCCTGCTGTTGAGGACGACCGCACGGTGACAAACGGCGTTCCGTACTTCTACTGGAAGAACGACCACGGCCGTTGGATCGAGTTTATGAACAGCGAGATCGCTCCGGCAGTGGAGTGCGGGAAGCCGGTCATCTATCTGTATCCGGAGGAAACGACGGACGTGTCCGTAAAGCTCTGGCCCAAGGGTGGGTTCACGGTGACCGAGCCGGCGTACAATGGCGGGTGGAATGTGACGGCTTCGCCGGACGGCACCCTCGTCAACAAGGCCGACGGGCTTACGTATCCCTATCTCTTCTGGGAGGGGCGCGGCGGACTCTATACCGAGCCGACGCGCTACTGGGTCGTGGCGCGTGAGGATGTACATGCGTTCCTCGTGGATACGCTTGCCGAGCTCGGACTCAACGAAAAAGAAACAGCGGACTTCCTCGAGTTCTGGGAGCCGCGCATGCAGGAAAGCGCGTACTACAAGATTGGGTTCCACGGCACGCAGGTGATGGACCAGATCGCGCCCATGCGTGTTTCGGGCGGACCGGACACGATCGTGCGCATCCTCATGGACTACACGGAGCTCGACGCGTGGGCGCCGAGCCTTCCGCCGAGCCTTCCGCCAACGCCCGTGCGCGAAGGGTTCACGGTGATCGAATGGGGCGGCGTGCTGCGATAGATGATCAGGACGGGGTTGACGGCCTCGTCCTTTTGGTTTCTAGTGGGAAGGTATGGACTCCTTCTTCATCAAAAACCGAAAGAAGCTAAAGGTTGCGGTTTGTGTGGAACAAGGAGATGGAGCTGGGCTCGTGTTTTTGATGCATGGGCTGGGTGGATTCAAGGAACAGCCGCACATCAGCATGATGGCGGACGTATTTGCGCGAAACGGATTTACGGTTGTCCGGTTTGACGCGACCAATTCTCTTGGCGCGAGCGATGGATCGTATCAGCACGCGACGGTCACGAACTATCTTGCGGATTTAGAGGACGTGATCGCGTGGGCAAAGACGCAGGCTTGGTACGAGGAGCCGTTTACGCTCGCGGCGCACAACATGGGCGGCATGTGCATTGCCCTGTATGCGGCGCGCTACCCCTCGCTCGTGAAGGCGCTCGCCCCTGTGGCAACCATCGTGAACGGGCCGCTCAGTCTGCAAGCGCTCAAAACAAAAGAGGCCTCCACCATGGATGCGTGGAAAGCCTCTGGTTGGCTGTTGCGTGAGTCGCGTTCAAAGCCGGGTGTCATCAAACGGCTCAAGTGGTCGCACATGGAAGATCGGATGCAATACGATCTGCTTTCCGTTGCCAGCGCGCTCACCATGCCGGTGTTTTTGGCGGTCGGCGATAAAGATTACATTACGCCACGCTCCCATCAACAGATGCTGTTTGACGCGATTCCCGGGCAAAAGGAGCTGCACGTCATCCCAAACGCGGCGCATCGGTTTCGCGATGTCATTAACCTTCGCGAGTTGGAGAAGGTCCTCGACGGGTGGGTCGGCCGTCTCGTCCTCCGCGGCGATGATGGGATGGGCGACCACCTCCACGTTGAGGCCGTCCGCCCCCGCGATACGGGCGTCCACCTTGGTGGGAACGACCTGACGGGCGTGCGGAATCGTGCGACGACTCCGGTCGCGCCTCGCGCGGCGGAAGCGCCGGGAGCTCGGGCAGGGCAGAGAGGGTAAGTGCCTTGCGCATGAGTCGCTCGATGTCGCGGACGTCTTTACGCTGATCCGGAGTGGCAAACGAGATCGCGTGACCTTCGCGTCCGGCACGGCCTGTGCGGCCGATGCGGTGCACGTAATCCTCGGACTGGTCGGGGAGATCGTAGTTGACCACGAGTTCGATGCCGGTCACGTCAATGCCGCGCGCGGCAATGTCCGTGGCAACCAGCACGCGGTACTTGCCGGACTTGAATCCGTCGAGCGCTTCGCGGCGCTGGTTGAGGGAGCGGTTGGAGTGAATTTCGGCAGCCTTGAAACCCATCGCATTGAGCGAGCGGGTAATTTTTTTTGCGCCGTGCTTGGTGCGCGAGAAGACGAGGACTGTGCCGTGATACTGCTCAAGCAGTTTTTTGAGCAGTTGTGTTTTTTGATCTTTGCCGACAAAAAAGAGTTCCTGGCTGACGCGCTCGGCCGCCGTTCCCGCGCGCGCAATCTCGACGCGCACCGGGAGCTTCATGTGGCCGGAGGCGAGCTTCATGATTTCCGGTGGCATCGTGGCCGAGAACAGCATGGTATGGCGCTCGTTTGGTACGGCCGCAAGGATTTTTTTGATCTGCGGCGCAAATCCCATATCGAACATGCGGTCCGCTTCGTCGAGCACGAGAACCTTTACGTCATCGAGCTTGATGGTGCGGCTTTGCAGGTGGTCGATGAGCCGGCCCGGCGTGGCAATGAGCACGTGCGGTTTGGCGTTGATCATCTGGCGCTGACGCTCCATGGACGCGCCGCCGATGAGAATGGCGGTGCGCAGTCCAAGGTGGCCGGCCACCTTACGAAATGTCTCCTCGACTTGGAGGGCGAGCTCGCGCGTGGGGAGAATGACAAGGCCGCGGCCCTTATGGAGCCCGAGCCGTTGGATCATCGGCAATCCGAACGCGAGTGTTTTGCCGGTTCCGGTCTGCGCGATGCCGACCATGTCTTTGCCCTCGAGCGCGATCGGAATGGATTTTTCCTGGATCGGCGTAGGGGTCGTGAGTTTGAGGCGCTTAAGCGAAGAAAGCAATTCTTGCGCTACGCCGAGTTCGTCAAATGTCATAAAAGGTCACGGAATAAATCCGCCCGCTTGGATTTTCCAAAGTTTTTTATACGTGCCGTTCTTTTTCAGCAGGTCCTGGTGCGTTCCGCTGGCGGACACACGGCCGCCCTCTATTACCACAATTCGGTCCATTTGCATAATGGTGGAGAAGCGATGCGCGATCACGATCGTGGTTTTTTTCTTCATCAAATCCGCGAGCGCGTCCTGGATGAGCGCTTCGGATTCCGAGTCGAGCGCGGACGTGGCTTCGTCGAGCACGAGGATCGGCGCGTCCTTGAGGATGGCGCGCGCCACGGCCACGCGTTGGCGCTCACCGCCGGAGAGCTTGATGCCGCGCTCGCCGACGTATGTGTTGTATCCTTCGGGCAATTCCATGATGAATTCATGGCAATGCGCTTGCTGCGCCGCGGCGATGACCTCTTCGTCGGTGGCGTCCCGGCGTCCATAGCGGATGTTTTCCATGAGCGTGCGGTGGAACAGCACCGGCTCTTGCGGCACCACGGCAATTGCCTCGCGCAAACTATCCTGCGTCACGCGATAGGTGGACTGGTCATCAATGAGAACGTCACCGTCATCGAGTTCGTAGAGCCGCAGGAGTAATTTGATGACCGTAGACTTGCCGGCGCCCGAGGGTCCCACGAGTGCCACTTTTTCGCGCGGCTTGATGGTGAGGTTGAAATCTTGAAGGACGTAGCGCGTTTTGTTGTACGCAAACGCGGCGTTCTCAAAAACGATTTTTCCGCGCGTGACCTGCAGGTGTTTGGCCGAGCGCAGATCACGGATCTCATGCGGCTCCTGGAGGATGTCGACCATCTCCTTGGAATCCGCCATGCTCTCGTACAGATCGCGAATCAGTCGTCCGAAGTCCCAGAGCTTATTGAACAGTGCGATGAGCAGGCCTTGCACGAGTACGAAGTCCCCGAGTGTAATGGTCCCGGCGGCCCAGTACTGCAAGGCAACGTACATCACGATCAGTTCCACCGCGATCATGAAGAAATGCTGGACCGCGTTGTTGAGCTCCACCAGGTTGTTGCAGAAGGTGCGCAAGCGCCGCAGGGCCTCGGTGGCGCGTCCAAAGAGCGTTTCTTCCTGTGTGTAGCCAGCAAAGAGCTTTACCGTCACGGAGTTCGCAACCGCGTCTGAGAGAACGCCAACGGCTTCCGAATCTCGCTGGGCGCGCAGGAGGTCGTAGCGCAGTTTCCATTTGGAGACGAGATAATTGACCCAGATGAACAGGGCCATCCACACTGCAATGATGATGGCGAACACTGGCTGTTGGCTCCAGAGCACCACCATCATGCCGATCGTCGTTACGGCGAGCGGGAGTAATTTATAGATGATCGAGTCTGTGAAGTGTTCGAACGAGCGGGAGAGGCGCGAGACCTTACGCACGAGCGCCCCAGCAAAATTGTTGCTAAAAAATTTGTACGAGTGCCTTGTAAGATAGCTAAACGCGTCCCGTTCCAGGTCGGCGGAAATCTTCGGCTGCAACCAGTCCATGAAAAATCCGGAGAGCCGCCAAAACGTCCAGCCAGCCATGTGTACTCCCATGATGACCAGCAGCAATCCGGTGAGTTCAGGGACGGCTTGCTCGCTTGAGGGCGATGCGGACAGCGTATCGAAGAACGTTTTGTAGAACAGCGGTGCGATGACTTCTGCGACGTTTGCGACCGTCACGCCGAGCAAAATCAAGAACGCCGCCAGGCGGTGCCTCCTGAGGTGAGACCAGAACAGAGCAATGATGTCGCGATTTGTCGCAGCCATTTTGTGCGTATGGTATCATATTTTGCGATATGACACTCACGATCGGCGATCAGGCGCCGGCATTTTCATTGCCGGATCAACAGGGAGCGATGCAATCGTTGGCGGACCAACGAGGGAAATGGGTCCTGTTATATTTTTATCCGAAAGATGACACGCCTGGATGCACAAAGGAGGCCTGCACGATTCGTGATGCCTGGAGTGATTTTCGAAACAAGGGAATCGTCGTGTTTGGGGTCAGTACGGACTCCGTCAAAAGCCACGCGAAGTTTGTTCAGAAATACGAACTTCCGTTCACGCTTCTTTCGGACGAAAATAAAGAACTCGTAAAAGCGTACGGCGTTTGGGGTCCCAAGAAGTTTATGGGGCGCGAGTTTCTCGGGACGAAGCGCGTGTCGTTTCTGATTTCCCCGGAAGGGCGGATTGCAAAGGTCTATGCTGCGGTAAAGCCCGCGGAACACGCCGATGAAGTGCTTTCAGACGTTGACCAGCTCTCCCAGGCGTGATATACGGCACGCATCTATGATGAAGCTCAAAGCGTTGTTGAAGAAAAAATGGGTGTGGGCGCTGATCGTGGTGGGTGGCGTGGTACTGGTGGGATTTTGGATGGCCGGATCCCGTGATGGTGCGCAAGCACAGATTATTACAGACACCGTCAAACGCGGGACACTCATTCAAACGGTAGAAGCGACCGGTGAGTTGGAGTCGGTTGACGAAGTGGACTTGTCTTTTGAAACGTCGGGAACCGTTGAAGCGATTTTTGTGCAGGAGGGCGAAGACGTTCGCGCAGGCGACGTGATCGCGATTCTGGCCGCCGATGAATTGAATGCCGATGTGCGCCGGGCGCAGGAGGCTCTGCGCGTGGCGCAAGGGAACTTGGATGCGAAACTTGCCGGGGCAACGGACGAATCCGTGGCGGTTGCTATGGCGGACGTTGATGTGGCACGCGCCGCGTTTGATGCCGCGCAGGTGACTCTTGAGAATGCACGCGAAGAGCAGGATGCCGTGCGCGATGTGCAGGCGGCAAACGTGGCGCAGGCGCAGACGGATTTGGCGCAGGCACGAGCGGACGAAACCACGGATAACGTGCAGGCCACGGCCGATTTGATCAACGTGCTGCGCGGAAACATGATCGCCGTTCGCAGTGCGCTTTCCGAGGCAGATCAGACGCTCGGGATCGATAACACGCTCGCCAACAACGATGTCGAAGATGTGCTTGCGGCCACGGACAGCGGATCGCTCACGGATGCGGAAAACGCGTATCATGCGGCCACCGAAAGCCGCGACGCGGCAGAGGATGTGATCTTTGCGATGGACGCAACAGCGACGGACGCGGAAATAACGGAAGCCGTGTTGCTTGCCGAGGACGCGCTCGCAGACGCGTCGTTGACCTTGCTGTATACACGCCGGGTTCTGGATGCAACCGTGGTGGATACGGCGGATTACTCGTTTGAGGATTTGGAATCCGACAAAACGTCGCTTGATACCGAGCGTTCCAACATTCAATCTGAGCAGGATGCTCTCGAGACAGAGCGCCAGGCGCGCGATAATGCACGTGTGAATGGGGCGAATGCGGTTGATGATGCAGAACGCCGTTTGGATATTGCTGTTGCCACACAGGCGTCTTTAAATGCGTCCGCACAAGCCGCAACGAACGCGGCCGAGGCCGCGGTGGAAAGCCGCAGTGCTGATTTGGTGCGCGCCGAGGCATCGCTCGCCCAAGTCCAGGCCGCGCCGCGCGGGGTGGATGTGGCTGCGTTGCGTGCCGCGGTGAGCGAGGCACAGGCACAGCTTGCCGGAGCGTTGGCCCGACTGGACAATACGCAACTCACGGCGCCGATTGCGGGTAAACTTACGCGCTTGGAGGTGAAGGCAGGCGAGCCGGCGGTTGCCGCGACCACGGTGGCAACGGTGCAATCAACAAACGCCGAAGCGTTCCAGATCATTGTGGATGTTCCGGAGGCAGATATCGCTAAAGTGGCCGTGCAGGACACAGCCGAGATCACGTTTGATGCGTTCGGTGAGGATGTTATCGTCGTGGGCTTTGTGCACAGCGTTGATACGGCAGAGAAAGTGGTGGAGGGTGTTGTGTACTACGAGGTGACCGTGTATTTGGGGACGCCGGAGTCGCCATTTGAAAGCGGCACGCTCGATCTTAAGCCAGGCATGTCCGCGGACGTGACGATTGTGACGGATAAAATCGCGGATGCGCTCTACATCCCTCAGCGCGCCGTTCTGGAGCGTCAAGATGGAACCCTGTATGTCCGATTGCCAAACGGAAATGGCTTTGACGAAGTCGATGTAGAGGTAGGATTGCGCGGCGACGAAGGCCGCCGGCAGATTCTTGCGGGGTTGTCTGAGGGGCAAACAGTGATTCTGACGATTCGCGACTAACCATCTCTCCATGGCGCTGATCGAGCTTGCAAACGTCCATAAGCGCTATGAAAACGACGGCGTGGTTACGCCGGCGCTGAATGGGGTCACGTTGAACATCGAGGAAGGGGAGTTTGTGGCCCTCATGGGGCCGTCAGGCTCCGGAAAATCCACCCTCATGCATATCATGGGGTTTTTGGATCACATCACCGAAGGAACGTATCTTTTTCGCGGGCGCGACGTGTCGCGCTTGGGGAAGGATGATTTGGCACGCATGCGCCGCGGTGACGTAGGCTTCGTGTTTCAGGCATTCCATCTGCTTCCCAAATCAACGGTACGCGACAACGTCACGCTCCCCATGCTGTACGCCGGGGTGCGCAACGGCGAGCGCCGCGAGCGCGCAGACCGCGCGCTTGCCGCGGTGGGGCTCACGCACCGTGCCGAGCATCTTTCCAACCAGCTCTCCGGTGGAGAACGTCAGCGTGTAGCGATTGCTCGCGCCATCGTGAACGACCCGAAAGTGCTCTTTGCGGACGAACCGACCGGCAACCTCGACACCAAGTCCGGTACCGCGGTGCTCAACCTGCTTCAAGAATTGCACGAACAAGGACGCACCATCATCATGGTGACACACGAGCTCGAGGCTGCGGAGCACGCCGAGCGCATCATTCGCATTCGCGACGGTCAAGTGATCACGGATGCAAAGAATCACTCTCGTCGCCGCGGCGAGTATCACAAATAATATGCAACCGCGCGATCTCTTTCTCACGGCCTCCGCGTCGCTCACGCGCAACAAGTCGCGTTCCGCGCTGACGATTTTGGGTATCGTCATCGGGATCGCGGCGGTGATTTTGATGCTCTCGATCGGTCAGAGCGCGCAAGGATTGATTTTGAGCCAGATCGCGGATCTCGGATCCGATTTGGTGTTCGTGGAGCCGTCTGCAGGTGATCCCACGAGCGGTCCGCCGAGTCCGTTCATCGAGCAAACGCTCACCATGGATGATGTGGATGCGTTGCGCGATAGTCAGTTGTTTACGGAGGTTTCCGCAACGATTCTCAATACGCTCACCGTCAGTCGTGGAGAGGAAAGCAAGTTCGCTCAAGTGGCTGGCGTGGATGAAGGGTACCTCACGGTGTTTCCGGCGGACGTGGCCATTGGACGATTTATTGATCAGCAGGACGTGGACGCCTATGCGCGCGTTGCGGTGCTCGGCAAAGGGGTGGCAGAGGATTTGTTCGGCGATCTGGATCCCATCGGACGCGACATCAAGATCAAGAACGTCAACATGCGCGTGATCGGCGTGCTCGAAGAGCAGGGATCGCGTTTCTTTCAAAACTTAGACGACCGCATCGCGATTCCAGTCACGACGGCCCAGCGCGATATTTTTGGCGTGGATTACGTTTCGTATATCTCGGCCCGCGCAAAAGGCGACATCGAGTTCGCCAAAGAGGAAGTGCGCTGGATTTTGCGCGATGAACACAACATCGACAACCCGACCGGTGAACTCGCCAAAGATGATTTTGCCGTATCGAGCCAAAGCGATGCGGTGGCGATTATTGGCGTGGTCGGATCCGTGTTGACGATTCTGCTCTCGTCCGTGGCCGCGATCAGCTTGGTGGTGGGTGGAATCGGCATCATGAACATCATGCTGGTGTCCGTCACAGAGCGCACGCGCGAAATCGGGCTGCGCAAAGCCGTGGGTGCAACGGAAAAAGAAATCTCTCGACAGTTTTTGCTTGAGGCCATCGTGCTGACCATGGTTGGTGGAATCATCGGGGTCGTGTTAGGCGTGCTCGCCGCGCTTGGGGCGGCTGCGGTGGTTTCGCAATCGGTGGACGGGTGGTCGGCGGTGGTTCCGCCAGAGGCCATTGGTCTTGGCGTGGCCGTGGCAACCGCCATCGGCCTCGTTTTCGGCTACTATCCCGCGCGGCGAGCCGCTCGACTGGATCCAATCGAGGCGTTACGATACGAGTAAAGACTGAAGAGGAAGTTGATGGATGAGTCTTTTTCCGGCGCTGTGGAACTCGCTTCTCGTCGTCACCCTTCGGGCTAGCCTCGTACGCTCAGACAATCCTCGCTGCCTGCAAAAGACTCATCCATCAACTTCCCATATGATGCATCCGCACCTAGGTAAGCACGACTTGTCTAAGAAGAAGTTCTACCGCGTGATTTACGTGGTCATGGTCTTGACATTCATCGCGGCAACGGCCGTTCTCTGGATGTTTGAGAGCGGTGTGTTATAATCCCGGCGGGTATGAAAGTGATCCTGATGGCCGATGTGAAGACCCTGGGTCGGCGCGGGGAGGTCGTGGAAGTTTCCGACGGCTACGCGCGCAACTTTTTGTACCCGCAAAACCTTGCGGTGCAAGCTACGGCTGATGCCTTGCGTCGGCTCAAGGAGCAGGAAGCGGCCGCCGAGCGACGCGTGAAAAAAGGCATGAAGGAAGCCGCCAAGCTCGCAGGCGCGCTCGAAGGGTTCGAGCTCGTGCTCAAGGAAAAGGTAAGCGAGAGTGGCAAGCTCTACGCCGCCGTGACGGCAAAGGCCATCGCCAAAGCGCTCAAAAAAGCCAAATTCGACATCGAGGATGACATGGTCGAGTTGGATCCCATCAAAGAAACCGGCGAGCGGGAGGTCACGGTCAACCTGCCGCACGGGTTTGAAGCCACAATCAGAGTTAGAATCGAGGCCGCATAGGCCTCTTTATCTTTTTTATGCCCAAATTTGTATTTGTTTCCGGCGGTGTTATCTCGGGTCTCGGCAAAGGCATCACGACGGCTTCGCTAGGCGCCATCATTCAAGCCAAAGGATATCGGGTGTCCGCCATGAAGGTGGACATGTATCTCAATGTGGACGCCGGAACGATTCGGCCGCAGGAGCACGGCGAAGTGTTCGTCACGACCGACGGATTGGAGACCGATCAGGATCTCGGCAACTATGAGCGCTTCCTCGGTCGGCCGCTGCATCGCACCAACTATCTCACCACCGGCCAGGTATACCTCGAGGTGCTGCGCAAAGAGCGCGCGTTTGAGTACGAGGGCGAAGACGTGGAGGCGATTCCGCATATCACGGATGAAATCATCCGACGCTTTGAAGCCGCCGGAAAGGATGCAGACGTGGTGATCATCGAGCTGGGCGGCACAGTGGGCGAATATCAAAACGGCATTTTCTTTGAGGCCACGCGTATTTTGAAAATGGCTCGGCCGCAGGACGTTGTGCAAGTGCATGTTGCGTACCTTCCGGTGCCGGGCAACCTCGGCGAGATGAAGACCAAACCGGTCCAGCAGTCTGTGCGCATGCTCAACTCCATGGGTATCCAGCCGGACTTTGTCGTGGGTCGTTCCGAAGAACCCATGGACGACAAACGCAAGGAGCGCATCGCGCTGTTTTGCAACATCAAAAAAGAAGAGGTTATTTCCAATCCAACCGCGCAGTCGATCTACCAGATTCCGCTCATTCTGGATGAGCAGAAATTTGGCGACATGATTCTCGGGAAGCTCGGCTTGAAGTCCAAACCGAGCCAGCTCGCGCCATGGAAGTCGCTTGTCAAAACGATCACGACCGTGGATAAAGAAGTTCGCATCGCCGTGGTGGGAAAGTATTTTGACACCGGCAATTTTGTGCTGTCGGACGCGTACATTTCTGTGATCGAGTCGCTCAAGCACGCGGCCTGGGCGCTCAAGCGCAAGCCCGTACTTACCTGGATCAACTCCGTGGACATTGAGAAGCAGGGTGCCGCCAAACTTCTCAAGGGTTACGACGGCATTGCGGTGCCGGGCGGGTTTGGTTCGCGCGGCATCGAAGGGATTATCGAGGCCATCAAGTACGCACGCGAAAAGAAGGTGCCATACTACGGTTTGTGCTACGGGATGCAGTTGGCCTGCGTGGAGTTTGCGCGCAACGTGGTGGGACTCAAGGGTGCGCACACCACGGAGGTTGATGCCAAAACGCCTCATCCGATCATTCACGTGATGCCGGAGCAGGAAAAGAAAATGCTCAAACAAGAGTACGGTGGCACCATGCGCTTGGGCTCCTGGCCGTGCCGCGTGGCCGCTGGGACGATCAGTCGCAAGGCGTATGGCAAAGAAATGATTTCCGAGCGCCACCGCCACCGCTACGAGCTCAATAACGTCTATCGCGAACAGCTCGAGGAGAAGGGGTTAAAGATCGCCGGAACAACGCCTGACGGACACCTTGCCGAGATCATCGAAATTCCCAAACATCCGTTTTTCGTCGGCGTGCAGTTTCATCCCGAGTTCCAATCCTCGCCGCTCAAACCGCATCCGCTATTCCTTGCCTTCATGAAGGCGGCCGCGAAGTAGAAATCAAAATCCCCCCGCCGCGGCGGGGGGATTTGTGTTAGCTCTGGGGTGGTACCAGCGGATCATATCCGCCGTCGACTTCCTGTTTGTCTGTAAATCCATCGCCGTCGGTGTCGTCTAGAAAGCGATTCGTTCCGAGCTCTTCTTCTTGTGCGTCCGTCAGACCGTCTTCATCCGAGTCTTTTGCCGCCTCAGCTTCGCGAGACTCGTACTGAGATGTTGCCGTGTTTGTTCCGTTTACGTACTGATCGCGCTGGAGCTCAATCAGGAACGATGCGGATGTTTCGGGGATCTCCATCTGATACACGAGTTCATAATCATCCCCGACCACCGCGTAGGGGAACGGCTCGCCTGTGTACTGGTCGACAGGAATGTTGACCACGACATCGCTCTCGTCGCTCGGGAATCGGGCTGTTCCCATGAGGTCGTTTAGTGTGGCTGGATAAGAATCGTGCTCTGTTTGATAAGCCGCGAGTGCAGAGCGCAGATCGTCGATCATTTGCGTTTGATCCGTGAAGGATGTTTCCGCAGCCGATTGGCCAGAGAGGATCTGCATGGCCCGTTTTGGCTTGATGGTGTCGCTCGGGGCATCGATGACGAAAGGCTGATTGATGTCCGACAGCACGAGGTCTGCACTCATGCGCAGCTGTTTGTCTGCGAGCTTTGCGACCGTCTCGTCGTAGGCGATTTTGGTGGCGATCTTGAATCGCAGGGGAGTGGACGTTTTCTTGTCGATCCAGGTTTCCACGGTGAGGTTTTTGGATGCCTCGCGCATGGCTTTGCGTTCGTCTTCACTCGGCGGCTCGCAGAACTCCTCGGTCAGCAACGCGTGCGTTGTTTCGCTCGCCCCGGCATCCGCGCACAAGGTATCCACGGCCGACTGGAAGGCGTCAGAATCAAACGAGAACGTCATGTGCCAGGCGCCGCGGCCATTGACCTCTGCCTCGGGGTCTGTCGAAACAATCGTGAGTGCTCCCGTGAGCAACGACTCACGCAGAAGGGCTCGGATATCTTCCTGTATTGAAACATCCACCTTTGTTTCAGCCGTCTCCTCTGTCTCCTCCTTTCCAAACACCTGCGTTTCCGGATCTTGATAGGAAAAGATCGTTTCAATGCCGCCCATGCCTTTGGGGAATGCGATCCAGCTTCCCTCGAGTTCGGAAGTGTCCAGAAGCGGAACGGGTAGGCTATTGACCTGGGTGTATACGCTGCCATCCACGGTTTTGAACGCGAGATCAAGATTCGCGGTAATGCCGCCCGTTTTCCATTCGCCGACAATGCTTGTTTCAGAATCCGTTTCGTCACCGCGCTGCCATGCGGTGGTGATGGTGGTTGTGGCATCAAGTGATGTTGGAATGAAGCTGGTGACTAGGGCTTGCACCATGGCCGCGGATTCATCCTCCGCATCGACTTCCGGAAGCGAGATCGGCTCGACCCCTTCTTCACGGGGTTCGATTTTGAGGATCACATCTGCCTTTACGCGTGCAGATTCGATGTTTTGAAACGCATCGGCAACCTGTTCAAGCGTGGGAGGTTTTTGCGCGAAGAGAGGGATCCATCCTTGCCATGCGGCCAAAGCAATACCGCCGCCGATCAGCGCCACACCAGCAACGACGCCGGCGATGATGAGTGGCGTTTTGCTCGGGGGAGGGGGATTCGGTCCGGGTGACATTGTATTGGGCGGCATCGATGCCGCCGCCGCGGGAGTGAGTGGCTGCGGAGCGATTGGGGTAACTGGTGCGGAGGGTTGAGATGTGTCCATAATGTAAAAAGTATACCACGATTGACGATTGCCCTCCGATGCGTCATACTGCACGGGCTAATCGAATGCCCGGCAGCGATCGGGCCTAACGAATTTCTGTATGTACAAGCAGGTCACGCTGCTTCCAGGAAAGGAAGCAAACGTCGCGTTTCGGCATCCGTGGATTTTTTCGGGGGCGCTTGCCAGCATTCCCGACGAGTTAGAGCACGGCGATCTTGTTTCGGTTCTCGACAAAAATGGCAAAGTGCTCGGAACCGGGACCTATTCCGCAAAAACATCCATTGCCGTGCGCGTGTTTGATTTTGGTGATACCACGATCGACAAAGCGTTCTTTGCCGAACGGTTTCGCTTGGCCGCCGAGCGGCGCCGATTTCTCGGGTATGGACCGGACATGCAGACCACAGGCTATCGCCTTGTGTTCGGAGAGTCCGACGGGTTGCCGGGGTTGGTGGTGGATGTGTATGGCGATGTGTTCGTGATGCAGATCGCGACCGCGGGCATGGACCGCTTGCGCGATGTCGTCGTGGAAACGATCGTGGACCAGTTTGCACCGCGGCTGATCGTGGAACGCAGCGACCTGCCGATTCGCCGCGAGGAAGGACTTGAACCGGTGGTGGCCGTGCGACACGGAGATACGGACGTGAATGCACAGATCGTTGTGTCGTTTCTTGAGAACGGCATGACATACAAGGCGGACGTGCTCAAAGGACAAAAGACCGGATTCTTCTTCGATCAGAAGGCGTTGCGCGCGTTTATGATGCGCTCACCGTGGATGTGCGAAGGCCGACGCGTCCTCAACCTATTCTCCTACTCCGGAGCTACCGGGTTGGCCGCGATGCACGCCGGGGCCGCATCCGTGCTCAACATCGATGGGTCCGATGCCGCCCTCACGCTCGCCCAGGAGAATGCGTCGCTCAATTCCGTAGATCCAAAGGCGTTCACCGCCGAGAAGCACGACGTGTTTCAGTGGCTCGGTGCGCATCAGGAGCAGGAGTACGACATGGTCATCATTGATCCGCCGGCGCTCATCAAGAGTGGTCGCGAAGTCGATGACGGAAAAAAGGCCTATCACTTTCTCAACCGCGCGGCCATGCGTCTCGTGAAGACCGGGGGATTGTTCATTACGTCGAGCTGTTCGCACTTCCTGCCTGAGGAGGATCTGGCGTTTATTCTGCGCCGTGCGTCGGTCCAGAGTGGCATTGATCTGGACGTTATCACCATCATTCGTCAGGCCGCCGACCACCCGCTCTCGGTGTACTTCCCGGAAGCGGCGTACCTCAAAACCTTCGTTTGCCGCGTGACCCGATAGCTATTGACGATTTACGGCCGTTTCCGTATACTCCCGCCATCGGTAGGTCCTACATTCCTACCCACCAACACTCCTACCAATTTCACTTATGGCACATAAAAAAGCCGCCGGTTCTACACAGCTCGGCCGCGATTCGCACGGTCAACGCCTCGGCGTCAAGATCGGCGACGGCCAGACGGCAGAAGCCGGCCAGATCATCGTTCGCCAGCGCGGAACCAAAATCCACCCGGGCGAGAACGTCAAGAAGGGCAAAGATGATACGCTCTACGCCGCGGTTACGGGCATCGTAAAGTTTACCAGCAAGAAGATGGCAAACTTCCACGGAGCGCTCAAAACCCGCACGTTCGCGAACATCAACAAGAAGTAAAAAACAAAAGCCGTCGAGAAGACGGCTTTTGTGGTAAAATGGAGCACACGGGATATGCAAGAGCAGATTGAGCGCGTTTTGGATCAGATCCGACCGGCCTTGCGCATGGATGGCGGCGGGATTGAGTTTGTGTCGTTTGATCCGGAGACGGGCCGCGTGCGTGTGCGCCTGCAAGGCGCGTGCGTCGGATGCCCAATGTCCGAGATCACGCTCAAAATGGCCGTGGAGGCCGCGCTCATGGACGCGATCCCGGAAATCAAAGAAGTCGTGTCCGTTGATGCCGCATGAAGGCCATTCGCCAGCTCATCCGAACCACGCACCGGGCGTTTGTAGACTTGTTTCTCTCCTCCCCGGTATATCGACGGACCGCCATCGTCTCCGCCATCTTCGTGCTTGCGACGACACTGTTGCCGATCTGGCGCATCGTCCCGCTCGCGGAAGCGTCACCGTTCATTCCGCTGCACTACAACATTTACCTCGGCATCGATCGCTTCGGCCCGTGGTACAGCATTTTTCTGCTCCCGGCTCTTGGCGCCACGCTGTTGGTTGTGAATGTGATTTTTGAGGCGGTGTTCTTTCGACGCGAACACGTGCTCTCGAAATTTTTTGCCTACGCAACCGTATTTTCCGAAACCGTGCTCTTTGTGGCCATGGTCTTAATCGTGTTGCTAAACCTGTGACCCTCGAATCTTCCGAAATCTCGCGCGTACTCCTGCTGACGGCCATGGCGTTCGTGGCAGCGTTTGCGTGGACGCCGTTGTACTTGCGGCTTCTGCAAAAATGGAAAGTCGGCAAGATGATCCGTAGTGCCGACGAAGCCCCGGTGTTTTGCATGCTCCACACCAAAAAGATCGGTACCCCAACCATGGGTGGGGTCGTGATTTGGGCGACCGTGCTTGTCATGGCGGTCGCGCTTAGTGCATTGGCGGCGGCGTTTCCGACGTCTGCATTCGGTTACCTCAATTTTCTGTCCCGTCCGGAAACCTGGCTACCGCTCGGCGTACTCGTTGCCTCCGCGGTGGTGGGATTCGTGGATGATTATTTCAATGTGCGGGGCATCGGTGCCCATGGCGGGGGACTGCGCGCACGGCATCGCTTGTTTATCTACACCATGATTGCCGTAATCGGTGCCTGGTGGTTCTCCATCAAGCTCGACTGGGATTTGTTGCACGTGCCGTTTGTGGGAGACTTTCAGATCGGCTGGTGGTACGCGCTGTTTTTCATTCTTGTGATCGTGGCAACGAGTTTTTCGGTCAACGAAACGGACGGACTCGACGGCTTGGCAGGCGGAACGCTGTTTACCTCCTTTGGTGCGTTTGCCGTGATCGCATTTGCACAAGGGAAGTATGACCTTGCGGCGTTTTGTGGCGTGATCATCGGCGCCCTACTCGCTTTCTTGTGGTTCAACATCCATCCGGCGCGCTTCTTCCTCGGCGATACCGGGGCGATGTCGCTTGGCGTGACGCTGGCGGTGGTGGCTCTCCTCACAAATGCTGCCTTGCTGTTGCCGGTCATCGGCATCGTGTTTGTGCTCGAATCGCTCTCCGTGCTGATTCAAATTTTCTGGCGCAAGGTCTTCAAGAAAAAATTATTCCTCTCGGCGCCGTTCCATCATCACCTCGAGGCAAGCGGCTGGCCGGAGCCGCAGATCGTGATGCGTCTGTGGGTGGTTTCCATGGTGGCAGCTGCCGTGGGGATTGCCCTGGCGCTCATGGATGCATTGTTTTGACGTATGGCGGCAAAGCAGGCACAAGCGATCGACTACGTCTATCTTGCGATCGTTGGCGCACTGGTCGTGTTTGGCTTGCTGATGCTGATGTC